>Ga0209985_10000793_pt1 | contig 33046 bp, 30 predicted proteins | sample NOAtaG_FD_187305 | JGI IMG/M metagenome (GOLD analysis project Ga0209985, IMG submission 187305) | Freshwater lake microbial communities from Lake Erie, under a cyanobacterial bloom - NOAA_Erie_Diel6S_1000h metaG (SPAdes) (version 2) | ecosystem: Environmental > Aquatic > Freshwater > Lake ...
AATGAGTTTGAAGCGGAATTTTCTTGTAATAGCGATCCGATCGGTGAGCTTTCGATATAAGCTGAACTTCGTTTTTAGGGATGCAAGAAATAATTTGAGCCAGTATCGGCTGTCCGACAAATTTTTTCCTTTATCCATGTCATTGATGTTGGGTACAACCACAAAAATGACATAAAAAGGGTGGCCTAATCTCCACCCTTTTTACTATTTAGTCGGACAAGAGTGAAAATTTATGTATACAACTATCGAAAAAAATCATGCTAAACAGAGAAACAGGATAAGGAAACGAAAGACGAAGATTTCACTATTTCCGATGATCTTTAGTCGGCTTCAAGCTGAAGTTATCTCATCAACCCCTCGCCTTCCAGGCGAGGGTAGTTTAGTGCCCATTATTGTTATTTGGTAGGGTGGCATACAATTTCAAAATATTTTGTGCGGTGGGAAAAAATTAAAACACAGAGAGGTCGGCAATGAGTGTCGGCTTATTCGCTGTCCGATTGTTTTATCGTTTGTGTTTTACCTGTCAAAAAGGGTTACTTTTTCTGTTTTTCTGTCGGTCTGTTTGTTGTTGTCGAGTCGTCCTTTACACTTGCTGCCAACATTGGAATACATTCAATGCATCGATTCAACTTATACCTCCCTAATTTACAGCCTGGGCCCATACGCCTAACGCCAGGGCGCTGATATTTTTTTCATCAAAGGGCCCACCCTGCCCTCATGCCGCGATGGCGTACCTTTACTCGCACCAAAACCTCCTGCCCATGCGCGTTTTGTTTGTTCTCGCCCTTTTTGGCCTGGCCCACTGTGCTAACCCACCCGCGCAGCCGCTGCGCACACAGGTTATTCTGCTGGGCACCGGCACACCCAATGCCGACCCCGAGCGATTCGGCCCAGCCACGGCTATTGTCGTAGATGGCTTTCCCTACATCGTGGATTGCGGCCCAGGCGTGGTGCGAAGGGCGGCCGCAGCCGGCCTCGAGGTCTCCCGGCTCAATCGCCTTTTCATCACCCACCTTCACAGCGATCACACCACCGGCTATGCCGATTTCGTATTCACGCCTGCCGTGCTCGAACGCACCGAGCCTTTACAAGTTTTTGGCCCGCGCGGCACCATTAATTTTAGCCGCCACATCGAGCAAGCCTATCAGGAAGACTACAACATCCGCATCTTCGGATTGGAGAAGGGCGACTCGCTGGCGTATCGTGTACAAGTGAGGGAGATAACAGACGGAGAGATTTACCGCGATGAGCGGGTAACCGTCATCGCCTTTGCCGTGAAGCACGGCTCGTGGACGTATTCGTACGGCTATAAATTCATTACGCCCGACCGCACGATTGTGGTATCAGGCGATTGTACGTTCAGCGAGAGCATCGTGGCGCAATGCCAGGGCTGCGATGTGCTGGTGCACGAAGTGTACAGCGAAGACGGATACGCCCGCAGGCCGCCCAAATGGAAAACCTACCATGCGGATTTTCACACCTCCACCACGCAGCTGGCCGACATTGCGAACCGCAGCCAACCCAAGCTGCTGTTACTCACGCATCAGTTGATCTGGGATTCCAGCGAGGAAAAACTGCTGGAGGAGATCAGGCGGAGTTACCAAGGCACGGTGGTGTCGGGCCGCGATTTAGGGGTGTATTAAGGTTGTTGGGCTGTTGCTTCTCCACCGCACCAGCCGGTGTCACCGCTGCCCTTCTCCGTCAGGCTCGGTTTCTTCGGTATCCGTTGCCGGAAAAGTGTGGCCACTCCGGATTTCAGTGTGCCGTATCTCACCCCCGGTTGTTCCGGTTTGCCGGGCAAAAAATAAGACCACCAGAGCAAAAACGAGCACACTCGCGTTGATCAACGAAGAAAAGCGCTTTTGTGCAACACTTGCCCACAGGCCCAACAGCGAGAGAGCGCCCAACACGTACGACAACAGGGCGAATGTTTCTGCGGTTTCTTCGTGGGTTCCGATGTAGTCTTCGGTAATGCCCTCTATCTTTTCCACTACATCCTCAGCTCCTTCGCCTGTTTGCATGGCGGCTATGGCGGCCAATGCCCCTAAAGCGAAAATCATGAAGGCCGTTCGCTTTACCGCCTCCGATTTGAAAATCAGGCCGGTGACCATAACGAGTACACCCACAACAGGAAAAATAATCGGCAGGTGATTGACCACTAAATGCCAATGTGCTCCGTTCATAGTGTAGAATTTAAGGTGAACGTAATAACAACAAAAAAGCAAGCACCAGACGCAACGGTAACGCGGGTGGCTGTTTTAGTATTACAACACCGTGTACCGGAAATTCGATCGCGCACAATCGGTTTTTTTACTTTGCCGTGTGTAGTTTTCTACGGGTTTACGGAGTTTACCCGTAGCTAAAAGGAAAAACAGGGCCACCTCACCGATCCAAACCAAACTAACGATTTCCCCTTTGGTGAAGCGCCCTGTTTCCTGGTCGTTTACGCGCACCCATGAAAAAGCCCGCGCAGTTCAACAACGACCGGTCCGTATATTTATTGTCAACCTCAAGAAGTCAAAGTCGCCATTCCCCGCCTGCAGCTCAGTTCTTTTTGTTCTCCAGTGATTTCACTTTGCTGGGGTCGGGCTTTTCCGCCATTTGCTTCATTAAAATCTCAACGGCTTTCTCCACTTGTTCATCGCGCCCCTTCACCAGGTTTTCATACTTATTCTTCACCGTGTAGGTGGGCTCCAACTGCGTGTTTTCCAAAAACTTGCCATCCGCACCCACCATACCCACCTGCGGTATACCAAATACCAACGTAGGATCGATTTGGGTTTCCCACCACACCGCTGTGCCCGTGCCGGGTATCGGCATGCCCACGGTGACGCCCAGATCTTTGGCGTGATACGCAAAGGGAAACATATGCGCATCGGAGTAATTGCTCTCGCCCACAAGCACCGCGGAGGGCTTCGTCCACTTGAACTGCGGCTCAAAGCCAATGTATTGCCCGCGCGGAATAACATCCAGATACTTGCGGCCGCTGAGGAACGTGGCCAGGTCTTCGTGCAGCCAACCGCCACCGTTCGAACGCGTATCGACAATCAACGATTCTTTATTGGCGTGCTTGCCCAGCGCTTCTTCATACACCACGCGGTAGCTGGGGTCGTTCATGCCGCGCACGTGCAGGTAACCGATGCGGCCGTTTGAGAGGCTATCGACCTGGGCGGCCCGTCTGTCTACCCAACGCTTGTATAGCATTTCACCCTCGGCCCCCAGGCTCACGGGCTTCACCACTTCTTCCCAGCGCATTTTCGTGGCGGGGTCATAGAGCGTGACCAGCGTATTTTTGCCAGCCTTACGGTTGAGGAACTGGAACACATCGCTGCCGGGCTGCAACACATCATCGTCAATTTTTTCAATCAGGGTGCCACGTTTTACTTTCGAGTCGGCCCGGTCGAACGGTCCGCGTTTGAGTACCTCCGCCACCCGCATGCCATTGCCCGTGTAGTTCTGGTCGAACAACAGCCCGAGCGAAGCCGTGGCGTCCGGGTTCTTCATATCGGGTGCATAGCGGCATCCGGTGTGCGAAGCGTTAAGTTCACCCAACAGCTCACTCAGCATTTCGGAAAATTCCCAGTTGTTGCTGATGTGCGGCAGAAACTTGGCGTACTCTTTCTTATAAAAAGCCCAGTCGACACCATGCATGTCGGTGACGTAAAACTTCTTCAACGTTTGCCGCCAGGCGTGATCGAAAATGTAGGCGAGCTCTTTTTGTTTTTGCAGCTGCATTTCACCGTTGATGGTGATGGGTTCCTTCTTCCCGGATTCCGCATCCACTTTGTTGGGCCGCCCGTCTACCAGCACAAACAATTTCTTTCCGTCTTTGCTCAGCGAGAGATTGCTGGCGTTGTCCCCCAGTTTGGTCAGTATTTTTGTTTCGCGTGTTCGTAAGTTGGTCGTCCACAGGTCAACCCCCTTTTCGATGCGCGCCAGGTAGAACAGGCGTTCGCCATCTTCGGATACGATGGCATCAGCCAATAAGGAAGAATGGATAGTGAGTTTGGCCTTGCGTTCCTCCAGGCCCTTGAGGTCGATCACCACGTCATCCGATTTCTTTTCCGGCTCTTTGATTGTCGCGGTTGCTTTGGCTTTTCCCTTATCATCACCCTTATCTTCTTTCAATTTGTCCTTTTCCTTGTCTTTGTCCTTTTCTTCCTTCTCCTTCAACAGTTTGAAATCTTCCTCGCTCAGGCGGAAGCGGTCGTATGCCTCCTGGGTGAAGAACATGCCATAGGCATCGCTGCTGGCACCCCAACTTCCGTGATTTTTCATGCCGTCACGGTCGCTGAACCACAACATCATTTTTCCTTTCATCATCCACCGGCCGGCCCCATCGTTGTAGCCGCTGCGGGTGAGGTTCACCACGTCAGCCTTTCCGCTGGCGCTCACCAGCCCCACTTCGCTGATCCAATGGTTCTCGGGATTGAAGTCGACCAAAAACCACTTGCCATCGGGGGACCAATCGTAAAACTGGTCGCCATCGGAGTACGAATAGTTTTTGTTGCCCGGCAGGATCGTGCGCACGGCTTTGGTAGCCAGGTTTACTACGCGCAGGGTGGTGCGTTCCTCCAGGTAGGCCACCTCGGTGCCATCGGGCGAAAACGAAGGCTGAAACTCTTCGGCTATGGTGGCCACCACGGGTTCCTCTTTCAGCACCGTAGAAGCATAAAAATAGGGTTCTTCCGGGCGTGCAATAGAAGTGCGGTACACGTTCCAGTTGTTGTCTCGCTCACCGGCATACACGAGTTGTCGGCCGTCCTGGCTGAAGCTCACGCTGCGCTCCTGGTCGGGGGTGTTAGTGATTCGTTTCGTAACGCCACCCTCCACGGAGGTAACGAAAATTTCTCCACGCACCACAAAGGCTACTTCCTTGCCATTGGGTGAAACCGACAGCTCGGTCGCTCCGCTGCTGATGGAGACAATTTCATAGGGATTCAGCTTGCTTTCCGTTTGAATGCTGATGTTCACTTTTTTCGGCTGCCCGTCTTTCAACGTATAGATTTCCCCATCATAGGAAAAGCACAATACACCGGTTGACGACATCGTGAGAAAGCGCACCGGATGGTTGCGGAATGTGGTGATCAGCGTTTTTTCGTTGCCCGCCTTCAGCGCCAACCGATGGACGTTAAATGATCCGCTTTCTTCGCTGAGGTAGTACAGGTAGTTTTCCTGCGCATCGACAACCGGGTTGCGGTCTTCGCCCCCAAAGGTGGTCAACTGGGTATGGGTTCCGTTTTTAGAGTCGTACACCCACAAGTCGCGCGTAATAGACGACACGTGGTGTTTGCGCCAAATGTCCTCATACCCTTTGCGGTCCTGATAGTAGATTTTTGTAGCCGAAGCATTGTACACCGCGGCTTCGGAGGGTGTTGTCAACACCATCACATTGCGGCCACCCGTTACCGGCACGCTATACAACTCGGGCATCGCCCCGTTGGGGAAATCGGCATATCGCTCGCTGTCGGCCCTGCGGGAATTAAACAGAATGTGACGGCCGTCCGGTGAAACCGATACTGGATAATCGTTGGCCGTGTGATACGTCAGGCGGGTAGCCATACCGCCACTGGCCGGAATACTGAAGATGTCCAGATTGCCAAACCGGTCGGAGGCAAAGGCGAGCGTCTTGCCATCGGGCAGCCACACCGGCATAAAATCATGAGCCGGATGCGCGGTAACCGGGATGGCCCGGCCACCCTGAGTACTGACCACATACAGGTCACCCTGGTACGTGAAAGCGATTTGGCTTCCATCGGGCGAAATAGCCGGGTAACGCATCCACAAGGGGGTTTGCCCCAGGGCAACAAAAGATACCAGTGAGAAAAGAGTTACAAGAAGTCGCATATTATTTAAGTTAGGGGTAGGCTAAAGTACGTAATTGGTGAGGTGAAGTTTTGGTGCCTGGGATGAACGGTAGGATTTGTTGAGTATGGCCCGCACGAGCGAAATGTGACACACCCGATGGGTAGCATTTCGGAGTGCCGGTGTGCTTGCTGATTTTCAACGGCATGGGAGCGGTAAAAATGAGTATTGACGGTGACATACCAGATGAGCGAATATACTTACTTTTTGCCGGAGTCACCGCATGAATCCGAATCCGGCCCAACAGAAAGAGCTCATCGCGTTTACGCAGTAATTGGTGCGCACCCGCAGCTACACGGGCGAGGAAGGGGCCATCATTCAGCTCGTGGCCGAACGCATGACCGCGCTGGGTTTTGATGAAGTGAAAAAAGATGCCATGGGCAATGTACTTGGGCGCGTGGGGCGTGGCGGTTCGTCTTTGTTGTTCGATTCGCATGTGGGTACCGTGCAGGTGAATGATGCCGCCATGTGGCAGTACGATCCGTTCGGAGGAGAAATCGTTAATGATGTTCTGTACGGACGCGGCTCAGTGGATATGAAATCGTCTGTTGCGGCTAATGTGTATGCCGCAGCGTGGGCCAAACAACAGGGGCTGGTAGGAGACAAAACCATTTATGTCTCGTGTACTGTGATGGAGGAGGATTGTGATGGCGAAAATCTGAAACACCTTTTTCGTGAGTTTTCCCTTCGCCCCGATGCAGTGGTCATCTGTGAACCCTCCAACAACCGCATAGCCCTTGGCCACAAAGGGAAAGTGCAGGTGTCGAACAAAACACAGGGCATTTCCGCTCATGGAGCTGCACCGGAAAAAGGCGTGAATGCCATTTATGAAATGGCCGAGATCATTCAACGCGTGGACCGCTTAAATGCCCGGTTGCTGACGCAGGCAAACCCCGCGGCACGGTAGTGATGTCGGACATCCGAAGCACAAGCGCCTCGTTGAATGCAGTGCCCAGCGCATGCGAAGCTTACCTGAACAGACGATTAGTGCCGGGCGAAACCGAAGAGCAAATCAGGGCCGAAATGGATTCGCTTATTGCAGGCAAACGCGCTTCATGGGAAGTAGGCGAGCTGCACCGCGCCAGTTACACCGGTCTGCCGGTCCATTATCGACCCTTTCATCTCGCGTGGAAAATGGATGTGGAACATCCACTGACACACGTTTGCGTTGCGGCCTATGCGAAAGCGTTCGGCCGGCAACCGGAGGCGTTTGAGTTTTGGGATTTTAGCACCAATGCCGTTACACCGGTCAGCCTCGGTATCCCCACGATCGGTTTTGGCCCGGGCGATTACACGTTGGCACACATGCGCGATGAGCACCTGCCGACTTTTGAAATCGTTAAAGCGGCATCGTTCTATATCGAATTGATTCGGGCGTTTTAACCACCCATCGAAACACCGACCAGTTTACCAATGCCAAATGTAACAGCGGCAGCAGCCAGCCCAAACAACACCTGCCGCGCACCGCTGCGCCACAGGTTTGTACCCGTAAAAAGGGTGATAACGGCCCCGATCAAGAACAAACCAACGGTGCTACCGGCTAAGCTCCACAGGATGGCGTCAGTGCCCGTCATCCAGAAAAAGGGGATGACGGGAATGATGGCTCCAATGGCGAAGAGAATGAAGGATGAATAAGCCGCTTCCCAAGCCGATCCTTTTAATTCTTCGGGATTGATACCCAACTCTTCTTTCACCAGGATATCGTGCGCCTGCGTTTTATTGGTCATGTCACGCGCGGCCATATCCAGGGCTTGTTGTTCCGGAATTCCTTTTGCGCGATAGATGAGTGCCAGTTCTCTGCGTTCCCCTTCAGGGTCGGTTTCGATTTCTTCCATTTCCAACGCCATCTGGCGCTCATACAATTCCTGCGAACTTTTAACCGAAATCCACTCGCCCAACGACATGGAAATGGCGCCTGCCATGAGCCCCGCCAGGCCGGCCAGCAACACACCGCTGCCACCATCGGTTGCCCCGGCAACCCCCATTACCAGGCTCATGTTACTCACCAAGCCATCATTGGCGCCCAGCACGGCTGCGCGGAGGGCGTTGCCCCCCACCGTTTTGTGCCGGCCTTCAATACGCGAAAGTTTTTCGCCCGACACGGACGTCTTGTTTTGAATCAGTGACTGGAGAATGCGCACGTGATTGTTCTCTGAACCTGCCAGCGGCAGTTGCTCCGATATTTTCTTTTTAGCGGTGGCGTGCGAAATGCTTTTCTCGACATCCATCATCACGCCAATGACGTAGTCGTACCCAAAGACCTTCCCGATCCGGTTCAGAATTTTGGCACGTGTGCTCGGGCCGGGCAAGGTATGGCCGGGCAGGTGCTCCAGCGCTTTTTGCGCGTGCCCTTTTTCAATATCAGCCAGTTCGCGAAAGGTGGAGGCAATGATCGGATCTTCCTCTGCTGCCGCAATACACTCGTAGAGATAGGCGGCATCAACTTCGGTTTGAATGGATTGTGTGTGGGGTATTGCCATCGAGGTCAAATCAATAGTCGCCCGGCCGGCTAAAGCAAAACATGAATGTACTCATGTTTGCAAATTACAGAAGTTGTGGCACTTTGGTTGGCCCGGGGGTAGCTTTTACTGAACCCTCTCGACCGAAGGCACAAACAACCAATATTTTTAAAGCCGTGGTTGGGACTGACCAGGCTCATTTTTCGGCCAAAATCTTCTTACTACTTTTAACCGACTTACAGCACCGTGTTTTCGGATCTTTTTATCAACCTGCTCTTGGCCTTGATATTCGGGGCTACGGTTGGTCTTGAGCGGGAAAGCAGCAAGCCCAACGATCCCCACGTTGGGGGTATTCGCACATTTGCCCTGATTGCGTTGCTAGGCGCCCTGGCCGGAATTTTCATCCAGCATAACCAGGCCGCCATTGGACTGGTTATCGTGATTGGCTTTCTGGCGCTGCTCATCTCGTATTACATCGCGGAGTCCTTGCATACGAAAGATTTCGGCATCACGAGCGAAGTCAGCGCCATTGCCACCTTCATTCTGGGGCTGATGGTTATGGTTCAAATCATTCCTCAGCAGATCGTCATCGCGGTTTTTGTCATTGTCGTATTCGTCTTATCACTAAAATCGCGCACAAGTCAATTGATGGCGGGCCTGAGCCGTCAGGAGGTGCAATCGTTTATCAGCTATGCCATCATTGCGCTGGTGGCTATGCCTGCACTTCCCGATTACTCCTATAAACTGAAAGACATTCCGGTTCTGCACCAACTGATTGAGGCAACCGGGGCCAACATCAGCAAGTTTGACAATCTGGATCTGATCAACCCGCGCAGGATTTGGATGGTGGTCGTACTGATTACCGGGATTGATGTGTTTGGCTATGTGTTGGGCCGGCTGGTCGGTAGCCGAAACGGTTTTGCCGTTACCAGTTTCATGGCAGGTTTTGTTTCATCTACGTCAGCAACCCAATCGCTGGCACAGCGGAGCAACCAAACTCCGTTTGTAAATCACCTGGTGGGGGCCGCGGTGCTCGCCAACCTGGCCAGTTTCCTGCAGATTTTTCTTTTGGTCGGACCGCTCAACATGCAGTGGTTGCTGGCGATTGTCCCCAGCATTCTTATCATGGTCACTACAGCCGGCATCATCGCGTATTTCTTTTTTGTACGGAAAGAGCCGGATGAAGGAGGAAATCCCGAGAGCAAAAAAGCAACCGCCATTTTCTCGCTTGCCCCCGCACTGAAGTTTGCCGGTCTGCTCATCATCATCAAGATTGTAACCAAGGTTTGCCTCATTCTTTTTGGTCAGGCCGGGTTTATCATCAGCTCAATCATTGCTTCCTTTGCCGGCCTCGATGCGATTATTGTTAACCTGGCCGAAATGGCCGGCAAGTCAATCACGTTCGAGTTCGCGCTGCTCACGTTCCTGATGGTTAATGCCACCAATCTGTTGAGCAAATCATTTTATTCGTGGTTGCAGGGCAATCGGAGCTTTGCCATTAAGTTTTTGATTTCGGCTGTACTCATCGCGGCCTCCGGAGCGTTTTGGTTGTTATTCATTTAACCTCCCGGAGGTTAGCTAGGGGCTGCGCCTGTGGTTGGTTCGGGCACCCAACCCAGTTCTTTCTCAAAGTATTCCAACACGTGCATCTTCAACAACTTCTCTTGCTCCAACAAGTCGAAGTGCGGCAGTTTTTTGACCAATTTCCAGTGTGGCCACCCTTGTTCGTCCAATCCCTCAAGTTCGTAATAGCCCGCGAGACTCAGCACTTTGCAAATGGCGATGTGCATCAGGTCTTGTTTTTCTTCTTTTGAAAAGTGACGAGGCCCGCGCCCGAGTTCATGCATGCCGATGATAAAAAGCACACCGTTCAGGTCAGCCGGCTTTTTGCCGACTGTGCCCTCGAGGTGCACCAGCAGCCGGGCCCAGTTACGATCCAGTTCCAAATCGCGCTTAAACATCTCAGGCGTGAAGGGCGTCCCAATACTCAAAAGCTCTGCGGAGGTGGGGAATCACGATGGTTCCGCCAATGAGTGTAGCCACGCCCATGGCTTCGTGCACTTCGGCCGTGCTGAGGCCCACTTCATGGCATTTGCCAAGATGATACTTCACGCAGTCATCGCACCGCAGCACCAGTGAGCAGGTAAGCCCGATGAGTTCTTTCGATCGCACGTCCAATGCCCCCGGTTGATAGGCGTTGGTGTCCAGGTTGAAGATGCGCTTGATGATGAGATTATCGGCCTCGGTGATTTTCTCATTCATGCGGCTGCGGTAATCATTAAACTGCTTAACCAGCGGATGTTCCATACTTCTTTTAAATTCGTACAAAGTACGTGGGCCAGCGCTCAAAATCCCAATGTCACTTACTGCCGATTTCATTCAGCTTTTTTACCCGCGGTATTGTCATGGGTGCCAACGCACGCTGGTGGCCGGTGAAAATGTCATTTGCACCCACTGCCTGGCGAGTCTGCCCAAAACGGACTATCACCGGCTCCCTGAAAACCCGGTTTGGCAACGGCTGGCCAATCGCATTCCGGTAACCCAAGCTTTTGCTTACCTCAAGTTCCGAAAGGGTGGTATCGTGCAGCGCCTGTTGCACCAATTGAAGTATAATCACCATCCGGAAATCGGGGTGGCGTTGGGGCATTTGGTGGGCCGGGAGGTAAGCGACACACCGCACGGATGGGAAATTATTGTACCTGTTCCGCTACATGAATCGCGGAGGCGAAGGCGCGGTTACAACCAGAGTGCGCAACTCGCCCGGGGTCTTAGTGAAGCGCTTGGAATTCCGTGGGATGAGTCCATCTCCATTCGCACGCAGCGCACCGAGACGCAGACGAAACGTAACCGGCTCGAACGCTGGCGCAACGTGGAGCACGTTTTTGCTGTCACCTCATCGGATGCCATTCAGGGTAAGCACGTTTTGCTTGTTGATGATGTCATTACCACAGGCGCTACGGTAGAGGCCTGCGGCCGGCATTTGCTCAAACATGGCGCTCGTCAATTAAGCGTAGCTTGCATAGCCGAGGCGCAGTGAGCATAAAAAAGCCTCCCGAGCGGAGGCTTTTTCTGATATCTCTTTTTTGAGTTTTAGTAGTTCGAACCGGCACGGATCATCGCACAACGGAAACCAACCGTAGCCGTTGCTGAATCCTGATCCAGGAATCTGCGTGTGCCGGGTGACATCCAGTACGCAACATCTTTCCAGCTTCCACCCTTATACACGCGGGATTTGTCGGAGATCAAAGAAATGAAACCCTCTGGATTCTTGTCGTAAGTGTACGAACGAATGGTTCTTGTGGTGCCATCGGGGTTGGTTACGGTTGAATCTTTGGCACTCTTGCTGTATTGATTGCGATACCCACCGTGGCTATCAAGGAAGTCATCTCTGCGGATCGGGTTGAGGTCATCCACATCCTGGAAGGAAAGCGGGCGATAGACATCCATTACCCACTCACTCACGTTACCGGCCATATTGTACAAGCCGTAGTCGTTCGGAGGAAACTCATATATATACGAGGTAATCAGTGCACCATCATTCAGGCGACCGGCAATACCCGCATAGTCACCCCGGCCGCGCTTGAAGTTGGCGAGGAAATAGCCCATTTGTTTTCCGTAAGGATTACGCAACGCGTGACCATCCCACGGGTAGAGGCGCTGGTGTGTCTGCATTTCGTCCAACCACTGAGTGCCGATGAGCGCCTGCGCGGCATATTCCCATTCGGCTTCCGTGGGCAAGCGGTAGGCAGGAACGACTACGCCTGATTCCAGCGGAATGCGTCCACCAACTGTTGCTTCGGGGCGGTCATCACGGCCTGATTTCTTATACAAATCATCGTTGACTTTATCTGTTCTCCACTTGGCATACACGTTGGCCTGATTCCAGGTTACACCAACCACCGGGAAGTACCGGAAACCCGGGTAGCGGAGGTAATGATCTACGTAAGGATCGTTAAAGGCCAGTTTCGAGCGCCAAACCAGCGTATCCGGCAGCGCTGCCCGGTATGCAATGCCTCCATCTTTCGGAGTCGAATCGGTATTCAGGTAGTGCAGGTATTCCAACCAGTGAATATTGGCGATTTCAGTTTCATCCATATAAAATGAGGCAACCGATACGGTGCGCTCCACGTTGTCGCGATACGACATCACGTCTTCTTCAAATGACCCCATAACCGCGCGGCCACCCTCAATAAACACCATATTCGGGGCATCGGGCTGCTGATCGAACTGAGCCACCTGAAAGCGACCATCGCCTTCTTCGCTCAAATCATACTCAAGGCCGGTGGCCGTACTCATCTGCCCGGGATTTTGGGCAGTGGGCTTACCCCCGCGGTTGGCGAGGAAGCACGATGACAGAATGGTCGACAGGCCAACAATTAGAAAAAATGATCGAACTAGCTTCATTTTAATGCCTTTTGGGTTAAAGGAACCGCTAATATATATAGATAATGACGTGTTTTCCAAAGCGTAAACTATTTATTGATCAATTCTTAATCCAACTGCTGACCTAACCTGAACGCTCCCAAAACCGGAAAAGTATAGACCCACGCTGGGAAAAAGGGGGTGCTCAAGCACCGCGCCAGGCTCCCGAGGCCATTGGCACACTATTTTCATACTCCTTACCGTACCGGAGGGACAGATGTATGAACACGCTGAGCGATTTTTTGCAGTCTTCATTTGATGAAAAATGTAACTGGGTTATCCAGAACGGGGAATACTTAGCCACCCGCCAAGCCAACGGCTTAAAAATATACTTGTACTGTGGTTCCGGGTACTTCATGGAAGTCTATTATTCCCCGGTACACAAAAAGGTGCTGCTTGTCAATGCGTTTGATTCAACTGCTGACATGGAGCCCTACCTGGAGATGATTTCGCTGGCGGAACTCAACCTGCCGGTCATTTGATGAAGGTGGCGAAGCGCATCTTTCACCGTGTCAATCGGGTCCAGCGTGAGCACGAGCTTTCCGCTGGTCTCTTTCATTCGGCAGGTTTTGGAGCGCGTTTGCACGAACTCCAGAATGCGACCGAACACTTCGCTTTTGAAGTAATCCTCGCTGCCGGACAGGAAGTACCCGCGTAACTTGCCGTTTTTCAGGGAGATTTTTTCAAAACCGAGTTCTTCGCCCAGCCAGCGTACGCGTACGGTTTCAATCAGTTGCTCCACCGAGTCGGGTAACAAGCCGAAACGATCGCGCAAGGATTCCCGGAAACTGTCCAGCGCGGGTTCGTCCTTGATGTTATCCAATGTAGCATAGAGCTGTAAGCGTTCGCTGGTGTTGCTCACGTAAGTTTCAGGAATCAGAATTTCGAGGTCGGTTTCAATGATGCAATCCGGCACAATCAGTTTAGCTTTTTCCGCCAGGTCGGAGGCGAACAATTCCCGGAATTCGGTTTCCTTGAGCTCCTGAATGGCATCATCGAGAATCCGGTGATAGGTTTCGAAGCCGAGGTCGTTGATGAATCCGCTTTGTTCGGCACCCAGCAGGTTGCCCGCACCCCGAATGTCTAGGTCGCGCATGGCCACTTTGAATCCATCGCCCAGTTCAGAAAACTCTTCGAGTGCGGCCAGGCGTTTGCGCGAGTCGCTGGTGAGCACGGAGGTGGGCGGGGTAAGCAAATAGCAAAACGCCTTCTTATTCGATCGCCCCACACGACCGCGCATTTGGTGCAGGTCGCTGAGGCCAAACAAATTGGCATTGTTGATGATGATGGTGTTCGCATTGGGAATATCCAGCCCGGATTCGATAATGTTGGTGCTGACCAGCACATCGTAGTCACCTTCAATAAACTTCAGCATGACTTTCTCCAACCGGTCGCCTTCCATTTGCCCATGCGCAATGCCGATGCGTGCATCCGGCACCAGCTTAAAAATCAGATTGCCCACTTGTTCGATGTCGCTGATGCGGTTGTGTACAAAAAATACTTGGCCGTTTCTGCGCAATTCGCGACTCACGGAATCGCGTATGATGGCTTCGCCAAATACGTGAAGCTCGGTTGTCACGGGCTGCCGGTTGGGCGGGGGTGTGGAGATGATGCTCAGGTCGCGCGCGCCCATGAGGCTGAAGTGCAGTGTGCGCGGAATGGGCGTGGCCGTCAACGTGAGCACGTCAACATTCACCCGCAGTTCCTTGAGGCGGTCCTTTACTTTTACTCCGAACTTCTGCTCTTCATCAATAACCAACAACCCCAGGTTTTTAAATTCAACATCTTTGCTCACCACGCGGTGCGTGCCAATAATGATATTGACGGAGCCGTCTTTTACGCCTTTCAGAATCTCCTTAATTTCTTTTTCTGTTTTGAAACGTGAAACGTACTCCATCTTCACGGGAAAATTGGCGAGCCGCTCGGAGAACGTGCGGAAGTGCTGCATGGCCAGAATAGTTGTGGGCACCAGCACGGCCACCTGCTTGCCATCGGCTGTCGCTTTAAAAGCCGCCCGTATAGCCACTTCCGTCTTGCCGAACCCCACATCTCCGCACACCAGGCGGTCCATCGGGTGGCCTTGCTCCATGTCGCGTTTTACGTCTTCGGTGGCTTTGGCCTGGTCGGGGGTGTCTTCGTAGATAAAGGATGTCTCCAGTTCGGCCTGCAGGAAGCTGTCCGGGCTGAAGGCAAAACCGGGCGCTGTTTTTCGCTTGGCGTATAGCGAAATTAACTCTTTGGCAATGTCCTTTACTTTCTTTTTGACCTTGTTCTTCTTGCTCTCCCACTCACCGCTACCCAGCTTGCTCACTAGGGGTGGTGTGCCTTCCCGACCGGAGTAGCGTGAGATTTTATGGAGCGCGTGGATGTTGATGTACAGGATATCATCATCGCGAAATACCAGGCGAATGGCTTCCTGCTCTTTGCCGTTAACCTGCTTTTTTTCCAACCCGGCAAACTTGCCGATACCGTAATCGATGTGCACGATGAAATCACCAAGCTGCAGCGATTGCAATTCACGAAAGGTAAGGGCCTTGCTCTTCGAGAATTTTTCTTTTCCGCGCGAACGATGAAAGCGTTCGAAAATCTGATGATCGGTGTAGCAGGCCACTTTGAGTGAGTGGTCTACGAATCCCTGCCGGAGCGGAAAGTCAAGTGCGCGGAACGTAAGTTCCGGATGGAGCTCGGCAAAAATGCCATGGAGGCGCTCAAGCTGGCGGGGTTGCTCGGCTGCAATGAAGTTGGTATAGCCTTGTAGCTGTCGTTCCACCAGGTCTTTGGCCAGCAATTCGAAATTTTTATTGAAGGAAGGTTGTGCGGAAGACGGGAACGCGAATGTCTGGTGGGGTTTAAAGAAAGCACGTGTGCCAAATTCAATACGCTGGAGGCGTTCGAGTTGCTGCGCTAAACTGTCGCGTGTCACAAAGAGTTGCTCCGGTTGCAGGGCCAGACGCGTGCCGCTGTCGCGCAAAATCTGGTCAAAACTGTCGGAAACCTTTTCGAAACAACGATTGATCACCTCCAGGGTGTGAGCCGTATCGCGAAGCCACAGCCGCGTATGGGGGCTCACAAATTCAAGCAGCGACTGGCGCTCCTCCTGTACCAAACGGGTTTGCACGTTGGGCATCAGGCTCACCACCTCAAGGGTTTCCACCGATAGCTGCGAGCCGGGGTCGAAACTGCGAATGCTGTCAACCTCCTGGCCAAACAACTCGATTCGAAAAGGCAATTCGTGCGCATACGAAAACACATCGATGATGCCTCCGCGCACGGCAAACTGCCCCGGCTCATACACGAAGTCCGTTTTTTCAAAATCGTACTCGTGGAAGAACTCCTCCAGAAACTGGGTGTCTAATTTTTCGCCCTTTTTTACCACGCATGTGTTGGAGGCCAGCGATTTTTTAGTGATTACCTTTTCGGAGAGCGCCTCGGGGTAGGTAACCACCAAACGCCCCTCGGGGTGGGCGCTCAGTTCGGCCAGCACCTCGGCCCGCGTCAGAATATTGGCATTCTCCGTTTCGTCATACTCATAGGGCCGCTTGTAGGACATCGGAAAAAATAAGACCTCCTTGTTCCCGCACAAATGCTGAAGGTCGTTCAGAAAATACGCAGCTTCCTCCTTATCGGGCATTACTACCATATGGCTGCCTCTGAAACTTTTGGACACAGCCGCGAGGAGCAACGCATCGAGGCTGCCGTGCAATTGGGAAACATGAAATGGGTGTGGTGTAGGCGTACGAATTCCTTCGGTCAGGGTTTTCACCAGGCTGTCCGCGCGATAGATTGCAACCAAATCCTGCGCCTTCACACCAAAACGGAACGCAAAAATAGACGAAGCGGCTGAAATGCCAACCTTTATCGGGAGTATTCCGTGCAAGGCCTATTTTTGCAGCAATGGAATTTACCCGCACCGTGGTGTTGTACTTTGGCGTAACCTCGGCTCTGCTATTGGGCGTGGGCCTGTACAAGCCGTGGATTGTGTTGTGGTGGGAGGACCGCCAAAACCGATTGAAAGTAATTAAGCTGTACGGCACACTCATGGCGTTGAGTGTAGCCGGTTATTATTTGCTCCCTTGGTTGTTCACCTGACTGCCCGATGCCAGAAGCAGGAAACAAGGTGATCATTCACCAGCCCGCAAGCCTGCATATGGGCGTACATCACCGTACTGCCCACAAATTTGAAACCGCGTTTGATTAAGTCTCTGCTCAGCGCATCCGATTCTTTTGTAGTGGCGGGAACCTGGCTCAGTTCCTTCCACCGGTTAACGATCGTCTTGCCGTTGACGAACTGCCAGATGTAACGATCGAATGAGCCAAATTCCTTTTGCACTTCCTTAAACCTCTTGGCATTGCTAATCGCGGCCTGCACCTTCAGGCGATTGCGCACAACTCCCGGATCTTGTAAAATTTTTTCGATGCGGGCTGGGGCAAACCGGGCCACTTTGTCCACGTTAAAGTCTGCAAAATTCTTGCGGTAGCCCTCCCGCTTATTCAATATGGTCAACCAGCTGAGGCCTGCCTGCGCGCCCTCTAAAATCAGAAACTCAAAATGGACGCGGTCATCGTGAACCGCAACACCCCACTCCTCATCGTGGTAGCGGATGTACAGGTCTGACGTCAGGCACCACGGGCAACGGAACGGGGCCCCATTCTCCATTTACCGGATGCCTTCCAACACCACCCCACCGAGATTTTCGCGCTGCACAAATTCATTCACAATCTTTACACCTGCCGAGATTACGGTTTCTACCTCGGTCAGTATAGATTCACTCTGTTTCTTCAAATCCGCAAACAAGTCATAGCAACCCTGCGTGGGCCGCGCATCCTGTTCATTGATCACGGAATACGCATAATCGATTTGATCATCCAACCGGGGTGGGTAATTGATGGGATCCTGACCAGCCTTGTTCTTGGTTTGAATCAGTTGGCCTTCCAGGTCGGTCAGCTTTTTCAAGAGATCAGTCGTCAGCTTTTTCAATTCCAAACCTTTACCTGCGCGTTCGGCCCGGGCTAGCAGATCGGTTGTTTGCGACCGCACAATACGTATCTTCCGAATGGCGAGGTGAACGCGGTCGAGTTCATCGCGGGCCTGAACGGCCAAGTCAAATTGTGCCTGAAGATCGGCCGCAGTGGCCGTCCAGCGCGGATCAATTCTCACGTCAAAAGTTTGAGATAACGTTTGCCCCCCATAGGTGAGCTGAGCGGTGTACTGGCCGGGTGGCGCAGCCGGTCCACTGGTATACCCGTAGGCCAAAATGGTGCCCGGTGTGATGGTCGGTGCGGCATACGTTAAATCCCACCGCTGTTGATTCATTCCTTTTTTCACGATGAGTTTCAGTTCCTTTTTGTTTTCATCTGCCTTGGTTGAATACACCTTGCAGAGGTTGCCTGTGGCATCTCTGATCTCCAGGCGGGTGGCATTCACGGTATCTTCTTTTGGCAGATAAAACTGAATGGCGGTACCGCGCGGAGCCGGTTCGGGTGCTGCGGGCCCAAAAAACCCGCCCAGTTGTGTGCGGTAAGCCGGAGTCGGCTTAAACAGCGAAGCGCTTTCGGCTGTCAGATTGCTTTTCCACTGGTACAGCGCGGAGAGGTTGTCCAAAATCCAGAATGATCGGCCCTGCGTGGCTACGACCAAATCCTGGTTTTTGATCGCCAGATCGGTGATGGGCACGCGTGGCAGATTGAGTTGAAAGGACTGCCAGTTTTTGCCATCGTCCACCGAGACGAACATACCGAACTCCGTGCCGGCATACAGCAGACCTTCGCGATTGGGATCCTCGCGCACCACGCGCACAAAATGATCAGCCGGAATTCCATTGATGGCTGACGACCAGGTGGCGCCATAATCGCGCGTGATAAAAATATAGGGTTTGAAATCCCCGAGCCGGTAATTCTGCACAGCCACCACGACTTTACCTTTTTGAAACGGAGAAACATCAATCGTATTCACGGTGGCCACCGCGGGCAAGCCGGCAGGGGTTACATTTTTCCACGTTTGTCCGTTATCCCGGCTCACATGCACCAAACCATCATCGCTGCCGGCCCACAACACACCGGCCTCGAGCGGTGATTCTTCAAACGCGAAAATGGTATTGAAATTTTCCACCCCGGTTACATCGTACTGCACCGGCCCACCGGGAAGCTCCTGATGTTCTTTTTTGTTCAAGGTCAGGTCGGGGCTGATGACCTGCCACGTTTGCCCTTCATCTTGTGTGCGGTGCACAAATTGTGATGTGTGGTACAGCACTTTCGGGTTGTGCGGAGAAAAATGCGTGGGGGCATTCCATTGATACCGGTACTTCACTTTGTAGAGCGGTAATCCATCGTGCAATTGCGGATAGTGCGTAACAATGCGCGAATGTCCTTTTGAAATATCGAGCCGATACAGGATTCCCGTATAGTTGCCGGAGTAAATGATATTCGGGTTCGTGGGGTCCACCGCCACGTGACCACTCTCGCCACCCCAGGTAATCCAGTCTTGTAAATAGCTGCTGCCGCCCGTTACTGCGCTGGAAACCGAAATGGACGAGTTATCCTGCTGACAACCGTACACACGATATGGAAAAGCGTTGTCCGTTTCCACGCGATACATTTCTGCCGTGGGTTGATTAAACTGCGTAGACCAGCTGGTGCCACCGTTGTAGCTCACACACGCTCCGCCATCGTTGCTGTGAATCATAATGGCCGGGTCATGCGGGTTGATCCACAGATCGTGGCAATCGCCATGGGGCACCCGGATCCGTGAAAAATTTTTCCCGCCATCTACCGACTTCCAGAAACTCACATTATTCACGTACACCGTTTCCGGATCTTTCGGATCGGCAAAAACGTGCGTGTAGTACCAATGCCGGGTGCGCAACTCGCGGTCACCACTGATGCGCGTAAATGTTTTGGCACCATCCTCGGAGCGAAACAGGCCGCCCTTGGCGTCTTCGGGCGTTTCCACCAACACCCACACGCGATCGGAATTGGCCGGTGAGACCGCGATGCCAATTTTTCCGAGCACTCCGCTGGGCAGTCCGCCTTCCACTTTTTTCCAGGTATCTCCTCCGTCTTTTGTTTGAAATACTCCGCCATCCGGCCCGCCATCGATCAGCGTCCAGGGTTTGCGCTGCACCTGCCACATGCCGGCATACAAAATGCGCGGGTTGTTGGGATCCATCACCAAATCCATGGCGCCTGTTTTTTCATTTACGTACAGCACGCGCTCCCAGTTCTTGCCACCGTCTTGCGTGCGGTACACCCCTCGTTCAGGGTTGGGAGCAAACGGGTTGCCCAGCACAGCCGCATACACCACATCAGGGTTTTGCGGATGAATTTCTATGCGCCCGATTTGTCCGCCTTTTTCTAACCCAACAAGCGACCAGGTTTTGCCGCCATCGGTTGACTTGTACATGCCTTTGCCGATCGACACGTTGCCGCGCGGGTCGGCCGAGCCGGTGCCCACATACATCACGTTGGGGTCACTGGGCGCCACGCGAATGGAACCAATGGACCCTACTGAAATAAATCCGTCCGTGATGTTGGTCCAGTTCCATCCACCATCATCGGTGCGCCACACCCCGCCTCCCGTGGCACCCATAAAAAAGGTATGCGGGCGGGACGGAATTCCGGCCACTGCCGTTGAGCGGCCACCGCGGGCCGGGCCGATATTCCGATATTTTAAATGGGAAAGTTGTGAGCTGATTTCCGGTTGGGCCGGATTGGCCTGTGCAACGGTCTTGTTTTTTTGCGCAATCGACCAGAATGAAATCAGGATGAAACCAATAAGGGGAAACGTTTTCATAATGCAAGTGTAAAGCGAAAAGATGGGAGAATATTCAGGGAAATCAAACAAAAAAGACGATGATTGGCACGGGAAAAATCATTTGTACCTTTACGTGAATGGTCAACCGGAGCTGCCTTTTGGTGGAGGTTGGTAAACCAATGAAGCCGGTTTTAATACGTGTTGTATGTCACTCCAGAATAAATTCACACCACAGGAACTTGAACGGGTAAAGGAGGCAGTTCGGCAGGCCGAAGAAAAAATCTCCGGTGAAATTGTGCCGGTCATGGTGGCCAAGAGCGGTCATTACTCCATTGCTGTGTATCGGGGAGCCATTGTTATGGCTGTGGTGGCGTTTGTTTTTATGATTGTGCTGGACCGGTACTTGCTCAAAAGTGATTCGAACGCCTTGTTGTACGATCCGATTTTCATCTTTCTGGTGGTGGTCGTTGGCGGTGTGGTGGGCGCTGCGGCTGCGCATTTTATCGACCCCGCAAAGAAGTTGCTGATGGAACAAGCCTACCTGGATCAGGCTACGCAGCGCAGTGCTGAGATTGCTTTCCTCGAGGAGGAGGTTTTCAATACCCGGCAGCGCACCGGCATTATGATTTTTATCTCCTTTTTCGAACATGAGGTGATTGTGATGGCCGACCGCGGCATCAGCAAGGTGGTGGATCAGAAAGACTGGGACCAGGTGGTGAACCGGCTGGTGGAAAAAATCAAAGGGGGTGATGTTATTGGCGGCCTTGAAGCGGCCATCGGACGCTGTGGCGAAATTTTACTGGAGCATGGGTTTAACAAAACGACCGATGACGTGAATGAAATTCGTGACGATCTGCGTGTCGATTAACTCCGGGTGAAGCCATGAAATTCACTTCGCTTGTTGTTGTATCTTTTCTGCTGACCGCATCAGCCGTGCTTGGCCAGAAGGCCGTTCCGGAACTGTGGGGCACTCGCATTCACGATGATGCCGGCCTGCTGCAAGCGGCTACCATTACCGGTTTGGAAAATCAGCTGAAAATTTTTGAGGACTCCACGTCTAATCAAATGGCCATCTTAACGGTAACCTCGCTGGAGGGTGATCCCATTGAAGAGTATGCCCTGCGCGTTGTTGAAAAATGGAAATTGGGGCAGGCAAAAAAAGACAATGGCGTGCTGCTACTCATTGTCAAGGACGATCGCAAGATGCGCATTGAAGTGGGCATGGGCCTGGAAGGCCCGTTACCAGACGCCCTTTGCAATCGCATCATCCGCAACGAAATGGCTCCGCGGTTCCGGCAGGGCGATTTTGACGGGGGCGTTCAAGCTGCCGTGAACGCGATTATTCAGGCAATTAAAGGCGAATATGTAGCCGATGCTTCAGACACGAACGTTTATTCCGGCAACGAGGGTGGGCCAAACTTTTTTATTGCGGCCATCTTTCTGTTTGTTATCGGCAGCCTCACGTGGAACTCCCTCTTCAGCAAGGGCGGAGTATCGTGGTTCATGTATGTGTTCCAGATTCCGTTTTATTATTTTTTTCCTCCGCTGGGCTTCGGTGCCACTCTGGGTAAGGGGATTTTTTGGGGTTTTCTGATTGCTTTTCCCGTGCTGCGGTTGCTCATTCAAAATACCCCGTGGGGCAAAGCCATGATTAAGAAGATGGAAGAAAACCAAAAGAACAACCGCTCTCGTGGCGGGGGTGGCGGCTGGTATGGCGGTGGCGGAGGAGGCTGGTCTTCAGGCGGCAGTAGCTGGAGTGGCGGAGGAGGAAGTTTTGGTGGAGGAGGCAGCAGTGGCAGCTGGTAAAAAATAACTTACCTCTGCGCTTCGTTGTGGATTAAATTCGAAAGGGTAAGAGCATGATGACACATGGTAGAAAAATCTGGATTGCGGCTGTTGGGTTGTTGCTGGCATTTTTTTGGTGTCGTGCAGGGAGGACGACCCCAATCCTGATCGGTACGTCAACGACTGGATACTTGCAAACATGCGGTACCTGTACTATTGGACGGATGAGATTCCGGCAAGCCCCAACAGCAACCAAGAGCCCGCTGCGTTTTTTGAGTCTTTGTTATCCGCCCAGGATCGTTTTTCCATTATTGTTGATGACTATCGCGAATTGGAAAGTGCCCTGCAAGGGGTCACAAAAGAAGCCGGCTACGAACTGGTGTTGTATCGCGAGTCAGCCGGCAGCGACAACGTGATCGGCCAAATTGTGTATACCAAACCAAATTCACCGGCTACAACGGCCGGCCTCAAGCGCGGAGACGTAATTACCCACATCAATGGGCAGTTGCTCACCGCCAATACTTTTGGCGCTTTGCTTGGCCAGATTAACGAGACGCACACGGTGACATATCGCCCCTTTGATGTGGTTAACCGCACATTAGGTACAACACCGGTCACCTTGTCGTTAACCACGATTGAATATGCCGAGAACCCGGTTTACTTCAGCCAGGTGTATGACTTCCCGGCTGCCAGCAAGAAGGTAGGTTACCTGATGTACAACTTGTTTAGTGCCGGCACGATCAGCGGATCAACGGTATACAACGATCAGATGGATGCTTTTTTTGCGGGCTTCAAAAGCCAGGGCATCACCGACCTGGTTCTTGACTTGCGCTACAACAGTGGTGGTGCCATCAGCGCGGCTGTTAATCTGGCCAGCCTGATGGTGTGCAACGTTACGGCCAATACCGTGTTTGTGCAGCGCCAGTACAATCAGCAGGTTATCCGCGATATCGTTAGTGATGCGCAACTCGGCCCGTCTTTTCTGGTGGATCGTTTCGTGGAAAAAACGCAGAGCGTAGGAAGTCAACTTACCCGGGTTTACATCCTCACGGGGTCGCGCACAGCCTCCGCCAGCGAATTGGTCATAAATGGTCTGAAACCGTTTATGGAGGTTTTCATAATCGGCCAGACTACGGTTGGAAAAAATGTGGGCTCCATACTCGTCAATGAAGATGATAATCCGGCCAACACGTGGGGTATGTTGCCAATTGTATTAAAGCTGTTCAACAGCCAGGGGCAATCCGACTACGACAATGGCTTTGCACCGGACATCAAAGATCTGGACAACAGTTTAGCGGTTTACCCGCTGGGCGATGTTCGCGAGTCCATGCTCAACAAAGCGCTGGTCCACATCACGGGAGGCCCGGTGGGTGGGCGCGTGGGCGCTGCAGAACGATTTGACCGCGAAGTCATCGCCACATCCTTCGATCGTAAAGTTTATCGGAATCGATTGATCATTGATCCGCTTTGATGAGCGCTGTATGAGCGGCATCTCTAACATGGCTGTTTGAAGGCAACTGTCGTTATGGGCCGGCATTTGCGATACCGGAATTCCATTTTTCGTCCACTGAAGCAGATACCGCAATGTTTTGAGCTATTGGAACCAGCAGCACAAGCAGAGGTTTTCAGCGCTACCCAAAATTACCTCTCGCTTTTAAAGAGTGGAAGCTGACGTATACATATTCGATTTTCTTCGAATATCAAAATACAACCTTATTCTAGTTCAGTTATAACCTCGAGAGTGAGGTTCAGGCTAAGAAGGTCAACCTGACGAAGCGGGCTCCGTTCTGCTCCTTGCGAAATAAGATTACGGATGGCTTTGATGTTTGGCGTTGCGCCAAAAGTTGAGAGAAGTCGGTATCTGCAGAAATGATCACCCTTTCCTCCAGCAGGGCCAAATCAAAAATTTCTGAATCTGAAGCAGCTTGGCAGCCCCGATCACTCACGTGCACGGAATCATGCCCCAGTTCACCCAACAGCCGACTAACCAAGGGGGATAGCGCATTATCTATGAGAAATTTCATCCCACCTTTTCCAGCGGTAATTGCCGTTCGCGCATGGTTTCAGCCGCAAACGCGAGGCACTCATGAATGTCTTCAATCACCAAATCGGGATAGAACTGCAGAACTTGTTCATGAGTGTGGCCTTCAGCGATCAGTGTAAGGATTGTTGCCACTGGTATTCTGAGCCCGCGCACACACGGTTCTCCGTTCATTTGCTGCCTGTCAATGGTTATTCTATGATACATTCCGTGAAGTTACAAAAAACACCCTGATAGAGCCCTGCGCCCCATCGTAACTTACGGTGTTGTTCTTTTGGCAATCGACCCCCTCTGCCTTATTTTTGGCACTTCAATTTCACACCATGAAGCGCGATAAACTCGTCTTTGACCTAATCGGGAAAGAACTGCACCGCCAGCAAAGCGGTATCGAATTGATTGCCTCTGAGAATTTCACTTCGGCCCAGGTCATGAAGGCCCAGGGATCGGTTCTGACCAACAAATATGCCGAAGGCTTGCCGGGCAAACGCTATTACGGTGGTTGCGAGGTGGTAGACGAAGTCGAGCAACTCGCCATTGATCGCGTAAAAGCACTCTTTGGTGCCGAGTGGGCCAACGTGCAGCCCCATTCCGGTGCGCAGGCCAATGCAGCGGTGATGTTGGCGTGCCTCAAGCCGGGCGATAAGATCCTCGGATTTGACCTGTCGCATGGAGGCCACCTCACCCACGGTTCGCCCGTGAATTTTTCCGGCAAATTGTACCAGCCCTCTTTTTATGGTGTTGAACAAGAAACGGGTTTGATTGATTTTGATAAGGTGATGGACATTGCGCTTCGCGAAAAACCGAAGATGCTCATCTGCGGTGCCAGCGCTTACAGCCGGGACTGGGATTACGTCAAGCTACGCGCGGCAGCCGATGCCGTGGGCGCCCTTCTACTGGCCGACATCTCACACCCGGCCGGTCTCATTGCCCGCGGGTTGCTCAACGACCCGATGGAGCATTGCCACATCGTGACGTCCACTACGCACAAGACCCTGCGGGGTCCGCGCGGAGGTGTAATTCTGATCGGTAAAAACATCGATAATCCGTTCGGCCTCAAAACTCCGAAAGGCGAACTGCGTAAACTGGGCTCCGTCATAGACTCGGGTGTTTTCCCGGGCACGCAAGGCGGGCCGCTGGAGCACGTGATTGCTGCCAAAGCTGTGGCGTTTGGCGAAGCCCTCAGCGATGACTACATGGACTATATCATTCAGGTGGCGAAAAATGCGAAGGCGATGGCCACTGAATTTGTCACCCGTGGCTATAAGATCATTTCCGGAGGCACCGACAATCATTTGATGTTGATTGATTTGCGCAGCAAGAACCTGACGGGCAAGATGGCGGAGGAAGCGTTGATCAAGGCCGACATCACGATCAACAAGAACATGGTGCCGTTTGATACGCAGTCACCCATGGTTACTTCGGGCATGCGCATCGGCACACCGGCCATCACTTCGCGCGGCCTTACAGAAAAAGACGTTGTCAAAGTGGTTGACCTGATTGACGAAGCATTAAAGAAACCCGCGGACGACAAGCATCTGAAAAACGTGAAGCGTAAAGTAAATGCGCTGATGAAAAAGTTTCCGTTGTACTAGCTCCTGTTTTTGTACCTTTGATACATGAGTAGACTGGAGATCATAAAAGCCATTGAGCAAATGACCCCGGAGGACAGAGCCGTATTCCTGGCCGAGCTCCAGTTGAAGTATTCATCAAAGGAGTAGATCACGAAGGATTTCCCAACTTCGTGGACTCGGGAAGTCGCTCTGGGAAAAGGTGAGTGTTGATGAATACTTGAAACATGAGCGCAACTGGACACGTGATCACACCCGGTAGTAAGGCTTTTTGTGACACTTCCCCATTTATTTATTTCTGCGAGGAACGTCAGCCCTACGTAGCAAAGCTTCAAAGGCTATTCGATGAAAATGACCGGGGCGAGTTTCAAATCATTACATCAACGCTGACACTCGTTGAAGTTTTAATACTGCCCCTGAGAGAACAAGCATGGGGTTTAGCCGCAGAGTATCAGGAAATCATCATCAATTCACCCTTTATTTTGGTGATGCCCATGGATGTCGCTATTGCCCGTGAGGCTGCCAGACTTAGGGCCAGGTATCGGTTGCAGATGCCTGATGCGATTCAGGTTGCGACTGCGTTGGTTTACGGTTGTTCAGTTTTTTTGACCAATGACCATCAACTAGCCGTGGTGAATGAGTTAAAAGTTATTCAACTTGCCGACCAATAATCGTTATGCCACTCGATCAACCGCAGGAAGAAGCCGAAATGTCGTTTCTCGATCACCTCGAGGAATTGCGCTGGCATATCGTGCGTAGCCTCACCGCCATTGCGGTGGGCATGGTGGTGGCGTTTATCTTCTCCAAGTGGATATTTACCAATATCATTTTTGCCCCCGCCAATCCTGATTTTCCAACTTTTCAGGCTCTTTGCCGGTTAGGCGAGCTGGTCGGCAACCCGGCCCTATGTGTGCAGGAGATTCCGTTTAAAGTGCAGAGCCGCTACATGACGGGCCAGTTTACGATGCAAATCATGGCTTCGTTTGTGATCGGATTTATCATTGCCTTTCCGTACGTGGTGTGGGAGCTGTGGCGGTTCATCAAACCGGGGCTCCACTCGCACGAGCGCAATAATTCGCGCGGGGCCGTGTCAGCAATTTCGTTGTTGTTTTTCATGGGTTCGGCATTCGGCTATTTTGTGTTGTGCCCACTGATGACCTGGTTCTTCGCTTCGTACAGCATCAGCGACATGATTTCAAACGAGTTCGACATTACCTCCTACGTTTCCACGTTTGTGGCGTTGGTGTTTGGCAGCGGTTTGTTGTTTCAGTTACCGGTAGTCGTGTATTTCCTCACGCGCATCGGCTTGCTTACCCCCCAGTTTATGCGCACGTACCGCAAGCATGCGATTATAGTCATTCTCATCATTGGCGCCATTGTTACGCCACCCGATCCCCTCAGCCAGGTGCTCATCTCGCTGCCTCTGGTCATTCTGTATGAAATCAGTATCTTCATCTCGGCTTACGTGGTGCGCCAGAACCGCAAGCGCGAAGAAGAAGAACTAAAAGCCGAACGCTTATGAATGACGTGAAACCAACCGTGGCCCTGGGGGCCGATCATGCCGGATATGCACTGAAAGAAGTGCTTCGCAAGAAACTGGAACAATACGGGTATCATCTCCGTGATTTTGGAACAAACAATGGCGATTCGGTGGATTACCCCGATTTCGCCCGTCCGGTGGCGGTTGCCGTGGAAAAAGGTGAGTTTGACCTCGGCCTTCTGATTTGTGGCAGTGCCAATGGCGTGGCCATGACGGCCAACAAGCGGCCGGGCATTCGTGCGGCCATCTGCTGGACGGAGGAACTCGGTGCACTGGCCCGCGAACACAACAATGCGAATGTGCTCTGCCTGCCGGCCCGTTTTATTGATGAAGCCCTGGCCGAAAAAATTCTCATCAAATTCTTAACCACCTCGTTTGAGGGTGGCCGTCACCAGCGCAGGGTAGACAAGATTGCGTATTGAGGCGGGAGGAGTTATACTTACTGTGATAGTTACCCCTACATAACACTTCAGTTGACAAATCCCCCGTTGGAGATGGCGTAGCCGTGTGCCACGTCAAGCTCGATAGCCCGCATTTTTTCGATAACATTTAATGACGCCCGCGGGGCTGCAAGGCTCAATGACCGCGCGACAATGGCCAAAAATAAAATGTTTGCGCCCGCACAGAATTGGAGGAAGATGAAGGGCGAATCGCGTCCCGGGCCGTGTACCACATCTTGGGCATCAATAGAGAAGGGCGTAAAGATTTACTGGGTATGTACGTTTCGGAAAGCGAGGGGGCAAACTTCTGGCTCAGTGTGCTTTCCGATTTGCGCAATCGAGGTGTGGCCGACATGCTCATAGTTCGTATCGACAATCTCAATGGTTTTTCCCAGGCTATCGAAAGCATTTTTCCTAAAGTAGAAGTACAGAACTCCCTGGTCCATCAGATCCGCAATAGCCCCAAATACATAGCTAGCAAAGATCAAAAACCGTTCATGGCTGACCTCAAGGAAGTATATCGTGCGGCCACCAAGGATTTGGCAGAGCAACAATTGGATGCGCTGGGAGTTGCCCACATTCCGACATCAGTTATCATCAAAACAATTATTAACTGACACAGTTTGTTTTACAGACCCGTTTTGTGAGTTCAACCAATAAGTTCAAGTCTTTAAAGGTTTTCAGAATAGGTGATTTTCCTCTCAAATGCTGGTTTTAAAGCCATATAAAAGACCTCAAGGGTTGCGATTTCCTTTTCAAAACAAAGAAAAAATCGAAATTCATTTTGCCCTTTACTTCATTTATACGGTTTCCAGCTCTGCATTTGAAGGAAAATCACCTGGTGCACTAATTAGTTGAACACAGCGGGTTGCGATTTGTACCTTGCGGTTGATTTTACCTCCGCATGAACCTGTTCTATCGCGAGGCCGGAGAAGGCCGGCCGCTGATTATCCTCCATGGGTTATTCGGCTCGTCCGATAACTGGTACACGTTGTCAAAAACCTTTGCTGAGCGGTATCACGTGTTTACGGTCGATCAGCGCAACCACGGTCAATCGCCCCACAGCGATGATTTCAGCTATCGGTTGCTCACGGACGATCTGGCGGAATTTATTTCGAAACACCAACTGGAGCGACCCATTCTGCTCGGCCACTCGATGGGCGGCAAAACGGTGATGAACTTTGCCGTCAAACATCCGGATCGGCTGGCGGCTGCTATTGTAGTCGATATCGCCCCGAAGCCTTATTCTGTACAACACGATCACATCCTCGAAGGATTGGAAGCCATACCGCTTCAATCCCTGACCTCGCGGCAGGAAGCCGATCGCATCTTAACACCGTTCGTACCCGAGGCAGATGTACGGCAATTCCTGTTAAAGAATCTCAACCGTACCGCTGACGGTTTCAGTTGGCGTGTGAACCTCACGGCCATTGACCGGCACATGGATGAAATTGTGGCCGACTTGCAGTACCCTGGCCAGTATTCGGGGCCGTGCCTTTTTGTTAAAGGCGCGCGTTCCAGCTACTTCGCTCCGGGCGATGATGATATCATTCGCGGCCGTTTCCCGAGGGTCGAATTTGCTACGCTTGACACCGGCCATTGGGTTCAGGCCGAGCGTCCACAGGAGTTTGCCCGTGTGGTGCTGAACTTTTTGGATCAGATATGACACCCGTTGCGCTGTATCTGATTCCAAACGTGGTGGCCGAAGATGCGCTCCATACACTTTCTCCGCAGGCGCTGGCGGTCTTACCCGACCTGCGTTTTTTTCTGGCCGAAGATGCACGCACGGCACGCAGATTCCTGAGCTCTCTTAAAATCTATTCAGCCATTGAAGGTCTTACCTTCCAAAGGCTGGATAAGGACACTGCATATGCTGATCTCAATGAAATCATGCAGCCGTTGCTTGAGGGCGATTCAATAGGTGTGATTTCCGAATCGGGGTGCCCGGGCGTGGCCGATCCGGGTGCACTGGCTGTACGGTGGGCTCATGCGCATCAGGTGCGCGTAGTGCCATTAGTCGGTCCGTCCTCATTGTTGCTGGCATTAATGGCCTCAGGCCTGAACGGGCAAAAGTTTGCCTTTCATGGTTACCTGCCGATTGAAGGGCAGGAGGCCGCCCGCAAAATCCGCGAGTTGGAGCGCGAATCTGCGGCCAAGGGGCAAACGCAAATCATGATTGAAACACCGTACCGGAATGCCAACCTGTTCCAGAATCTGATCAAGAATCTTTCGGCCCACACACGTCTTTGCATCGCCATGGACCTTTCGGGGAAAAGCGAATGGGTGCAGACTCAAACGGTTGAAGAATGGCGGAAACACGCAACCCCCTGGCCAAAAACACCCGCAGTTTTCTTGTTTTTGGCTGACTCCTGATGTTTTGTTCCGGGGCAGCAAAAAACAGCCAACCTTTATATCTTTGCGCCCTAAAAATCGAATCAAAATAAACCATGCCGTATCTATTCACTTCCGAATCCGTTTCCGAAGGCCACCCCGATAAAGTGGCAGACCAGATTTCTGATGCCCTGATCGACTATTTTCTTGCCTACGACAAGAACTCCAAGTGTGCCTGCGAAACATTGGTCACTACCGGTCAGGTCGTGCTGGCAGGCGAAGTAAAATCAGAGGCTTACCTCGATGTTCAAGATATTGCCCGCGAAGTGATTCGCAAGATCGGCTACACGAAGAGTGAATACATGTTTGAGGCGAACAGTTGCGGTATTCTGTCGGCCATCCACGAGCAGTCGCCCGATATCAATCAGGGCGTGGAGCGCAGGAAGAAGGAGGATCAGGGTGCTGGCGATCAGGGTATGATGTTCGGTTACGCCACCAATGAGACCGACAACTACATGCCCCTCCCGCTGGAATTAGCGCATTCATTGTTGCGCGAATTGTCGGCCATTCGCAGGGAGGGTAAGGTGATGACTTACCTGCGTCCCGATGCCAAGTCACAGGTTACAATCGAGTATTCGGATGATAACAAGCCGCAGCGGATTGATACCATCGTGATTTCCACCCAGCACGATGATTTTGATAAGGATGCCGCGATGCTCAAGAAGATCCGGGAAGATGTCATAAACATTCTCATCCCCCGCGTGATGAAGAAAGAGCCGAAGCGTTTGCAGAAACTTTTCAATGATCAGATTCAATACCACATTAACCCTACCGGCAAGTTTGTAATCGGAGGGCCTCATGGCGACAGCGGGTTAACGGGCCGTAAGATTATTGTTGACACCTATGGTGGCAAAGGAGCGCATGGCGGTGGTGCTTTCTCCGGAAAAGATCCTTCGAAAGTGGATCGGTCGGCTGCCTATGCTACGCGGCACATTGCCAAAAACCTGGTGGCCGCAGGTGTAGCGGACGAAGCGTTGGTTCAGGTGGCGTATGCCATTGGCGTGGCCAAGCCGGTGGGACTTTATGTGAACACATACGGCACCGCCAAGGTATCGATGAACGATGGCGAGATCGCCCGCAAGCTCGAGAAGATCTTTGACATGCGCCCGTACTTCATTGAAGAGCGCTTTAATCTGCGCTCACCGATTTATTCGGAGACGGCAGCCTACGGACATATGGGTCGCGAGCCGAAAACGGTCGAGAAAGTCTTTAATAAAGGAAAGAAAAATGAAAAGCGCGTGAAGGTGGAGCTTTTCCCCTGGGAGAAGCTGGACCATGTTGACGTAATCAGAAAAGCGTTTAAGATTTGATTGTTTCCGAATAAAGGGAAGAGGCTGCCCGAAAGGACAGCCTCTTTTTTTGCTTCACGCCCGCCCCGCTTTTATACGGGTCTTGAATTTCCGTAGCTGGTTGCGCAGCGCCTCGGTTGCCTGATCAGTCGCGGCTTCGAACGAGCGGGCCTGTTCTTTGGCAAAGAGCTGTTGCCCCGGTACATTCAGGCGTATCTCAACTGTTTTGTTTTCAATGCCCTCGTTATTCAGGCGCAAGAATACTTCGCCATCTACCAGGCGGTCATAAAACGTTTCCAGTTTGTCCACCTTGCGCTGAATGAAATTCAGCAGTTTTCGGTCGGCATCGAAATGGATGGATTGAAAGTTCAGCTTCATACGCGTTTGGATTAAGTTGAAGTGATTATGCTTTTGGGTGAGCCTGATCGTAGGCTTTTTTTAGCTTTTCAATACTGTTGTGGGTGTAAACCTGCGTGGCCGCCAGGCTGCTATGGCCAAGTAAATCTTTCACGGCATTGATCTCGGCACCTTTGTTGAGTAAATGGGTGGCATAGGTGTGGCGCAGCACGTGGGGGCTGCGCTTTCCCGTAGAGGTTAAGCGCAGATACTTTTTGACGCTTCGGTAGATCATCATCGGGTAGCAGCGCTTTCCTTTCGAGGTAACGAACAGAAGTCCGAGATCGTCTTGGCCAACTTCGCGGTTGCGCACCGCTACGTAATCCTTCATCACCGGCACCAGACTCTCCGCAAACGGAATGACACGCTCTTTATTCCGCTTACCTAAAACCTTAATGGTGCGTTTACGCGGATCTATGTTGACCTCTTTCAGGTTGAGCAGTTCCGATAGGCGGATACCGGTTCCGTAGAAAAGCTCCAGAACAAATTTGTCGCGCTTGCCCTCAAAACTATTGTCAAACTGAGTGTGGTCAAGCAAATTGACCATTTCAAGCTCATTTACGAACTGAGGTAAACGTTTTTGGGCCTTTAAAATCTTGATTTTCAATATCGGGTTCGTCTGGATTAAACCCTGTTTTTGAAGGAATTTATAGTAGGAGCGCAGGCAGGCAATTTTGCGATTAACCGAGGGGGCGTTCAGCTTTTGCTCCACCAATTGCACCACCCACGAACGAATAATGCCGTGGTTTGCTTCTGGCGGCTCAAGCCCGTCATAGGTAGTGCGCAAGAACTCCGCAAACTGAAGAAGATCCGTACGATAGGCCAACACCGTTTTTTCGCTGTAACGCTTTTCGTACAGAAGAAATTGGAGAAAAGAATTTACCGTGCTACCCATTCAACTTCGTTGTTACCTCAGCAATATAAAAAAATGGTTCTACAGGGAATATTGTGATGGAAATAGTTGCTTCGATTTAAAAAGTTTAGCGCAACAAATTACAAAAAGTAACTTGTTGCAAAATGAAAGAATACAAAAGACTTACCTATGAGGACAGGGTTAAGATTGAGCTACTTACCAAACAGGGATTTAACCCGGCAAAAAT
>Ga0209985_10000794_pt1 | contig 33012 bp, 35 predicted proteins | sample NOAtaG_FD_187305 | JGI IMG/M metagenome (GOLD analysis project Ga0209985, IMG submission 187305) | Freshwater lake microbial communities from Lake Erie, under a cyanobacterial bloom - NOAA_Erie_Diel6S_1000h metaG (SPAdes) (version 2) | ecosystem: Environmental > Aquatic > Freshwater > Lake ...
TGGAATCCCGGCGGGAATGCTCATCACAGGCAGTCTCTGCCTGTGATGCAACCGGGAATCAAGCTGTCGTCAAGGGTTCAGCAGGGCTCAAGTTCGCCGTGAGACGTCCCGACCCCTGAACGGGTACAAACTTTGCATGATGATCAACTTCAGCAAAAAGGGATAGCTCGTTCTGAAACTGGAAATGGTTGCGCAGCCGCCCATTCAGGACTTCCCGTAGTGCCCCGCCTTTCGGGTCGTCATACACCCCCTCCGGATGTAGGAACCCCTGTACCCCCTGACCAGAGGCAACCCGCCAGGCCTGAGGCAGAAAGCATTTGAACAGATTCGTCTGGCTCCCCTTCAGCAGCGGGTAATTACCAAACGCATTGAGAAACGCCTGACTGCCGTTCTGCCCCTCAAACTCTTCCAGATAGGCCGCTCGTAACTCCGGGTGGGCTTTGAAGGCTTCCTCTCGGCGATTCGCCAGCTCGCTGGCGCTCACCTTGCGGATCACTACCATCGGGTCGGCGTCGCCGATCACGCCCTTTTCCTCCCATTCCACTTTGAGCCAGGGCGGGTTGCCCACGATCAGATCGAAGCCACCGCCTGCCAGCAGGTCGGCAAATTCCAGATCCCAGTGCAGGGGCCGGATGCGTTCTGTCACTGTTTGCACCTGGCGCAGCCGCTCGAAATCATCAAGCAGCTTGTTCACATTCACGAAGCCGTGTTGGTCGCTGAAGTCCACCGCCAGTTGCTTGGGTTGCGTATCGGCAAACAGGTTCCCCTGGCCCACTTCCGGCGTGATCCCCTGCTCCAGGTCGCCCAGGATCATGCTGAGCTCAAACAGCCATTCGTCTCTGTCCGGGAGCATTTCCGCCTGGCGGATCGGCCAGAACCACAGCGCCACCCAGTAGTCCATCGCCCACTTGAGGCGCAGGCGGGCGTTGGTGTTGAGCACACCCTTGCCCAGCACCTCCTGGTCGTGAATGCGGTCTTTCAGGCGTAGTGGGGTCCAGGCTGCTGCCTGGGTGCCGGTGGGGTCTTGAGCCCCTGGCTCTTCCCAGACGGGGAGGGGGTCGGTGGTGCGCAGGCGTAGGGCGGTCATTTCGCGCGCCCACTCCTGCCAGAGTTCATCCACCAACTTGCTGAGCCGCAGCAGGTGGGCGATCTGGGCCTCGGTGAAGGCTTCGCCCACAAAGGCTTTGTTCCAGCGCTTGCAGCGCTCGATCGCTTCGGGTTCCAGCTCCTTGATCACCTTGTCTGAATAGGCGGCCATGCCCGGATCGGGCAGCAGGAAGTGAAAGATGCCATCGGCCGGCAGCGCCGCATCCCAGGCCAGCTCCTCCGGGGCGTGTTCATGCCAGAGGCGCGTGGGCTTCGCCTTGCGGCCGGTGCCCGTGGGCAGCTTGCTGCTCTGCAGCTGGCTCACCCTGTAGATCTGCCGGCGCGCCCCGATCAGCGAATTGCCGCACACCAGCTGCTGGCTGAACCAGGGCACAAAGGCCCGCCCCTGCTCCGGCGCAAAGATGCTGTTGAGCCACAGGCTCACCTCCGCCAGCTCCACCGCCACCGGGTTGAGGTCCACGCCGAACACGTTCTGATCGGCCAGGCGCATCTTCACCTTCTGCAGTTCGGTGTGATAGCGCTCATGCGGAATTGTTTTGCCCGTTTCCTGCTGGCGCCGCTCCAGATAGGCCTGGGCCAGCTGACTCACCAGCTCATTGAGATAGGCGGCCGATCCCATCGCCATCTCCAGGAGTTTGAGCTCCAGGATCTCGGCGGCGCTCTTGCCCACCAGCGCTTCCTTGAGCGTGTATTTGATCTGGCAACTGGTGAGCACCTCCGGCGTGTAATAGCTGGCGCTCTTCTGGCGGTTGCGGCCGGCCAGGCGATAGAGGAAGCTGCCCCTCTCGTATCTTTTCGCCTTGCCGGTGAGCGGATCGGGCACGATCTCCTCGGCCTTGTAGGCCTTGAGCTGCTCGGCGGTCACGAAGTGGCCCACATCCAGTTCGTCATGGGCCTGGCCGCTGGCCTTGGTGTTGTCGTCGTTGTCTCCTTCGTCGTCGCCGTCATCGAGGTCATCGTCGCTGGCGGCGGCTTTCCCCTTTTTCGGTGCCGGTTGCACCTCGTAGAGGTCTTCCTCGGCGAAGAAACCCCGGAAGCTGAGCAGGGCCTCGTACACGGCGACCAACTGGTTGATGCCAAGCTGGGAATAGCTCACGCGCCCGCGCCGTTTGCCCTTGCCTTCCTTGGTGAGTGACATCAGCTCGATCACCTCCCGCAGCACCACGTTGCGAAAGCGCACGCGGGTGAGCGTGGGCATGCGCTCGGGATCAAACAGGTGCGCCTTCAGCGGCGTGAGCCGGAAGCTGTCGTGGAAGGGGTCATCGCACTCGGCCAACGGCAGCTGGGCTGTTTCGTCGTCGCGCTTGGGGTAGCCCTCCCAGATCATCTGGAACAGCCGATCCAGCGAATCGCTGATGTAAGTGCTTTCTTTGTCTTCCTCGCTGCCGAGCTCAGCGGTGTCCATGTCGCGCAGGCTTTCGAGGCTGTAGCCCAGGCGGTAGACATCACTGCCCATCGGCGCATAGCCCAGGTCGGGCCGGCTCTCGATGTAGAAGAGGAACAGCAGCCGGTACATGAACCGGAGGCACTCCAGGGTGAGCTGGTCAGCGTCGGTCTTGCCTTTGAACACGCCTTCGCTCTTGCTGCGGCGCCAGTGGATGGCCTCGTTGCCGAGTAGCTCGATCGACCTGCGCAGGGCGTACTTGAGATCGCCACTCACCTCATAGGCGTGCTTGTGGCTGTTCTCGTCCAGCTCATCAAGCAGGGGCGTGCCACCGCCCGTGGGGCAGGTGTGCTCACGGTGCAACAGGGTTGCCGCCGCCAGCACGGCATCGGGGTTGTTCTCGCCCAGCAGGGTGTCGAGCTCAAAGCGCAGCAGCCGTGAGGCCGCCCACTTCTGGCGATCGATCAGCAGCAACTGGTCGCGGCTCACCGCCAGCACCCAGCGCGGCGGGATGTCCTGAGCGAAGATCCGCTCGCTGATCAGCTCCTCCCAGGTTTCGCCCTCCAGCACCAGGCCGAGGGAGGGGTCGTTGATCTGGCAGGCCCAGGTCGTGGCGATCGTGAGCTCCAGCGGATCGGCCGGCTCATCGCTGGGGTTGAAGCACTCCACCACCCACAGCCAGGGTTCTCCCTTGGCATTGGTGATCTCCCCGAGCAGCGGGATCTGGTACGCCTCACCACCGATCAAGACCGGTTCGGCCTTGGGGGCGTAGGGATACCCCAGGGCCTCGCACAGCGGCTGGAAGAACAGCTCACGCTGCAGCCGCAGACGCTCGGCGGGATCCCCCGTGATGCCCAGCTCCCCTTCCCTCGCTTTTTGCCAGGGTTTGCGGAGTGCCTTGAACAGTGCCTCCGGCGTGGAGACATCCGAGGTTGGGTCGGCTTCCACCTGAGCCCGGGCTTCCTCAGCCCAGCGCTCGCGCACCTTCTTGATGTCGTTCGTCAGAACGCTTTCGAGGTAGTGGGCGGAATAGAACTCGTTGGCGTTGCTGATGCCGGGGAGGGCCATGGTCAGGGGGTGTTCTGCAGCTCTGCCAGTTCATTGAGCAGAGCATTGGGAGTGATCGCGCACACCTCAGCTAGTGCAACAGCGAGCTGGGAGCTGAGATCTGATTTTCCTTGCATCACCGTCTTAAGCGAGTTCATCAAGTCTTCGTTTCTCTTCTCCATGACTTCAGGGTATTGTTCAAGCCAAAGCCGTAAAACTCTGCCGCGTTTGAGGCGATAATCAGCCCTCTCATCCTTGGAATCCTGGCTTAAGCCATCCAGATCAAGATCAAGATCAAGGGATCGCCAATGCAGCCCGGAGCCAGCCGGATCAATGCTGAAAGAGGACAGCTGATCCGTCGTCAATGTGCTGAGAACGGGGTGATCGTCTGCAGCAATCACATGCATATCTAGATTGGCATCTTGCACGACAAGCATGCGGCCATCAACGAATGCCGAGGCAATCACTGCATCACCGTGGCCATGGCGCTGAGCCTGAAGCACCCGACGGATCACGCGAATACTGCTGCTCGCAAGCCAGGGTGTTCGTCGATCCCCGCCCTGCGAGCAACTGAGAAGGGAAACAAGCTGATCCTTCAATCCCGAAGAGGCTTTTGAGGAATGAATCAAGATACCCCTGTAGCCCGCGCCAGTCCCGACCTGCGCTATGCGATTTCGGCCCACCAAATCAGAAATCAGATCATCGATTGTGGTGAGATAAAAACCCTTGGAGCGCCCTGATCCACTTACTTGATTCTGTGGTGAAACCAGCCGCCAGTCTGCTTTGATCCCTGAGAGGTGTTCGCGCGAGGGGACCGCATTGGGTGAGTAATACACCGTCAGCGCCCGCCCAGCACTTTCCTTTCCCACTCCTCGAGAAGCTGCACGCGATGTTCGCAGACCATCGCGGCGATGGCCTTGAGGCTTTTGGCGCTGGGCTTCTTGCTTCGGAGTCGTGACCATTTGATGCCGTAGTCGAGAGCAGATTCAGTGGTTGTCTCTATGAATACCTTGATCTCCCAAGTCCTTGAGCGTGCATGAAAGTGCGCCGGCAGATGATCATTGCTGTAAAAGACAAGATCGATGCTTGGCAGTGAAAAGCAGTCAACCTTCCCCATCGCTCAAAAGGAGTCTAGGCCGGAATCAGGGGTGCACATGGCTGCAGGGGCCCCCAATGGGTCGTCGGGTCACTCGCGGGGAGGTGCCAGGGATCAGCCACCCCAGCGATTGCCGATGCTCCGCCTGCATTCATCGGCTTATGTTCACGAGATTCTCAGGCTCAGCGGCATAGCGCAGCACCGCCTGGATATGTTCTGGGCTGAGATCGGGGAAATCACTGAGGATCTGCTCCTGGCTCATGCCACTGGCCAGAACCTCGAGCACATCCGACACGGTGATGCGCGTCCCGGCGACACAGGGCTTGCCGCTGCGCACGCCTGGCGTGCAGGTGATCAGGGGAGGTGGGGAGCTCATGGGAGTTGGGCAGTCGGGACAGGGGCTGATGGAGCGCTAAAGAGAGCCGTCATGGCGCTGCGCGACCCTTGTGCCCCCTCCTCAAAGATCGCTGGCTGCGGAGCATCGACGCGATCAGGCAGTTCCAGCTCCACTCCGCCGCGATTGGTAAACGCAGCATGGACGGGAATCGAGACCATCTCGGGCCACCTGCTGGGATGCCTTTCATGCTGGCAGCGTCAGAGCCTGGATCACTGCAAGGCACGCAGCTCGGGGGCGCCACCACCTTCCGCTCGGCGGGCGGGAGCTTCTACCACAGCGTCAGCAGGGTCAGAGCTTCAGTATGGAACCACTGCCAGGGGCTCCATGCGGACGTTTTCAGCGGTGATCGAGCGCTGCCCTGAAACAGGCCTGCTGGTGGGCACTGTGCCGGGGTTCCCAGGGGCTCACAGTCAGGCCGAAAGCCTCGATGAGCTGCAGTCCAACCTGGAAGAGGTGATCGCCATGCTGCTTGAGGAAGACTGATGCGGCTGACGGAACTCCAGGCGCTCGCGCCCCAGCTCCACCAACTGATCGAACGATATGGCGCCAGCAACCTTGCCGTGTTCGGCTCAGTCGCTCGCGACCAGGGCAGGCCCGACAGCGATATTGATCTGTTGATCGATCTGCCGGAGCAGGCCAGCCTGTTTGATCGCGCCGATCTGAAACTCGCTCTTGAAGAGCTGTTGAACCACAACGTCGACCTGATCCGCCGCCGCAATCTCAGACCGGAACTGCAGGCAACCGTGGAAGCCGAGGCGGTGCCGCTCTGATCGATCCATGGAACCCGCTGGCGCACTACAATGCGGTGCATGAACAACCGTTCGCTCACCATCCGCCTCGACGAGGAGCTGGAGCAGGGTCTGGAAGCCGCCTGCGCCGAGTCCGGCCGTTCCCGCGGCGAGATCGTGCGCGATGCCCTCAGGCGCCAGCTGCAGCTCATGCGCTTTGAGCGTCTGCGCCGCCAGGCCCTGCCCTTCGGGGAGGCGGCCGGCTGGCTCACCGATGACGACGTGTTTGCGGCTGTTTCCTGAGTAAGGCTGTCCCCTGAGACAACGTGCGCGTCTTCTTTGACACCAACGTGCTGGTGAGTGCCTTTCTGGCGCGCGGACTCTGCGCTGATCTGCTGCGCCTGGTGCTCACCGAGCACACCCTGGTGACCAGTGAAGTGGTGCTGGCTGAGTTGCGCGATGTGCTCAGCCGCAAGGGTCGTCTGCCCCCTCAACAAATCGACGCCATCGAGACGTTCCTTCGCGAGCAGCCCGTGGCCCCAAGGCCTACCCAGACCCTTGAGCTGGGGCTGGTGGATGCCGACGACGAATGGGTGGTGGCCAGTGCCGTGCTCGCCCAGGCCGATTTGTTCGTAACGGGTGATCAGGGCGTGCTCGCCTGCAGCAAGCCACCTCTGCCGTTGGTCAACCCCCGAGGGTGCTGGGAGCAGCTGCGCGGTGCTGGCTGATCGGCGGTTCATCTCAGGCCTCCCGATGCAGCACCGCCACCACCTTCAGGTAGGGGGCGGGTTCGATCGTCATCACTTCATTCACAAAGCGCTCGTGGTCGTCGAAGCGCCCGTCGATCGCCTTCTGCTGGGCCAGGCGCCGCTTCTCCTTGATCTGCTGCGGTCGCTGATCCGCCGCGAAGCTGAGCTGCAGCTGCTCCACCTGGCGGCTTCGCAATCGCTTCAGACGTTCGCGCTGGGCCTGCAGCTCCGGTTGCATGCGGGCCGTCCAGCGGTCGCCGCAATCGCGCAGGTACGCATTCGCCCGCTGCACGGCAAACGGCAGCTGCTTGGGCAGGTGAATCGGAATCGCCGCATTGGGATTGGTATAGGGCTTACGACCCAGCTGCAACCGCTCGGCCACCGCTTCAAAGGGCTCCACAGCTGCCACATTCAGACCCGATCCGGCGAAGCGCACCGCCACCCATTCCTGCACCACCGGCACCCCCTTCTGGTTGGGGATCGTGCCCTGAAACACCATCACCACCTCACCTGGATCGAGGCCGTCGCTGAGCTGCAGCACCGGCGCGCAGTGGCGTTGGAAGGCGATCTGGCCCCGATCCGCCAGCCAGTCCACCAGCGGGTGCAGATCCCAGAGATATTCCAGTTCCGGCCGGCTGGAATCCTGCCGGCGGCTCTGCTCCAGGGCCCGCTGCAAGGTTGCCACTTCGGTGGAGAGCACCAGGCGCTGGCCCCGGGGCGGCTGCAGTTCGCGGGGGTAGCGGTCGTAGCGGCGCTGCAGATCGCTGGGCGGCGTGATCTCCAGGCGCTGTTGCTGCTGATCGGTGCGCAGATCGAGCTTTTCGCCGCGGCGCTCCATCTGCTCGGCCACCGCCTCCAATGCCGTGTCCACGTAGCTCCAGAGGCTGGGAAACAGGCTGAAGGGCCGTCGCTGCTGCACCTGCAGCGGCGGCGTGTCATCGGCATCCCCGCAGCCTGATGGGCCGCTGCCGAACAGCTCCTCGAACAGGCTGTCGCCGCTGCCCTGCGACCGATACGGCTGGGCGTTGGCATCCATGCGCTGCTCCAGCGCCTCCACCGTGCCGCTCTCGAAGGCCTTGCTGATCTCCTCCTCCTCGCCCACGGCGTCGTAAACGCCCAGGAACACCGCCGGATCGCCGATGTTCTGTTGGGCCTGCTCGTCTTTGCGCTTGAGCAGCCGCAGCACCTTCTCGGCATCGCCCATGCCCTCGCTGCGGGAGCAGCTGAGCAGGTAGCGGATCTGGGGCTGCTGGCTTTGGCCATAGCGGTCGATGCGGCCGTTGCGCTGCTGCAGCGTCATCAGCGACCAGGGGATGTCGACGTGCACCAGCCGGTGGCTGAGGTAGTGCAGGTTGAGGCCTTCTGAGGCCACCTCGGTGGCCACCAGGATCCGCACCGCTTCCTTTTCCTGGGCGAACTGCTCCACCACCCGCGTCTGCTCCACATCGGGCATGGCGCCATCGAGGCCCACCACGGCGCCGGTGGGCAAGCCAAGGTCGGCAGCCAGGTGCTCCACCAGAAAGCGCTGGGTTTCCCGCCGGCCGGTGAACAGCACGATCCGGTCTCTGGGGTCCTTGCCGTTCCAGCCCCAGTCGGCGCGGATCAGTTCCAGGAGGCGCTGGTATTTGGAGAAGTCGGCCGGGCCGATGGCAGCCAGCAAGGGCTCTAGGTCCTGCAGAGCTGCTTCATCAGCAGGGGCAGGCCCGGGTGCAGATGCCAGGCGTTTGAGCCGGTTGCGCACCGTTTCCAGTGCCGCCATCGGGCTGGAGAGCAGGCTCTTGGCCAGGGTGGTCTTGAACAGCTGACCCGCCTTGGCCTTGGCGTCGCTGTCGGGCAGTTTGAGCTCCTTGAGCAGGGCGAACACCCGCTCTTCCTTCTCGCTTGCCGGGCACTCCACATCAGCGCTGTCGCGCTCCTTCACGCTGCTGCGCAGATCGGCGATCACGTCCTTGCGGAAGCGCCGCACATACAGGTCCTTGATGTCGTCCTTGCTGTACTTGCTCGGATCGGCGATCGCCGTGGGATCGAGCATGTTCATCAGGCTCGCGAAGCTCTCCGGCTTGCCGTCGTGCGGTGTCGCCGACAGGAGAAGCAATGTCTCCGAGCGCGTCGCCAGCCGTTCTGCCAGCCGGGCGCGTTGGCTCTTCTGGGCGCCGCGGGCCCGCTCGGCCACGTTCTGGCACTCATCGATCACGATGATGTCCCAGTTGGCATTGTCGAGGTAGAAGCGGTAGTCGCGGTCGTTCTTGAGCGTGTCGACCGAAACGATCGCCTTGTCGTAGTAGTGAAACGGGTTCTGGTTGGTGGGGATCTGCTCGCGGATCCGCTGAATCCCCACCGAATCCGCCGCACCAGCGGGATCGAGAAGCGCGTCCATAACTCCTTCTGAAACTGCACCAGCATGCTTTTGGTGGTCACCACCAGCAGCCGCTTGCCGCGCCCCCGGCGGATCAGCTCGCTGCAGAGGATGCCGCACTCCAGCGTTTTACCCAGTCCCACCGCATCGGCGATCAACAGCCGCTGGCGGGGCATCGCCAGGGCTTTCGCCGCCGGTTCGAGCTGGTAGGGCAGCGCATCCATCGCCGCCCGCTGCCCCACCACCAGGGCGTTGTCAGTGGGCACCGAACGCCGGAGGTGCGCCTCGAGGAACAGCAGGCTGTCGCGGTAGCGGGGTGAGGGGTCGCTCACCAGGGCCGTGTCCTCCGGCTGCAGCACCTTGAAGCTGCCGGCGGCCTTCTCCACCTCCACCAGGAAGCGGGCCTCCTTCTCGCGCAGGAATGGCGACACGCCCACCACGTCGACCACCTGCTGGCCGTCAGAGCTGCGGCCCAGGCTGCGCACCAGCCATTCGGCGCTGCGGCACTCGATCCGGGCTCCGGGGGCAAGAACAGCGTCTGGCATCAGAGGCTCGCTTGCAGCCATCGCGCACTGACTCCAGTGTGCGCCTTCGTACAGCACTCCGCAGCCATCTTGCAGGCTCCGAAACACTGATCAGGTCTGGATTCCATGCGAATCCTGCATTGTTTTCAGCTTGGCCACCTGGTGACGCAGGCGCCGCAGGCAGAGTCGGGCAGCCTTGCTGGAGAGCGCAGCCTGGGGAAGCAGCAGCCAGAGCTGCTCGTTCAAGGGCGGCTGCTCGTCCAACAGTTCCAGCCGGTGGGTCTGCAGCCAGCGGCGGCCGAGCAGCTCGGCGCACACCGGCAGCGCCAGCCGGCGGTCGCGGGCCCGCTTGAGCCAGGCCTCTGGTTCCTGGCATGCCGCTGTCTGCTGCTCCAGGTCATAGCCGTGGCCCTCCAGCGCCTGGTGGAGCAGGGGCATGGCGGCTTGCCGGGGCAGCAGCACGCTGCGCCGGTGGCCGGCCTGGGCCACCAGCTGCAGGCCGAGCGAACCCAGCGGCACCGCAGCGATTCCCGCCCAGGCCGGCTCCTGGTCTGGATCCAGCGGCTTGGCCAGGGAGAAGGAGCTGAGGATCGCCCCATCCAGCAGGCCGTGCTGCACGAGCGCCACCCAGTGCTCGGCGCTGCGAAAACGCGGCGGCACCTCCTGCACGCCGGCCATGGCAAGCAGGAGGGCGTGGTGCAGCACATCGCTGCCGATCCGCAGCTGCTCGGCCATCAGCCGGTGTTCCCGGTAGGCCAGCCGCAGGTGGCGCAGGCAGGAGTTGTGGCCGTAGCGGCAGATCGGCGAGCCGGGAGCGTTCGCCAGCCGGAACTGGTGCTGCATCAGCTGCAGGCTGCGGCACACCGTGGTCTGGTGCATCTCCAGGGCCCGCCCGGCCTTGTACTGGGAACCGGCCAGTTCCAGGTAGTCGAGGATGTGCAGGTCTGCCAGGGGCGTGGGCGGGGCGTAGGGCGTTGAACGGGCAGCGGGATTTGAACGGGCCACGGGATGCAGGATGGTGCTGCGTGCAGCCTCTGCGCAGCGGCGCCATTTCGGCTGATTATTCGTGCGAAAGAGTGGCGAGTGCAGCCACCCCAACGCCGCCCGCCTCCTCCATGCCGCCATCTCCATGCCGCCACCCCTGCGCTGCCACCTGCTGATCGGCCAGCCCGCCAGCGGCAAGACCACCCTCGCCAGGGCCCTGGCGCCCCTGCTCACCCGCCCGGGCGAGCCGCCGGCAGTGCTGCTCTCCACCGACGCCATCCGCGCCGAGGTGTTCGGTGATGCGGCGGTGCAGGGCCCCTGGACGGACATCCAGCAGCGGCTGCACCAGCGCATCCAGGCGTCGGTGGCGGCCGGCATCCCGCTGATCGTGGATGCCACCCACGCCCGCCGCCCCTGGCGGCTGGCGATCACCCAGGCCCTGCCGCTGCCGGCGCCGGTGGAGTGGATCGGCTGGTGGCTCTACACACCCCTGCCCACCTCCCTGGCCTGGAACGCCACACGCGAGCGGGCTGTGCCCGTGCCGGTGATCCAGGAGATGGCCGCCGCCCTGGCCGATCCCCACTTCGGGCCATCGCGGACGGAGGGGTTTGCGGCACTCTGTGCCGTGGTGCCCACCCACCACAGCGATCTCACGCCGGTGCTGGAGGCGGAGCTGGCCGCCCTGGATCGCCGCATCCGCGGCGCAGCCAACCGCGAGCGCAAGTTGCAGCGCCACGGCTACTCGCGGCTGCTCGATCTGGAGCGATTGCTCCATCTGATCAAGCTGCTGAGCACCTGGCCCGACCTGGCCGCCAGCGATCCGGCCAGCGCCGAGGAGCTGGAGGCGATCCTCTCGCCCCTGCCCGAGGGGGATCTGGCCGACCGCGCCAGTGCCTTCCTGGGCCGGCTGCATGGGCCTTGCTACGCCGATGCCGCCGCCATTCGCGGGGATCTGGCCTGGCTGGAGGCCAATGGCTTCTGCTCCCCTGCCCCGGTGCAGGCGCCGATCCGGCTGGCGCCCGCGCCGCCGGGGCCCATTCATGGCGGCCTGCCGCCCCTGGGCGATGGCCCGGTGTTTCTGCGGGTGATGACGCTGCTGCGCCACCTGCTGCAGGTGCCTTTTGATCGGCCGGCCGAGCGCGGCGCCAACCTGCACGAGCACCTGATCGCCGCCACCGCAGCCATCCCCGGCGGCTACCTGGGCGGTGAAACCGCCACCCTGCGCAAGGACCTCGAGAAGATCCTCACCCCCTACGGCTTCCGCAACCGCAACGACAACGTGCGCCACGGCTACTGCCTGGGCACGGCGCTGTTCTCACCGCCACGGTTGCGGGAGCTGCACCACGTGGTGCGCCAGGCGGCCGGCCGCCTGGCCGATCCCTCCGCCCACACCCTGCTGGCCGAACTGGATGAACGCCTGGGCTGGGCGGGGATCAGCGCCGACGGCCTGCCGCCGGTGCGCAGCTATGCCCGCCATGCGGTGGTGGAGACGGCCCTGGTGCGCCGCGATTCCTTGGCCGCACCCCGGCGGGCGGAGGCGATCGAGGCGGCGATCGTGGAGCACCGGCGGGTGCTGCTGCGGCGCTTCCCCGGCGTGGGCACCAATCCGCACAGCCCGGAGGGGGAACTGCGGGTGTGGCCCCTGCAGCTGATCTTCCACAACGTGGGCTGGTATCTCCTCTTTGAAGAAGACCAGATCGGCCAGGCGCAGGGCCTGATCCGCAGCGAACGCCTCGATCGGCTGGCCCTGGCCAGCAGCCATGGCGACCTGCGCCGTAGCGAGGAGCAGCACCGCTCGGCCCTGGCCCGGCTGGAGCGGCTGCTGCACCACAGCGGCGGCATCTTTTTTGGCAGCGATCTGGAGCAGCAGCTGCAGCTGGCCAGCCCCTCGGCCCAGCGCCGCGCCCAGGGGCTGGTGACCCTGCGCTTCTGCTGCGCCCCCTGGGCCTTTGCCTTCATCCGCGAGGGGCTGCAGCGCTACCCGATCGAGCACACGCGCTTCTCCAGGCCATTGCCCGCCGATAGCTGGTGGCACCACCCCAGGGCACCGCACCTGCTCGAGCCCGGCCCCGCAGATGCCAGCCACCCCTACCCGGTGGAGCTGGATCTACCCCCCTGGACCGTGGCGGCCGACATCGACCTGCGCAGCTGGTTGTTCGCCTTTGGCGGCGGCATCCGCATCGAGCGTCCCGACGCCCTGCGGCAGGAGCTGCTGCAGCGCTGCCGGGAGGCGATCGAGGCCAACAGTCCCAGTGCCCCAAGGGAGCCTGGGATCAGGCCATGGCGCCATGCCCGGCCGGACTGAGGGGCAGGTTGATCACCACTTCGGCACCCCCGAGCTGGCGGCTGCGGCCAAGGAGAAGGTCACCGTGATGATTGGCGGCAGCGGTCTGGGCCAGGAACAATCCCAGTCCCCTGCCGGTGGATCTGGGGCTCCTCAGCACCTCCCAGCTGCCGCCGTTGGCAACGTCTTCAGGGAAGCCGGGGCCACTGTCCGCCACCACCACCCGCAGCTGCTCGGGAGTGCGCTCCAGCTGCACAACCAGCTGCCGGCTGCTGGCCGCCTGGGCCTCCATCGCCTGGATGGCGTTGCGGATCAGGTTCACCACAGCCGTCTGCAGCTGGGCACCATCCCCCTGGATCAGGCAGGGCTGCTCCAGACCTCCATGCCGCACCTGCACGTGATGGGCCCGGATCTCGCTGCGCAGATACAGCAGCACGCTGTCGAGCGTTGACGCCAGATCGATGCTGCTGTGGGTCGTTTCCATATTGCGCAGGAGCATGCGCATTCGCTCCATCGTGGCCGCCATCTGTTCGGCATCGCCGCTGAGCGAGAGCAGGTGCTGCTTCAGGGGAGCCAACGCTTCGCCATCCGGCCGGGCTGCGAGTTCCTGGCCAACCAGTCGGCACTTGAGCAGGATGGCCGCGAGCGGCTGCTGGATCTCATGCACCACCGCTGCGGCGGTGAGGCTGGTTTTCAGTTTCTGCTCCACCAGCTGCCGGCGACGCTCCTTGTCGAGGGACTCACGGATGTAGGCCTGCTCCAGGGCCCGGCCCCGTTCCTCCACCTGCTCTTCCAGGGACCGCTGAATCTGCAGGTTTTCCAGGGCCACGCCCAGCTGTCCGCACAGCAGCCCCACCGATTGGGCCAACGCGGCCGAGAACACGCCCCGCTGGTGCCGGTGGACGCCGATGACCATGGCAACCGGCCGCATTTGCACCAGCACAGGCACCACCAGCAGCGAACAGCAGGCCAGGGATGCCACGTACGGATCGGCGCTGAGCCGCGGATCGAGCAGGGCGTCATGGAACACCAGGGGCTGCAACCGCTGCAGGCTCAGGCGCAGCGCGGCAGCGGGCAGCAGCCCCTGGCGCTCCGCCTGCTCCAGGCTCAGAGACGGCAGCACACCGTCGGGCGAGAGGCCGCCCTTGAGCTGCCACTGCCCCTGGCCATCCAGCACCACGATGTGCACATCGGTGGCGCCACTGAACTGGGCAATCAGGCTGGCCGTGGCCTCAATCAGCTCCGGCAGCGTGCGTTGCCGGCCCAGGTCCTGGCTGGCCTGCAGACGTTCCGCCTGTTCCCGGCTGCTGTCGATGCAGGCCCGCAGAAAGGGAAACTCCACGATCAGCGCCGCAGCCTTGCGGTCGGCACCCCAGCTCCCATAGCGCTGATAGGCCTGCTCCAGCAGGCGCTGGCCGGCTTGCTCCAGGCCAGCCCCGAGGTAGCACCTGCCGGCCCGCTCACAGATGAATGCGGCATGCCAGGGCCGCTGATGGGCGATGGCATCCCGCAAGGCGCTCTCGTAGTGCTCCAGGGCCCCAAGCCACTGCCCCTCCACCGCCAACCGCTCGGCCTGGAGCAGGAGCGCCAGGTGAGCGAAGTTCCCCGGGGCATCGGCTGCCCGCTCCCGCAGCCACAGCAGGTGCTGCTCCAGGGCGGCACCGGCATCCAGCCCCTGCCGCAGCTGGTCCACCAGGGCCAGTCCCTGGAGCAGGTGAATCAGGGCCACCGGGTAGAAGCCGGTGATGTAGGGCTCCAACCTGCCGGCTGCCTGCGCATGGCGCTGCAGGGCAGGGCCGTCGCTCAGCAGGGCAGCAGCCAGGGCCCGATGCCCATGGTGATAGCAGACCGCCATCGGGTTGGCCTGCTCCATCGCCTCGAGCTCAGCCTCCGTCAACCCCTGCTGCGGCGCGTCCGGGCCGCTGTGCCGCAGGTGGCTGAGCAGGCTGGTGTAGGCCAGGAAGGCCGGCTCGGCGTGGCGGTTGCAGCACTGCCGGGCCACCTTGAGAGCTCGGCTGTTCTCCTCGGCCAGTTCCCCCAGGTCCTGGGCGCACTCGAGCACGGCGGCCTGGGTTGTGTAGAAGGTGTAGCAGGCGAACTCCTGCTCGCCGCTGCGCTGCAACTCCCGATGGGCGCGGCGGGCCTGGGCAAGCGCCTGCTCCAGAGGTTCAAACCAGTGCTGGCAGAACAGGCTGAAGACATGGCGGCTGCGGGCTGTTTCCAATCGATAGGGGCTTGCCTCCCCCAGGGACAGGGCGGTGCGGGCGGCCCGGTAGCCCATGGCGTAATCACCGCGGGCAGGCACGCTGGCGAGCAGGGTGCAGGCCAGGGGGTACAGCCGGGTGGGATGGGCATCACCGGCCAGCCACTGGCGACTGCTGTGCAGCACCAGCCAGCAGGCCAGCGGTGGATTGCAGAAGAACGCCGCCGGCACCAGTCGGTTGAGCAGCCTGGGAAGGCTGCCCCCGGCAGGGGAACGGATCGGCAGCGGCGGCAACCTGTCCAAGCCCCCACGGCTCACCGCTGCCGCAAACGCCGCCAACTCGCCTTCCAGTGCCTGGTGAGGATTGCTCAGGGGAATGGCAAGACCCAGCGGAGCGAGCAGCTCGGCCACCAGATCCACAGCCCTCTGGTACTGGCAGCGGTTGGAGAGCGCCATCACCTGGATGGCCGCGGGCTCCAGCAACTGCTGGGGGGAGCGAGCCTGCCGCTGCAGGTCGCCAAACCAGGCATCAACCCGGTCGTAGTCGGCAAGGCAGTACGCCAGCTGGTGCAAATCCCGCTTCAGCGCAAAGCTGGCGTGGGGGTCCTGTTGCCACGCATCGGCGGACTGCAGGCTCAGGGCCCCCTGCAGGAATCGCTCGGCTGCGGGCAGATTGCCCAGCTCAAGGGCCTCCTTGCCGGCCTGTTGCAGCAAGGCAGCCACCCGCTGGCGCTCCGCTGGGGCCTGGAGCAAGGCCGTGGTTTCCGCAAACTGCTGGGCCGCCAGGGCGGGCTGCTGGGCCGCCAGGAGACGGCGTGCCATGGCCAGCTGCAGACCTGTCCTGTGGCTGTGATCGCCGAAATGGGCAACCGCCTGCTGCAGGCGGTCATGCCCGAAGCCCACCACGGTGTGGGGATCGGCGCTGGCCAGTCCCTCCAACGGGCTGTAGTCCAGCAGCCCCTGCTCCAGTGCCGGTGTGAGCAGCTCCGCCAGCTGGGCGGGCTGCAGCCCGCTGGCCACGGCCAGCAGGGCCAGGTTGGCCTGACTGCCGAGGCAGGCCAGACACTCCAACACCTCCAGATTGGCCGCAGGCAGCTGGTCCAGGCAGCCGATCAGAAATGCCACCACATCGCTGCTGGCCAGGCGTACCTGCAGCTGCTCCTCAGGCCACCACCAGCGCCCTTGCGCCTGCTCGACCAGCAGCCCCTCGCGCTGCAGGGCATTGAGCAGCTGGTGCACAAAGAAGGGGTTGCCACCGCTGCTGCGGGCGATCGCCTCACGCAGCTGCACCAGAGTCCTGGCTTCGCTGTGCAGCCGGCGGCTGAGCAGATCGTCCACCTGTTCGCTGGTGAGGTTGGCCAACGCCAGATGGAGCGGTGGCAGCGGGTGGGCCTCGGCGCGCTCCAGGAGCTCGGCCATGCCATGGCCGGGCAGCGCTGCTGAGGGCCGGAACAGGCCCAGCAGCACCAGCCCAGGCAGCTCCGGATCATCCACCAGGCCCGCGATCCACTCCAGGGTGAGTGGATCGGCCCACTGCAGGTCATCGAGCACCATCACCAGGGGCTTGATCTGCTGCGCCACGACCCGCAACACGATCGTGAGCAGACTCACGAGCCGCATCGGCTGCTCGTGGGGCTCCAGGGGCGCTGGCGCGGGCAACGGCCCGGTGAGGCTCTCCAGTTCAGGAAGCAGGGGCAGCAAGGCGCCACCATCCGGGGTGAGGGCGCTGCGCAGCCTCTCGGCCACCACACCTCTGGCCTCGGCTGGGCCGGCAACCAACGCGCCCAGCAGCTGGGCCAGGGCCCGCCGGGGTGCCTGGATCAACCCATCGCCGCCGACTTGCTCGCACTTGCCCAGCGTGTAGCCGCCACCAGCTTGCTGGGCTGGCTCACGCAGCTGGGCGGCCAGGGCGGTTTTGCCAACACCGGCCTCGCCACTGATCCAGATCAGCTGCAGCGGCGAGCGCCGGGCTCGCCAGAGCGCTCCCTGCAGGGTTTCCAGCTCAGCCTCACGCCCCACCAGCTCCCCAGCCACCTGCTGCCCAGGCGGGATGGCCAGGGGCAAGCCGCTGCTCACGGGCGGGGTCTCGGGGATGGATCCAGCACATCCAGCGGTCCGTGGATCCACTGGATCTCCAGCTTGCAGCATCTGCCTTCATCAACAGCGATGGCAGCCCGGCACGCCTGGTACGGCAAGACAGCGATTCAGGCGATCGGCCTGTCTGGCGAGCACGGGGCAGGCACGGGCCCGAACCATCTCTCGGGCCGTGGGCTGTTGGCTGCTGTGATCACCCATGGGTTGGCCTCATGTTCCCCAAGGATGCCTTGCGAACGCATCGCTATCCATCGCGATCACGTGATCGGTGCTGCAGCGGTGAACAGCGGCAGGCGGCCGGTCTTCACCCAGATGGTGCAGCCCAGGTCACTCCAGGGCCGGTGCACGCTGCCGGCTGGATTGCGCAGCCAGCTGCCGGCCGGGTAGGTGCCGTGCTCGTCCTGAAAGACACCATCCAGCACCACGATCTCCTCCCCGCCGGTTCAGCAGCCCTCCTCCTGACCTGGCCTCTCTGGTACAGCCGTGGAACGGCGCTGGCATCGGCAGCGTTGCTTCGCTTTGCTGCAGCCCAGCGCTTCTCACCGTTGCCGCTCCATGGCCAAGCCCGCCGCCCCCGAGGCCCGCGACTACGTGCTGCTCCATCGGGATACCGGCGCTGCGCTCTACACAACCCGCGCCACGGAGGAGGAAATTGCCCGCGCCAATTCCAGCCTCAGCCGGGCCGGCCAGCGGTCGCGGTTTGTGACCGCCAAATTCCTGATGCATCACCAGCCGATCCAGGAGGGCTGACGCCGATGCGGGAACCCGCCTTGCACCCTGCTTCACATGGCGTTACAGTTGCCGTAACAATCTGCAACAGTCATGACTGAGTCCTCTTCCCGCTTCGGCTTTGTGGCATTCGCCGAAACCTGGAATGGCCGCATGGCCATGCTCGGTTTTGTGATCGGCCTGGCCACCGAGCTGCTCACAGGCCAGGGCATCATCCAGCAGATCGGGCTGGGTTGATCTGCGCCCTGGTGCTGGCGCCCAGACCAGATCAGACCAGACCAGACCAGACGATTCAAGGCTCAGGCTTGCCGCTTCTTGATCCCACCACCACCGAGGCCATTCCCATGACCAACACCCCCGCCAACGACCAGTGGTTCCAGAACCGCGCCGAGGAGCTGATCCACATGGAGCAGCTCAAGCGCGTGGAACTGTTCAACGGCCGCGCCGCCATGCTCGGCATCGTGATCGGCATCCTCACCGAGGCGATCACCGGCTCCGGCATCGCCCATCAGATCGGTCTGGGCGCCCTGGTGGACGGCTACGCCGCCTGCCGCACCCAGTTCCTGCCCTTCTGCTTCTGAGTCTCAGGCAATTGCCCCCTCTGATGGCACACCCCCCTGGGCCTTGGCCCTGGGGGTTCTTCTCGTGGCTACCGGCCCTTGCGGTCGATGGCATCGGATGCGGCGGGAACCGCTGCTGAAGGGCAGCAGAATCTCACCATGGCTGATCTCTTCTCGCCCCTGCGCGTGGGCTCCCTGGAGCTTCCCAACCGCATCTGGATGGCGCCGCTCACCCGCTGCCGCGCTGAGGACGGCCATGGGCCTGGTGCCCTGATCGCCGAGCACTACGCCCAACGGGCCAGTGCCGGCCTGATCGTGAGCGAGGCCACGATGGTGATGGAAGGCCATTCCGCCTTCTGGCACGAACCCGGCATCCACAGCCAGGCCCAGATCGAGGGCTGGCGGCTCACCACCGAGGCGGTGCACCGTGCCGGCGGCCGCATCGTGCTGCAGCTCTGGCATGGCGGCAGGGCCTGTCATCCGCTGCTCAATGGCGGCCGCCAGCCGGTGGCCCCCAGCGCCATCGCCATCACCGGCGATGAGGTGCACACCCCCGAGGGCAAGCAGCCCTATGTGGAGCCCAGGGAGCTGCGCGATGAGGAACTGCCCGCCATCGTTGAGGGCTTCCGCCTCGCCGCCCGCAACGCCATGGTCGCCGGCTTCGATGGGGTGGAGATCCATGGGGCCAACGGCTACCTGCTGGATGAATTCCTGCGCGATGGCAGCAACCGGCGCAGCGGCCCCTACGGCGGGCCGATCGAGCACCGGGCCCGCCTGCTGCTGGAAGTGCTGGCAGCAGTGGCCGAGGAAACCCCGCTGATGGGGCTGCGCCTCTCGCCGCTCAACAGCTACAACGCCATGGTGGATTCCGATCCGATCGGGCTGATCACCTGGCTGGCCAAGCGGCTCAATGATCTGCCCCTGGCCTATCTGCACCTGATGCGCGCCGATCTGCTGGGGCAACAGCACGGCGATGTGCTGACTCCAGCGCGCGAGCAGTTCAACGGCGTGCTCGTGGCCAACATGGGCTACAGCGCGGAAGAGGCCAATGCCGCCATCACCGCCGGAACCATTGATGCGGTGGCCTTCGGCACGAGCTTCCTGGCCAACCCCGATCTGCCGGAACGCATCCGCCGCGGCGCCCCCCTCAACGCCCCCGACCCGGCCACCTTCTACAGCCCCGGCCCCGCCGGCTACACCGATTACCCCTCGCTCGATTCCGAGAACTGATCGCCAACTCCGGGCGGACCAGCGCTGAGGCCTCAGGCCGCCATCGGGCCGGGGTGAACAGGAATGTCTCGGCATCGATGCGGTGGGTCTGGCCGTCGATCGCCTCCCTGCCGCCGCAGGCGAAATCGATCAGCCGCTGGGCCTCCCCGGCGTCGGCGCCACTGGCATTGAGCACCACCGTCTGATTGGCCTTCACTGCCCGGATCAGGGCCTGGGCGTCCTCCAGCTGGCGCGGGTGGAACACCAGCAACCGAGCGCCGCGGAGCGGAGCGGAGTTGTCCATGGCTGCCGCTCTCGTTCTGCCAGGGAGGGAGAGTTATGGAACTGGCTTTGTTCGCTGCTGGTTCGCTCCCCAGGCCACCTCGCCGCCAAACCGGCACCACCTGCAAGCCGATCAGGCTCACCCGCTTGCGACCTTTCCAAGGCACCCTGCCCTGGCTGCCCGCCTACCTTGATGGCGGTGATGCCGCCGCCATGGGCCCTACCGCACTGGAGCAGTTCCTGGCCCACGTGCAGGCCGACCCTGCCCTGCGCCGGCAGGTGAGCGAGGCGATCACCGCCGATGCGGTGTCGCTGCTGGCCCAGGAGCTGGGCTACCCGGTGAGCGGCAGCGACCTGCTGCGCTTCTCTGGTCGCTCCGCCGCCGGCGTGCGGGTGACGCGGATCGATCACCCAGGGGAATACCCCGGCCGTTATGTGTGAGCAGCGGTCAACCATCGCTGCCCATTGCACCCCGGTACTGGATGGGCTCCACTTCCCCCATCCACTCGATTGAGCAGTGGTGCAGGTCGTAGTAGCCCGCCACCACGGTGAGCTGATTCGCCCTCAGCCGATCGGTGAGCAGCACGCTGGAGTGCACCAGGTTGCCGGCGGCGCTGAGGGTGTGGCGCCGGCAGGATTCCTCCAGGGAGAGCTGGTCGCCGTATTGCAGCAGTTCCATGCGCAGCTGGCCCACCACCTGGGCCAGGCTCGGCGTGAGCACCAGCTCGGGGTGCAGCGCCGCCGAGACGGCCCCACAGCCCTCGTGACCCAGCACCACGATCAGCGGCACGTCCAGATGGCCCACCGCATATTCCAGCGAGGCGATCGCGGCGGTGGTGCTCATCGTGCCGGCATTGCGCACCACGAACAGATCACCGAAACCGCCATCGAACAGCAGCTCCACCGGCACCCGGGAGTCGGCACAACCGAGCACGGCTGCCAGGGGATGCTGGCCTGCCACCACCGACTGCATCCGTTCGCGGGTGCTGTGGGGATGCAGCGACTGACCGGCCAGGAAGCGCTGATGGCCCTGCTGCAGCCAGCGCAGCACCGCCGCAGGACGGGCCTCAGGCGTGAGCGCAGCCACCGGATCGCTGGGTTCACCCATCAAGGTTGCGCGGCAGTGGCATGGATGGGCACCATCCTGAAGTGTTCCGCACCGATCTCGTCGGCCATGGCTGGACGTGAACCGGGTTGACCACCTCGGGGAATACCCCTGGAACGACGTGTGAGCACTGCCTCACTGCTGCTCCAGTCCTCAGGCCCGGCGGAAGACGATCAACGCGACCAACAGCACAGCGGCCTGCAGGGGGAAGCCGCTGTTCATTGCATGGCCATCAATCGGGGTCTGCAGAAGGGCCTGGGCCGGGCGTTCATCCATCCACTCCCTCAGCTGAGCGCTGCTTTCAGGCGTTGCCGATCAATACGGCAGCCACTGGTGGTGATCAGAGCCACGATCTGCCGATCATCCGCTGTGAGGATGCGATAGGTGCGGCCATCCGAGCAGCAGCGCATCTGGGCTTCCTGATGGGCCCAGTACTCCAGCTGGGCTGTGCCCTGATCAATCCAGCCTGCTGGATGGAGTGCCTGAATCACAAACATGATGTGCTCACTCTTTGGGTGAAGTGCCTACAACCAATCAAGCCACCTCTGAACCGCAGCGAACAATCCATCCCAGTCTCTTTGGGATCAGCCCCTATCGCGCTCCTGCCTGTCCTTGCTGGACGGGTTTTGGTGTGCGTTTCAAGTCATCGCCACCTTGCACCCGCCACACCCCGTACCGGCGCCGACTGGCACCGAGTTCACCGTCCCACCCTTGCGCACCCGGATGCTGCAGCCATCGCCGACCGCCACCACCGCGGCCTCAGACGCCAGCGCGATGGCGATCAGCAGCAGGACGGCAGCAGCCAGGGCTTGAGGACGGGACCTGGATCGACTCTGCTCCAAGCCTCAATCAACGCAGGGGAACAACGATGCGGTTGCCATTGACCGGATTGGTGAACACCGCATTGCCCTGGATGAGGATCTCCCTTTCCCAGAGGCCGCCCAGGCTGTCGCGCAGCGTGGAGATCGGGAAGCCGTCCTGCACCAGGCGGTAGGTCATGGCCTGGCCGTCCTGCCAGGTGATCCGCAGCGTGCCATCGGGGCTGTGGCTGTCGCGGCAGGGGATGGCGCGGTCGTTGTAGCTGCAGCTCTTCCAGGAGTCAGCGCGAGCTGCGGCGGTGTTGGCCAGCGCCACCGCCAGCGCCATTGCCGTGGCAACAACCCCCTGGGCGGGGCCGCTACCCCCTCGCTGAAGGAGTTTGTGCATGGCCGGGCTGCTCAGATGCCCATCGTGGTTGCGCAAGAGGCAATCTGCATCCAGACCCTGGTGGATGCCGTGGGGCTGAGTGGCTCGCTCGTGCTGGGCGCCACCGCGGTTGATCCGCCACGGCAGGAACCGTTTGGCACCGAGGCCTGGCTGCTGGACCCGGAGGGCAACCGCCTGCTGCTGCTGCTGGTGCCGTGAAGCCCCCTTCATGAAGAGCGATTGCCGCCGGTAACGAGCGGTGTCGAACTGGCGTGCTCGCTTGCTTGCCTGGGCGGGCCGGCCCATCGTGGTGGCAACGGGATTCGGAGGCTCCACAGATGGACGACACCCCCCCTGAGCACCAGTCAGGAGCGCGCTGACGATCCGGCCCCTGCTCCAACACTCTCGACGGATCTCTGACGTTCCTGGCGTGTCGTGGCTGCTCTGCCTGAACAGCCCTGTCGCCGTCTATTGCATCGCCTGAGGTGCCCCGGACCCAACGGAACGTCCCAATCGACACCTGGCCCCAGGTGCCAGCGCCGGCAGCTCCGCCCCACAACCAAAGACCTTCTGATCTGACGATCAGGCTGACATCAGCACCAACCACGCACAGCTGCGCCCGACCCCCTTGGGCCCGATCCCATGGGACAACACCACGGCTGAGCAGGCAAACGCCCGGGGCCAACGCTCCGGGCTTTGTTGTGTGGAGGCAGCCCAGCCCGTGCGCAAGGTCTGCCTGAGGGTTGGTTCGTCAACTGCAAGTTATGGAGTGCGACGTCAGCCTTTGCGCGACGTCCTACCCGCCGCTGCCAGCCAGACCAGCGCGGCCTGGGTGCGGTTGCTCACCTGCAGCTTCTGCAGAAGCACATGCACGTGGCTGCGCACCGTTCCCTCGCCTATCCCCAGCCGCTGGGCAATGACGCGGTTGTTATCACCAGCCGCCAGGCAGGCCAGCACCTGCTGTTCCCGTGAAGTGAGGGCGTCGAGGCACTCAGCTGAGGGCGCGGCAACAGATGTCTGGGATGGCAAGGAGCCTCGCAACGCTGCCGTCGCCTTCTGATCCCACCAGCTGGCCCCTGCCAGCAGCGAGGCCAGCGCCAGCTCCACCTGGGCCAGGGCCCTCTCCTTGTGCAGATAGCCCCTCGCGCCGGCGTCCCAGATGCGCTGGACCCAGAGCGGATCCTCCTGGCTGGTGAGGATCAGAACCGGCAGGGCTGTGGTGCTGGTGATCTGCTGACAGGTGGCCAACCCGCCGAGGCCAGGCAACACCAGATCCAGCAGCACCAGATCCGCCGGCCGCTCCGCGAGCAGCTCCAGGCCCTGCTCGCCATCGCAGGCCACCCGCACCTGAGCCACCCCGAACAGCTGGCGCAGATGGCTGGCCATCGCCAGCCGGTAGGCCTCGTCGTCCTCGATCAGCAGCAGATTCATCGTTATCGCGCTGGCTGTTGCTGCGACTGCACCTGCGGTAGCTCCACCACAACCCTGGCGCCACCGCCGCTGAGGTTGCTGGCGGTAATGCGGCCGCCGTGCGCCTCGCTGATCAGGCGGCAGAGATAGAGGCCCAGGCCAGCACCAGGCGTGCCTGAGCTGCGTGGGCCAAACCGCTGAAACAGCTGCGGCAGTTGCTCCGGCGGGAATCCCGGGCCGCCATCGCGCACCTCGATCCGGCAGGTGCCGTTCTCCTGGCTGAGCTGCAGCCAGACCCGCTGACCACGCAGGCTATGGTGCACGACATTGAGAAGCAGGTTCTCGATCAGGCGTTGCACCAGAAAGGGATCCGCGCGCAGATCCATGGGCTCTGATCCCTGCTGCCGCAGCACCAGCGTGATCTGACGGGGGCCGGCGATCGGCTCGACGGTGGCGATCGCCTCCTGGGCGATCGCACGCAGCTGGCAGGGTTGCCGCTGCAGCTCCAGGCCCTCCTGCTCCGCCCGGAACACCTGCAGCAGATCGTCGATCAGCCGCAGGCAGCGTTGCTGGCTGCTGCGAATCGCCGCCACGGCGTCGCCGTTCCCCAGCAGAGCCAGAGAGGCAAGGGTTCCGAGCAGAGGGGTCTTGATGTCATGGGCGAGGTGGCGAATCACATCACCGCGCAACTGCGCCTGCGCCAGCTCCACCTCCATGGCGGTGCGCTGCCCCTCCAGATCCCGGTTACGCACCAAAAGGGCAGTGGTGACCACCAGGCTGAGGCAAACAAGCAGCCGGTCGATCAGCACCGAGGTCAGGTTCTGCTGCAGCGGCACCGGCAACGGCACGAGCAGGTTGAGCAGCGTTGAACTGCAACAGATCAACAGGAACCGCCAGGCCTGAGCGGGACTGCGCTGCGAGGCGCCGAGCAGCAGCGGTACGACGTACAGAATCCCGAGCACCACCGCCGGGGGGGTGGCCAGCTCCAGCAACAGGATCAGCAGCCAGATCGCCCACACCAGGGCAATCGGCGGCTTTGAGAGCCTCACGGCTCGTTTTCCTCCCGGGCTTGGGAGGGGAGCCCCTCAGAGATCAGATGCAGATCGATGCTCAGACCGCGCAGCTGATGCTGCAGCCGCTCGGAGAGTGGCCGGCGGAACAGGGCCTTGAAGCGGGAGCGCATCGTCTGGCCCAGCACGATCTGGGTGATGCGGTGTTCCTGGGCCACCCGGGCGATGGTGGGCAGGATCTCGGCGCTTTCCTCCTTAAGGAAACTGCCGCCCACGTCCTCACACAGCTGGCGGCATTCCTCCTGGATCAGCGACTCCTCGCGACTGAGGAAGCGGTTGGGATCCTGCACCGTGAGCACCAGCAGCGGCGCGTCCATGGCGGCGGCCAGGCGGGCGGCGCGGCGCAACAACCGTTTGCTGGTGTGGTAGTTGGCCAGACACACCATCACCCGCTCGCGCAGAGGTGTGATCGAAGGGAGGATGTCGTTCTCGACGCGATCGGCCACCTCCCGCAGCGAAAGCTCTCGCAGCGCCACCAGATGACGTCGCTGGAAGAAGTTGGTCAGCGCCTGGCCCACCTTCTCGGGCGCGTACACCTTTCCCTCACGCAGCCGTTCCTGCAGGGTTTCTGGGGTCACATCCACCAGCACCACCTCATCGGCCAGCTCAAGCACGCGGTTAGGGATGCGTTCGCGCACCACAACGCCGGTGAGTTCGGCAACCAGGTCGTTGAGGCTTTCGAGGTGCTGGATGTTGAGCGTGGAGTACACATCGATGCCTGAGAGCAGCAGCATCTCCACGTCCTGCCAGCGCTTCTGGCGTTCGCTGCCCGGCACGTTGGTGTGGGCGAGTTCATCGACGAGCACCAGCTGGGGCCGGCGGGCCAGCACCGCCGCCACATCCATCTCCTCGAGGTCCACGTCCTGATAGCGCAGGCGTTTGCGGGGGATCTGCTCCAGTCCCTCGGCCTGCCGGGCCGTTTCCTGGCGGCCGTGGGTTTCGAGCAGGCCCACCACCACATCGGTGCCTTCCCGCAAGGCCTCTTTGCCTTCCTGGAGCATGCGGCAGGTCTTGCCCACGCCGGGCGCCATGCCGATGAACACCTTGTGGCGGCCGCGCCTGTGGGTGGAGCGGATCATGGCGCCGCGGGCCTGCTGGTCGGCTCAGCGCTGAGGGCATCAAGCGCCAGATTGAAGCCCAGCACGTTCACCACCGGCTCGATCGCCTGCAGGCCCAGAGGGCCCTGCTGGTGTTGGCGCAGCAGGCGGTTGAGCTCCGCCAGCGGCAGCTGACGCTCGCGGGCCAGGCGGGGCAGCTGCTGACGCGCCGCCGCCAGGCTGATGTGGGGATCGACGCCAGAGGCCGAATCCTGCAGCAGATCCGCGGCCGGTTGGTTGACGCCGACACGCTGCCAGCCGTTGGCGGCTTCGGCCACGCGCTGGGCAAGCTCCGGATTGCTGGCGGCCAGGTTGGGCGCACCGGCCGGGCGGCCCTGCAGATAGCGGGGTGAACGGAAAGGTTGACCGATCAGCCGCGATCCCACCACCGCGCCATCACGCCGCAACAGGCTGCCAGCGGCGGCCTCCGGCGCCACCAGCCGCGCGACGCCTAGCAGGGGCAGGGTGATCACCACCACGGTGAGTGTCCAGAGCAGCAGGGTGAGGCGAACACCCCGCAGCAGTTGGGCGGTGAACGACATCAGAACTTCTCCGGTTGAGCGATCACGGCGAACAGGTAGCCCGACAGGGCCACGGTGGCGCAGACCAGCAGGGCGAGCATGTGGCTCTGCAGGGGAGGCTGGCTGGCACGGAAGACGGGGGCGAGCAGGAGGGTGCCGGCCACGAGCAGCAGTGGCAACCAGAAGCGGATGTGGCGAATACGTTGCATCTCAGGTCCTCAGATCAAACGGAGTGCACCGATCGCCAGATCGATCAGCTTGATGCCCATGAAGGGCGCCGCAACACCGCCGGCTCCATAGAGCAGCAGGTTGCGCCGCAGCAGCTGGTCGGCGCTCAGCGGCCGAAACTTCACACCCTTCAAGGCCAGGGGAACCAAGGCCGGAATGATCAGGTCGTTGAATACCATCGCCGAAAGAATCGCCGATTGCGGTGAGGCCAACTTCATCACATTCAGCGGCTCTAGCCCCACGCCGGCAAACAGCGCCGGCAGGATCGCGAAGTATTTGGCGATGTCGTTGGCGATCGAGAAGGTGGTGAGCGCGCCGCGGGTGATCAGCAGCTGCTTGCCGATCGTCACGATGTCGATCAGCTTGGTGGGATCGCTGTCGAGATCAACCATGTTGGCTGCTTCTTTGGCGGCCTGGGTGCCGGAATTCATCGCCACGCCCACATTCGCCTGGGCCAGGGCCGGGGCGTCGTTGGAGCCATCGCCGGTCATCGCCACCAACTTGCCGAGTTGTTGCTCCTGCTGAATCACAGCGATCTTGTCCTCCGGGGTGGCCTCGGCGATGAAGTCATCGACGCCGGCCTCGCGGGCGATCACGCCGGCGGTGATCGGGTTGTCGCCGGTGAGCATCACGGTGCGGATACCCATGCGGCGCAGCTGATCGAAGCGCTCACGGATGCCTGGCTTGATGATGTCCTTGAGATAGATCACCCCGAACACTTCAGCGCCGCGGCAGACCGCCAGGGGGGTGCCCCCCAGACGCGACACCTGCTCGAAGGCGGTGTCGATCTCCTCGCTCACCGCGCCACCGCGGGAGCGCACGAAGCCCTTGACCGCATCCACGGCCCCCTTGCGGAACTCCGTGCCATCGGGGGCGTCGGTGCCGCTCATGCGGGTGCGGGCGGAGAAGTCGATGCCGCTGGCGGATTCGGCCGCAAAGGGCAGAACAGCGCCGAGCTTCTCGGCCAGCCGCACGATCGAGCGCCCCTCGGGGGTCTGATCGAAGCAACTCGCCCCCAGCGCCACCACCGCCAGCTCAGCGGCGCTGTGGCCGCCCACCGGCAGAAACTCCTCCGCCAGGCGGTTGCCGAGGGTGATCGTGCCGGTCTTGTCGAGGATGAGGGTGTTCACATCACCGCAGGCCTCCACCGCCCGCCCGGAGGTGGCGATCACGTTGAACTGGGCCACCCGGTCCATCCCGGCGATGCCGATGGCGCTGAGCAGGCCGCCGATCGTGGTGGGGATCAGGGCCACCAGAAGGGCGACGAGCGTCACCAGCGAGGGGGCCTGCCCCAGAAAACCCGCCACCGGCGGCAGGGTGGCGACGGCGATCAGAAACACCTGGGTGAGCACCGCCAGCAGCACCGTCAGGGCGATTTCATTGGGGGTCTTGCTGCGTTCGGCCCCCTCCACCAGGGCGATCATGCGATCGATGAAACCCTTGCCCGGATCGGCGCTGATCCGCAGGGTGAGCTGATCGGAGAGGATCCGCGTGCCGCCGGTGACGGAGCCCGCCACATCGGAACCGGCCTCCTTGAGCACGGGGGCGGATTCACCAGTGATCGCCGATTCATCCACCGACGCCACTCCGGCGATCACCTCGCCATCGGCCGGGATCACATCGCCGGCCTCAATCAGCACCACATCGCCGCGGCGCAGGGCGGAGGAGTCCACCAGTTCGATCCCGCCATCGGCGCCTTGCCGGCGGGCCTGGGTGCGGCGCAGCGCATCCGCCTGGGCCTTGCCGCGTCCTTCCGCCAACGCCTCGGCGAAATTGGCGAACAGCAGCGTGGCCAGCAGCGTCAGGCTGATCAGGGCGTTGAAGCCCCGCTCCCGGGCAGCGGCCTGGGCATCGAGCAGGCGCGGCTCGACGGTGAGCGCCAGGCAGAGGGCGGTGCCGCACCAAACCACGAACATCACCGGATTGGCGACGGCCAGGCGTGGATCGAGCTTGCGGAACGAGTCCACGACAGCGCGCCTGATCAGCCCCTGCTGGCGCGGGCGTTCGGTGTAGCGCCGCTCCTGACGGGGCCCCCGCGGCATGCGGGGAAACGGCACACGCAGTGTGGTGGTCATCTCAGGAGGCCAGGGTGAGCGCTTCCGCGATCGGCCCGAGGGCCAGCACCGGGAAGAAGGTGAGGGCGCCGAGGATCACCAGCACCACGGCGGTGACGCCGGTGAACAGGCCGGTGTCGGTGCGCAGGGTGCCGGGGCTGGGTTCAAGGGCGGGTTTGCGCCGGAAGCCCTCGGCCAGGGCCAGCAGGGCCGCGATCGGCAGGTAGCGGCCGCCCAGCAGGCTGAGGCTGGTGGTGAGGTTCCACCAGGGGGTGCTGTTCCCCAGGCCCGCGAGGCCACTGCCGTTGTTGGCGGCTGCCGAGGCGTACTCGTAGACAACCTGGCTGATGCCGTGGGAGCCCGGATTGCTGATGCCAGCCAACGCGTTGCCACCCGCCAGGGTGATGGCGGCAGGGATCAGCACGAAGATCGGATGGATCAGCAGGATCAGGCTGGCCCATACCACCTGGGCCCTCTCCACCTTGCGGCCCAGGAATTCGGGGGTGCGCCCCACCATCAATCCGGTGAGGAACACCGCCAGCAGGGCGAACACCAGCAGGTAGGCGGCGCCGGTGCCCTGGCCGCCGAACACCACCTGCAGGAACAGGTTAAACAGGGCCGTCAGCAGGGTCAGCGGCATCGCCGCATCGATCGCACCGTTCACTGCGCCCGTCATCGTGCCGGTGGTCACCGCCGTCCAGAAGCCGGTGAGCGCGGGCCCGAAGCGCAACTCCTTGCCCTGAAGAGTGCCGCCGCTGATCCAGCGCTCGAGCAGCGGGTTGCCGGCCTGCTCCGCGGCCATCGACACCACGGCGCCGAGCAGGAGCAGAGCGAACACCAGGGCCAGCAGACGGTTGCTCTGACGCCGGTTGCCCAGGAACCGCCCGAAGGCATCCAGGGTGGCGGCCGGGATGATCAGCATCGCCCAGGTGCCCACCAGGTCGGTGAGCAGGGTGGGGTTCTCATAGGGGTGGGCGGAGTTGGCGCTGAGGAAGCCGCCGCCGTTTTCGCCCAGCTGCTTGATCGCTTCGAACAGGGCGATCGGTCCCCGCGGCAGCAGCTGGCGTGCCCCCTCCAGCGTGGTGACCTGCAATGGCTCCGCCAGGGTCATCGGCACGCCGCAGACCAGCAACAACAGCGCCAGCAGCAGCGAGGCCGGGATCAGCACGCGGGTGAGCGAGCGCAGCAGATCCAGGTGGAAGTTGCCGAGCGGCCGGCCGCAGAAGCCCCGGATCACTGCGAAACCCACCGCCAGGCCCGAGGCCGCCGAGACGAACATCAGGAACTGCAAGGCCCCCAGCTGGGCCAGGTTGCCCAGGCTCTGCTCGGGAATCAAGTGCTGTTGGTCGGTGTTGGTGAGAAAGGAGATCGTGGTGTGCAGCGCCAGATCCCAGCGCAGCCCGCCAAAGCCCAGGGGGTTGAGCCAGGCGGGCTGCAGCAGCAGCAACGCCAGGGCCAGGGCCCCGAACAGCAGATTGCTGATCAGCAATGGGACCAGGTAGGCAGCGGCGGACTCAGCGCTGCGGCCGGCATCGCCGATCCAGCGCAGCAACGGGGCCTCGAGGGGGTTCAGCCAGCGGTCCCAGGCCGGCTGGGGCCGCCCGTCGAACACCTCGAACAGGTGCCGGCCCAGCAAAGGAGCCGTGAGCACGACCGCCGCCAGGGTGACGGCGGCCATCAGCCAAGGGAGCATGGAGGCCTGGGCATGGATCCGACCACTCAAACCTGCAGCGAGCGGCTCTGCAGGCACAACTGCCAAAATGCAGAGATGGATCCACATCACTCAGGCTTTACCCCCATATAGAGACTGGGCTGAATTCGCCCCGGCCAGCCAGGGTCAGAGCCTCCGGCTTTGCCGCTCTGGCGATCCGGGATGCCGCAGGCGATCAGGGCCTCGATCTCCCCTTCTCCTGCCGCGCGGGTTCCTGCGCCACCTGCGCCGGCAAGCTGATCAGCGGCAGCGTCCATCAGGACGCACCAGATGGCCTCCGGTCCACACCGTGGCGGCCAGGGCGTGGACGATCACCAGCAACGGAAAGACGGACACGCCAGCCCCTGGGCAGCTGCTTCCACGATGGGGGCAATCTGCCGAGGCTGACCATGAAGGTGATCGTGGATCTGTGCGTGGTGCCGATCGGCGTGGGTGTGCACCTGGCCCCGTACATCGCTGCCTGCGAGAAGGTGCTCACCGAGGCCGGCCTCAAGATTCAGCTGCACCCCAACGGCACCGCGATCGAGGGCGGGTGGGAGCCGGTGTTCGCCGCGATCGAGGCCTGCCACCAGGCGGTGCACGCCATGGGCTGCCCCCGCGTCTACACCACGGTGAAAATCAACACCCGCACCGACAAGGACCAGACCATGGAAGAGAAGGTGGCCAGCGTGCAGGCCCTGCTCTGATGCCAGGCCATGGGGAACAAGCGGCGGAGGTTCTCGAGTTCTGGTTCGGGCAGAGCCGGCCGCGCCAGTGGTTCGCCAAGGACCCGGCCTTTGATGCCCTGCTGCGGGAACGATTCCTGGGCCTGACCCGTCAGGCGCTGGCCGGTGAGCTCAACGCCTGGGGTACGGGAGCGGCTGGGGGCCTGGCGCTGGTGCTGGTGCTGGACCAGTTCCCACGCCAGATCTGGCGCGATACCGCCATGGCCTTCGCGGGTGATCCCCAGGCTCTGGCCCTGAGCCTGAAGGCGGTGGAGCTGGGCTGGCTGGAGGCCGAACCCGAGCAGGCAAGGCGGCAGTTCTGGCTGATGCCGCTGATGCACAGCGAGGACCTGGCGGTGCAGGAGGCGGCCCTGCCGCTGTTCGAGCGCTTCTGCGATCCCCGCACCGCCGACTTCGCCCGCCGGCACCGGGATGTGATCGCCCGCTTTGGCCGCTTCCCCCACCGCAACGCGCTCCTGGGGCGGGTGTCGAGCGCGGAGGAGCTGGCCTTCCTGCAGACGCCGGGCTCACGCTTCTGAAGCGGCTCCTGGAGGGCAAGGACAGGGCACTAGCGGCCATGGCTGAAGTGGCGAACGACTGTGCCGAGACGCCACGCTGTGATGGCAAGGGCCAGCACCTCGGTGCAAGGTGGCTTCAGATGGCCCAATCCACCAGTTGCAGCCCCTTCACCCGGCTGAACTCACTCACGTTGTGGCTCACCACGGTGGCGCCGATGGCCAGCGCGTGGCAGGCGATCCAGAGGTCGTTGGCGCCAATGGGTGTGGCCCGGCGATTCAGGGCGGTGGCCTGAACGGCGTAGTGCTCGCAGATCCCTGGTCCATCGGGAAAGAGCACCGGCACCAGCCTGGAGAGGGCCTCCATCTGCTGCAGGGTGGCCTCGCGCCGCTGGCTGCCTTCTGCTCCGCGCAACAGCTCAGCCCAGGTGATGAACGACATGGCCAGGCCGTCCTCATCGCTGAGTGCATCGATACGCTCGGCCACCTGGGGCGGACGGTTCTTGCTCAGATAGATGAGGATGTTGGTGTCGAGCAGGTAGATCACAGGGCTTCCCGCTCCTGCACAGGCAGCTTGTCGGCCTGCTGCTGCTCCAGCGCCGCCACAAAGTCAGCATCCAAGCCGCTGAGCGCCTGCAGCAGGGCCTGGCCCCGCCGGCTGGGACAGGGATGAATGAGCAGATCGCCTTCCGGGGTGCGGCTGATCTGCACCCGATCGCTGCTGAGGCGGAATTCCGCGGGAATGCGCACGGCCTGGCTGTTGCCGTTCATGAACACGCGGCTGGGCAGCACATCCATCGCGTCATCCCTCGCGTGTGTACGTGCCAGTGTAGACAGCCTGCTCCTGCATTGCTGAGGCTCAGGGAATGGGGATCACTTGGTAGTCGCCAGCTTTGATGGCGCGATCGCGGCCTGGATTTCAACGGTGACCTGGCGAATCCGGGGCCAGCTGGTGGTGGTGAGCACCAGGATTGCGAGGCTGCCCTGCCGCAGGTTCTGCTGGTAACGGCGATTGGTGTCGGTGTTGATCAACAGCTCATAGCCCTACCTGCTCGGCAAGGCGAATCAGGTCCCCTTTGGTGACGGTGGATCAACCCAGTTCGCAGGCCTTGGCTAGAAGGTGGCCGTCCAGCAAACGGAGCAGAGGAACCGGTGTTCCCTGGTCAAACAGGATCCGCACTCAGGCCACGGCAGCTGCCGTACTCCGGGCGGCATGCTCCTGCGTCACTCCAGGGAAAAGCTCGACGAATTCAGCCAGGGTGATGCCGTCTTCCAGGTTCTCGAACAGAGCAGCCACCGGGATTCGCGTGCCGCGGAACACCCAGGCACCGCTGACGCGCTGGGGATCTCGCTCCACCGCCGTGCAGGCAGCCCAGGCAAGTTCGGGTTGCGTGCTCATCGCCCCATCCTGGCCGACAGATGCCTATGGCCTGCCACGGTTCAGCCGCAGCACTGCAGCACCGGTGCGCAATTGAACGCATGGCCGCCCAGGCCATCGATCGACGCAGCCACGAGCGCCAACATGCATGGCAGAGAGTTCGCCCTGGTCGCCGCCGTGCTCCTCGCGATTGGCTGCAGGCTGGAGATCCGCTGCGCCACCGCCACACCCCTGCTGGCCCTGGTGCACCCCCACAGCAGCCTGCTGGCAGACCTGCGCAGCCCGGAACGGGTGCGGCTGC
>Ga0209985_10000795_pt1 | contig 32998 bp, 32 predicted proteins | sample NOAtaG_FD_187305 | JGI IMG/M metagenome (GOLD analysis project Ga0209985, IMG submission 187305) | Freshwater lake microbial communities from Lake Erie, under a cyanobacterial bloom - NOAA_Erie_Diel6S_1000h metaG (SPAdes) (version 2) | ecosystem: Environmental > Aquatic > Freshwater > Lake ...
AGGCCCAGGCCCTGCAGCGCCTGTCCTCCGGCCTGCGCATCAACAGCGCCAAGGACGACGCCGCCGGTCTGGCGATTTCCGAGCGCTTCACCTCGCAGATCCGCGGCCTGAACCAGGCGACGCGCAATGCCCAGGACGCCATCTCCTTGTCGCAGACGGCCGAGGGCGCGCTGAGTTCGATCAGCAACAACCTGCAGCGCATCCGCGAACTCGCCGTGCAGGCTGCCAACGCCACCAATAACGGCAGCGACCGCCAGGCGCTGCAACAGGAGGCGGCTCAGTTGATTGCGGAAGTCGACCGTGTTGCATCGCAAACCGAGTTCAACGGCGTGAAGATGCTGGACGGCACATTTTCCGCGCAGCAGTTCCAGGTCGGCGCGAATGCCAACCAGACGATTTCGGTTGCCTCGATCAACAGCGTGCGCGCCAGCAACCTGGGCCAGCAGTACACCGCTCAAGTGACGAGCGGCACGCTCGACGGGACGACCACGGTCAACCTTTCGGCTCTGACAATCAACGGTTCGGCGGTCGGCAGCGCAACCGTGGCCGCTGACGCCAAGCTCTTGTCCGACGCAATCAACGCTGCGAACATCAGCGGGGTGCGCGCAGCAGTGACCGGTCCGACGACCGTCGCCGGAGCTGCCATGACGGCCGCAGCGACAAGCGGGACCTTGACGATCAACGGCGTGACGACATCGACGATCACGACCACGACCAACGCCGCCACCAGTCGGACCGCAGTTGTGTCCGCCATCAACGCGATTTCCGCAGCGACCGGCGTTACCGCGACCGACAACGGCTCGGACGTCAGTCTGGCCGCGGCCGATGGCCGCAACATTACCGTTGCTACTTTCGGAGGCACTCTGACGACGGCGTCTACCGGTCTTGGCGTAGCGGGAACGGCCGAATCGACTTACACCGTCAGCTACAGCGGCGTGCAGGGCGGTTCGCTGATCGTTGACGGCACTGTCACCAACTCGGGCCTGACGGGGACGACGACAAACGTGGCACTGTCTGGTACCGCGCTCGCAAACATCGACATCTCGACGATTGGTGGTGCGAACACGGCCCTTGCCTCTCTCGACGCGGCCCTCACGGCGGTGAACAGCCAGCGCGCGACGCTGGGCGCCATCCAGAGCCGCTTCGAGGCGACGATCAGCAACTTGCAGACGTCTTCCGAGAACCTGACGGCGTCGCGCTCGCGCATCCAGGACGCCGACTTCGCCGAGGAGACGGCCAAGCTGACCCGCGCGCAGATCCTGCAGCAGGCCGGCGTGGCGATGCTGGCGCAGGCCAATGCGCTGCCGCAGAACGTGCTGGCGCTGCTGCGCGGCTGATCGCGGCTGCCAGGCGGTGCGAAAAGGGCGCCTACGAGGCGCCCTTTTTTTCGCCCGTCGCGGCTCAAGTCCGGACCGCGGCAGCCGTTAAACCGTGCAGAGCGTGAATCCTTTTGCCGACCTTGCATCCGTGAAGACCGAGGCCATCCAGCAAGCGACGACCCTGACGGCGATGGCCGAAGGCCGCGCTCGTCCGGGCCCGGCCCTCGCTGCGGCCGACCGCGCGGCGGTCCCGGCGGCGCCCGCTGCCGACGCCGACGCCGCACGGGCGGCGGCCGAGGCCAACCGGCGCCTGGCCGAAAAAGGCAGCCAATTGACCATCGAATTCGACGATGCGCTGGACCGCGCGGTGTTCAGACTCGTCGACTCGCAGACCGGCGAAGTGGTGCGGCAGATCCCGTCCGAGGAGGTGCTGGCGATTGCCCGGGCGCTGGCCGAAGGCGCCGATGCCGGCGTGATGCTGAGCACCAACGCCTGATGGCGTCCTGATTGGAGCGTGTCATGGCCACCAGTGGAGTCGGGGGCGCAAGCCTCGATGTCAACGCGATCGTCACCCAGTTGATGAGTCTCGAGCGGCGGCCGCTCGAGGCGCTGTCGCGCCGCGAGGCGCAGGTCACGGCGCGGATGGCGGCCGTGGCGCGGGTGCAGGGGGCCGTGTCCGGCCTGCAGGTGGCGGCCGCCTCGCTCGCCAAGTCGGCGACCTTCAGCGGGCTGCGCGCCTCGGTCGGCGGCGATGCCGCGACCGTTGCCGTCACCGACGGCAGCAAGGCGGCAGCCGGCAGCTACACGCTCAAGGTCAACGCCCTGGCGTCCGCGCAGTCGCTCGCCTCGCAGGCCTTCACCGCCGGCGCGTCGATCGGCACCGGCACGCTCAGGCTGGAGCTGGGCAGCGTGGCCGGCGGCGTGTTCACGCCGCGGGCGGGCACGACGTTTCCGACCCTGACCATCGATGCTGGCAACAACACCCTGGCCGGCATCCGGGACGCCATCAACGCGGCACGCATCGGCGTGACCGCCGGCATCGTCAACGACGGCAGCGGCGCCCGCCTGACGGTCACCGCCAACGACACCGGGCTGGCCAGCGTGCTGCGCATCACCGTCGACGGCGACGGCGACGGCGACAACGGCGACAACGCCGGGCTGTCGCGCCTGTCGTTCGACCCGACCATCGCGCTGCCGCCGGAACAGACCGTCACCGCCGGCCGCCAGTTGCAGCAGACCCGTGCCGCGGCCGACGCCGCCTTCGAGGTCAACGGACTGGCGCTGGCCGCGTCGTCCAACCGCGTCACCGGTGCCATCGAGGGCCTGAGTCTGGACCTGCGCAAGCTGTCGGCCGACGCGGTGACGGTCACCGTCGAGCGCGACACCGCGGCGATCCGCGGCGCGGTCGACGGATTCGTCAAGGCGTACAACGACCTGGACCGCCTGATCCGCGATCTGACCGCCTTCGACCCGGCCACCCGCCGCGGCGCCACGCTCAACGGCGACGCGGCGGTGCGCTCGCTGCAGACCCAGGTGCGTGGCCTGGTGCGCGCGCAATTGAACGTGGCCGAAGGCGAACTGGCCAGCCTGTCGGCCGCCGGCATCGAAGCGGGCCGCGACGGCACCTTGTCCGTGAACGCTGCCCGCTTCGATGCCGCCGTCGCCGACCCGGCGCGCCTGGCGCGCCTGTTCACCGCCACCAGCACCATCGAAAGCCAGCAGGGCCTGGGCGTGCGCCTGGAAGCCTTGGCCAAGTCGCTGACCGGCACCGACGGTCTGCTGCCGGCCCGCACCAAGGGCCTGCAGGCGCAGGTCGATTCCATCAACCGCCAGGAGGGGCAGTTCAACAACCGGCTGGTCGAGATCGAGCGGCGCCTGCGGCGCCAGTACGCGGCGCTGGACACGCAACTGCAGCGGATGCAGGGCACGAGCAACTCGCTGGCCAATGCGCTCAGCGGGCTGCCGAAGCCGCCGGGGGCGTAGGCCGCGCCCAAAGCTTGCCGCCGGGCGCGGCAAGCAGGGCGCCGAGACGCCGCGATACCCCGCCAAATCGGGTTCAACCCCGCGACGGTGACAGCCGATAAGGAAGGGGTGTTTTCAGCATCGAGGCAGACATGACCGGATTCGGGGCGAAGGCCTACAGCAAGGTGTCGGCGGAAACGGGCGCGCGGGCGGCCGACGCCCACCAGCTCGTACTGATGTTGTACGACGGTGCCGTCGAGGCGGCGCGGCTCGCGCTCGGCCACCTGCAGGCCGGTCGCGTCGCGCAGAAGGCAGCGGCGCTGTCCAGGGCAGCGCGGATCGTCGAGGAGGGGCTCAAGGTGAGCCTCGACCGGACGGCCGGCGGCCAGATTGCCCAGCGCTTGTCCGACCTGTACGACTTCATGATCCTGCGGCTGCTGCAGGCCAATCTGCGCAACGATGCCGCGGCGCTGGGGGAGGTGATCCGGCTGCTCGAGGACCTGCGTGCCGCGTGGGTGCAGATCGGTCGCACCGGGGGGGCGGCGGCAGCGGTCGCGCCCACTGCCGCCGCCTCCGGTGCGTCGATTGCCGAGCCGCCCGCCGCCCGCCCGGCAGCGCCCGCAGCCGCTTTCGTCGAGGACGTGGGCGCCGCGCGGCCGCGCCTGGCGGCCTGGGCCTGAACTGCAACACGTGACGGCCGCGGCCCGCGCGCGACCATGCCGGACGATCCTCGCACCAGACCAAGCGCCGGCCTGATCGAGGCCTACGAGACGATCGCCCGGGCCAGCCACGCGATGCTGGCTGCCGCGCGTGCCGACGACTGGGACGACGTTGCCCGGCTCGAAGCGCAGTGCCGGGCGCTGATTGGCGAGCTGCAGGCCGCAGCCGCGGGCCGGTCGCTGGCGGCGGGCGAGCAGCGGCGGCGCGTGCAGTTGCTGCGGGAAATCCTGGCCCACGACGCCGAGGTGCGCGCGCGCGCGGAGCCCTGGCTGCGCGAACTGGAGCATCTGGCGGGCGCGCCTGCGGCGCGCCGCAGGCGCTGACCGGCGATCGACCGTGGACCTCGGGACCCTCGTCCATTCTGCGCGCCGTGTCGGCGCGGCCGAACCGCGCAGCGGTGTCGAGCGCATCGGGCTGTCCACGCGCCTGCTGCTGCCGATGCTGCAGCAGGCCGGCACCGATCCGGGGCTGACCGAGCTGGCCCGCGACCTGAAGGTCGAACTGGCCGCGCGTGGCGGCCGCAGCGTGACGCTGGTGTTGCCGCTGGGCGGCGCCGGCGACGCGCAGGGCGCCCGCCTGGAGCTCGGCGGCCGCCAGTTCACGATCCCGCCGGTGTTGCGCGACGCGCTGCTGGCACAGCTGGCGGCCGAGCCGGACAGCGCCGCGGCGATCCCCGCGCCGGTATCGGCGACGCGCGCGGCCGCCGCACCGGCCGGCACGGCGGCGGGCGAAACCGCCGCGCGCGCCTGGGCTGTTCATGCGCAGGCGCATGCCGCCGCCGCGCACGCCCCCGGGCTGCCGCTGCAGGCCGCCGTGGCGCTGGCTGCCAGCGGCGTGGCGCGTGACGTGGCGCGCAGCCTTTCATCCGTCGCGCCGGCCGTCGCCGGCGAGCCGCCGGTGGCCGGGTTTGCGCGGCCACTACTGCAAGAGCGCCCGGTCGGCCCGGTGACGCCGACGCAGCCGATCGCTGCCCGCCTGCAGCAGCAGCTCGAGCGCAGCGGGCTGTTTTTCGAGTCGCACCTGGCGCAGTGGGCGGGTGGTGCGCGCAGTACCGACGAGCTGCGTGCGGAGCTGCTGCAACTGCAGGGCGGCGCTGCTGCCGCGGCGCCGGCCGAGGCGCCCGCGCAGCGCGTGGCTGCACAACTGGCGGTGCTGCAGCACCAGGGCCTGGTCCTGCACGGTCCGGCCTGGCCCGGGCAGCCGATGCAATTGGCCATCGAGCGCGAGCCGCCGTCGCGCGATGCGCCCGCGGGTGCGCCGCCGGTGTTCAGCGCGCACCTGAAGCTCGAGCTGCCGCAGCTCGGTGCGGTGGAGGTCCATCTGCGCCTGGCCGGCGACGCCCTGGCCACCACGCTCGGCGGTGCCGGTGCGGCTGGCCTGGTCGGCGAACTGCCCGCCCTGGTCGATGCGCTGCATGCCCACGGCCTGAATCCCGTGGTCACCCAAGTGACCACCGGCGCCGCATGAACGCGCGGGCACCCTTCGCCGAGACCACGCTGCCCGCGCGGCGCGCCGCCGCGCTGGCCTACGGTGAGGGCGACCGCCGCACCGGGCGCGCGCCCAGGGTGGCCGCCAAGGGCGCCGGCCTGGTCGCCGAGCAGATCATCGAGCGCGCGCGCGAGGCCGGCGTGCCGATCCACGAGTCGCGCGAACTCGTGTCGCTGCTGATGCAGGTCGATCTCGATCAGCACATCCCGCCCGCTCTCTACATCGCGGTGGCCGAAGTGCTGGCCTGGGTCCACCGCCTGGAGCAGCAGCGCACGCTCCGATGAAACCGAATCAAACCCCCTGCAGCGGCGCCAGCAGCCGCGCCGATTGATGCCATGGGCCACACCCACCCTTTCCCCGAACCCGACTCGCCCGACCTCGAGCCGTTCATGGTGTATTCGCGCGTCGAGATCCTGGCGATGCTGCGGCAACTGGGCGAGCGCGGCAACCTGATCACCTGCTACTTCGACCAGCACGACGGCTTTGCCGTGACGGTGCTGCTGGCGGTGAATCAGGAGTTCGAGGAGGCGATTTTCGACCTGCCGGGCGACACGGCCGCGCTGCAGCGCCTGCTCGCTGCCGACGAACTGGTGTTCGTCGCTTTCGTCGGCCAGATCAAGTTGCAATTCCGCGCCCGCAAGGCCGAGACCACGCACCACGAGGGCAAGCCGGCGATTCGGGTGCGGCTTCCGAGGGAGGTGTTGCGGCTGCAGCGGCGCGACTCCTTCCGCGTCCGGACGCCGATCGCCAAGCCGGCGACCTGCCTGGTCCCGCACCCGGTCGGGACGACCCGCAACGACGGCCCCAGGACCTACGAGCAGCTCAAGGTGCTCGACCTGTCGGTCGGGGGGGTGGCGTTGCTCACCTATCCGGAGCGGTTCGCGCTGACGGCCGGGCAGGCGCTGCGGGATTGTTATCTCGATCTGCCCGGAATCGGCCAGCTGGCCATCAGCCTGACGGTCAGGCATGTCGACGTCGTGCCGGACAACGAGCACGCTCGCCGTTGCGGCTGCGAACTCGTGCGACTGCCGCCGCAGGCGCGCCTGATGCTGCAGCGCTACGTCAACCGGGTCGAAGCCGAGCAGCGCAAGGTTGCCGCGCCGGTCTGACCGCGGCACGCGCCGTGGCGCGGGGGCTCGCCGAGCCGGCGCCCGCCGGCTCTATGGCGCCGATTCGTCCCAGGCGCGCTCGTAGTGGTTGCCGGCGCCGATCCAGGCAACGGTGCCGACCGACAGCGCGGCCGTGTAGATGCTGGCAATCCGCTCGCCCACGCTGCCGTTGCAGCGCAGCCGCACGGCGGCGAGCAGATGAACGTGTCCGTCGGCGTAACGGCAATCGATCATGCGCATGTCGAGCCGACCGGCCGGCGGCCAGGGCAGCAGCGACTCCGGCAGGCCGGCGATGCCGCGACGGCCGTCGCGGTTGCGCTGCGAGGTGTCCTCGAACCAGATGAACAGATCGGTCGCGTGGGGTCGCGCCTGCGGCGGTCGGGTGTCGAGCTGGAATGCCGCGGCCGGACCGGCGGCCAGCGCCACGGGCTGCGGCGTATCGGCCCGGGTGAAGTGTCCCATCGAGCCGCAAGCCGCTCCGGCCGTTCGCGTCACCCGTTGCGGACTGGTCATCAAGCCTCCTCTGCCCGGCGCACCGCCGCCGCTCCAGCCGGAACATCGGCGCGGCGGCCGCGGCCTTGAGCCCGGCTGGCCGCCGGGGCGGCGCGGATTGGCGGGCGTTTGCCCTGCAATTCAGGTCTTCCGCGGCCGGCGCCGACGGAAAGGGCCCCTCATCGACCCTAAAGTGTTCGGGACAACGGCCGATATCCAACGATCGGGGGCGGAGCGGCTCTCGAATAATCGCCGGCAAGCGAGGGTGGGGCGCATGGTGCGCCGGTCCCGTCGCCGCCGCCGATGGCCGACTCCGAACAGTCCGCGCAGGAACGAACGCTAGAACCAACCCAGAAGCGGTTGGAGGACGCGCGCCGCGAAGGCCAGGTGCCGCGCTCGCGCGAACTGGCGCACCTGCTGGTGCTGGGTGCCGCCGCCGGCGCGCTGTTCCTGCTGGCCGCCCCGCTGCTGCGCGCCACCACCGAGATCGTGGGCCGCGGCCTCACATTCAATGCGGCGCTGGCGACCGACCCGTCGCGCATGGCGAACCGCCTCGGTGAACTGGCCGGCGCCGGCCTGCTCGCCATCGCCCCGCTGCTGGCCGTGGCGCTGGTGGCCGCGCTGGCTGCGCCGCTGTCCATCGGCGGCTGGATCTTCGCGCCGCAAAACGCGGCGCCCAAGCTGGACCGCCTGAACCCGCTCACCGGCATCGGCCGCATGTTCTCGCTGCCGGCGCTGATGGAACTCGTCAAGGTGCTGCTGGTGACCGCGCTGCTGGCGGCGGTAGGCGGCTGGTACGTGGTGAGCCATCTCGACAGCTTTGCCACCCTGGCGCACGAGTCGCTGCACCTGGGCCTGGCGCACTTCGGATGGCTGCTGGCGGTGGCCTTCGCGCTGCTGGTGGCCACCCTCGCGCTGACCAGTGCCATCGATGTGCCGTTCCAGCTCTTCCACTTCCGCTCCAAGTTGAAGATGACCCTGGAGGAAGTGAAGAAGGAGCAGAAGGAGACCGAGGGCGATCCGTACATCAAGGGCCGCATCCGCCAGCAGCAGCGCGAGATGGCGCGCCGCCGCATGATGGCCGCGGTGCCCAAGGCCGATGTGGTGGTCACCAACCCGACCCACTTCGCGGTTGCCCTGAAGTACCTGGAGGGCCGCCACCGCGCGCCGGTGGTCGTGGCCAAGGGCGTGGACGAGGTGGCCGAGCGGATCAAGGCGCTGGCCGCTGAGCACGGCGTGCCGCGCCTGGAAGCGCCGCCGCTGGCGCGTGCGCTGTACCGCCATGTCGAGCTGGGGGCCGAGATCCCGGCGGCGCTGTACACGGCCGTGGCCCAGGTGCTGGCCTACGTGTTCCAGCTCAGGCGCCACCAGCAGGGCCAGGCGCCGCGCCCGCGGACACCCGATGACATCGAGGTGCCGGAGGGCATGGACCCAATGGCACCGATGGCCAGGGCCTAGACGGACTCAACGAGGGAGATCAGGCAGTGAGCGATCCGACGCCCGAACCGCTGCAGCACGCGCAGGACGACCGCTGCGTCGACCAGTTGGACGGTTCCGAGGTGCGGAACGTCTACGTGCGGCGTGTCGGCGAAGCGCTCGATGAGGACGGCCAGGTCGTGCCGCTGCCGCGCCGGCAGGCGGCGACCCGGACGCGACCGGCCAAACGCAAGGACCGCTGAGCCATGAACGGCCTCGCTGCAGCCTTCAACCACCCGTTCCTCACGGCGATCCCGTGGCGCCAGCTCGCCCTGCCGCTGCTGGCCTTCATGGTGCTCGCCATGATGATCATTCCGCTGCCGCCGTTCCTGCTCGACCTCTTGTTCACCTTCAACATCGCGGTGAGCCTGGTGGTGCTGATGGTGGCGGTGTACACCCGCAAGCCGCTGGAGTTCGCGGCCTTCCCGACGGTGCTGCTGCTGACCACGCTGCTGCGCCTGTCGCTCAACGTGGCCTCGACGCGCGCCGTGCTGACCGACGGCCACACCGGGCCGGATGCGGCCGGCAAGGTGATCGAGAGCTTCGGCCACTTCGTGATCGGCGGCAGTTTCGCGGTCGGCATCATCGTGTTCGCGATCCTGGTCGTGATCAACTTCGTGGTGATCACCAAGGGCGCCGGCCGCATCGCCGAGGTGGCGGCGCGCTTCACCCTCGATGCGATGCCCGGCAAGCAGATGGCCATCGACGCCGACCTGAACGCCGGCATCATCGACGACAAGGAGGCCAAGGCGCGCCGCGCCGAGATCGCGCAGGAGGCGGACTTCTACGGCGCGATGGACGGCGCCAGCAAGTACGTGCGCGGCGACGCGGTCGCCGGCATCCTGATCCTGTTCATCAACATCATCGGCGGCCTCGTCATCGGCACGCTGACCCACAACCTGCCGCTGGCGCAGGCGGTGGAGACCTACGTCCTGCTGACCATCGGCGACGGCCTGGTGGCGATGATCCCGGGGCTGGTGATCTCGATCGCCGCCGGCCTGATCGTCTCGCGCGTGGGCAAGGACGGCGAGGACATCGGCGGCCAGATGATGCGCCAGTTGTTCTCGATGCCGCGCGCGCTCGGCATCACCGCGGTCATCCTCGCGGTGCTGGGCGTGATCCCGGGCATGCCGTGGTTCGTGTTCCTGCTGTTTGCGGCGATCTGCGCCTACGCCGCCTGGGCGCTGCACCGGAAGGAGCAGCTCGGTGCTGCCGCCGCTGCCGCGCCGGCACCGCCGCCGGCCGAGGCGCTGCCGGCCAACGAGGCGACCTGGGACGACATCGTGCCGGTGGACCCGCTCGGGCTGGAGGTCGGCTACCGCCTGATCCCGCTGGTGGACAAGGCCCAGGACGGCGAGCTGCTCAAGCGGATCAAGGCGATCCGCAAGAAGTTCGCGCAGGAGATCGGTTTCCTGCCGCCGCCGGTGCACATCCGCGACAACCTGGAGCTCAAGCCCTCGCAGTACCGGGTGCTGCTCAAGGGCGTGGTGGTGGGCGAGGGCGAGGCATTCAACGGCATGCAGCTGGCCATCAATCCCGGCGGCATCACGCAGACGGTGCCCGGCACGCCGACCAAGGACCCGGCCTTCGGCCTGCCCGCCATCTGGATCGAGCCGCGCACGCGCGACGCCGCCCAGGTGCTGGGCTACACGGTGGTCGACTGCGCCACGGTGGTGGCCACCCACATCAACCACCTGATGCTGGCGCATGCCGGCCAGTTGCTCGGCCGCGCCGAAACGCAGGCGCTGATCGACCACGTGAGCCGCAGCGCGCCCAAGCTGATGGACGACGTGGTGCCCAAGCTGATCCCGCTGTCGACGCTGCAGCGGGTGCTGGCCAACCTGCTCGACGAGGGCGTCCACATCCGCGACCTGCGCACCATCGTCGAGACGCTGGCCGACGTGGCCCAGCGCAGCACCGACCCGGCCGAGCTCACCGCGCAGGTGCGCGCCGCACTGCGCGCCAGCATTGCGCAGACCCTGTTCGGCCCGACGCGCGAGCTGTCGGTGATCGCGCTGGACCCGGAACTGGAGCGCGTGCTGGCCGGCGCGATGACGCAGGCGCCCGGCGCCGAGGGCACGGCGATCGAGCCGGGGCTGGTGGACCTGATTCAGCGCGGGGCTGCCGCTGCCGCGCAGCGGCAGGAGGACATGGGTCTGGCGCCGACCCTGCTGGTGCCTGACGCGCTGCGCGTGCCGCTGGCGCGACTGCTCAAGCGCGCGGCACCGCGCCTGCGCGTGCTCGGCCACGCCGAAGTTCCCGAGACCGGCACCATCCGCGTCAGCACGGTGCTCGGCGGGGCGAGTTGAAACATGGGGATGCGGCAGTCCGGACGGGCGGACGGCACCTTCGCACAGGGGCGGCGCGTGCCGAGTCCTGAATCCCGCAGCCTTCTATCGAGGAGCTAGAGATGGGCTTCAAGCGCTATGTAGCGGCCACTACCCGGGACGCGCTGCGCCAGGTACGCCAGGAACTCGGGGACGAGGCAGTCATCCTGTCGTCGAAGAAGGTGGCCGGCGGGCACTTCGAGATCCTGGCGGCGGCGGCCGATGCGGTCGAGGCCATCGTCGAGGAGTCGCGCAAACCGCGAACCGCCACGCCGGCGGCGCCGCGCAAGTCCGGTGGCGTGGAGAGCTTCCAGGACTTTCTCAAGCGCCAGGCCGCGGCCGCGCCGGCGGCACGCCAGGCGACTGCGCGCGCGGCGGCGCCGGACCGCGGGGTGCCGTCTGCGCTGTATGCGCAGGTGGCCGCGGCGCAGGCGCCGCAGGATGATCTGCAGGACGACGCCGACCACGGCTGGCACCGGCCGGGCGCCGAGGCGCCCGCGCCCCGGTCCATCGCGGCGGCGCCGGGGCGGGCCCGCAGCGCGCCGACGCCAGCCGAGCCGAGCGTGTTCCGGCGCCGTCCGAGCCGGACCGGCGCAGCGGACGAGGCGTACGCGATCGGCGCGCCGGTTCCCGCGGCGCACGGCGCGGCGAGCGGGCACGCAGCACCGCCGCCTGCTGCGCCGGCGGCCGCGCCGCCGTTGCCGGTGCCACGGGCCGCAGTCCCGTCCCCGCTGCCGGCGGCCGCAGCCGCCGACAGCCCCCTGATGTCCGAGCTGCTCAACCTGCGCAGCGCGCTGCAGGAGCAGCTGACCGCGCTGTCCACCAGCGTGGCCGCAGGCGATGCGCGGCGCAGCCCGATCGTCACGCGCCTGATGACGCGGCTGCTGTCGGCCGGCTTCTCGGTCGAGCTGGCGCGGCGCATCGCGCAGCGCGTGCCGCCCGGTATCGACGTGTTGGCGGGCACCGAGTGGCTGCAGGACGTACTGGCTGCCAACCTGAAGTGCGCCGCCCCGTCGCAGTCGATCGCGGACCGGGAAGGCGCGTTTGCGCTGGTCGGTCCCACCGGCGTGGGTAAGACCACGACCGTGGCCAAGCTGGCGGCGCGCTTTGCCGTCAAGTACGGCACGCAGGCGCTCGGGCTGGTCACGCTCGACGCCTATCGCGTGGCCGCGCACGAGCAACTGCGCACCTACGGCCGCATCCTCGGCACGCCGGTGCACCTGGCGCAGGATGCCGCCACGCTGCGCGAGCTGCTCGCCAGCATGCAGGGCAAGCGGCTGGTGCTGATCGATACCTGCGGCCTCGGCCCGCGCGACCAGCGGCTGGGCGAGATGCTGGCCATGCTGGCAGCGGCCGGCAGCGCCGCGTGCCCGGTGCAGCCGGTGCTGCTGCTCAACGCCGGTTCGCACGCCGAAACACTGGATGAAACGGCGCGGGCCTGGCGCGCCTCGCAGGCGGCCGGCTGCATCCTGACCAAGCTCGACGAGGCGGCCCGCATCGGCGGGGCGCTCGACTGCGCCTTGCGCTACCGGCTGTCCCTGTTGTCGCTGACCAACGGCCAGCGCGTGCCCGAGGACCTGCACCTGGCCAATGCACGCCTGCTGGCGCACCTGGCGCTCAAGCCAGGCGGCAGCGCCTTTGCCCTGGCCGACAGCGAAGCCGCCGCCCTCGCGGCGGCGGGCGCGTGATGCAGCGCGCGGCCCATCCACCCGCGCGCAGTGTCGCGCCGGTGCGCATCGGCCCGGCGGCGGCCGACGGGTGCGACGACCAGGCGGCGACCCTGCGCCGCCTGTTTGCGCGCCGGCCGGCGCGCGTGCTGCCGCTGCTGGTTCCGGAGGGTGGAGCGAGCAGCCGCGCCGGCTGGGTCGCCAAGCTTGCGCAGGGCTTCGTCGGCCACGGCGAGCGCACGCTCGTCATCGATGCGGCGCGGCTGCACGTGGCCGCCGCGCTGGGTCTGCGCGCGCGCTTCGATCTGGCGCATGTATTCGCCGGCGAGTGCGCGGCGGCAGCGGCCGTCCTCGACGCCGGTCGTGGCCTGACGGTGCTGCCGGCGGCGCGCGCCCTGGCTGAGGGGCGCGGCGTCGCATCGCTGTGGGCGCAGATCGGACGACTGAATCTGAGCCAGGTCGACCTCGTGCTGCTGGTGCTGCCGCTGAACCTGGCGCACGAGATGCCCGGCGACGCGCTGGTGCCGGTGCTGCCGGATGCGCCCGAACTGGCGGGCGTGGTGGCGGGCTTGCGGCGTGCCCTGGACACGCGCGACCGGCGCCACGGCGGATCGACCGCGCAGCATCCGTCAACCGGCCGATTTCGGCTGCTTTTTCTGGGTATGGCCGAGCCGGCGGCCACTACGCTGGCGCAAGGCTTGATCCGGAAACTGGCAATGACGCAGGACTCCATGGTGCAGTCGGCCGGCAGTGCCCGCGTGGCACGCGACCTCGTGCAGGTGGTGCGCGCCGCCAGCGGCTGGACACTGGCCACCCTGCCGCAGCGGCCGCAGGAGTGAGCGTGCGCACCGACGCCTTTGTCTATACCCCGCGTGGCCGCCTCGACCGGCAGGACTACGTCAAGCAGTTCGCGCCGCTGGTGCGGCGCCTGGCCCACCAGATGGTGGCGCGGCTGCCCGCCAACGTCGAGCTCGACGACATGGTGCAGGCCGGCATGATCGGCCTGATGGATGCGGTCGGCCGCTTCGAGGAAAGCCAGGGCACGCAGTTCGAGGTCTACGCGGCCAGCCGCATCCGCGGCGCCATGCTCGATGAGCTGCGCGCCAACGACTGGCTGCCGCGCTCGGCGCGCAAGAGCCAGCGCGACATCGAGAATGCGATCCATCGGCTGGAGGGCAAGCTCAAGCGCGCCCCCGCCGAGGCGGAGATCGCGCGCGAACTGAACATCAGTGTCGCCGAGTACCAGGAGATGCTGAACGAGGCGCGCGGCGCGCAGCTCATCTACTTCGACGACCTGGGCGGCCGGACCGACGACGAGGACTACCTCGAGCGCCACGTGGCCGACCCGGCGGAAGACGGCGGCGACCCGGGGGCGATCCTGCGCGACAAGCGCTTCCGCACCGCGCTGGTGGCGGCCATCGAGCAGTTGCCCGAGCGCGAGCGCCAGCTGATGGGCATGTACTACGAGCAGGACATGAATCTGCGCGAGATCGGTGCCGTCATGGGCGTGACCGAGTCGCGCGTGTGCCAGCTTCACAGCCAGGCGGTCGCGCGCCTGCGCGCCCGGCTCAAGAGCTGGTAGCGCCTCGGGCCGGGTGCGGACTCAAGCGCCGCGCCGGCCCCGCCTTCATGCGATCCAGCGGCCGCGCAGCCGCCGGCCCGAGCCGGCGGACCCGTCGCGCCGTTCGATCGACTCTGCCCGTCTCGTTCCCCGCCTGACCTGGCCCGGATCTTTCGTCAGAGACGCGGGTCTTGCGCGGATGCCCGCGCAGGCGCCGCGCAAACCCGCGTAGCCCCGACCAACCCAAATGGCTCTGGTCCAGTGCAGGCTGGCGCCGCGCCATACAGAGGCAAGTCGTGGATGCACGGGGGCGACCCGGTGAAACATCCGTACTGCCGCCCGCGCGGCCCCGCGCTGCCGCTGCGCCAAAGCGCGAAATACGGGGTTGACCTGCACGCATATCGGGCCGCTTCGCAGCGACCGCTTGCCCGACACTGGAGCGCATGAGGGAGTGTTAGCTCGCGTAATCAACTAGATGGAGATTCGATCCATGAATTCACTGAAATCCATGCTGCTCATCCAGGTGGCCGCGGCGCTGGCCGCCTGCGGGCTGCTGCTGGCCACCGCGCTGTACAGCGGCCATCGCCTGGGTGCCGATGCGCAACGCACCTTCGTGGCCAAGGACGTGACGGCCGACATCCTGCCGCCGCCGTTGTATCTGATCGAGATGAGGCTGGTGCTGTCGCAGGGCATCGAAGGCACGCTCAAGCCCGAGGTGGCGGTCGCCGAGGTCAACCGTCTGGACAAGGAGTACCTGGCGCGCGTCGAGCACTGGAAAGCCAATCCGCCGTTTGGTCTTGAGACCGACCTGCTCGGCGCGCAGCACCGCGCCGCCGGTCAGTTCGTCAGTGCGGCCCGCAACGACATCCTGCCGCCGCTGCTGGCGGGCGACCGCGAGGCGGCGCGCCGCGCCCTCGAGCAGGTTCACGCCCTGTATCTGGAGCACCGCGCCGGCGTCGACGCCACGGTCAAGCGCTCCAATGACTTCGCCGCCGCCGCGATGGCGAGCTTTGACCGGGTCAACGCGGCCGTGGCGGTCATCGTGCTGGCGGTGTTCGCCACCGCCGCTGTGCTGCTGTCGCTGTGTTACTTCTGGGTGCGGCGCAGCGTCTGGCGCGCTGTCGGCGCCGAGCCGGCCGAGATTGCTGCCGCTGCGCGCACCGCGGCCGAGGGCGACCTGAGCCAGCCCATTGCCACCGCGTATCCGGACAGCGTGGCCGGTTCGCTCGAGTCCATGCGCCGGCGGATCGCGGCCGTGGTGGGCGAGGTGCGCGTCGGGGTGGAGTCGGTGAGCACGGCCAGCCGGGAGATCGCGCAGGGCAACCAGGATCTGTCCAGCCGTACCGAGCAGCAGGCGAGCAACCTGCAGCAGACCGCCGCTTCGATGGAGCAGATGACCTCCAGCGTGAAGACCAGCGCCGAGAACGCGCGGCAGGCCAATCAGCTCGCCGCCAGCGCATCCGAGGTGGCGCAGCGCGGCGGCGCGGTGGTCAACGACGTGGTCGCCACCATGGACGAGATCAGCGCGCAGAGCCGCAAGATCGCCGAGATCATCGGCGTGATCGACGGCATCGCCTTCCAGACCAACATCCTGGCGCTCAATGCCGCGGTCGAGGCCGCGCGGGCCGGCGAGCAGGGCCGCGGCTTTGCCGTGGTGGCCGGCGAGGTGCGCAATCTGGCGCAGCGCAGCGCGCAGGCCGCGCGCGAGATCAAGGTGCTGATCTCCGAGTCGGTGACGCGGGTGGAAGGCGGCGCGGTGCTGGTCAACGACGCCGGCCGCACCATGTCCGAGATCGTCAGCCAGGTGCAGCGCGTAACCGACCTGATCGGCGAGATCACCAGCAGCACGATGGAACAGTCCAGCGGGCTGTCGCAGGTCAATCAGGCCGTGACGCAACTGGACCAGGTGACGCAGCAGAACGCGGCGCTGGTCGAGCAGAGCGCGGCGGCGGCCACCAGCCTGAGCGAGCAGGCGCAGCGCCTGGCGCAGTCGGTCTCGGTGTTTCGCGTGCAGCCGCAGATGGCCGCGGCTTGAAGCAGTATCCGGCTTGCGCCGCGCCGCCGCTGCCGGCGCGTTGCGCGAGCCGGTCGGCCTTGCCGGGCATGGTGAACGCGTCGCTCGGCTTGCGCACGGATCGAGTGCGCCACGGGCCCGCGGGGCCCGCGGGGCCCGCACCCCGGTGTTGACCTCGGTTTTCGCCTCGACCCCGTAGCGCCCCGGTTGGGTCGTCCATTGCGGCGCCGCGGTCCGCAGCACGGGTGCTCCGGCGCCTGGGCAGCGGTGCGCGCCTCGCTGGGCCACGCGTCGAGCAGATCATCTGCCAGCCGCAGCGGATACCCGCCCGTTGCCCAAGCCGCAGATCCGGCGGCGCCGATCCGTGTGAACGGGCCCGCCTTGCCTGCCGCTGCCCTTCTACCTGAGGGAGCGGTGCACCCGTGCCCGCCCTGCAGATCCCGCCACAGCGCCAGCCGCGCCGCGCATGGCGTGCCGGCGGCGCACGCAGCCATGGGCGACGGCAAAGGCCAGCGCGCAACGCAGCTGCCCCGTAAACCGCCTCGCGCGCTGCGTGAACGCGACGCACGGTGCGGGGCAGCGCGAATGGCCGCCGCTTTCCCCGCCCTTTTTTCCGGATTGGCGTCCGGAGACTTACCTAGGATTGTCCAAGACAACTTGGCAACCACTCAGGGGGACTCCACTCATGTCATTCAACCAACTCCGAATCGGCCGTCGTCTGGCGCTTGCCTTTGCGCTTCCGGCCCTGCTCGCCGCCGCGCTGGCTGGCGTGGCGGTCGTGAACCTGCGCACGCTGAACGCCGACTTGACGTATATCGACAAGGATCTGATTCCCAAGCTGGAGCGCATGACCGTGCTGTCCAACAGCGTGCATGAGATCTCCGGCGCCATGCGCAGCAGCCTGCTGCAGGGCGAAAGCGAGGCCGTGCGGCGCGATCTGAAAGTGATCGAGGACAGCCGCGCCCGAGTGGTCGAGGCGCTGAAGTTCCTCGATGGGCAGGTGACGGCACCCAAGGCGCTGGCTGCGCTGAACGAGACGAAGGCGGCACGCGAGCAGTATGCGCCGCATCAGCAACGCTTTATCGATCTGATGAGCAAGGGCGAGCGGGCCGAAGCGATGCAGCTCTTCGCCGACCGGATCGATGGCCTGCAGAAAGCCTACCGCGCGCGAATCGAGGCGATGATCGATGCGCAGACGGCGGTGGTGCACGAGGCAGCCGCAGGAGCCGAGGCGGACTACCGCAACGCGCTCACGCTGATGGGGGTGGCGCTGACCTTGACGCTGGCTCTGACGGGCTGGATGGGCTGGCTTCTGACCCGCTCGATCACCAGGCCGCTGGAGCAGGCGGTGCAGCAGGCTGGCCGCATTGCCCAGGGCGACCTCACGACGCAGATCGAGGTGCGCGGCAAGGATGAGGTGGCCGCGCTGATGCAGGCGATGGCCGGTATGCAGCAGGCGCTGCACACCTTGGTGTCGCAGGTGCGCACGGGGGTCGATTCGGTCAACACGGCCAGCCGCGAGATCGCGCAGGGCAATGCCGATCTTTCGGCGCGTACCGAGCAGCAGGCCAGCAACCTGCAGCAGACGGCGGCCAGCATGGAGCAGATGACCAGCGCCGTGAAGCAGAACGCCGATGCGGCCAAGCAGGCCAATCAGCTCGCCAGTTCGGCCTCGCAGGTGGCGGAAATGGGCGGCTCGGTGGTCGGTCAGGTGGTCTCTACCATGGACGACATCAGCGCCAGCAGCAAGAAGATCGCCGAGATCATCAGCGTCATCGACGGCATCGCGTTCCAGACCAACATCCTGGCGCTCAATGCCGCGGTGGAGGCGGCGCGCGCCGGCGAGCAGGGCCGCGGGTTTGCAGTGGTGGCCGGCGAGGTGCGCAATCTGGCGCAGCGCAGCGCGCAGGCGGCGCGCGAGATCAAGAGCCTGATTTCCGACAGCGTGAGCAAGGTGGAAACCGGCAGCACGCAGGTGCAGCAGGCTGGCGCCACGATGGCCGAGATCGTCACGCAGGTGAAGCGGGTGACGGACCTGATCGGCGAGATCACCAGTTCGACCCTGGAGCAGAGCAGCGGCATCAGCCAGGTCAATCAGGCCGTGACACAACTGGACCAGGTGACGCAGCAGAACGCCGCGCTGGTCGAAGAGAGTGCTGCTGCCGCGCAGAGCCTCAGCGATCAGTCGCTGCGGCTCAGCTCGGCCGTGGCCGTGTTCAAGCTGAGCAGCGCGGATTTGGGCCGGGCCGTCGAGCCGGCGAGCCGCAGCGAGCCTCAGCCCGTCGCGCGGCCGAAGGTCCCGGTGGCGGCGGAGCGCAAGCCGGCGGCCGCTGCGCGCCCGGCCATGAGCAAGCCGCGCCCGGTTGTCGCGGCGGCGTCCGCGACCAGCGGTGCGGGCGGCGGGTCGGACAACTGGAACGAGTTCTAGCCCGGCGGTCTGATCGGGTTCGCCGGACGGGCGTGGTGCGCCTGTCTTTGCGTGGGCGGCTGCGCCCGACCGGCGCAGCCTCGCCGGAGTGGGCCGGCCTCGGTAAGCGGCGCGCTCTTGCATCGACGGGCAGACGGGCGAGGGCGACGGACGGAGTCAGCGCGGTGGCGCAGCTCGGACGGGTTGCGGCCGGTCGGCCGAACGGTCCTGTCCCGAGCCGCAGGCAGGGGTGAGCATCGCGCGCTGGCTACGGCGCGATCGCGGTCGCGGCGGGATCGCTCAGGCGGGGCGACAGGGCGCGACGGCTTGCGCGTTGCAGACGGGTCGGGCAGCGGGTGAGCACGACGTCCCGCCGCTCGCGCCGAGCGACTGCGGACTGTGACTCGACGCTTTGGACAAACGCGGCTTTCGGGGCTGGCGGCCTGACGCTGCGGGCGGCTGCCGCTGGCAGAACTCAAAGCCTGTGAAGAACCTACTGCGCGGCCCGATCTCGCGCTTGCGCTGCTCGCCGTACCACTCTGCACCGGTCCGCCGCTCGGCTCGACCTCGGGCCGCTCGCGACGCTTTTTCCCAGGCCATCAAGGACAAGGAGCCGGCGCGCGGCGCCGCGTCGGTCAGGCCGAGGCCGCAGGGCGTGACGCCGCGCCCGTCTCGATGCGGCCGCCGGCGCCATAGGTGGTTGCCTGCGCAGCGCCGACGAGCGCCTCCAGGCGCCCGCGGTTGACCGCGGCGCGGGCGGCCAGCAGGGCCGCGTTCAGTTCATTCAGGCGTTTGAGTTCGGCAACGCGGCGGCGCGCTGCAGTGCCGATCACGGGAAGCTGGGGCAACGCACCGTTGAGCTGTCCGAGCAGGTCGTCCTTGACCTGGCGCTGCACCTCGAGTGGCTCGACCGCGCCCTCGACGAGCGCGCTGCGCTCCTCGTCCAGGCAGGCCTGCAACTGCTCCAGCAGGCTGTCCAGACCGATGGTGCATCGGGTCACGGCGGACCTCACCCTCAGGCCTTCTTGCCGAGCAGCTCCGCCACGCTGGCGAGCAGGCGGTCGGCCACCGCTTCGGTGTTGACCTTGAAGCGGCCTTCGGCCATGGCGCTGCGAACCTCCTCGACCTTGCGGGCGTCGAACTCGCCGCCGAAGCGGCTTTCCAGCTCGCTCATGCGGGTAGCCAGGTCGGACAACTGGACCTTCTCGGTTGCCGCCACGGCCTCGCCGGCCTTGGAGGCCGCGGCGCGTGCCTCGTTGCCGCTGGGCAGCAGGCGATCGGGGCGCAGCGGTTCATTGCTGGATGAAATCTTCACAAAGGCCTCCCGGCAGTCCATGCCTGGCGGCAAATTGCCGCCCATTCCGCCACTATTTCGGCACGCTGGGTTGGAACTTTAAGCGCGTGCCGCCCGGCCTGCCTGGCGGAAAAGCGCCGCGCGGGCCGGCCAATCAAAACACCACCTCGACCTGACGCCCGGCGCGCGCCGTGCCGCTGAGCACCCGGCCGCTGTCGGTGCGCACGCGCACCGCCTGCCCCTCCTGTGCGCTGGCCAGCGCGATCGCCTCGGCGCTGATGCTGAAGCCGCGGCCGTTGCCGATGACGCGCACCGGATCGCCCTGGCTGATCACGGTGGGCGCGCGCAGGGCCGCCAGCGGGATCGGCTGGCCAAGGCCCACCGACCGCTGCAGCACCCGGTTGTGCAACTGGGCGGTGTCGGTGGCGACCCCCTGCGGCTCGCGCGTCCACTCCACTTCCGCGACCTGGGTGTCGGCCGCCTCGAGCGCCGTGTGCGGCGCCAGCGGTCGCGTGGCTACCAGCGCTGGCCCATGGACCCGCACCGTCACCGGCACCAGAACCGACCATTGCGCGCCCTCCAGGCAGCGCAGGCCGACGCTGGCCCGCCCCCACAGCCGCATGCCGGCGGGAACGAAGGTCTCGGACCGGGCGCACGGGGCCAGTTGCAGGCGGCTGTCGATGCTGCCCACCGTCACCTCGACGCGCGCGGCGCTGCCGGCAGCCGCCACCGCGGCAGTGGCTTCGCGCTGCACGAACTGGCGCAGCGACTCCGCGGAGACCGCCTGCGCGGCCAGGGGCGCGGCCGCCAGTCCCAGCAGTGCCGCCCCCGAAATGGTGAGGAGTTGTCGAATCATGGAGCCGCATTCTGGTCGTGCGCGCCCGTGCGCCAACCGCCCAAATGGCGCGCGCAACCAGGGCTTTTCCGCTGATCCGGCCCGGCCCCTCTCCCGCAATATCGTCGCCGTTGAGGAAAGCTTTAGGGCTGACCGCAGGATTTTTCGATGATCGACCGACTGACCCGGGGACTGGATTTCAACGCACAGGCGCTGCTGCTGCGCTCCGAGCGCACGCGCGTGCTGGCGTCGAACATCGCCAACGCCGACACGCCTCACTACAAGGCGCGCGACTTCGACTTTCGCGCGGCGCTGTCGCAGGCCACCGGCGTGCCGCCGACCGCCGGCGGCGGGTCCGCCGTGGCGCCGGCGGCGCCGGCGCGTACCGCCGCCGGCCACCTCGGGGCCGGCGGGGTCGGCGCCGGCAGCAGCAGCCACTCGCCGTTGCTGTACCGCACGCCGCTGCAGACCGCGCTCGACGGCAACACGGTCGACATGGACATGGAGCGTGCCGCCTTTGCCGACAACGCGGTGCGCTACGAGGCCAGCCTGCGCTTCATCAATGGGCAGATCCGCACCCTGATGACTGCCATCAACGGGCAATGACGATGCTGCGCGGCCGGTGTCTTGCTTCGATGGCGCTGCGCGCCTCACAGGCCGCGCCGCGGCCGTGATGAGGCCAGCGGCGCGCCATATCTCCAGGAAATCGCGATGTCCCTGTTCAAGGTGTTCCAGGTCTCCGGCTCCGCAGTCAGCGCGCAGAGCCAGCGGCTCAACGTGGTCTCCAGCAACCTGGCCAACGCCGACAGCGTGGCCGGACCGGACGGGCAGCCCTACAAGGCGCGTCAGGTGATGTTCCAGACGCAGATGATGGATGCCGAAGGCAGTGCTGCCGGTGTGCGGGTGGCCAGTGTCGTCGAGGACGGTGCGGTGCCGCGGCGGCTGCACGACCCCGATCATCCGCTGGCCGACGAGAACGGCTACGTGACCATGACCAACGTGAACGTGGTCGAGGAGATGGTCAACATGATCTCGGCCTCGCGCAGCTACCAGACCAACGTGGACGTGATGAACACGGCCAAGAGCCTGCTGCAGAAGACCCTGCAGCTCGGGAGCTAGACAATGACCACCGCAGTCGGCAACAGCAGCGCGATCGCCAGCCTTCAGCAGGCCTCTGGCGTGCGCGCGGGCACGGACCCCGCCAAGGAACTGAACGACCGCTTCCTCAAGCTGCTGGTCGCGCAGATGAACAACCAGGACCCGCTCAATCCGCTCGACAACGCGCAGGTCACCAGCCAGATGGCGCAGATCAACACGGTCACCGGCATCAACGGCCTGAACGAAACGGTGGAGCAGTTGATCGGCCAGTTTGCCCGGCTGGAGGCGATGCAGGCGGCGCAACTGACCGGCCGCTCGGTGCTGGTGACCGGCACCGAGGCGCGCGTCGCCACCGCCGGGGCCCCGACCGCCTTCGGCGTGGAGCTGGGGCAGCGGGCCGATGCGGTGACGGTGGAGATCCGCGATGCCGCCGGCGCGCTGGTACGCACCCAGGCCCTGGGCAAGGCCGAGGCGGGCATCAGCCGCTTCGAGTGGGACGGCAGGAACGACGCCGGCAGCCAGGTGGCGGCGGGCAAGTACAGCATCACCGTCAAGGCGATGGCCGGCGGCAAGGAAATCGGCGCGACGCCGCTGGTGGCCCGTCGCATCGACGGCGTGAGCATCGGTGACGGCGGCGCCACGTTGAACTTCGCCGGCGGCGGCTCGGCGCGCTACGGCGACATCAGACAGATCATCTAGAGGGAAACACCATGAGCTTCCAGCAGGGCCTCTCGGGGCTGAACATCGCGGCGCGGAATCTCGCCGCCATCGGCAACAACGTCGCCAACGCCAGCACCATCGGCTACAAGTCGGCGCGCGCCGAGTTTGCCGACGTGTACGCCAACGCGCTCGCCAGCGGCGGCATCAGCATCGGCATCGGCGCCTCGGTGACCGCGGTCAAGCAGCGCTTCTCGCAGGGCAACCTCCTGTCGACCGGCAACCCGCTCGACGTGGCGATCAACGGCTCGGGCTTCTTCCGCCTGTCGACCAACGGCGTCACCAGCTACGCGCGCAACGGCCAGTTCTCGCTCGACCGCGACGGGTATGTGGTGACCAACAGCGGGGCGCGCCTGACCGGCTACCAGGCCGACTCCGGCGGCCGGATCATCGCCTCCACGCCGTCGGACCTGCGCATCACGCTGGCCAACATCGCGCCCCAGGCCACCACGGATGCCCGGCTGGCGCTGAACCTCGACTCGCGCGCCACCGCGCCGACGCCGGCCTTCAGCATCAACGACCCCACGAGCTACAACTCGTCGACCGCGATGACGGTGTACGACTCGCAGGGCAACGCCCAGACGTTGACGCTGTACTTCCGCAAGACGGCGGCCAACACCTGGGCCGTGCACGGCGCTGCCAACGGCACCGCGCTGGCGCCGGCGCCGCTGGGCACGCTCACGTTCGGCAACAGCGGCCAGTTGGCCGCCGACGTCAGCATGAACGTGTCGATCCCGCTGACCAACGGCGCGGTCACGCCGCTGGATTTCCCGCTGACCTTCCCGACCGCCGACTCGAGTCAGTACGGCGTCGACTTCGCGGTCAACCAGATCCGCCAGGACGGTTTCACCACTGGGCGCATCGCCGGCTTCTCGGTCGGCGAGGACGGCGTGATCGTGGGCCGCTACACCAATGGCCAGACCCGCGCACAGGGCCAGATCGTGCTGTCCAACTTCATCAACGCGCAGGGACTGGTTGCGCTCGGTAACAACCAGTGGGCGGAGACCTCGGAGTCGGGTCAGCCGCTGGTGGGCGCACCGGGCTCCGGCTCGCTGGGAACGCTGCAGGCGGGCTCGCTGGAGGAAGCCAACGTGGACTTGACCCAGGAGCTGGTGGACATGATTACCGCGCAGCGCGTCTACCAGGCCAACGCGCAGACCATCCGCACCCAGGACCAGCTGCTGCAGACGATCGTCAACCTGAGGTAGCGACGACGATGCCCGGCTGGCACCTCTCGATTGCGGCCGCGGTGCGGCTCGACCGGCGCGCCCGGCGTGCCGCAGCCATGGGCGCCGCGGGCGCCGGCCTGGGTGCACAGCGTCGCCATTGCGCCGCCGGCGCGTCGCAGCCCGCAGAGGGAGTGCCATGGATCGCCTGATCTACACCAGCATGACCGGTGCCAAGAACCTGATGTTCCGGCAGGACGCACTGGCGCAGAACCTGGCCAACGCCAACACCACGGGCTACCGCGCCGATACGGTGGCGCTGCGCGCGGTGCCGGCGCGCGGGCAGGAGGCGGGCACGCGCGTGTTTGCGCTGGAGACCACCACCGGCGCCGACCACAGTCCGGGGCCGATGCAGTCCACCGGCCGCCCGCTCGACGTGGCGGTGCAGGGCCCAGGCTGGATCGCGGTGCAGGGGCTCGACGGCACCGAGGCCTACACCCGCGCCGGCAACCTTCAGGTGGGTGCCGACGGCACGCTGCAACTGCCCAATGGCCTGCCGGTGCTGTCCGACGGCGGCGCGCCGATCGTGGTGCCGGTGGACGCCAAGGTGCAGGTGGGCGCCGACGGCACCGTGTCGGCGAAGGTCGATGGCCGGCCCGAGGTCAACCAGGCCGGCCGCATCAAGCTGGTCAATCCGGAGGCGGCCGAGCTGACCAAGGGCCTCGATGGGCTGTTCCGTCTCAGGGGCGGCGAGCCGGCCGAGGTCGACGAGACGGTCCGCCTGGCCGAGGGCACGCTCGAAGGCAGCAACGTCAACGTGGTGGAGGCGATGATCGGAATGATTGCCGCCGCGCGCCAGTTCGAGATGCAGATGAAGCTGCTCAGCACCGCCGAACAGAACGAGCAGAAGGCCGCCGGCCTGATCGGCAACCTCTAGCCCGCCATGACCACCTTCCTCAGAAAGACCCCCTTTGTAGCGGCTGGGGTAGCACGAGGGGGCCAACTCAGCCCCCTCGTTTTCATGAACGACGGACGGTCCGCGCAGCGGGCCGGTCGGGCCCGGTGCTCGCTGAAGTCGAGCACCGGCACACGCTAGGAGACCACCGTGATCCGCAGCCTCTGGATTAGCAAGACCGGGCTCGATGCCCAGCAGCAGCAGCTCGACGTCGTCGCCAACAACCTCGCCAACGTCGGCACCACCGGCTTCAAGCGCGCGCGCGTGGCCTTCGAGGATCTTCTGTACCAGACGGCGCGCCAGGCCGGCGCCAACACCACGCAGGACCGCACGCTGCCCACCGGGCTGCAGTTCGGCACCGGCGTGCGCGCCACCGCCACGCCGCGCGTGTTCTCGCAAGGCAACCTGCAGAACACGACCAACCCGTACGACCTGGCCATCAACGGGCAGGGCTTCTTCCAGATCCAGCTGCCCGACGGCAGCACCGGCTACACGCGCGACGGCTCGTTTCACGTCAACAGCAACGGCCAGATCGTGACCTCCGCGGGGTTTGCGCTGCAGCCGGCGATCACGGTGCCGGCCAACGCGGTCGGCGTCACGGTCGGCCAGGACGGCACGGTGACAGCGGCCCTCGCCGGCCAGCCCCAGCCGCAGAACATCGGCTCGATCCAGCTCGCCAGCTTCCAGAACCCGGCCGGCCTGGAGTCGCGCGGGCAGAACCTTTTCGCAGAGACGGCCGCCTCGGGCAATCCCAACACCAACACGCCGGGCACCAACGGCATGGGCACGCTGCAGCAGGGCTATCTGGAGACCAGCAACGTCAACGTGGTGGAGGAACTGGTGTCGATGATCCAGACCCAGCGGGCCTACGAGATCAACTCCAAGGCGATCCAGACGTCCGACCAGATCCTCGGCCGGCTGGCGCAGATCTGACGCCATGAAGTCCGCGCACCTTGCCCACATCGTCCGCCGCGCGGTGGCCGGCGCCAGCGCGCTCCTGCTGGCCGCCTGCGCCGCCCCGCGCCACCCGGTGGTGCCGCCCGGGCCGACCACCGCGCTGCCGCAGCCGGCGCCGCAGGCGCAGTCGGCCACCGGCGGGGTGTTCCAGCCGGCGGCCTACCGCCCGCTGTTCGAGGACCGCAAGCCGCGCTACGTCGGCGACATCATCACGGTCAACATCGTCGAGCGCCTGAACGCCAGCCAGAGCGCCAACTCCAACACCGAGCGCAAGACCGAGTTCGAGGTCAACCTGCCGGGCGTGCGTGCGCTCGGCCAGGGGATCAATCCCTGGAGCGCCACCGCCAACTCCAGCAACACCTTCGACGGCAAGGGTGCCACCACCTCGAGCAACAACTTCACCGGCACCATCACCGCCACGGTCATGCAGGTGCTGCCCAACGGCAACCTCGTGATTGCCGGCGAGAAACGCATCGGCATCCGCCGCAACTCCGAGGTGCTGAAGTTCAGCGGTGTGGTCGACCCGACGCGCATCCAGCCCGGCAACCTGATCGCCTCGTCCCTGGTGGCCGATGCGCGGCTCGACTACAGCGGCGGCGGCTACATCGAGGAGGCGCAGATCAAGGGCTGGCTGTCGCGCTTTTTCGACTCGTTCATGCCGTTCTGAGGCCATGATGCTCCCTGTGCATGCGTTGATGCCCGGCTTGCGCCGCGCCATGGCGGCGGCGCGGTCCATGCGGCGCCGGCGCGCCCGGCTCACAGGCGCCGCAGCGGCGTCAAGGATGCTGGCCCTGCTCGCTGTAGCCCTGCTGATGGCCGCCGCGCCCGCGGCGCAGGCGGAACGCATCAAGGACCTGGCCACGATCCAGGGCGTGCGGCCCAACCAGTTGATCGGCTACGGGCTGGTGGTGGGTCTGGACGGCTCGGGCGACCAGACCACGCAGACGCCGTTCACCGTGCAGAGCCTGCAGTCGATGCTCACGCAACTGGGCATCACGCTGCCGCCGGGCGGCTCGCTGCAACTGAAAAACGTGGCGGCGGTGATGGTGACGGCGATGCTGCCGCCGTTTGCGCAGCCAGGCCAGCAGGTCGACGTGACCGTCTCCTCGCTCGGCAACGCGCGCAGCCTGCGCGGCGGCACGCTGCTGATGACGCCGCTGAAAGGCGCCGACGGCCAGATCTACGCCGTGGCGCAGGGCAACGTGCTGGTGGGCGGTGCCGGCGCCTCGGCGGCCGGCTCGCGGGTGCAGATCAACCACCTGTCGGCCGGCCGCGTGCCGGCCGGCGCCACGGTCGAGCGCGCGGTGGCCACGCCGTTCCTGCTGTCGGACCGCATCCGCCTGGAGCTGACCACCACCGACTTCTCGACCTCGACGCTGGTGGCCGATGCCATCAACCGGCGCTTCGGCGGCGACACCTCGATGCCGCTCGATGGCCGCGTCATCGAGGTGCGGGCGCCCGCCACGCCGGCCGAGCGGGTGCGCTTCATGGCCGAGCTGGAGAACATCGACGTGGTCACGGTGGCGCCGGTGGCCCGCGTGATCATCAATGCCCGCACCGGTTCGATCGTGATGAACCGCACCGTCACGCTGGAGCCGGCCGCGGTGGCGCACGGCAGCCTGTCGGTGACCATCAGCACCCAGACCTCGGTGTCGCAGCCGGGGCCGCTGTCCCAGGGCCAGACGGTGGTGACCGAGCGCGCCGACATCCAGATCAAGCAGGAAGGCGGTGCGCTGATGCAAGTGGCCGGCGGGGCCAACCTGGCCGACGTGGTGAAGGCGCTCAATGCCCTCGGCGCCAACCCCGGCGACCTGCTGGCCATCCTGCAGGCACTCAAGGCCGCCGGCGCGCTGCGCGCCGAGCTCGAGGTCATCTAGCCGGCGGTACCGCGACGCGCTGAACCGGACCGTCAGAGCATGGAGCTCATGAAGCGCAATACGGCAGACCTGGCGCCTGTCTGGAGCAGGCTGTGTGGAGCCGGCCATGCGCAGCCCGCCGCCGCGACTGCGGCCGTGCTCCCCTTGAGCACCGCCGGTTGGTTGTGCCGTTGAACCGACCATGACGGCACCGCTGCAGAACCGCCTGCTCACCGATACCGTCCCGACGCTGGCGGCCGACGGCCGCTCGCTCGATGCGCTGAAGATCCGGGCGCAGCGCGACCCGCAGGCTGCGGTCAGGCACGCCGCGCAGCAGTTCGAGGCCCTTTTCATGCAGATGGTCCTCAAGAGCATGCGCGAGGCCACGCCCAAGAGCGGGCTGTTCGACTCGCCGGGCCAGGACCTGTACACCGGCATGCTCGACCAGCAGGTCGCCACCCAGATCGCCGGCAGCGGCACCGGACTGGCGGACGTGATCGCGCGCCAGCTCACGCGCCACATGCAGGGCGTGGCCCCGGCGGCCGGGCCGTTGCCGCCCGGCGAGGCGGGTCCGGGCCCGGTTGCGGTTCCCGCCGCGCCGGCCCGCAGCCGCTCCGCCGAGCCCGGGCGGCCCGGCGCGGCGGTGCAGGCCGTTGCGCGCTACGCGGCCCTGGCGCCTGCCGAAGCCGCCGGCGCGGCGGGCGCGGCGCCTGGGCTACGGCGCGGCGCTGCGGTGGACGCGACCGCGCTGGCCACACCCGCGGTGGCGCCCGCGCCGGCTGCGCCGGCGGCCACCAACGCGCAGCGCAACTTCATCACCCGTCACTGGGACTCGGCCCAGCAGGCCAGCCGCGCCACGGGCATCCCGGCGCCGTTCATCCTGAGCCAGGCGGCGCTCGAATCGGGCTGGGGCCGCGGCGAGATCAAGGACGCCGCCGGCCTGCCGAGCCACAACCTGTTCGGCATCAAGGCCACGGGTGGGTGGCAGGGACGTACGGTCGAGGTGGTGACCACCGAATACGACAACGGCGTGCCGCGCCGCGTGACCGAGAAGTTCCGCGCCTACAGCAGCTACAGCGAAGCGTTCCGCGACTGGGCGCAACTGCTGGCGGGCAACCCGCGCTATGCCGATGTGCTGGCGCGCAGCCGCGACGCGCAGGGCTTCGCCTTCGGCCTGCAGCGTGCCGGCTACGCGACCGACCCGCGCTATGGCGAGAAGCTCGTCGCCGTGATCACCGGCGTGGAGGCGGCCCTGAGACGCGGTTAGAAACGGGCATCGACGGTCGCGGGCAGCCGTAGCGGCGGACGTGGCGCCGCGCTCGTTGCGGCCCTCCTTGCGGCTCTCGTTGCGGCCCTCGTTGCAGCTCTCGTTGCAGCCCCGATCACAGCCCTGACCGCAGCCGTCGTTCCGTTCTCGTTCCGGCTCCCAAATTGCCCCATCAAGTCCAGTCAGTCCGTGCCGTAATTCAACGTAACCCGCAGAGTTCGCACCCATGTCCTCCGGCATCTTCAACATCGGCACTTCCGCCCTGAACGCCGCCTATACCGCGCTGCGGACGGCCGGCAACAATATCGCCAACGTCAACACACCCGGCTACAGCCGCCAGGAAACGGTGTTCACGTCGCAGCAGGGCGACTTTACGGGCAGCGGCTTCGTCGGTCGGGGCGTGATGGTCGCCGACGTGCGGCGCGTGTACAACGACTTCCTGACCTCGCAGGCGCATCAGGCGCAGGCGGGCGCGGCGCAGTCGCAAACGCGCTCGCTGCAACTGGCGCAGGTGGCGGCGCTGTTCTCCGACCCGGCCTCGGGCATCGGCGCCAACATCGACGGCTTCTTCCGGGCGATGCAGGACCTGACGCAACGGCCGGGCGACGTGGCAGTGCGGCAGAACGCCCTGTCGGCCGGCCGGTTGCTGGCCGACCGCTTCTCCGACCTCGGTTCGCGCCTGCAGGAGATGCGCAACTCCACCTTCCGCCAGTTGCGGCTGGAGGCCGACAGCGTCAACCGCCTGGCGGTGGAAGTGGCCGACCTGAACGAGAAGATCGCCCTGGCGCGCGGCAACGGCCGTGCGCCCAACGACCTGCTGGACCGGCGCGACAACGCGATCCGGCGCCTGAACGAGTCGGTGCGCGTGACCACCGTCGCGCAGGGCGACGGCTCGATCAACGTGTTCATGGGCAGCGGCCATCCGCTGGTGGTGGGTGCGCAGCCCGGCGCGATCGACCTGGTTCCCGATCCGGTGGACCCGCAGGTGTACCTGATCGGCCTGAAGGCCGGCGCCACGGTGCTGCCGCTGCAGTCCGGCGAGGTCGGCGGCGGCCGCATCGCCGGCCTGATCGACTTTGCGTCACTGGACCTGCCGCAGGCCGAGAACGAGCTGGGCCGTCTGGCGCTGACCCTGGCGACGAAGTTCAACGAGCAGCACGAGCTCGGCAACGACCGCAACGGGCAGCCGGGCGGGCTGTTCTTCAAAGCCATCAACCCCACTGCCTTTGCGGCGGGCACCAACACCGGCACGGGCACGGTGACGGTGAGCGTGGCCGATCCTGCCCAATTGGTGGCGAGCGACTATCGGGTCGACTTCAGCGGCGGGAACTACACCCTGACGCGCGTGGCCGACGGCCGCACCTGGACCAGTGCCGCGCCGTCGTTCGCGCAGGACGGCCTGAACATCTCGCTCGCCGGTACCCCGGCCAGCGGCGACAGGTTCACGGTGCAGGCGGTGCGCAACGCTGCGCGCAACTTCGAGGTCGCCCTGTCGCAACCCGCGCAGATCGCCGCCGCCAGCCCGGTGCAGGCCACGGTGCCTTCGACCAACATCGGCAGCCTGGCGATCGAGGACCTGGTGGTGCTGGCGCCGCGCAACACCAACGTCGCACAGGCGGCCACCGTCAACTTCGCGCTCGTCGGCGGCGTGATGCAGTACACGATCACCGCCGGCGGTGCGACCAGTGCGCCGCAGAACTACACGGCCGGCACACCCATCGTCTTCAACGGCTGGAGCCTGACCACGCGGGGTGCGCCGAGCGCGGGCGACTCGCTGTCGATCGGCCCGAACACCGGCGGAGTGGGCGACAACCGCAATGCCGTCAAGCTCGCGCAACTGGTCAACCTGCCGTTGGTCGATGGCGGACAGTTCGGCGGCGCCTACGCCGGGCTCGTCGCGCGCGTGGGCGGCCAGATGCAGGGCGTGGATGCATTCAACGCCGCACAGAGCGCGCTGCTCGAAGACGCGCTGTCGGCCGAGAGCGCAGCCGCCGGCGTCAACCTCGACGAGGAGGCCAGCCGCCTGATGCAGTACCAGCAGCACTACCAGGCTGCGGCGCGCATGATGCAGGTCGCCAGCCGCATCTTCGACGACATCCTCACCCTCGGCCGCTAGCGGCCGACCACCCCCGGGCGTCCCCATGCTGCGCGTGTCCACCGCCAACTTCTATCGCTCAGGCGAGAGCAACATCGTCGAGCGCCAGGCCGAACTGCTCAAGGTGCAGGCGCAACTGGCGTCCGGCAAACGCATCAACTCGCCGGGCGACGATCCGCTCGGCGCGGCCGATGTCAACTCGATCCGCTCGGGGCTGTCGCAGTTTGCGCAGTTCAAGGACAACCAGGGCTATGCGCGCTATCTGCTGAACCTGGCCGATTCGGCCATTGCCGGTGTGGTGCAGACGGTGCAGGACGTGCAGACGCGTCTGGTGGAAGCCGGCAATGGTGTCCTGACCGACGCTGACCGGCGCACCCTGGCCACCGACCTGGAAGGTCAACTGGCCCGCCTGGTGGGCCTGGCCAACAGCCCGGATGGTGCCGGCGGCTATCTGTTTGCCGGTGCCCGCGAGAACACGGTGCCGTTTGCGCAGAGCGGCACGACCGTGACGTTTGCCGGCGACGATATTCTGCAGAAGTTGGAGATCTCGAAGGACCGCTTCCAGCAGGTCAAGTTCTCGGGCGATGGGCTGTTCCTCAAGGCGCGGGCCGGCAATGGCAGCTTCACCACCGACGCGGCGGCCGCCAACACCGGCTCCGGCTGGATCGACTCCGGAACCGTCACCAATCCGGCCGCGCTGACTGGTCGGCCCTACCGCATCGAGTTCGCGGTGACCGGTGGCGTGACCAGCTTCAGCGTGCAGCGCGACGACGGCGGCGGCGCATTCACCACCGTGGTGCCGGCCACGCCCTACACCGCGCCGCAGTCCATCGGCTTTGACGGCATTCAGGTCAGCATCGCCGGGACGCCGGCCAACAACGACCGCTTCGACGTCGCGCCGGCGCCGTACCAGTCGCTGTTCGACACGGTCGCGCGGGCGATCACCGCGCTGCGCGCGCCGGTGCAGGGCAATGCGGCCGCGCAGGCGCAGTTTCGTACCGATCTGTCGCAGGCGCAGGCCTCGATGCAGCAGGCGCTCGACCAAGTGCTGCTCAAGCGCTCCGAGATCGGCACCTCGCTGGCCGAACTCGACAACTACGAGACCTTGGCCGACGACCGCCAGCTGCAGTATCAGTCGCGCCTGTCGGCCGTCGAGGACCTCGACTACGCGCAGGGCGTGAGCGATCTGGCGCGCCGCCAGTCCGCTTTCGAGGCGGCGCTGGCGAGCTACTCCAAGGTCTCGAAGCTCACCCTGTTCGACTACCTGTAAGTCAGTGGTGAAGAAGGCGTCGCGTTCGACGCCTGTGGACGAGCGCAGACGAACGCCGGCTGCGCCGGGGTTCGCGTTGAAGAAACATCCATTGCGCGGTGGCGGTCGCCACGGGCGCGGTGCGTGGCCACCTCCCCGCGCGCGGCTGCTCGCATCTCGTCCCATCGCGGCTGCGCCTTTCCGTCCTTGCGGACCGGCTGGCGTGTCTCGAACCTCCGATCGGCCGTTGAACCCCGCTGCGACGGTTAGGAACACCCTCGTCTAAGGCCCAGACGCTGTCACCGCTGATGGTTCAGCAGCGAGCGAAACATCGCCCCTTCTCCGGCGGGCCGTGCTCGCTGCCTCGAGCCCGATCATGGCGTGTAACCGACGGGTACCGCTCGACGCTTCAACGCGTGATCCACCCCGCGCCCGGCGGCGGCCCTTGAGCTGCGCGCGCCCCTCACCGATCACGGCGGCGCACCCTTGAACGGATGACCTGCCGGCAGGTTGCCGACCAGACCCCACTTCCAGGCGAGATAGCCCTCGACTCTTTGCTGATCGATGGTTGCAAGCGCGGTCGTGATGAAGATTTCACCGATGTCGCCGAACAGCTCGGAGTCGACGCCGGCGGGACTTCCGCCGATCAGCATCTGATTGGCATTCATCGCGGTGGGAGAAGTCGTCCCTGTTGTCTGCTCACCGTTCAGGCGCAGTGAGACGGCAGTTCCACCGATCGTGCTGCCCACGATGTGCGGGGCACCATAAGTCAATGGCTGCGCGGTGATGGGCGAGGTCCATGAGTTTCTCCACGTTGCAACGGCGGGTAACGTGACGCCGAACGACACACTGCCGCCCTCCTGCGCGAGCATTGCGGCAATCCAGCCGTTGGTGTTTCCGAAGTCGCCGGGGTTCGCTGCGCCGTTGGCCGTATTCCAGAACGACACGAGACGGCCATACCAATGCG
>Ga0209985_10000797_pt1 | contig 32976 bp, 25 predicted proteins | sample NOAtaG_FD_187305 | JGI IMG/M metagenome (GOLD analysis project Ga0209985, IMG submission 187305) | Freshwater lake microbial communities from Lake Erie, under a cyanobacterial bloom - NOAA_Erie_Diel6S_1000h metaG (SPAdes) (version 2) | ecosystem: Environmental > Aquatic > Freshwater > Lake ...
GCCCTCGTCGCCGGTCCGCCCGTAGAGCACCCGGATGCGGCCGTCGCGCGGCACGAGGTCGGCGAGCCGGGTCTCGAGGTCGGCCGCGGGGATGTTGATGGCTGTCGGGATGTGGTAGCGGGCGAAGACCGCCGCGTCGCGCACGTCGACGGGCAGCACCCGCTTCTGGGCGATGAGCTGGGCGAGGTCCTTGGGCTGCAGCTCGTTCGCCGAGGCGGGCAGGAACGGCTTCACCAGCGCCAGCACCTGCTGCTTGTTCGCGAGGCCCCGGTCCCAGGCCGCGCCGACCTGGCCGTCCACCATGACGAAGAGCTGGGGAATGGCCTGGATGCGGAAGGCCGCGGCGATGCGCGGGTTCCGGTCCACGTCGATGGTGACGACCTTCAGCTTGCCCTCGAGCTCGCGGGCGACCTCCTCGACGATGGGCGACTGCTGCTTGCAGGGCTGGCACCAATCGGCGTGGAAGTCGATGAGGACGGGGAGCTGGGACTGGAGGACCTCGGTCTCGAACGAGGCCTCGGTGACGGCGAGGAGCTTCATGGTGGTGGGGGCCTCGGGTCTAGCCGAACGGCTGCCCATGTCGAACCACGGCGAGGCGCCCCGTCAAGGGCCCGTCGAGGAGCGGTCAAGGGGCGAGCCGGAAGCGCACCGCCCCGCCGAGCGGTCGGCGGAGCAGCGCCTCGAGCTCGTCGACGACCCCGAGCACCGGGTAGCCGCCGGTCGTCGGGTGCTCCGGCCCGAGCACGATGGGTACGCCGTCGGGCGGCACCTCGATGGCGCCCGCCAAGAGCGGCGCGCTGCGCGCCTCCCAGCCCGGGCGGTGGGCCAGCGCGCCGCCCTCGAGCAGCGTGCCCATGCGGTCGCTGCGGTGCGAGAGGCGCCACCGCGTGCTGGTCAGCCGGGCGAGCGAGCCCTCGGCGAAGGCCTCGAGATCCGGTCCCGGCACCACCGCGATCGGCGCCTCGGGATCGAAGTCCGGCGCCTCCGCATCCGTTCCGCCCGCGAGCGTGCCGACCGGCAGGACATCGCCCCGGCGCAGCGCCCGGCCGCGGTGGCCGCCGAGCTGGGCCCGGACGTGGGTGCCGCGGCCTCCGAGCACGACCGGCACGTCCAGCCCGCCCCGCACCGCGACGTAGCCCGCGCGCTGCGAGGCCCGCCAGGCGAGGTCGAGCTCCTCCCCTGGTCCGAGGCGCCACCGCCGCCCCTCGTCGGTGGCGAGCTCGAGCGCCACGCCTTCGGCACGCAGCCGCAGCGCGCCGTAGCGCTCGATGCCCGCCGCGCCGGCCGGGTTGCCGACGAGGGCGTTGGCCCGCGCGAGCGCCGCGGGCAGGAGCGCGCCCGAGGGCGGCATGCCCTGGTGCAGGCGCCCGGTCCGCCCGCCGTCCTGCACGAACGCCAGCCCCCGCACCTCGGCGAGCAGCAGGCCCGCCTCCGCGTCGGTCCACGCCCGCGGCTCCTGCAGCGTGGCGTCGCGCCCATCGACGAGCTGGATCCGATCGCCGGAGGCGAGCAGCGGCGCCCCGTCCGGCACGAGCGGCACGAGCACCCTGCCGACGAGGTGCCAGCCGCCCGCCGTCGGCCCGGGATAGACGCCGGCGAAGCCGCCCGCCAGCGCCAGCGCCCCCGCCGGCACCCGGGGCCGCGGGCTCGCGCGCCGCGGCAGGTGCAGGCGTGCGTCGAGGCCGCGCAGGTAGCCGAAGCCCGGGGCGAAGCCGACGAACGAGACGTCCAGCTCGTTCTCGAGGAGCGCTGCGTCGAGCCCGCGGCCGAGCCCGCTCGCGCGCGCGACCTCCTCCCGATCCGGTCCGTCGAAGACCACCGGCAGCTCGTGCAGGCGGCCGGCGTCGAGGTCGGCGCTGGGCACCGCGTCGAGCGCGGCCTCGCCCATGAACGCCACGTGCGTCTCGGTGTGCCAGGCCTCGCGCACCCCCGTCTGCGCGCGCAGCGCCGCCGCCCACGCCCGCCCCTCGCGGCTGCCCCCGACCCGGAACCGCCGGGCCGCAGCGCCGAGGGCGACGGGGCGCGGCGGGCTCACTCGCTGCGGCCGAGGAAGCGCTCGATCGAGAGCGCCCAGCGCACCTCGTCGACCGCCATCGCCGAGCCGTCCACCGGCTTGCGGTAGGAGACCTCGTGCCAGACGTCGAGCACGCGCGCCGCGTCCATCGGGTCCATCACCTCGACGCTCCCGGCGCGGGTCTCCTCGTAGCCGCGCGCCGTCGCGATCCTCCCGACCTCGCGCCGGGCCCGCTCGAAGAGGCTCTCGGGGGCCGCGTCGGGAAACTCGGAGCGCTGCTGGCGCACGGTGAAGGTCACGCACGCAGGATCGGTCACGTGCACGCGGATCCCCGAGTCCATGATGTGCAGGCGCACGCGCTCGGCGACCTGCACCTCCTCGGTCCGGGTCCGGTAGACTTCGATGCCGGCGGCGACGAGCTCGGCCTTCATCTGCTTCGCGTCCAACTTCACGCTCACGGCTGAGTGCAGGGCAGGCTATCACACGGTGTGACGATGGCCGCAACCTCCGCACATCGGATCCTGTCGCTGGTGCCCAGCGAGACCGAGTCGGTCGCGCGGCTCGTCGGGCTCGCGCGGCTCGTCGGCCGCACCGACTACTGCGTCGAGCCCCCGGGAATCGAGGCCGTGCCGAGCGTCGGCGGCACCAAGCGCTGCGAGGTCGAGCGGGCGATCGCGCTGCGTCCCGATCTCGTGCTCGCCAACCGCGAGGAGAACGGCCCGCGCGACGTCGAGGCGCTCGAGCGGGCCGGCATCCCGGTCCACGTCTCGTTCCCCTGCTCGCTCGCCGGCTCGCGGGCCTACCTCGCCGAGCTCGCAGCGCTGCTCGGCGCCGACGCATCGGTCGCGGTCGCGGAGCACGACGCGGTCCTCGCTGCGGCGCCGGAGCCAGCCTGGCCGGACCGCGCGCCGCGCGTCGCGGTGGTCATCTGGAAGGAGCCGTGGATGAGCCTCGACGAGCGGACCTTCGCCTCGGACCTGCTCGCGGTCGCCGGCGCCGCGAACGCCTTCGACGGGCGGGCCCGGCGCTACCCGCTCGCCGCCGATCTCGACCGCAGCGCGCCGGCCCGCACGACCGAGCGGGACACGCGCTATCCGCGCTTCGCGCTCGCCGAGCTGATCGAGCGCGCCCCCGACGTCGTGCTCCTGCCCGACGAGCCCTACGCGTTTGGCGAGGACGACGCCGCGGCGCTCGAGGCGACGCTGCGGCCGGACCTGCCGGGCGTCCGCGTCGCGCTCACCTCGGGCAAGGATCTGTTCTGGTATGGCGTGCGCGCCGCGGGCGCGGTCAGGCGCCTGCGCGCGCAGCTCGCCGCGCTCGCCCCCTGAGGCTCAGAGGTCCTCGACCGAGCTGACCATCTCCGGGTGGAAGTGCTCCCGGACCTGGATGAGCGAGCGGCCGCGATGAGCGCGCAGGACGTGCACGCCGTCGCCCTCGGGCCGGACGAGATCGCCGGCGACGAGCTCGTCGTCGAAGGTCTCGACGCGGAGCTCGCCCGCGGGGTCCTGGGCGAAGGCGGTGGAAGAAAGGAGGGTGAGGGCGAGACCGAGGAGGAGGTGGCGCATGCCTCGCTCCGACGAACGGCGCGCCGCTTCGGTCTCTCCGGTCGCGAAAGATCTCGGTCGACGGTCTCCGCGGCCGATCGTACCTTCTCCCCATCTGGGCGTACCCCACCAAGGACGCCACGGAGGTTGCACATGAAGCGCAGGATGTTCCTCGGGAAGATTCACCGGGCCACGGTGACCCACGCCGACCTCGAGTACGAAGGGAGCGTGACCATCGACGCCGACCTCCTCGATGCCGCGGGGATGCTCGAGCACGAGGAGGTGCACGTCCTGAACGTCACCCGCGGCTCGCGCCTCGTGACCTACACGCTCAAGGGCCCGCGCGGCTCGGGCGTCATCTGCATCAACGGCGCCGCCGCGCACCTGAACCAGCCGGGCGACCTCGTCATCCTCGCGACCTACGGCGAGATGGACCAGGAGGAGGCGGTGCGGCACGTCCCCAAGGTCGTGCGCGTCGACGCCAAGAACCGCCTCCTCTCCACCGAGGCCGAGCGCCCCGGCCCGGAGATGCCCAAGCGCTACGACGTCCCGTCGGCCTGAGCCGCGGCCCTCGGCCCCCTGTTCCGCGCCGAGCCCGCTCGGCCCCCTGTTCAGCGCCGAGCGCGCTCGGCCAGGCGCTTCTCCCGGCGCTCCTGGGCCTCGGCCGCGCGCCGCTCGTCCTCCCCCGACTCCGACAGCAGCGGCGGCACCTCCACCGCCTTGCCCTGCTCGTCGACCGCGACGAAGGTCATGAACGCATCGACGCACCGGCGGCGCGCGCCGGTGGTGCGGTCCTCGACCTGCACCGCGACCTCGACCTCCACCGACGTGCGGAACGCGGCGTTGAGCCGCGCGCTCAGGATGACCACGTCGCCCACCCGGATCGGCGAAAGAAAGTTCACCTCGTCGATCGCCGCCGTCACCGACACCCGGCCCGAGTGGCGCTGGGCGCAGATGGCGCCGGCGATGTCGATCCACGCGAGCACGGTGCCGCCGAACGCGGTGCCGAGGACGTTCGAGTGCTGGGGCAGGACGAGCTCGGTCATCTCGGTGAGCGACGAGCGGGGCGAGCGGGGCGGCAGCGTCATGGCCGGGCTCTACCGCCAAAGCCTCGCCCGACCAAGCTCACCCGAGGAACACGACGTTGCGCTCGACCGGCTCGCGGCGGGTGCGGCAGGCGTTCGCCTTCGCGTCGGGGTCCTCGAAGCCGAGGCCGATCCCGAAGACGATCTGCACGTCGTCGGTCACGCCGAGGAGCGTGCGGCACACGTCGGGATAGAGCGCGAGGCTCGCCTGGGCGCAGGTCGAGACGCCCGCCTCGCTCGCGAGCAGCATCACCGACTGCAGCCAGCAGCCCAGGTCGAGGGCGCCGTAGAGCGCGAAGCGGCGGTCCATCCCGACGATCGCGACGTGCGGCGCATCGAAGGCCATGAAGTTCCGCATCCACGCGGCGTGGCGGCCCGGGCCGTCCTCGCGGGCCACGCCCATCGCCTCGTAGAGCGCTTTGCCACACTGCCGGCGGTGCGTGCCGTAGGGCTCGGGGTACTCGGCAGGGAAGGGCACGTCGGGGTTCGGCATGCGCTCGCCGGCCGCGGCGAGCAGGGCGTTCACCAGCGCGTCGCGGCGCTCCCCCGAGGCGAGCCACACCCGCCACGGCTGGATGTTGCACCACGAGGGCGCGCGCTGGGCGGCGGCGAAGATCGAGCGCAGCGTCTCCTCCGGCACGGGGCGGGGCAGGAAGGCGCGCACGCTGCGCCGGTCGAGCATCGCGGTCGAGACGTCCATGTGCCGGGTGTGCGGCCGCGGCGCGGCGGGCGCCAGCCGGCTACCCGGTCAGCGCGGGCCCGAGCGGGAGCGGGCTCCGCAAGAGGCCCCGGTGCACCCCGGCCATGCTCGTCACCATCTGCCGCCGCACGTAGGGGATCGCCATCCCGAGCGGCAGGAGCACGTCGCGCAGGCCCGCGAGCAGGCGCGAGTCGCTCTGGAAGAACGGCGTCAGCCAGCGGGTTGCGAGCTGGTAGTAGCCGAGCTGGGCGCGGCGGCGGCGGGAGTACTCGCCGAGGGCCGCGTCGAGGTCACTGCGCTCCGCGATCGCGGCCGCGAGCACCGCCGCGTCCACGAGGGCGAGGTTCGCGCCCTGGCCGAGCTGGGGGCTCATCGCGTGCGCGGCGTCGCCGATCCGCACCGTGCGGCCGCCGTGCCAGCGCCGGCCCGACAGGCGCCAGGGCACGGTCACGTCGCGGTAGCGGGTGAAGAGGAGCGCGTCCATCGAGGGCAGCGCGTCGAGCACGAACCCGGCGCGCGGCTCGTAGCCGAGCACGGTGCGGCGGAACGCGTCGAGGCCGGCGGCGCGCAGCGCCTCGACCCGGTCCTCCCGCACGCTCCAGTAGACGCTCACCACCGGGCCGCCCGAGCCGGGCGCCGAGCCGGTGGGCAAGAGGCCGAGCATCACCGCGGCGCGGTCGACCACCTGGTAGAGCTCGCCGCGGAAGACCTGCTCGGGATCGGGCGCGACGAACCACGCCGCGCCCCAGCGGTAGCGCGCGACGTGGCGCGGCGCCTCGTCGACGGTCTCGATGTCGGAGCCGGCGCCGTCGCAGATCACCACGAGATCGTGCGGGCCGCCGCGCTCGCCGGTGCGGGTGATCACCACGCGCTGCGCGCCCGCAGCCTCGACGCGCGCGATCTCCATGCCGCAGCGGAGCGTGACCGCGGAGGCCCGCACCGCCTCGTGCAGCACCGAGAAGAGCGCGCCGCGGTGCAGGCCGAGGCCGAAGCCCGCGCCGAGCATCGCGTAGTCGAGGTCGACCACGGTGCGGAGGCCGCTTGCGCTCGGCCGCACGCAGCGCAGGCGATCGATCCGCGCGCCGTGCTCGAGGATGGGGCCGAGCAGGTCGAGCCGCGCCAGCACCGCCTGGCCGCTCGGCTGAAGCACGATCCCCGCGCCGACCGGGCCGGGCTCGGCGACCGCCTCGTAGAGGGTCACGCGGTGGCCGGCGCGGGAGAGAAAGAGCGCGAGCGCGGCGCCGGCGGTCCCGGCGCCGACGATGCCCACGTCGATGGGGCGCGACATGACCGCGAGCCTACCCGTTCTGCGAGGACGCGGGGGCGTCGACCAGCGAGTCAGCGCTTGTGGTAGCCCCCGCGACAGGGCGGCCCGGGACGCCCAGCGGAGGATCACGATGCGACTCAAGAACCTGTGGGACGAGACGATCGGCAAGCAGATCGGCTACTGGCCGGTCGAGCTGCCCGGTCCGCGCGGCGCCGCGGGCGTCGAGGAGACGGTGCTCGCCGTCCCCGGCTACTACCAGGCGCAGACCTACACCTGCGGCTTCACGCCCGGGCTGATGGTGCTTCACACGTTCCATCCCCGGCGGTCACCGGCTCGATTCCTTCGCGCCGTCGCACCCGACCCTGCCGAAGGAGGCACGCCGCGAGACCGCCTCGTCCGAGCCCTTCGCGACAACCGAATCGGGGTGGGTCATCTGCGGCGCCATACCTTCGAGGCCATCGCGAGACGGATCGAGGATGGCCAGCCCATCATCACGATGGTCAACAACGGGCGGGGCAACCACTGGGTCGTCCTCTACGGCGTGGAGCGAGGGGCAGCGCCGACGGTGTACGTCGCCGCGAACGGCTTGGCGTACCTGAGTCGCGTCCGGTACCCGTGGGCCAGCTTCGAGCGCATCTGGGAGCCGCGCGCGACCCTCGCGTGCTGGGGATTGTAGAGGCCGCCGGGGGCCGTGCGCGCCACGGCAGACTCCTTCGACGATGCGCTCATCCGCCAGCGACTCGAACCAGAGATCGACGTCCTGCGTGCTGCCAGGGACGCCGTGCAGGATCGCGGCGCTCATCCCCACCACGAGGAAGCGTACGCCGCGTCGCTCGAGCTCGCCGAGGAACGCGAGTTCCTCGTCACTCGCCCCGCAGCCGGAAGAGCGCATGGGGGTGAGGGCGCCCGCCGAGGCGCACGGCCCCGGTGGTTCCGCCACGCAGCCGGCCGCGTCGCACGCAGCGCGGCGCCGGCCCGAGCCTACCCGTTCTGCTGCGGAGGGCGCGTCATTCCTCTTCGGCCGTGGCGGCGGTGCCGGCGCGGAGCAGCCAGGCGTAGAGGCCCACGCCGACGATGGCGGCGAAGGCCAGCTTGGCCCAGTAGGGCATGAGCGGCGCGTGCATCTGGCTGATGGTGCCTTCGATGAGGCCGGCCAGGACGAGCACCGGCATCGTGCCGACGACCATCCGCGCGGCGCGTCGGGCCTCGATCACCAGGGCGTCGCGGCGCCTGCGCCGGCCCGGTGCGAGGAGGCCGCGCGCAAGCACGAAGCCGGCTGCGCCGGCGACGACGATGGCGGTGAGCTCGGGGATGCCGTGGGGGAGGATCCACGCCCAGAAGAACAGGCCGTGGCCGCTCGCGTGGTACTCCCAGGCGAGCGCGCCGAGCGGGACGCCGTTGCCGAAGAGCAGCGCCGCGGTGCCGAGGCCGGCGGTGATGCCGGCGGCGAAGACCAGGAAGGTGACCTGGATGTTGTGGGTGAAGAGGAACGAGGAGAACTGCGCCGCCTCGCCGGTGCGGTGGATCTCGCCCTCGTCCTCGGCGATGCGCTCGTCCGGGGTCATCTCTGCGTGCTGCTCGGGCACGAGCACGGTGCGCGCGTCGGGGTCGACGGCGTGGGCGACCGCGCCGATCAGCGCGCCGCCGAAGAGGAGCGCCGCCGAGAGCGCGACCATGCGCGCCTCGCTGCGCACGAGCGCCGGGTAGCCCGACACGAAGAAGCGCAGGATTCCCTCGACGCGGTTGCCCTGCTCCTCGGCGTAGACGCGCGCGTACGCCCGCGCGACGAGGTCGTTCAGGTGGTCGGTGATCGCGGCGTCGACGAGCTCGCCCCGGGCCCGCACCAGATCGCCCGCGACGGCCCGGTACAGCTTGCCGAGTCGCCGCGCTCCCTCGACGCCGAGCGAGCGCACGCCGCGCTGATCCGCCTGCGCGAGCAGCAGCTCGAGCTCCTGCCAGCCCGCGCTGCGCTCGTCGACGAAGCGGCCCGTATCGAAGCCCGACACGGTCGGAAGGTACCACTCCAGAGCGAGACGTGTGGGTCGACGCGCCGGTCAGTGCGCCGCGCCCGACAGCGCCCGCGCGGCCCCGCCCATGGCGCGATCGGCGGCGGCCTCGAGGGCCTGCTCGGAGAGCAGGCGCTCCTGCGCGGTACGGGCGCTCGCGCTCGAGGCGGCCTCCTCGGAGGCGGTGGCCGACGCGTTCAGCGCCGCGCGGAGGTTGCGACCCGGCTCGTCGAGGAGGAGGATCGAGACGTCGCAGCGCACCCGCACCTGACCGCCGGTGTGCTCGCGCTCGAGCGTCCCGATCGAGCCCTCCATGCGGAACGACGGGATGCTCCGGCGCTCGATCTCGCGCGCGGCCTCCGGATGTGCGGCGCCGCCGAGCACCGCGACGCCGCGCAGGACCACGAGGCCCCGTTGCACCTCGTGCTCGAGCATCGCGGCCAGGCCGGTGTGGCTGAACGAGGAGCGGTTCTCCATCGCGCCGATCACCACGGCGTACCGGGTCGCACCCCAGTCGATGTCGCGGGCAGGCGGCATCACCTCGATCGCGGGCATGCGCCCGGCGCTGCCGCTGCTGCCGGCGCTGCTGCCTCCGCTGGCCCGCGCCGAGCCGCTCGTCGTGCCCGCCCGCGACGCGCTCGCGAGGGTGCGGATCGCCGACTCGGCCGCCTCGCGCACGTCGGAGGAGCGGTCGGTCCGCGCCGCCTGCAGTGCGCTGAGGCCCTCGCTGCTCCCGAGCGCCGCGAGGGCCGAGGCTGCCGCCGCCCGCACCGCGTCGGACTCGTCCTCGCGGAGCGCCGAGGAGAGCGGCGCGACGGCGCTCGCGTCGCCGGTCCCGCCGAGGGCCAGCGCCGCACGCACGCGCACGCGGAAGTCGCGGGCCTCGTCGAGCATGCGGATCAGCGTGCTGCGCTCCTGCGCGAAGGAGCCCTGCGCGAGCGCGAGCACGAGCGCGCAGGCCGCGACCACGACGGCCCATGCGCCCTTCGCGCTGCCACGCGCCGCGACTGCTCGCTCGGCTCGCATCGACCCCCACAGAATCCTCGGCGCTCCCCGGTGGGTCAACGATCCTCTCGCAGGTGCCGCGTTTTGTGTAGTCAAACCTGACGACATGCCGCCGCTCTGCGCACAACGCTCGACGTGGCTCGCCCACGGAGCCTTCCGCCTGCCGCCCGTTCAGGCCGGCTCGGGGCAGCCGTCGGTCGGCTCGACGGAGTCGCTGTCCTCGGCCTCTCGCGGGCAGAGGTCCTGCGCGTCGGGCACGCCATCAACGTCGTCGTCCCGATCGGGGCAGCCGTCTCCGTCCTCGTGCTCGTCGCGGTCCTCGGGATCTTCCGGGCACCGGTCGATCGGCATCTCGACGCCGTCGTGGTCCTCGTCGAGGTCGGGGCAGCCGTCTGCGTCGTCGACGCCGTCGACGTCCTCGGCGACGTCCGGGCAGGCGTCCACGTCGTCGGCGAGCGCGTCGCCGTCCCGGTCGAGGAGCGGATCGGTGCAGCCGTCGTCGTCGAGGTCGCGGTCGAGCTCGGCGGCCTCGTCGGGGCAGGCGTCGTCGAGGTCCGGCACGAGGTCGCGGTCGTTGTCCGGCTCGGGGCAGCCGTTTTCGTCCTCGTAGGCGTCGAAGTCCTCGGGCAGCGAGGGGCACTCGTCGCGGTCGTCGACGAGCCCGTCGTGATCCCGGTCGTGCACCCGCGGCGACCACGTCACGCCGAGCACGCCGCGCACCGAGGGGGAGCCGACGCCGCCGACGAGCCCGCTGCCGCCCATCGCGGTGATCGCGAGGTCGCCGAGCCGGGCGCGCAGGCCGAGGCGCCACTCCACGACGGTGCTCGAGACGTTGCCGAACGGGTTCTCGAGGTCGGTCGTCACGTCGACCTCGGCGATCGATACGAGCTGCTCGAGCACGAAGCTCGGCACCTGCAGGCCGACGCCGAAGTAGAGCTGGTTGCGAAAGGACACGTCTGCGACCGTGGGCTCGGCGAAGCGGTGCCGGAAGCCGAGGACGCCGCCGATCCCGATGTCGAGCAGGTGGAAGTCGCCGAGCAGCTCCGCCTCGAGCTGCGGGGCGCCCTCGCCGGCGAAGCTGCGCTCCTGCCCGATCGGGAGCGTGATCGCCGCCTGCACCGCGAGCCCCTCGCCCTCGTGCCGCTCTCGGTCGACGGTCGCATCCTCGCCGAGGAGACGCATGCGCCCGCTGATGCGCGGATCGCGGATCGCCGCCGAGGGGAGCGGCCCGGCTCCATCGATCGCCGCACCGTCGCCGACCTGGGAGAGTACGAAGGGCGCGTCGATGCCCACCGCGAAGATTCCGCCGAGGCCGAGCTGGAAGGTGAGGTCGCCGAAGAAGCGGTCGGAGACGACTCCCAGCGTCTCGCCGGTCGCCGTGTCGCGCAAGAGGAGCTGCCGGCCCGCGTAGCCGAGCGCCGCGCCGAAGTCGTAGCGGAGCGGTCCGGGCGTGCGCGTTCCGGTGATGGTGAGGAACCCATCGGGGTCGGGCGCCGGGCGAAAGCGTTCGAGGTCGTAGCGACGCTCCTGGGCCGCGGCGCTCGGCGCAGCGAGCCAGAGCGAGACGAGGAGCAGGAGGGCGCGGCGCATCGCGTTCCGAGCCTAGCGCAGGACGGCGCTCAGCGGCGGGGGCGGGCGATCACGGTGATCTCGCTGCGGTTCGCGGGCAGCTGACGGGCCACGATCCGCGGCAGGCCGAGCGCCTGCACCGCCGCGAGGTGCTCGGGGATCGCTGCGCGCGCGGCGTCGTCGTTCATCTTCAACGTGATGACCGCGCCGCGGCGCGGCGGCCGGGCGCGGAGGATGCGCGCGACGTACCGGAGCGCGACGGGAGGTGCGAGGTTCAGATCGACGACGAGCCAGTCGATGCGCGCGGGCAGCTCCCCCGGTGCGAGCGCGCCGGCCGGCATCTTCCGGTGCCGCACCCGCGCGCCGCCGGGGCCGGTGAAGGCGAGCACGCCGGGGTCCATCGCCCCGGGATCGACGCCGATCACCGAGACGCCCTCTTCCAGCATCGCGAGGGTGATTCCCCCGGGCGCCGAGCCGAGCTCGACCGCGAGCTCGCCGGGACGCATCGCCTCGCCCGCGAGCTCGAGCGCTTCGCGCAGCTTCGCGTAGGCCCGGGACGGAGCCAGCGGCGGGACCCGCACCTCCGGCGCGCCGCCTGGTGCCCGCGAGCGGCCCTCGCCGTGGCGGTGCAGACCGGCGAAGAGGGACTCGCCCGCGTGCACGACGACGTCGAGGACGAGGGTGCCCGGCGCGAGCGCATCGACCCGGCGCGCTCCGAGCCGCGCGGCGAGCTCCGCCTCGAGGAGGCGCGCGGGTGCCGCGTCGGGTGGTGTGTCCTCGGGCAAGGGCCGGGCGAAGACGTGCAGCCCGAGCGGACCCGCATGGGCCACCGCGTCTGCGATCGAGGCCGCGTCGGCGAAGCGGCCGAGCGAGCTGCCGGCGACCCGGGCGTGGACGAGATCGGCGCCGAAGTCGGGGGTGACCGCGCCGCGCGGATCCTTGAGCGTGACGAGCCCAGGGCGCGAGAACGCAAGCGCCAAGCCGCGGGCCGCCGCCTCGCGCTTGAGCGCGGCCTCGGCCCCGGGCCGCACGACCGCGAACGCGAACGCCTGCGCCGCGTCGGGCGCTGGGAGGTTCACGGCGCCGCCGGCGGCTCGAGGCGTGCCCGGAGCGCGTCGAACTCCGGCCGCTCGCGCAGGGCCCGGAGATCTTCGTCCTCGAGCAGGACCTTCGGATCCGGCAGCCCCGCGACGAGGGCCTTCTCCAGCCACGCGCTCGCGGCCTCGAAGTGGCCGCTGCGGGCATGTGCGCAGGCCACGTTGAAGGCGTCGGTCCCCACCGAGAAGCGCGCGAAGAGCGCCTCGCCGAGGCGGATCGCCGGCGGCAGGACGTTCTCCCGCAGCAGCTCGGTCACGACGATCTGGAAGGGCCGGGGCTCGAGCTCGTCGCGCGGCTTGCCGAGGAGCGCCACGATCGGCGCGACGTCCTTGGCCGCGACGGCCGCCCGTGCGAGGCGGGAGGCGACGAAGTCGTCGCCGCGTCCCTCGAGCGCCTCGGTGAGCGGTGCGAGCGCGGAGGTGCCGCGCCCCGAGTCGAGCAGGAGCGAGCCCTCGAGGAGCGCGTCGGGCCGGCGGCCGAGCGGCAGCAGCTGGCGCAGCGCCCGCTCGGCGCCGTGGGGATCGCCGTGGAGCAGTCGTCCCCACGCGACGAGATGGGCGACGTCGAAGCGCTGGGCCTCGGTGCGGACCCGCGGCACGAGCGCCTCGGCGATGCGCCGCACGCTGCCGTGCTGTCCCGCCTCGAGCGCCTCGTAGGCGCGGGCGATCTCCGGCTCGAGCGGGGCTTCGTCCGCGGGGGGCGAGGAGGGCCGCACGCTCGGACGCGCGGTGGCGGGCCGGACGCCCTCGGTCCAGCGCGCGGCGATCTGCCAGCGCTGGTAGTTGTCCACCGCGAGCAGGCCCATGAAGAAGGTCATGATCAGGTTGCCGCTCGAGAGGAACCAGGTCGCGAGCGCCATCGCGACGAAGACCGAGACCACGTGCGCCCAGCGCACGCCCCGGGCCCCGAGGAATTTCTCCAGGAAGGCCGAGACGATGTTGCCGCCGTCGAGGCCGACGATCGGGACGAGGTTGAAGAGGGCCCAGCCGAGGTGGGTCCAGAGGAACGACACGATCGCCCAGCCGAGCATCTGCGAGGGCGGCAGGACGAGGTGGTCGAGCGCGAGGTAGAGCCCGCCCCCGAGCACGAGGCCGACCGCGGGGCCGGCGAAGCTGACGAGCATGCTCGGGCCGGGCGTGAGCGCGCGGCCGCTCGACCAGACGGTGCGCCCGCCGAGCATGAGCAGGTGCACCTCCGGGTCGAGGCCGAATCGGCGGCCGACGAGCGCATGCCCCATCTCGTGCGCGAGCACGGCGAAGAAGACGTTGGGCACCCACACGAGCAGCGCCCGGGGCTCGTTGTGAAAGAACGAGAGCCCGAGCAGCACCGAGCCGAGCCAGAACAGGGGCTGCACCAGCACGGGCACGCCGAAGAGTCGGAATTGCACCGAGGGATGATGGTCTCCGCGCACCCCAGGCACAAGCCTCGCCCCCGGCGCGGCCGCGGCGTTTCGGGCTCGCCCTGCTAGAGTCGGCGGCCTCGATGAGCGCCCCCTCCTCCGCCCCGACCCCCGCCCTGCCGCCGCGCGACGAGACCCGCGAAGTCTGCGCGCTCTGCGGCCGTCTCGACGCGACCCAGCCCTTCTTCGACGCGGGCACGCGGGGGCACTCGGAGCTGCCCTGGCTCGTGCGCTGCACCCGCTGCGACCTCGCGTTCGCCCACCCGCAGCCCTCCGACGACGAGCTTCGGGCGATCTACGACGACGAGTACTACGAGCAGTTCGGCTTCGCGGGCCGGCGGCCGCCTGCTGGCCTGGTGTTCACCAAGCAGGCGACGTACTCGAGCCTGCTCGAGCGCGCCGAGGCGCACCTGCCCGGTGCTGCGCGCGAGCTGCTCGACGTCGGCTGCGGGCTCGGCTTCTCGCTGCTCGCTGCGTCGGCGCGCGGCTGGACCGCGACCGGCATCGACCCCCTCGCACCGAGCGACCCGGCCCTCGTACCCGGCCGCACGATGCTCCGGGGCACGCTCGAGGACGCGGGCCTCCGCGCCCGCTTCGACCTCGTGACGCTCGTCGACGCGATCGAGCACGTGCGCGATCCCCGGAGCACGATCGCCGCGGCGAAGAACGCGCTGCGTCCGGGCGGGCTGCTCGCGCTCGCGACGAACGACGTGACGAGCCTCGGGGCCCGGGCGCTCGGCAGCCGGTGGACGCACTTCCACCGCGCGCACCTGTGGTTCTTCTCGCCGGACACCTTGCGCCGGGTGACCGAGGCCGAGGGCCTCGAGGTCGTCGAGGTGAGGACGGCGAGCCGGGTCTACAACCTCGAGTACGTCGCCAGCATCCTCGCGCGCGGCGACAACTTCCCGCTCGCGCGGGGGATCTCCCGGACGCTCTTGCGGGTCACGCCCGGCGGCCTGCGGGTCCTGCCGTGGCCGCCTTTGCCCGAGGGCTTCGTGGTGCTCGCGCGGCGTCCGGCCTGAAGGGGCGCGGGGGGCCGCCCGCGTCGAGGGGCGACCGAACGGCACGGGATCCTTCGGTGCCGAGGCCTGCGCTCGGCCCTCAGCGGAAGGGACCGGGGCGGCTCGTCGCCCCCGCGAGGCCGACGAGCAGGTCGGAGAGCAGCCGCAGATCCTCGAGGTCGGGCAGGGACCCCATCCGGATCACGATCCGCTCGCGGCCCGCCGTCACCTGGGCGCGCCGCAGGAGCTGGCGGGCCGCGTCCTGTCGCTCCTTCGTGCCGAGCCATGCGATCACCTCGTCGAGCGGCAGCGGCGGCCGCAGCGGCCGGGCGCTGAGCCGCACCGCGCCGAGCCCCGCCTCGTGCTCGAGCTCGAGCGTGGCGTCGATCCCCGCCCGCCGGAAGCGCGCGTGGAGCGGCGGCGCCCGACCGGGCTCGTGGAGCACCCGCCCGCCGAGCGCCTCGGCGTAAGGACGCAGCCGATCGATGCCAGAGAGCGCGAGGCGCGCGACGAGGACGACGAGCTGACCCATCGCGGCGCGGCTCGCCTCCGAGGCGTCGAGCGCGAGCCCGGGCAGCTCGACCGTTACGTGGTCCTCGGTGCCCACGAAGCGCGGGGTGGTGAGCTGGTCGGTGCGGGTGCGCTCGAGCACCGGGACGAGCAGGCGCCTGGCCTCGCGATGCTGTCCGGAGAGCGCGTAGGCGCGCTCCACGCGCGCACGGAGGGTCACGGTCCCGTTCGCCGGCTGCGCGAAGGTGGTCGGATCGTCGGGCGCCGCGATGAAGCTCGGTCCGCGGCCGAGCGCCCATCCGGCGCGGGCGTAGAGCACCGGGCCCCAGCCCTCGGCGGCCTCGGTGCGGCGGAAGCCGAGCGTCACCGGCACGTCGTCCTGCGCGACGACGATGGTGTCCGGATCTGCCGCTGCCCGCCGCCTCAGACCGCTGCCGTTCGCGAAGCGCTGCAGCACGCGGACGAGCTGGTTCGTCTCGGCCCGCCCTCGCACGTCGAAGACCCAGAAGGCCATCCCCGTCGCGACGAGCGCCGCCACCGTGTAGATCGCCCCGCTCACGTTCGCATCGCCTCGACGAGGGCCCGCAGCAGGTCGGCCGCGTAGCGCCGGTAGCCCTCGTGCGTGAGGTGCACGCGGTCCGGGCGCAAGAGGCCTGCCTCGAGGAATCGCTCGACCGCGCCCTCGCCGCGCTGCCACGCGAGCGAGTCGTAGTACGCGCACCCGCGCGCGAGGGCCTCGTCGCGCTGCATCGCCGCGATCGGTGCGAGCGCGGGCGGCACGAAGGGGCGTCCCTCCGGGTCGTGCTGCCGGCGGTCGAGGGGGCCGAGCACCAGGCAGCCCGCGGCGGGCCACGCGGCGCGCACGCGCTCGAGCGCGCCCACGAAGCGCTCCCGCTGCACCTCGATGGGCCAGGTCTCGCTCGCCTCGTTCGTCCCGAGCCAGAGCACGGCGAGATCCGCGCGGCGGCTGGCCCAGAAGGCGCGCTGCGTCGTGGGGTCGTTCTGGGTGAGGTGCCACGCGGTCGTCGCGTTCAGGCCCAGCGTGTCCACGAGCACTCCGTCGCGTTCGCGCTCGAAGGCGGCCCCGAAGATCCGCACCGGTTGCGCCCCGTCGGCCTCGAGGCGCAAGCGGTGTTCGCCGTCGCGCACCGCGAGGATCTCGACGCCGGCTTCGACCTCGCTCGCGTCGGTCGGGATCGTCAGGCGGGCGCCGTCGAGCTGCACCGCGAGGGGCCCGCCACCCGGCTGACGCAGATACAAGAGCTCGATCCGCGCGGCGCTCGCCGCGAGCTCGGCGAAGGCGCTCTCGGTGGCGTCGAAGGCGACCTGCACCGGCCCGTAGGCGCCGACCTCGCGCCACTTGTCGTGCGGGGCCGTCGTCCGCCAGCCCTCGCCCTCGGCGACCGAGGCGCCCCACTGCCAGTAGTCGCCGTAGGGTGGCACCGCGATCACGAAGCCGTGCCCCGCGTCGCCGAAGACGCGCTGCAGGTGCTGACGCATCAGGCCGCTCACCAGGTCCCCGCCGACGTGGGAGCTGCCGAGCATCGCGATGCGGGCCTGCCGGAGGCCGGTCCCTTCGCCGGCGACGAGCCGGAGCAGGGCGCGGCGGAGCGGCGCGAGGGCCTCGGGGGCCTCGATGGGGACGCGCGCGGTGAGTCCGTCGTCGGGCGCCACCGGCAGTCCTTCGTGCACTTCGTCGAGCCGGTCCACGAGCTGCGGGCGGGGCGGCGTGTCGAGGGGCGCGTCGGCGCGATCGCTGCCCGCGCACCCGAGGAGCAGCAGGAGCACGAGCGGCCGGCGCATCAGGGGGCGAGGCGGCTCGATCGGTGACGGAGCGCGTGGTCGGCGAGCACGAGCGCGACCATCGCCTCCGCCATCGGGACGAAGCGCGGCAAGAGGCACGGGTCGTGGCGCCCCTTGGTGACGATCGTGGCCGGCCGTCCCTCGACGTCGGCGGTCGGCTGCTCGCGGGGCAGGCTGCTCGTCGGCTTCACTGCGGCGCGGAGCACGATGGGCATGCCGCTCGAGATGCCGCCGAGCGTGCCGCCGTGCCGGTTCGTCTCGGTCTGCAGCGTCGCGGCTCGCCCTGGCGCTGCGGCGGGGAGGAAGCGGTCGTTGTGCTCCGAGCCGCGCCGGGTCGCGACGGCGAAGCCCTCGCCGATCTCCACGCCCATCACCGCGGGCAGCGAGAAGAGCGCCTTGGCGAGGTCGGCTTTCAGCTTGTCGAAGACCGGCTCGCCCAGGCCCGCAGGCACGTGCGAGAGGACGATCTCGGCGACGCCGCCGATCGAGTCCCGATCCTTGCGGACCGCGTCGATGAGCGCGGCCATCTCGGCGGCGCTGCGCGGATCGGGGCAGCGCACGAGGTTCGGGCTGCCGTCCGGAAGGGTCTCGACGTCCTCGAGCGTGACCGCCTCGGGGCGCGGCACGTCGGCGACGATCCCGCCGACCTGCTTCACGTAGGCGACGACCCGAACGCCGTGCAGCGCGGCGAGCAGCTTCTTGGCGATGGCGCCGGCGCACACGCGCGCCACCGTCTCGCGCGCGCTCGAGCGCCCGCCGCCGCGGTGATCGCGGCGTCCGAACTTCTGATCGTAGGTGTAGTCGGCGTGCCCGGGCCGGTAGAGGTCCCGGATCGCGTCGTAGTCGCGGCTCTTCGCGTCGTCGCTCCGCACCAGCACCGCGATCGGCGCGCCGGTCGTCACCCCTTCGAACACGCCGGAGAGCAGCTCGGGCGCGTCGGCCTCGTCGCGCTGCGTCGTCAGGCGCGACTGGCCCGGGCGCCGCCTTCGCAGGTCCGGCACGAGGTCCTCGGGACCGAGCGGCAGCCCGGCCGGACAGCCGTCCACGATCACGACGTTCGCGGGCCCGTGGGACTCGCCCGCGGTGGTGACACGAAAGAGAACGCCGAAGCTCGAACCGGCCACGGCGGGACTCTCGACCGACCTCGCGGCTCGCGCAAGCGCTCCTCCGTGCCGGCCGCGGACGCCGCGAGGGATTGCACCGGCCAGCGATCGCCGCTAGCAGCGGGTCGCGGCGCACGCCGCATCGGAGATCCGTCGTCCATGGAAGCCTTCTTCGCCATCGCCTCGTTCGGAATCGTCGGCCTGCTCTTCGCCGGGATCTTCTGGTGGAACCGGTATACCCAGACGCAGGAGCGGATTGCCTTCGCCGAGCTCGCGCCCCTCTACGGTCTGACGCTGGTCGGGACCGACCGCCTCGATGGCCCCTTCGGTCGCGGGACCCTCGCGGTCACGCTCGCCACGGAGCGCCGCGGCTCGGGCAAGCAGCGAAGGACGGTGCGGGTCACCCGCTACCACGTGACGCCGCCCGCGCCCCTCCGGATGGGGCTTCACCTCTCCTCGCAGAGCGCCTTCTTCGGGGACATCGCCGAGGCGCTCGGGCTCGCGAGCGACATCCGCGTCGGCCGCGACGACGTCGATGGGGCGCTGCGCATCTCTGGCGCGGATCCCGAGCATGCCGCCCGGATTTTCCGGCAGGACGACGTCGCGATGGCCGCGATCCAGGCGGCGCCCCTGAACCGCTTCGTGGCGCGCGACGACCACGCCTTCGCGCAGCACGACGGCTGGGTGACGAGCCCCGAGCGCTTCGAGCAGTTCGCCCGGCCTCTCGGCCTGCTCGTCGACGCGCTGACGGCGGCGCGCGCGCACACGCGGGCCGCGTGGGAGCAGACGCTCGATGCCGGCTGGAGCCGGCTCGCGGATGCCCGCGGATTCACCTACGAACCGGCACAGAGCTCGCTGGTCCGCATGACCCCCTCCGGCACGGTCCTCACCGCCTCGGTCGAGCCGGCTGCGGGCAAGCTCGTCACCGTCGCCCGCGTGCGCGTCGCGCGCGGCCTCGGCCACGGTCTCCGGCTGTACCGGACCGGCGGCATGGAGACCCTCGGCTCGCTCTTCGGCGCGCAGGACCTCCGCATCGGCGTCCTGGCGATCGACGATGCGTTCACGATCAAGGCCGTCCGTCCGTCGGAGGCCACGGCGCTCCTCGCCGGGCTCGGCGTGGAGCTCGAGACCCTCGCGCGGACCTTCTCCGAGCTGCAGCTCGACGACCAAGGCCTCGAGGCCAAGCACCCCGAGCTGCTCGCCGACCCGGGCCGCCTCGGCCCCGTGCTCGACGCCCTCGTCCGGGTCGGCCACGCGCTCGGCGGCGAGGCGCTGCACGAGCCGGGCGTGTTCCGCTGAGCAAGCGGCGCGGTGCTTCGTGGGCGCCGCCTCGCCGCTCAGGCGGTGGGCTGGCTCGCCGTGGGCGGGACCGCCTGCTCCGGGACGGCCGCGCCGCCGGGCGTCCAGACCAGCTCGAAGCGCGCGCCGGGCGGGCCGCTGGCCGTGAGCTTCGCCCTCAGCTGCCGGGCGAGCGAGGTCACGACGCGCCCGCCGAGCGAGCGACGCTGCAGCCGCTCCCACGGCTCGGCGAGGCCAGGTCCATCGTCCCGCACCGAGAGCCGGATCTGCTCTGCGTCGCGCGCGAGGGCGATCGTCACGCGGCAGCGCCCGTCCGGGTCCCGTCCGTGCTTCAGCGCGTTCGTCACCAGCTCGTTCAGGATGAGCCCGCTCGGCATCGCCTGCTCGATGGTCACCTGCAGCGGCTCGAGCCGGAAGTCGATCTGCGCGTCCGGCGCGAGGGACTCCTGCAGGCCCCCGGCGACGGTGCGGAGGTAGGCCGCGAAGTCGATGCTCGTGAAGGTCTCGCCCGCGTAGAGGTGCTGGTGCACGAGCGCCATGCTGCGCACCCGCTGCGTGCTCTCGGCGAGGGCGCGGCGGGCTGCCCCGTCGGTCAGCGTCGCCGCTTGCAGGTCGAGCAGCCCCGACACGATCTGCAGGTTGTTCTTCACCCGGTGGTGCACCTCCTGAAGGAGCGTCACCTTCTCCGCCAGGGTCTGCTCGAGGGTGCGCTCGACCGCGACCCGGGCTCCGACGTCGAGCGCCCCGATCAGCGCGGCCCTCCGGCCCTCCTCGTCGATCGCGACGATCCGCAGCTCGAGCTCGAGGGGATCTCCGTCCGCGCGCCGGCCCTGGGCCGCGCCGGCGTAGGTCACGTCGCCCGCCTTCGTGGCCACGTCGGCGAGGGTCGCGTCGATGGCGCCCAGCGCCGGCCCGCCCATCAGCGACGCGATCGGCGTGCCGCCGAGCTCGCCGAGGCCGAAGAGCCCGCGCGCCGCGTGGTTGCACCGCAGGATCCGCCCTCCGGCCTCGACGAGGAGCAGCGCCGCCGGCATCTCGGCGAAGAACTGCTCGAAGCGCCGGCGCTCCGTCACCTCGGCCTCTTGCCTTCGTCGCGCGTCGTCACGGGCCCAACGCACCAGCTCCTCGGAGCGCGCGAGGCCTTCGACGAGGTGCACCATCGGCAGTCCCACGAGGAGCGCCACGCACGCGACGCCCGCCCCCGCCATCACCCACCACGCCGTCGCGGTCGTGGTGAGCGGTGCCGCCATGGTCCCGATGGGGACGGCGAGCGAGAGTCCGAGGATCGCCAGCTCCACCGCGAGCAGCCAGGCCAGGAGGCCCTTTCGGCCGAAGAAGAGGCCGCCCAGGATGGGCGCCGGGGGGAGCCAGATCTGGCCGATGCCGCTCGGGCCGAGGGCTCCGATGAGCACGGTGCCCACGACGAGAACGAGCCCGATGACGAACGAGGCCCGCAGCCGGTACGAGCCCCGGCCCGCCGCCAGCGCCGCGAGCACCAGCCACGCCACGATGTCGAAGGGCGCGATCCACCACGGGCCCACCGCCAGCGAGAGCCAGACGCCGCCGACCACCGCCGGCAAGGACACCACCGCGACCGCGGGCAGGACGCGATCGAGGGCGCGCTGGCGCCACGCTTCGAGGTCGAGCTCGGACGCCCCCTCGGTGGGGCCGCGCGACATCTCCGCGGAGTCCATCCGTCGATCCTACCTCAGCAGCCCTGGCGAAAGACATCGCTCACGGCGCCTCGAGGCCATGCACGCGCAAGAGGCCGAGTCCGCCGGAGCTCGTCACGAGCCGCAGCGGCGAGCCCTCCTCGAGCGCGCGGCAGCCGGGGAGGCGGAGCTCGAAGCGCTCCTCTCCGTCCCGCACGACGAGGTCGGTGAAGGGGCCGTCCTCGTCCTCGCTGCAGCGGGAGGAGGCGACGGTCACGGCCCGCGAGGACGGAGGCAGGTCGAGCGAGGCGTTCAGCAGGTGCACGATCGTCGGGCCTGCGGGCAGGAGCCAGAGGAACAGGGCCAGCGAGGTGCCGAGGAGCGCGGCGAAGCCGTCCGCGCGGCGGCGAAAGCGCAGCACCAGCAGCGGCATGGCAGCCGCGGTGAGGAGCGCGTTCACGCCGACGCCGAGGAACTGCCCGAGCAACGCGCGGTGGGGGCCGACCCCGAGCGACGCGCCCATCCCGAGCCAGCCGATCACGTGCAGCACGAGCGCGAGCCGGATCGGCCAGCGGCGCGGCGCCGGATCGGGCGCGACGATCGGCAGCGGGCTCGGCAGCGCCTTCACGAAGCGGACGAGCGCCCGCACCGTCCGCGCCGCGCGCTCCGCGTCGAGCCCGTCGTCCCAGTGCAGCGAGGCGCGCACGCCCTCGCGCGAGAGGTAGACGCGGTCGCCGTGGCCCACGATCTCGGCGATCGCCGCGCGGCCCTCGGCGCCGAGGTAGGCGCGGAGCACGGTCTCGTCGACCTCGGTGTCCACGTACACGAGCGGATCGAAGCTCGGATCGCCCAGTTGCACTTCGGTGCTGAGGCCGAGCCGCTTGCCGAGCCGGGCGAAGGCGCCTTCCGGCACGAGGGACACGGGCGCGAGCCCGGCGAGGGGCACCACCGCCTCGAACCAGCGCGTGCCGTCGTCCTCGCACACGCGCAGCACGTACCGCACGCCGCGCTCGGTCGCCTCGACGCCATCCGGGCCGGGGACCGGCGCACCGAGCGCCCGCGCGGCGCGCTCGAGGGGATCGGAAGGGTGGGGCGGGGCGTCGCGCACGAAGCACTCCTCACGGGGCCAGAGGCAGCACCGCCCGCGGTCCTCCGAGCGTCGTTCGGCCGCATCCGGAGCGCAAGACCGGAGCGCGCCGCGCCCTCCGCTTCGCTCGGACCTGGGCTACCCTCCGCGTCCCATGCAGCCCTTCATTCACCTGAACGACAAGGTCGCCATCGTCACCGGCGCCAGCCGCGGCATCGGCGAGGCCATCGCCCGCACCTACGCCCAAGCCGGCGCCAAGGTCGTTCTCGCCTCGCGCAAGCTCGACGGACTCAAGGAGGTCGAGGCGAAGATCGTCGAGGCCGGGGGCGAGGCGTTCTCGGTGGCCTGCCACACCGGCGCCGAGGAGCAGATCGAGCACCTCTTCCGGAGCGCCGTCGAACGCTTCGGCAAGGTCGACGTGCTGGTGAACAACGCCGCCACCAACCCGTACTTCGGGCCGATGATGAACGTCGAGATGGCGGCCTGGGAGAAGACCTTCGAGGTGAACGTGAAGGGCTACTTCTGGACCAGCCGCGCGCTCGTCCGGCACCTCCTCGCGCGCAAGGCGCCCGGCGCCATCGTCAACGTCGCCTCGGTCGCCGGGCAGATGGCGATGCCGCTGCAGGGCGTCTACGCGATGACCAAGGCAGCGGTCATCTCGATGACCAAGACGCTGGCGATGGAGCTCGGCACCGAGAACATCCGGGTCAACGCCATCGCCCCGGGCCTCGTCGAGACGAAGTTCGCCGCCGCGCTCACCACGAGCGACGAGATCAGCCGGATGGTGCGGGAGAAGATGGCGCTCAAGCACTTCGCCCAGCCCGAGGACATCGCCGGACTCGCGCTTCTCCTCGCGAGCGACCAGAGCCGCTACATGACCGGCGAGTGCGTGGTGATCGACGGCGGCTGGACCCTCTGAGCCTCAGCCGCGCTCCGAGAGCCGGGCCAAGCGCCGGGTCGCGATGGGCGAGCCCGGCCAGACGATCAGCACGCGCTCCCAGGCCGTGCGCGCCGAGGCCAGCTCGCCCGCCCGCTCGTAGAGGAGGCCCAGGTTCATGAGCGGGTTCGGATCGCTCGGGTCGAGCTCGAAGGCCCTCTCGAGCTCGCCGCGGGCCCGCTCGGTCTGCCCGACGTGCATGAGCGAGGCGCCGAGACCGTTGTGCGCCGCAGCGAGCTCCGGTGAGCGCTCGATCGCCTCGCCGAAAGCGTCGGTCGCGCCTTCGTAGTCCTCGACGAGCACGAGCGCGTTGCCGAGCTTCAGCCAGGAGGCCGGGTCGGCGTCCTCGCGGGCGATCGCCTCGCGGTAGGTCTCGATGGCCTCGGCGTGCTCACCGAGGTCCCGCTGCAGATCGCCGAGCGCGAGCAGCGGCTCGGCGTCGTTCGGCGCAAGCTCGGCGGCGCGGCGGAAGTCCTCCACGGCGAGCGCGACGGCGCCGGTCGCCGCCCGGGTCAGGCCCCGGCCGAGCAGCGCGTCGGAGTCCGAGGGTGCGCGCTCGGTCGCGGTCTCGAAGGCCTCGCGCGCCGCGTCGTGATCGCCCCGCACGCGGAGCAGCCGTCCGAGGTTGATCCACGCATCGTGGCTCCGCTGATCGAGCTCGGTGGCCCGGCGGAACTCTTCCTCGGCCTGGTCGAGCTCGCCCGCCAGCTCGTGGCAGAGCCCGATGCGGTTGTGCACTGGCCCGGAGTTCGGCGCGACCTCTTCGAGGCGGTCGAGGTAGGCGAGCGCTCCGGCTGCGTCGTGGTGGTCGAGGTCGAGGTCGGCGGCGAGCAGGAGGCCGCGCGCGTGCTCGGGAGCGGCCTCGAGTGCGGCCTCGATCTCGCGGCGCGCGTCCTCGTCCCGCATGCGCGCCCGCGAGAGCGCCGCCGCGAGCACCTGCAGATCGGGGCTCTCCCCGAGCCGCTCGACTGCCGAGCCGAGCTCGCCCTCGGCCAGGAGCAGGTCGCCCCGCTGCAGGTCCTCGATGGCCTGCGCGTAGTGGTAGAGGCCCTCGAGTTCGTCGCCCGAGGCGCCCCAGCTGCGGGCGCGCTCGATGAGCGAGGCGGCCGTCGAGGCCTGCAGGCGATCGACGCCCGGGGCCTCGTCGAAGGGCGCCGCGAGGCGCGCGCGGGCCTCACCGAGCAGCGCGTCCGCCTGCGCGTCGCGGTAGACGACGGTGCCGATGGCGGCCGTCGCGACGACGCTGCTGGTGGCGAGGGAGACGAGGAGGGCGCGGCGGCGGGGGGTGGAGCGCATGTGCAGTGCGGCCGAGAGGATCAGCGCCTGCGCACGGGGTCAAGAAATCGACCGAAGTGCTCCCGGCGCCAGCTCAGCGGAGCGCCGCGAGCGCCTCGCCGAGGCGCGGGATCGCGTCCTCGACGTCGCGCAGCGAGACCGCCCCGACGCTCAGCCGGAACCAGCCCTCGTCGCCCCCGTAGCCGAAGGCCTGGAACGGCACGATGCCGAGGCCCGCGGCTTCGAGCACGTACTTGCGCACGTCCTCGTTCGTCTTCAGCAGCGCGCCGGCGGGCGTGGTCTTGCCGAACGGAGCGATCTGCACGGTGAGGTAGATGGCCCCCTCGGGGGAGAGCGACTCGACCGCGTGGCCGGCCTTCTTGAGCGCCTGAAAGCCCTGGTGCAGCGCGTCGAGGCGCAGGCCCACGCCGTGCCGGAGGTTCGCGACGTAGCGCTGGATCGCCTCGGGCTGCGCGAGGAGCTTCGCGGTCGCGACCTGCTCGGCGCGCGGCGCCCACGCGCCGACGTGGCCGAGGATCGCGCTCATCCGGTCGATCACGTCGGTCGGCCCCACCGCCCAGCCCACGCGCACGCCGGTCGCGGCGAAGGCCTTGCTGATGCCGTCGACGAAGATGGTGTAGCGGGCCATCTCCGGCACGAGCCCAGGCGGGGTGTGGTGCGTCGTCCCGTCCGCCGTGAGCATCCAGTAGATGTGGTCGTACATGAGGTAGCAGGGCTTCTCGCCGCGCGCGGCCCGGCCCTCGTTCTCCTTCACGATCGCCTCGGAGATGCCGCGGACCATCTCGCTCGACATCGCGGTGCCGGTCGGGTTGAGCGGCGAGTTGAGGCAGACGAGCCGCGCCCTGGGCAGGTGCGCCAGCACGCTCTCGGGCGTGGGCAGAAAGCGGCTCTCGACGCCGCAGCGGACCTGCACGCCCTCGGCCGCCTGCATGTGCACGTAGTGGTTGTTGTTCCAGCTCGGCACCGGGTAGACGACGACGTCCCCGGGATCGACCACGGTGCGGTAGATGCCATAGATGACCGGGCGCGCGCCGCCGGCGATGAGGACCGAGTCGATCGGATACGAGAGCCCGAGCTCGCGGGCGTAGAACTTCTGGACCTCGGTGCGGAGGTCGGGCATCCCGTTGCTGGGCGGGTAGTTCGTCTCGCCCGCCTGGTAGGCCGCGGTGATCGCCGAGAGCAGCTCGGCCGGGATGGCGAACTGCTTCGGGTCGAAGTCGCCGACCGTCAGGTTGCAGATCTTCTGGCCCTGCGCGGCCATCGCGCGGATCTCGGCGGCGATCTTCAGGATCTCCGAGCCCACGATGCCGGCGGCCATCTGCGAGACGCGCGGCGAGGCGCCGGAGGGACGGGCGAAGGCGCTGAGATCGGTCGACATGGGCCAAGCCATACACGGGCGGGCTGGCCCGCGCGAGCATCGGCGACGCGGGCCGCGTCGCTCTCGTGCAAAACGTCACGAAGCGCATGACGCAGCCCGTCAAGGCGGTGCGCGTCGGCTCGCTCGGCACACCAGCGAGCAGGGTGCGCGCGAGCGGCCCCATCGTGCCCGTCACCCGATGTTCTCTCGGGCGGGCGGAGCAACCGTGTAAGCTCACGCGCGATGCGTCGCCCCCCGCCCTCCCCATGGCCTTCGACGCTGCTCCTCTCGCTCACCGTCCTCGCGTGCGTGCCCGGAGCGGAGGAAGGGGGCGACGTCGAGGTGGCCGTCGAGGCGCTCGGCGCCTGCCTGAACACCGAGATCGCCTGCACGACCGATGCGGACTGCATGCAGCCGTGCGGCGTCGGCACCTGCGAGGCCGGCCTCGGCGGGCGCTGCCGCATCTGCGCGCAGGACGCCGGCGTGACCTGCCGCGCCGCGGCGGCGGCGTGCGACGTGGCCGAGGTCTGCGACGGCATCGCGTGGACCTGTCCGGCGGACCGCGCGGCAGCAGCGGGCACCGTCTGCCGCGCGGCCGTCGCGGGCGGCTGCGACGTGCAGGAGGTCTGCAGCGGCACGGCCTTCACCTGCCCGGCCGACGTCGTCCGCGCCTCCGGAACGGCGTGCCGGCCCTCCGTGGGCGGCTGCGACGTGCAGGAGTCCTGCACCGGCAGCAGCCCGAGCTGTCCTGCCGACGGCTTCCGTCCCTCGACCTTCGCGTGCCGGCCGGCCGTGGCCGGAGGCTGCGACACGGCCGAGTTCTGCACCGGCTCGGCGGCGGCCTGTCCGGCCGACGTCGTCGCCGCGGCGGGGACCCCATGCCGCGCGAGCGCCGGCGTCTGCGACGTCGCCGACGTGTGCAGCGGCACGGGCCCGACCTGCGTCGACACCCGCGTCGCGACGGGCACCGTCTGCCGCCCGAGCATGGGCCTGTGCGACCCAGCCGAGACCTGCGCCGCGAGCTCGCCCGCCTGCCCGGCCGACGCGCTCGCGACCTCCACCACCGTCTGCCGGCCTGCGACCTCGACGTGCGACATCGCCGATCGATGCACCGGCACGAGCGTCGACTGCTCGCCGGATGTCTTTGCCGCAGCGGGCATCATGTGCAGGGCGGCGACCGCGCTCTGCGACGCGCCCGAGGTCTGCACCGGCACGAGCGGCTCCTGCCCCGCGTCGACGGGCGCGGTGCTCCCGACCGGCACCGTCTGCCGCGTCGCCGCCGCCGGAGGCTGCGACGTCGCCGAGTCCTGCGACGGCACCAACGCGGCCTGTCCGACCAATGTGTTCTCCCCCGCGGGCACGATGTGCCGCGCGAGCGCCGGGGCGTGCGATGTCATCGATACGTGCACCGGGACCAGCGCGACCTGCACCGATGGACGCATCGCGGCCGGCACGGTCTGCCGGCCCAGCACCGACCTCTGCGACCCGGCCGAAGTGTGCGCCGCGTCGAGTCCGGCCTGCCCGGCCGATGGCCTCGCGTCCGCCACCACGATCTGCCGCGCCGCGGTGTCTTCCTGCGATCTCGCGGAGCGCTGCACGGGCACGCTCGCGGCCTGTCCGGCCGACTCATTCGCCGCCGCCGGCACCGTCTGCGGTGCGCCGACCGCGCCGTGCGATGCGGCCGAGGTCTGCACCGGGTCGAGCAACATGTGCCCACCTTCGACGGGCGCGGTGCTCGGCGCGGGGACCGTCTGCCGGGCCGCGGTCGCCGGTGGCTGCGACCTGGCCGAGTCCTGCGACGGCACGTCGTCGGCCTGCCCGACGAACGCGTTCGCGCCGGCGGGCACGATGTGCCGCGCCGCGGCCGCGGGCGGCTGCGACGTCGCGGACGCGTGCACCGGCACCAGCGCGACCTGCCCGAACAATTTCTCTCCGATGGGGACGGCGTGCCGCGCGAGCGCGGGCGTCTGTGACGTCGCCGAGGCCTGCTCGGGCACGAGCGCGACCTGTCCGGCGAACGGCCGCCTGCCGGCCACGACCGTGTGCCGTCCTGCAGGCCCGGGGGGCTGCGACCCCGCGGAGAATTGCACCGGCTCGGCCGACGCGTGCCCGCCCGATGTCCTCGCCGCGGCGGGCGTGTTGTGCCGCGCCTCGGCCGGAGCGTGCGACGTCGCGGAGTCGTGCTCGGGCTCCTCGGGGACCTGCCCGAGCGATCTGCTCCGCGTGGCGGGGACGAGCTGCCGCGCGTCGATCGGTCCCTGCGACGCCGCCGAGTCCTGCACCGGCCTCTCGAGCGCGTGTCCGGCCGACGCGTTCTCGCCCGCGGGCACCGAGTGCCGAGCCGTGAGCGGCGCATGCGACCGCGCCGAGACCTGCACCGGCGCGAGCAACGCTTGCCCGCCCAACGCGTTCTCGCCCGCGGGCACGCCCTGCCGCGACGCAGCCGGTGCCTGCGACGTCGCGGAGTCCTGCAGCGGCACGGTCGCGTCGTGCCCGACCGACGCACGCCGCCCGGACGGAACGAGCTGCGACGCCGACGGAAACGTCTGCAACGGGGTCGCGAGCTGCACCGGCGGCACCTGCGGGCCGACCAGCGGCCCCCTCGCGTGCGACGACGGAAACCCGTGCACCGCGGACTCCTGCGATCCGGTGGCGGGCTGCCGCAACACGCCGGTCGCGGCCGGCACGTCCTGCGACGACGGACGCTTCTGCACCACCGCGGATGCGTGCAACACCGTGGGGGTCTGCACCGGCGGCCCGCGTGATTGCGGGCCGGCCTCGGACACCTGCCTCCTCGTCGAGTGCAACGAGGCCGCGGGCCGCTGCGAGGAGGTGCGCAACCCCTCGGGCGTGCCGTGCACGAACTCCACGAAGCCGCACGTCATGGTGATCCTCGACAACTCGGGCACGATGAGCGCGTCGACCGGCAGCGGCCTCAACTCGTGCGGGCGCGAGCGGACGCGGCTGTCCGATGCCAAGTGCGTGCTGAGAACGGTGGTGAACGGCTACGGCGACATCGTGTTCGGGCTCGAGCGCTTCCGGCAGGTCACTTCAGGGACCTGCTCGGGGACCTGCTCGGGCTGCGGCGCCGGGACCTGCCCCGCCACCTGCACGAGCTGTGCGGCGACCTCGCTCGCGTGCGGCACCTGCGATCCGAGCGCAGCGACGCCCGCGGCGGGCGGCTGCCCGGCGACGGGCGGCGCGGCGAGCCAGGGCGAGATCCTCGCCCCGACCGTCGAGGACGCGCAGGCGGACGTGCTCCGCTGGGTCGACTACGCGTGCAACTCGTGCTCATCCGCCGGCGGCAACCCCGAGCTCGGCGCCGCCTCGACCGTGTTCACCCCGCTCGCGGGCGCGCTCCGCGGCGCGCGGCGGTACTTCGAGGGAGGCGACCCCTCGTTCGCCTCGCCGATCAACCCGGCCCGTACCTGCACGCCCTACTACGTCGTGCTGATCACCGATGGCACCGAGGCGTGCAGCACCTACGCGGACGCCGTGCTGGCCGCGACCGAGCTGCGCTCGACGACGGTCGGTGGCGCGGTCTTCGACATCCGCACCTACACCATCGGGGTCGGCATCACCCCGGGCTCCTTCGCCGCGACCCGTCTCGGCGAGATCGCGGCCGCCGGCGGTACGACGCCCTTCTTCGCCATCAACGAGGACGCGCTCTCCATCGCGTTCGCGGAGATCCTCGAGGACTCGCTCCTGGTCGAGAGCTGCAACGGCGCCGACGATGACTGCGATGCCCGGATCGACGAGGGCTTCACGCTGTACTGCGACCGCCCGAGCGGCATCACGACCGCGCGGCTCTGCGCCGATCCGGGCGATCCCTGCGACGACGTCGACGACAACTGTGCGCGCGGCACCGACGACGAGGTGCGCAACGCGTGCGGTCTGTGCGGGCCGGAGCCGCTCGAGATCTGCGATCGTCGCGACAACGACTGCGACGGCCTGGTGGACGAGCCTCCGGCCGACTGCTCGTGCGTTGCCAGCAGCGAACTCTGCGATGGGCTCGACAACGACTGCGACCGGATCGTCGACGAGGACCTCTCCCGCGTGTGCGGGTTCGACGTGGGCGTGTGCACGACCGGCGTCGAGACCTGCTCCGACGGAACCTGGGGCGCGTGCAGCGGGACCCTCGGCTCGGCCGAGGTCTGCAACGGGCTCGACGACGACTGCGACGGCGTCGTCGACGGAGTCACCCGCGCCTGCGGCCCCGCCTCCGTCGGCGTGTGCCTGCCGGGGCTCGAGGTCTGCACCGCCGGCACGTGGGGCGCCTGTGCCGGGGCGGTCCTGCCCGCCGAGGAGCGATGCAACGGGCTCGACGACGACTGCGACGGAACGGTCGACGAGGCCGATCCCGCGCTCGGCGCGAGCTGTGAGTCGAGCTGCGGCGGCGGCGCGATCCGCTGCGTGATGGGCGACCTCACCTGCGTCTCCGATCTCGGCATGGGCCGCGTCGAGGAGTGCAACGGAAGCGACGACGACTGCGACGGAGTCACGGACGAGGAGATCGCTCCGCGTGGTCCCTGCGACGAGGCGGGCGCGCTCTGCGTGCCGGGTGAGGAGCGCTGCGTCGAGGGGCGCTTCGCGTGCGTCGGCGGCTCGCCGCCGGAGGCCGAGACCTGCGACTGCGAGGACAACGACTGCAACGACCTCGTCGACGACGGCGCCTCGTGCGATGCGACTGGCGCTGGCTCGCGCTGCCTCGCCGCACCCTTCTGCCTCTGCGCGCGGCCCTGCGAGGACTCCGAGTTCCCCTGCGCGCCCGGCTTCCGCTGCGCCGCGCCCGGTGAGCCCGCGGAGGGCTTCTGCGTGCCCGACGCCTGCGCAGGCCGGGTCTGCCCGCCCGTCGATGGTCTGCCTCAGACCTGCGTGGACGGCGACTGCGTGCCGCTCTGCGAGCGGGTCGAGTGCTCGGCGCCCTCGGTCTGCAATCCGGCGAACGGGCGCTGCGTCTCGGACGACTGCTACGGCTTCCCCGAGCGCTGCCCGTCGGGGACCCGCTGCATCGCTGGGGAGTGCGAGGGGGCCCTCTGCGACGAGGTGACCTGCGACGCTGGCGAGTTCTGCCGGGCGGGCGAGTGCGTCGGCGCCTGCGTCGGGGTCGAATGCGGCCCCGAGCAGCGCTGCGAGGGCGGCGCCTGCGTCGAGGACCGATGCGCCGGGGTGACCTGCTCGGCCGGCCAGGTCTGCGAGCCGGGCACCGGGACCTGCGTGCCGAACCGCTGCATGCCCGCGCCGCGCTGCCCGCGGGACACGGTCTGCGATCCGGTCGCGGGCCGCTGCGTCCGCGACCCGTGCCTCGACGTCGTCTGCCCCGAGGGCGGCCGCTGCGAGGACGGCGAGTGCGTCGGCGCCGATCCCCGGAGGGACGCCGGCACCTTCGATGCGTCGGTGGGCGGCCGCGTGCTGGCCGCCGGCAGCACCGGCTGCGCGTGCGCCGCCAGCTCCGGCGCCCGCCTGCCGAGCTCGCTCGCGCTCGCGCTCCTCGCCTTGCTCGGCGTGCTCGGCGCCCGCGCGAGCTCGCGTCGAGGAGGTCGGTCGTGAGGGCCGCACGCGCGCCCTCGTGGCCGCTCGCCGCGGCGCTCGCGCTCGCCGGTTGTGCGGTCGAGCCGTACTGCCTCGTCTGCGGCGATCCCGACCCCGACGGCTCGATGCCCGACGCAGGCTCCGACACCGGACCGCGGGATGCGCCCGATGGAGGCTGCGGTCGCCCGGAGCTCTGCAACGGCGAGGACGACGACTGCGACGGCGAGGTCGACGAGGAGCCCAGCGACGTCGGCGAGGTCTGCGGAACCGACGTCGGGCTCTGCGAGATCGGCCGCGAGGCCTGCGTCGATGGGTCCGTCGTCTGCGCCGGGGGCGCGGTGCCGCCGGCGGCCGAGGCGTGCAACGGGCTCGACGATGACTGCGACGGTGAGATCGACGATGGGGATCCCGGGGGCGGGATCGCCTGCGGCGACGTGACCGGCGAGTGCGCCGCGGGCGTGACCCGCTGCACGGATGGTCTCATCACCTGCGTCGATGCGGTCGGACCGACCGACGAGGTCTGCGATGGTCGGGACAACGACTGCGACGGCCTCATCGACGACGGCAACCCGGGCGGAGGGGAGGCCTGCGTGCCAGGGGCCGACGCCTGCACCGCGGGTGCGTTCCGCTGCCGCAGCGGCTCGCTCGCGTGCGTCCTCGAGGCGATGCCGACCCGAGAGGTGTGCGACCGGGTCGACAACGACTGCGACAGCCGGACGGACGAGGACTTCGACCTCGCGACCGACGCGGAGAACTGCGGCGCGTGCGGACGGGGCTGCGCCGGCGACGCGGCGCGGACCCGCTGCGTGGCCGGGGCGTGCGTCATCGCGGGGTGCGACCCCGGCCGCGTCGACCTCGACCGCGACGTGACGAACGGGTGCGAGTACGCCTGCGAGCTCCGCGGCAGCGAGGTCTGCAACGGCGTCGACGACGACTGCGACGGAATGATCGACGATGGCCTCACACCGCCGGACATCTGCCGCACCGAGGGCGAGTGCGCCGGAACGATCGCGGGCTGCGCCGGGACGGCCGGCTGGCGCTGCGGCTACCCCGCGACCGTCAGCCTCGACGCCGACGGAGGCATCGTGCCGGAGGGCGACTGCGACGATCGCGACGACGACTGCAACGGCATCGTCGACGACGCGTTCCCGTCCGTCGGCTCGCCGTGCACCCGCGGCACCGGGGCGTGCCTGACGCGCGGCGCGACCGTGTGCGCCGCGAGCGCCGACGCTACGACGTGCGACGCGGTCGACCCGCTGCCGCCCTCCACCGAGCTCTGCAACGGCATCGACGACGACTGCGACGAGCGCCTCGACGAGGGCGCCGAGGACGCGTGGACGACCATCACCGGCGCGTTCGGGACCCGCGAGATCTACTCCTACGAGGCGTCCCGTCCGGACGCGACGGCGGACGCGAGCGGCGTGCTCGGGCACCGCGCCTGCTCGGGCCCGATGCGGCTGCCCTGGGCCAACCTCACGCATGCCGAGGCCGAGGCCGCCTGCGCCGCGGCGGGGGCCCGGCTCTGCACCGAGGCGGAGTGGGAGCGGGCCTGTCAGACCGCCGCTCCGACCGCCTGCCGCTGGTCCTTCGAGAGCAGTTGCGGGACGTACTCGTCCTCGGCCTGCAACGGCAACGACTTCGACGCCGAGCCGGGGACGCCGCTCGACCAGGACGCCATCCTGCCGACCCGCTCGTTCCCGGCGTGCCGCGCG
>Ga0209985_10000799_pt1 | contig 32958 bp, 29 predicted proteins | sample NOAtaG_FD_187305 | JGI IMG/M metagenome (GOLD analysis project Ga0209985, IMG submission 187305) | Freshwater lake microbial communities from Lake Erie, under a cyanobacterial bloom - NOAA_Erie_Diel6S_1000h metaG (SPAdes) (version 2) | ecosystem: Environmental > Aquatic > Freshwater > Lake ...
GATTGGTGGTATTGACTATATTCATATTACGGATTTAGCGCCAACCAAAGATATTTTGGATGATTACAAAAAAAATAAAGGAGATTGGGGAGTATATGAAGAGAAGTTTCTCAAACTAATTTCAGAATTATGCAGATTGCTTGATAATGGTCATCAGATTAGCCAAAATTGTCTACTGATAATGAGCTTTAGCCAACCTTTCCAAAAATCGGAAGATACTGAACTAATGTGTCATCGACTAATTGCAGGTGTGATTGAGCTAACAGGTGATGAATTCTGCCCGATCGCTGAATTAATTCTTGAGGTCGATCAAGAAATCGAAAGGGTTGGGTGGTCAAAGGAGCAGTGTATTGAGTATTTGATACATAATTTCCAGAAGCGATCGCGCACACTAATGAAGCTAGAAGAATCACATGAATTTTTAACTTATCTTCGTAAATTGCCAGATCATGATATGTGAGGTGATCGCTGTTTGATTGAAATTAGAGGCGCTGTTTGATGTTGTTGGTTTGTTGAGGGGCGATCGCTTTGTGAATGAGATTAGGGGCGATCGCTGTTTGATGTTGGTGGTTTATTGAGGGGGCGATCGCTTTAACAAAAAAGTGGTACGATAAATTGTACGAGTTTGGATTTATTAATGAAAATTCTTAATGCAAGTGAAGCGAGAGCCAACTTGTTTAACTTAGTCGAGCAAGTTAATAAAGATCATTTACCAAGATTTATTACAAGTCGGCAAGGTGACGCAGTATTGCTATCTAAATCTGACTGGGAAAGCATACAAGAAACTCTCTATTTACAATCTATCCCTAATCTAGTTGAGTCAATAAGAGCCGCCGAACAAGCAGATGATTGGGTTTCTGAAGCTGAATTTCTAGGAGCCTTGAATGGGTTGGAAGATTGAATTTAGCCGAAATGTGATTAAGGATGCTAAAAAGTTGAAGTCTACCAATTTGGACTCTAACCTCAAAACTTTATTAGAAATTCTCAAGCAGAATCCCTATGAACCTCCCTATGAAAAACTTTCAGGCAACTTGAAAGGATATTTCTCAAGAAGAATCAATATCAAACATCGTCTAGTTTATTCAGTCGATGAGGCTACTAAAACCGCTAGAGTTGTTTCTGTATGGTCACACTATGAATAGCCAGAGATTATAGGCGATCGCTGTTTGATGTTGTTGGTTTATTGAGGGGGCGATCGTTTGTGGGGTGAAGTATATATATTTGGGGCGATCTCTATCAAGTTTGGTTCATCGCTAAGCCGCGTGTTTTGGCACAATTAAGTATTATGGTAATCGCGTATTCTTGATATGACATCAGATCCATGACACAAACAATTTCTTTTAAACTCTCCGAACTCGCAGCCGAGTTTGTCACCTCACTGCCCGATTGTCGATTTGAAGCCGATGGTACTGATCCCATAATTACGGGTGTCGCTGCGATCGATAAGGCGCAATCTGGAGAGATAACCTTTGTGTCTTCATCGAAATTTGTCGCCCATCTCAAGGATACCCAAGCTAGCGCTGTCATCCTCGATCTTAAAACCCCCTCACCTTTACCCTGCATCCGTACCGCCCATCCCCGCATTCTCTTCGCCAAGGTTCTCGAAAAGTTTTATCAACCACCCACACCGCCACAGGGTATTCATCCCACTGCAATTTTGGGTGAAGGTGTGCAGTTAGGTGCAAATGTGGCGATCGCACCCTATGTGGTCATTAGCGATCGCGTCAAAATTGGTGATAACGTTACGATTTATCCCCATGTCACCATTTACAACGATGTCGAAATTGGCGCAAATACAACTATTCACGCCAATTGTGTAATTAGTGATCGCACTCAAATCGGCGCAAATTGTCTGTTCCATCCCAGCACAGTTTTAGGGGGCGATGGTTTTGGCTTTGAGATATCACCCAATGGCACTTGGTACAAAGTTCCTCAAATCGGTCATGTGATCATCGAAGATAATGTCGAACTGGGCTGCTCCTGTGCCGTTGACCGTCCTGCCGTTGGGGTTACTGTTATTCATAAGGGTGCAAAACTGGATAACTTTGTGCAGATTGGTCATGGGGTGGAAGTGGGAGCGCATTCCGTTCTCGCTTCACAGGTGGGCTTAGCAGGTGGTGTCACCCTTGGTCATCATGTGGTCATGGCAGGACAAGTCGGTGCAGCTAATCATATCCACATCGGTGATGGCGCAATCATTGGTGCAAAGTCGGGGATTCCCAGTGATGTTCCCGCAGGTGTGACAATGATGGGCTATCCCGTTGTTCCCGAAAAGGATTGGAAGCGCATTGTTATTTCAGAGCGTCAACTTCCAGATTTATTACACACAGTTCGCAAACTAGAAAAGAGAATTGCGGAACTAGAAGCAAAGACTGCTGAATAGCAGTAGGCAAACCTAAAAGAGAGTTGCGCCGCAACTCTCTTTTAGGTTTGCCTATAGAATATATTAATCACGCACAGGTCTATGCGAGGGCAAATCCATGACTCTGCAACCATTAACTCATGAAGCGATCGCCCCAGAGATCGACTATCCAGATAGTGACGGTAATCCTATGTCTGACAATACCGAGCAATTTCGCTGGATTGTTATCATCAAAGAAAATTTAGAGATTATGTATGCTAACGATCCCCTTGTATTTGTGGGAGGAGACTTGGCTTGGTATCCTGTGCGTTATACCCTAAGACGTATGGCTCTAGATGTGATGGTTGCATTTGGCAGACCTAAAGGTAGGCGAGGCTCTTACAAGCAATGGCTAGAGGATAATATCTCTCCACAGGTTACTTTTGAGATTTTGTCACCCAGCAATAAAGATAGTCGCGGTATTGATGCTCTAGATGAGAAGTTTACATTTTATGAAACCTATGGCATTCAGGAATATTATATTTACGATCCTGATGATTTAACCTTAGCAGGCTGGCAGAGACAAGGAGATCGCCTAACTCCAATTCTCTCAATGAGCAACTGGGTGAGTCCATTGTTAGGAATCCGTTTTGATTGGGTAGCAGGGACAAGAATTAGTATTATTTCGTCCCGACGGGCAAAAATTTCTATCCCCTGTAGAGTTAGATCAACTATTGCAGCAATCTAAGATTCAGGTTTGGCAGGAGCAGCAACGAGTCATACAGGAAGGACAACGCGCTGAACAGGAACGTAAACGAGCTGATCGACTTGCAGAGCGTTTACGTGCTTTGGGTATCGATCCAGATGATGAGTTTTAATTATAACCCTGTAAAGTTGCGCCCCTGCGGGACGCAACTTTACAGGGTTGGGTAATTTATTTTGTATAAGTACTTATTTATTGACTTCCATACACATCACGATCGCAAATCCTCAGATCTCATCAATCTGCAAACTTTGCATGTTGCTCCAGAATTGCAAGCTGAATCCTTACCTAATACTTGCAGTCTTGGCTTACATCCTTGGTTTATCCAGTTGGAGACATGGGAAATGGCATTGGTGAATCTTGTAGATTTAGCACAATCGTCACAGGTGGTAGCGATCGGAGAATGTGGATTAGATCGAAATATTGATTTGCCTTTAGAAACACAAATTTCTATTTTTAAAAGACATATCGAACTTGCTGAAGAGTTACAGAAACCACTTGTAATTCATTGTGTCAAAGCATTTGCGGAGTTGATTGCACTTAAAAAAAATACTAAGCATTCAATTCCTTGGATTATTCATGGATTTAATAAGAAAGAAGAAGTATTTCAACAACTCCTGAAGCATGATTTCTATTTTTCTTTTGGAGCCGCTATTTTAAGCGATCGCTCCCCTGTGACTCAGGCGATCGCTACTATACCGCAAGGTAGATTCCTTTTAGAAACCGATGATCGCAATGACATTAACATTGAGCAAATTTACGATCGCGCCGCTAGCCTGCGCCATATTTCACTGGAAACACTGCAAATACAACTAGTTGAAACTTATCGTCAATTGACTAGGCTGGGCTGAATCTTCAACTGAGTCAAGTCCATCCATTGCTAAGCCAATCTCACTGAGCAATTCTTGTGCCGCAGTCAACATTTCAGGCTCTAGATTTTTGAGATCTTCACGAGTACTGAGATAGGTCTTAAGTGCAGTCATCGGATCGAGAGCCTCGGCTGTACTTAGTTCAGGTAATCGTGTGCGCGGATTTTGGCTAACTACTTCAGGAATAAGCGAGTAATTATGGGCGATCGCCATTGCTTCATGTAATAGGCGATCGTCGATTTGGGCTAACTGTTCGGCTTTGACCTTGTAAATAAGTCTGGCGATCGCCTGATCAATCTTTCCTTTCTGAATAGCTTTTAACAACTTCCCTTGAGGATCTTCCGATTTGGTCACATCTACTTCCATCGTCCGAAATGCACGAGTGGGAATTGCACAAAACTCAAACTTTACATTCCCTTTCTCTACTTCTAGCCAGCAATAACCTTTTGATTCATTCTCTTCGCCAAAATCTACTCGCTCAATACTTCCTGGGTAGACGACAAGAGGTTGCGTCGCTAGAATTTGATGACGATGCACATGTCCGAGCGCTACATAATCAAACGCCTCACGGGTTAACATTGATAATGGAATTGTGAAACCTTTGCCAGCCGCTAGAAATCTCTCCGCGCCATAGGTTGCTGTATCCACCATCACATGTGCCAGTAGAATTGTGGGTAACTTGGGATCAAGCTGACGGATTTCGCCTTCGATGACAACTTGCAAGCGATCGATCAGGAATTGACTTACTTCAGTCATCGAAAAGCCTTCTGTTTCCGACTTTGTAAGTAAAGTCGATCGCGTAATCCAAGGCAAAGTAATAATCTGAATATCCCCTGCATCTGTGGAAATCCGATGGGTGGCGATCGTGTCACCTACGGTGAAGTTGGGCACAGCCAAACTACGATAAATCGCTAGACTTGCACCGCCCACACCCTGCGAATGTTGATCATGATTTCCTACTAATAACACCGTGGGAATACCAGCATCCGCAAGGCGACGAAATTGCTTAGCAAAGGCTTGCTGCACAAGTGGCGGTGGCGTAGCATCTGGGAAGGCATCGCCACCAAATAGAACGATATCGGCTGGCTCGTTAATTGCGCGATCTATACAGATTGTCAATGCTGCTACAAAGTCTTCTAGGCGAGTATTCAATCCTGTTTGCGGATTGACTTTGCCATGGGTAGTACTACCAAGGTGAATATCGGAGAGATGGAGAACTTTAATAGTCACTATATTTATCGTGATTTATCGTGCTTATAGTTATAACCATCAATGTTATGACAAAACTAAAACCCCAGAGAAAGATGCGGCGCTTTGCGCCGCATCTTTCTCTGGGGTTTTACGTTCTAAAAGCAAAAGGGGGCGCAAAACACCCCCTTTTGCTTTATGTTACTACACGCCTACAGGTGTAGGAAATTGACTGAAAGCAACAGATGGCTTGTTGAAGACTTGAGCCAATTGACGAGGAGCGCGATCGCACCAGTTCTTCTTGCCATAGACATAGCCTGCAATCAAGGGCAGCGCTACAGTGGCTTCGGAGTAAACCATTTGTTCTTGGACAATATCCACCTTGCCCCAAGAATGTGCTTCCTTCAAAGTCGAACCAGATAGAGCACCATCACGTTCGTCAGCAACAGTGATTTGAACTGCATACTTGTGCATGGCAGCTTCAAAACCAAGCAACTCAGCCGCAACTACGGTATCTTGAGCGAAGTTCTTAGGAACACCACCACCGATCATGAATAGCCCAGTGTGAGGGCTTGCCAACTTGCACTGAGTCAACTCGCGGAAGTCGCGTACAGAGTCGATGCTGACATGCTCTTCAGGAGAGAACCACTGATGGTGGACTAAGCCGAAACCTGCGGAACAATCACTGAAAGCAGGAACGAAGATGGGAACTTGATGTTCGTAAGCAGCCAAAACGACGGAGTGACGGTTTTTAGCATTCTTATCGAGGTATGCACCCATTTCATAGATGAACTCACGAGAAGAGTAAGGACGAGGAGGAAGAGAGTTGGCAATTTCGGCGATCGTCATGTCGCAAACGCGCAACTCGTCTTCGTCGATGAAGGTGTCATAGATGCGATCAATCGCATTTTCGCGGAGTACTGTGTCATCAGCAAAGGTATCACCAACGTAGTGACGAAATCCGAGGGCTTCAAAGAAGTCTTGGTCAACGATGTTTGCGCCTGTAGAGACAATCATGTCTACCATGTTGTTGACGATGAGATCGTAGACAACTCCCTTAAGTCCTGCACTAAATAAAGAACCTGCCAAACACAGGATGATCGCGCAATCTTTGTCCTTGATCATATCGTCATAGATATGAGCCGCACGTCCAAGGTTTCTACCTTGAAAAGCAGTATTTGCCATTGCGTCAACTAATCCAACTACATCAAAATCTTTGATGTCGATGTGTTCAACGGTCTGTTTAAGTAGTTCGCGCTTCATGATTCTGTTTGTCCTAGATGTTATGTGTTGTAGATGTATGCGAAAAAATTTTGAGCAGAGTTCCATAACATAACAAGCGAAACTAAACATCTAAGAACAGTAACTTTTTTAATGGCTCACAATCGTAAATGACACTATCTAATCAGTCAAAAGATAGATAATGATAATTTTACAATCTGCGCACAAAAAAGATTCTCGTCCCAAGCGTCTTTTCTACAGCTTATTAAGTTTCGGGAAATATTTAGTCTTCTCCACGATGAGAAGCGATCGACCGAGGTTGTTAACAGTGGTTACAACCCTTATAGTTAGAAGGTCGATCGGAACATACTAGGTCCTTCACAGGCATCATCCCAAGAAAGAGTAGGATCAGACTCGCGTCTTTCATCTAACTTTAGGTTGAGGAGCCAATCACATCCAAGCAATAAAACCAGTTTTTTCAATTTCTATTTAGCTGAGTGCAACAATTCCTTAGCTATGATAGCACTTATTTTGGGAAACACAAGCAAAATGGCGCTAGAGGTTTTACATATAAATGCGTTTAATTATGTATCAGGAGGCTTGTCGAAGCTTAAGCATCCTTCTTGAAACAAAGACGTATTTTCATTCAGGGTCGATCATGATGATAGCGCAGTATCAGGCAGCTCTACAATCCTATGCAGAGGGTCGGTATGAAGAGGCGATGAAACAGTTCTCGGAATTGTTGCATGGAGATCCTCGCAATCCCAAGCTGCATATTTGGTTAGGTGCAACCTTTCGTAAGGCGGGTAAAATTGATTATGCTAAGACACAATATCAACAAGTATTGACTCTTACCGACGATCCAGATTTACTTGATCTCGCGAGTACTTCGCTTGCTCAAATTCAAAATAAACTAGCTAATATTTCTCAGACAAATAAGCCTCAAAAAGTTTTTCAGAAAGATGTGGAAACGCACAGTCCAGCGTTCAAAGAATCCAGCGATGCAGATAAAGCCCAAGCAGCTAACTATAGAGCCTTGCAACTAAAGGATATGCAAAATGTTGGCTCTAAGATAAATGGTGGATCTAGCAGTAAGAGTATTTCCTACATTCTTGACCATGACGAATCAACTACGGGCGGCCTTGCTATCTTAGCTAACCCTTCTTCCATTAATGTAGCTATTAAGCCCAAAGTTGCTGTAAATGCTTTAGCTAATGGTAATGGAATAGTCCCACCGCCACCTGCGATCGCCGCACAATATAAAAGCCAGCAAGTGGAACAGGCGCAGAAAGAAATAACTGTTTTGCAAGAACCGTTATTCACATTAGAAACATCATTTGCAGATGATGAAACCATGATGATTGCAGATGCGGGGATAATGATTGGAGGTCTAGAAGATATAACAGATAAGGCTCCAACATCAATTTTTAGCGATACGATCGCCAACATTCAAGAAGCAAGCGAAAGTAATAAACAAAGAATAGAATTTCCACCTCCAGAATCTGTGTTTTTTGGATGGGGGATAGATTCTCAGGATCATGATATCAACCAAGAGCGTAGCAGTTCTGATGGTAAAGGTTCTACGGGAAATGGTGTTTTAGCTCACGGTAAAGTTTCTGCGGGAAATGATGTTTCAGCGATCGCATTAGAGGATGTGTTTAAGTTCTCTAGTGTTGGTCAAAAGATTACTTTATGGGGTGCTTTAGTAGCGACTATTCCTTCGATTGCCTTGGGTGTCGTAGCATACCAAGTAGGGGATGGGTTGCTGTTAAGTAAGGTCAAACAAGCACAGCAATCGGAGGCGATCGCTTTAGCTAACGTGACTAGAAACTTTTTAAAGCAGCAGCTTAATGATGTGGAAGTGTTGCAAAAATTATTCGTCTCAAATGAGATTGGGCAGAACACACTGCTTAAGCTCCCCACTACATCATCAAACGATAAAGCAGCTAATCCTCTCAGTTCATTGCCAATTGCTCAACAGCGTCAATACAAGCAACAGTTGACAAATCGGTTAAATCTCTATAGTCAAGCTTATCCAAATTACAATAGTATTGCGCTGTTTTCTACTAATGGTGAGCTAATTGCTCAGTCAAGCACATCAAAAACCTTACAAACTCTTAACCCTGATATCCTTAGCAAAGCCCTTGCTGCGGATACAGTTTTTTTTGGCAACCCTGTTGTTGAGAAAGATGGCGTATATCTCTACGTAGCTAGGTCTATCAAGAATTCTGTTTCACAAAAAGTCAACATGATTTTGCAGGTTGAAATTCCTGTAAAAAATTTAGAGAATGATTTAATTATTGCCAATAAAGATGCCAATGGGAATAAAGATTTTTATGTAATTGATAGCTCTAACAAATATATTACTAGTTCACAGATTGTCAAAGTTGGAGAGGATGCGTCAACAAGCTTTGCAGGACTCCAAGATTTGCGAACTTCAAAATCTTCTGGCATAGGCGATGCGGTCGGGCTTGATCGCAATGGGAAATTGGTTGCCTATGCCACCGTGCCTGACATGAAGACTTATGACATGTTGACATGGGATGTATTAACGACCATAGATAAAACTAAAGCGATTACAGGCAATCAAAGTCTACTGCTGGTGATTGGAATTGGCATCGCAGCTACACCATTGCTAGTAGCAACAATTGCCTATGCCCTATCCCGTAAACTTAGTTCAAGACTTAAAGATATTCGCGCTGCTTTGCGAGATATTAGACAAGGAACTGCTACTCTCAGTCTTGGGTGTTTGAGTGTAGAGGGAAATGATGAACTATCAGATATTTCCTTAAGTATTAATAAAATGTCTGAACAATTCCAGACGATGATGCAAAAGCAAGAGCAGGAAAAACAAAACTTACAGTTGCAGGTAGTAAAGTTATTTAACGTCTTAGCAAAACTTGCTAGAGAAGGAAGGCATGAAGCAAAAGATACAGATTTTTCCGATGAAAATATTTTGCGTTTAGGTAAAAAAGTGCGCTCAGAGATAGTACAGCGCCATGCCGAAGTTAAGAGCTATCGCCAACAACAGGAAGATCTTCAGGATCATTTGATGCAAATGCTCAAAGATGTACAAGCTTTAGCTGATGGTGACCTTACGGTTTCCACTCAATCAGTTGATGGAAGTCTACCCAATGTCGATATGTTTTTTGATGATGTCATTCGGGGTTTACAAAATATTGTCGGGCAAGTTAAATCTTCGGCAAACCAAGTTAATTTCTCACTTGGGCAAAACGAACAGGCGATCGCTAATCTTGCCAATGTCTCTCAAAGACAAGTAGATATAGTTACGCGATCGCTTAGCACAATGAAGATGACTAAGCTGTCAGTAACAAAAATTGTCAATAATAGTCATCAAGTATTGCAATCATCGCAACGAGTAGTCGAAAAACTATCCGATAGCGATCGCTCTATTGATGCAGTGATGTCCAAGGTCGGAGAATTGCAGAATGTAGTCGCTACAACAGCCAAGAGGGTCAAGAATTTAGGTGTTGTCTCCCAAAAGATTGCTAAGGCAATTTCTTCAATTAATGAAATTGCGATTAAAACCAATTTTCTAGCAATCAACGCCTCGCTTGAAGCATCTCGGTCGAACGATGCAAATAGTGGATTTGTAATGATTGCAGAAGAGGTAGGAGAACTAGCCGCTCGTTCAGTTACAGCAACCAAAGAAGTAGAAGTCCTACTCAGAAATATTCAAATTGAAACTAAAGCAGTGATGTCATCGGTTGAGTCTGGCAGTAATCAACTATTGGAGAGTAACACCCTAGCGATCGCTGCTAAAGATAGCCTGCAACAAATCGCCCAAATCTCACAACAAATTGACGGATTAATGATCGCTATCTCCGAGGCTACAACTTCACAAGCCCAGACAACCGAGGGCGTTGCCAACTTGATGAATGATATTTCGCATATGGCTAGAAGGACGCTTGCATCTTCTTCAGAAGCCTCTAAGTTAATTAAAGCTACCAGAGGCTATTCTGAAGAACTTCAACAATCCTTGGCTCATTTCAAAACTCGCTAAAATTCGGTTGAGCATCCGCAAAGATTAGTAATCCTTCATTTCGCTAATTTCAAGATAGAAGTTGACCATATATATGTAATGGATTCTCCCATGATTGAGATAGAGCCACAAACCAAAAAAATTTTTTCTAAGGAATCTCAAGCTTTGATGCATGAGTTAAAAAATAAAATTTTAGAGTTAGATGTTAGGTTGCCAAATTTTCACCAGCAACGTGACGCGATATTTTTAACGATTAAGTTAGTTCAGGAAGCTGCAATTAAAGCTGATTTTTATATACCCAACTCACCTTTCGCAGAAATAATTCATAACCTTGAAGCTTCAATCAATTTATTGTGCGATCGTCGTACAGAGATTGATTGGGTTGCCAAAGAATTGCTGATTGAGGTCATCAATATGTCCAATCAAGTAATTAATGAATATTGTTTAGAGATGGATTTATCTAAAGACTGGATAGAAATTCAAAGCAATCTATTTTCTCAGATAAATGAACATCTACAATTAGCAACAGATGAGACTATATCCAGAAAAAAACTAAATCTATATGACATTGCAGATGAGCCATTTAATTTAGAAGACACCCCAGAGGCTCTCCATCTCTTTGATATGAATTTTGAGTTGTCCAAACTGGAAGATTGTATAGCACCAATAGAAACACTAGACAATTCTGATGGGTTTTTCATGATTCAGATAGATCAAGAGCAAGATGATTGGGATTCTAGCAAACTATTTCAAGATATCGCAGATAATGCTCATGACGAGTTGACGACTTTATTTCCTAGCTTAACAGATTCATTTACAGGTGATTTCGACGAGTTTACTGAAAGCCTTCAGGAATCCGATAAAACTAACAATGGAGCAATATTGCCAATGCCAGAGTTATTCGCAGAGATATTTTCTGCGAAGGTCAATGAGCAATCACTAGAAAATAGTAATCAAACTGAAATCCAAGGCGTTAAGTGGAATGAGAAGAAATTAGATATTGAAGACACTGCTGAGACAGAAGATGTTTGGACTAAATTTACAGCAATGGATTCTTGGTCAAAGGCTAATGATGATTTACTAGTAACTGCTTTTGACTTATCTAATTGTGACTTGTCTAATAATGACATTTCTGAAGATATGAATTCCGACAAATTTTGTGAATCCTTGGATCTTAGTGTATCTAGTCCAGCTTCTGAGAACTCTCTCCAGCCCCAAGTATCTACAAGTCCAATTTTGGCAAATATAGACAGCAGCGCAATGCTAGCAGAGATGCTCAAAGAAGATTTTCCTACTTCAGACATTGATACAGCTATCGAAGAATCTCCAATTTATCAGAATAATGCTGAAGAAGTTAGTTCTTCTTGGCATGACTTATCACTTATAAATTTTGGAGATACAGAAATTTCCTATGCAGATTTTGCAGCCTTATCCCTAGAGACAAAACCTGATATGGATTTAGATATGCGTGCTATTAATACCAGCCAAGTTGAGACTCAGCTTGACACGAAGGGAAGTGATGCAACTATTCGTATTCCCTTAAACCATTTAGAAATGCTAGGGAATTTGTCAGAGGAATTATTAATACGGAAGGGAAGTTTAGATGTTTATTTAGATGAGATTAAAACGCTGTCTAGCCAAGCTCAAAGCCATTTACATTCATTAGAATATAACGCAGATAGCCGTCAGAACCAAACTGCGATCGCAGGTTTGCAAAATACAGTTGATAAGATTATGCATATGCTTGCGATCACTGAGCAGCAAACCTATACGATGAGTCAGGATGTTAATCATTTAAGAAAGAATCTGCGACAAGTCCTTAAACATCCTATTTCTAGTCTCGTAACAAGGTTTCCTCGTATTTTGCACGATCTGTCGCCACAGTATGGCAAGCAAGTAGAGTTAGTTGTCCAAGGTGCTGGAGTGGAAGTTGAGAGGTTAAGTTCTGAAACAATCGCGGAGACACTTGAGCTATTACTACGGAACGCCTTTAAACATGGAATTGAATCTCCCCATGATCGCCAACAGCAGGGGAAATCGCCGCAAGGCAAAATTGAATTTATAGCAACTCAAACCAATGAAAGCACGATCATCAAAGTTAGTGATGATGGTTGCGGTCTTGATGTAGAAAAGATCCGTCATCAGGTTGAGCAATCGGCATTGATCGCAGGCATGTCAGGTTTCTCAACAATGGATATGAGTGATGAGCAATTAATAAATTTAATTTTTGAACCCAGCTTTAATCTCGTACATAGTAATTTAGAAACTAGGACTAAATCAACTAAATTAAGTGAAGTAAAAAAGAAACTGCGAGAGTTGGGAGGGAATATTTCGGTGAAGTCCCAAAATGGCAAAGGCACTCAATTTACTCTAGTTTTACCGAATGTGAACTCTGTGATTCGCGTACTACTAATTGATGTTAATCAAATGTGTCTAGCCATTCCCAGTAAGATGATCTTGGAAGTGGTTCCCTGTAATTCACCAATTCTTGGTGCGGAGGAGCAAGAGACTTTACTATGGCGCGATCTCACATTACCTATAGTTCGCCTCAACTCCCTACTAAAGCTAAATTGCCGACATAGCTTGAGCCAATCCAGTCTGCAATCAAGCCGCCAATCTGCGCAATCAACAAATTTATCTGAAAGTCAGAAACCCTCTCAAGCCATACCTTCACTTTTAGTTATTCATTACGAAAATGATCTGTTTGCTTTGCAAACAGATGGTTGCTGGCATGATCAGGAAGCCACATTACATCAAATGGAAGGCAACATTTGCCTTCCGCATATTTTTCTCGGCACAGTTGTCTTGGGAAGTAATCAGGCTGTGGCTTTGCTTAATCCTGCTGAGTTAGTCAGCCAATGTTTGCGCTCTGATGCTCATGTCTCGGGCTCTCAAGAGATGTATTCAAATTTTGAAAGCTTGAGTAGTCTATCAGACTTTTTTAGTGCAGGTGCTACACCATCTTTTTCCAGCACATCAGCAGGTAGTAACTCAGCCCGTGACTTGGTTCGATCTCCTGAGCCCGAAAATTTGGAAAGTTCGGGACTATTTACTAATGAGCTCGTGAAACCTCCTGTGAAGCCGCAGCAGCCTAGAGTATTAATTGTAGAGTCTTCGGCTAATGTGCGGCGCTATCTAGCAATGATGCTTACCAAGTCTGGTTTTTTGACTGAGCAAGTTCAAGATGGAAAAGAGGCGATCGCGTTTCTCAAAAACTGCTTAGAGATAAAGACAAAAGTTGACGTGGTAATCACCGATTTAGGGATGCCTCATATGGATGGATTCAAACTCTTATCGAGTGTTCTTGTTGATGATGATCTGCAAAATTTACCAATCATTGTACTCACCGAGAAGAACAACGAAAATGATCGGAAGTTAGCTTTAGATCTGGGCGCGAAAGCATATCTTTGTAAACCATATAGAGAACAAGAACTAGTTGAAAAATTGCACCAAGTTATTTCGGGATAATCCAAAATCACAAAGCCCCAAATAACAGTGGCGGCGCTTTGCGCCGCCACTGTTATTTGGGGCTTTATATCCTAAACATACCTTTTATACCAATTCACAAAAGTGTTTCAATACTTTTGTGAATTAAAAAACAATTCCTGTAAAGGTTTTAAAAGCACAAAATGGCGTAGCCATTTTGTGCTTTGCTATTGTGACGATGTCGCGCCTTTAAATAAGCCTTGCGGTTTAAAGAGCAATACCAAAACCATAATCACCAAACCCACGCCCAGTTTATATTCAGTGCCAATACAGTATTTCTGTAATTCGCCCAGGGCAACAGGACATGTAGTGGCGACTTCTTGGGAAATCCCTACAATTAGTGCTCCCGCGATCGCGCCATAGGGATTCCCAATTCCACCCAAAATAACTGCCGCAAACATGGGCAAAATCAAGAACCAGCCCATATTCGGACGTAGATTGGTAATTAAGCCATACATACTGCCTCCAAATGCAGTCATACCTCCAGCAATTACCCATGTTGAAATGATTACGGCATTGACGTTGATCCCTGCGACTTTAGCGAGTTCTGGATTGTCAGCTACTGCTCGCATTGCTTTGCCTATTTTGGTATTTTGTAATAAATAGTAAAGCCCAGCAATTACAGCGATCGCGGCAGCGATCACCACCATTTTGTTTTGGGTGATTGCTAAGTCAAAAATCTTGATTGCAGGAAAAGTTGGCAAATCATATTTCTGTGGTTTTGCACCCCAAACCAGCACGATCGCATTACGAATCACCAGCGCCAGACCAATCGAAACGATCATCATCGTCGTTGAGGTAGCTTTTTTGGCACGTAACGGTTGCCAGAGGATTTTTTCGCAAATTAAGACTAAACCGATGGAGATGATACTGCCAAAGGCGATCGACACCACAATATTCAGCTTGAGCGTGGTATTGGCAAGAAAGGCAAGGTATGCGCCGAGGGTGAGAATGTCGCCATGAGCAAAGTTAGCAAGGCGTAAGATGCCATAGGTAAGCGTTAAACCGACTGCGGCAAGCGCAATAATGCTGCCGACAGCGATACCATCAATGGTTGATTGCAGGACTTCCAGCATTAATAAATTTTGATAGAGCTTGATTGCTATTCATAGTAATGCTTTAAAGTTCTCTTCGACTACTAGCGATCGCTGCATTAATATAGCTAAAAATCTCGTCTAGTTCTGCGATCGCTTCTAGCTTAAGGTGTTCTGTAGTCGTAAGAGTGAAAAAAGTCGAGGATTTTAACGGTAGTGTTTCAGATTTGATGGAAAGCATGATGGGATTGGATAGAAAATTCGTATCTATTGATAAATAGCCCAATGACGGCGGGACAAGATTTTGCTTGTGCTGCCGACGTGATCGATGCTGCTGAAAAATTATCAACCAAGATGAAATGGCATCAACTCGACCATATTCAGACAGTAGAAAAACCACATTATGCGAAACGATGTAAGCCACAACCTGATGCTATACCCACCAGCATTAGTTATCGGGTTACCGCGACGGTGAGACCTATAGACTCAGAAATCTTGCCTCAGAGACAGCGTTGTGGCAGGTTTGTCACTCTCAGCACGAGTATACCCGCGATGAAGATCAAGATGGTTTTTGTGAGGTTCATTGCAATACTCTGGAGAGCCTTTGGGTTGGTTTACGCAATTTTCTGCGTCCCTTTTGCGGTATTCACAAAAAGTATTTGTATCTCTATGTAGCTATATTCTTTGCTTGCTCCATCGACTCGATGAAGCAATTAAATTTCTAGATCGTATGCTCAGAATCGATGCTAAGTGTTCAATTGCTTTTTCAGTGGAAATGGGCTTTTAGCCAAGAACTTGAGTTCTTGGCTTAGCTTGCGATCGCAATAGTTTAAAATGCAGACAATCTTAAAATTTTTTAGTAGTTTTGTTTCGCATGATCGATTCGCCCCAGCCAATAGTTGAACGACCATTTCACAAATTTCGCACAGCGATCGCTAATAAGGAATTTCTGATTACGGCTGAGGTATCTCCACCCAAGGGCAGCGATCCAACGCATATGCTCGCACAAACACGATCGCTCAAAGATCGAGTTCATGCAGTTAATATTACTGATTCTAGTCGAGCGGTGATGAGCATGAGCCCAATCGCTGCTTCAGTTTTGATCCAGCAGCAAATCGGGATTGAAACTGTCTGCCAACTTGCCTGTCGAGATCGCAATCGGATTGCATTGCAAGGTGATTTATTTGGAGCTGCGGCGTTAGGAATTACCAATATTCTTGCACTCACGGGCGATCCTGTAAAAGCTGGAGATTCCCCCGATGCGCGATCGGTGTTTGATTATGAATCTGTGCGGTTATTGCAATTAATTCAAAAGCTTAATCAAGGATTGGATGCTAACGATAAAGCATTGCCTCATCTAGGTACGGACTTTTTAGCGGGAGCCGCAGTTGATCCGCAGTCGCCCAGTTGGTCGGGTTTACAAAAGCGGTTTGAGCGCAAGATTAATGCAGGGGCGCATTTTTTTCAAAGCCAATTAATTACAGATTTTGATCGCCTCGATAAATTTGTTAATCAAATTGCCAATCAATCCGACAAGCCAATTCTGGCAGGAATATTTTTAATTAAATCAGCTAAAAATGCGATTTTCCTAAATAAATTTGTACCAGGAGTGCAGATACCAGACCATATCATTGAGCGACTAGCTAAAGCCAAATCACCTTTACAGGAGGGCATAGCGATCGCGTCTGAACAGATCCAAACGGCTCGGCAAATCTGTCAAGGCGTACATATTATGGCTATCAAAGCTGAACATCTAATTCCTGAAATCCTTGATCGCGCAGGCGTGACAGTTCTCTAAGTAAACAATAAAAAAATGGCGTAGCCATTTTTTTATTGTTTACTTTGTCTATCTTTTGAGAGGTTTGCTTAGCAAACCTCTCAAAAGTTCAGCAGTTTCGGTTAATCTAAGGAATTATCCTACCTAACATCTATGGCAAGACGTAGATATTCTTCAACCCTGAATACACCTCCAACTGAACCAAGATCTAACGGAACAACGACCAAACTGGCGATCGCAGGCGCGATTTTTGCGGTCGGTATTGGTGTTGGTATTGCCCTGTCTACGCTCAACCCTACACCGCGTACTGTTGATGCGATTCGTTTAGACAACCTTGCCCCTAGCCGCGATTTTTGTAATAACTATGGCGCATCGGCAATGGTGATGAGTAGCCGTGTCTATGTCACACTCAACCCGTTTAACGTTTTCATCAGCCAAGCTGAACCTGTCCCAGGGTGTGTAGTTTTGCCGAATAACTGGAATGTGCTTTTACAAAAAAATGTGATTAAAGAATCAGATATTCGTCAATGTAAGGACAGGATGAATACCTTTGGCTTTACAGGCGATCTAGAAAAAGCTCCCACCGTTGATTGTATTTACGAAAGCAAAAATGCTTCCGAAAAGTTTACTAACGGTGTACCCGCAGCACCTAGTCCCAGTCCTCAGCCATAAAACTTAAACAAAGAAAGGCGACGCGAAGCGTCGCCTTTCTTTGTTTAAGTTTTATGGCTATAGCTATTCTAGATAAAACCCAAAATAGATTTGATGTTAAGCCCAATATGATTAAGTTTAAATATGTGAAGATAGTAATTAGAAAATTAAGGGAGTGAGATAATAGGAGCGCTGAGATTAAAGTTCAAAATTAATTTTGAGTCTCAATAAACTAATAATGCAATGTGAATTTGTATGAAGCACCAGCCATTAGATTTATCGATTAAGCTAGGTGAGTACAGTTATCAAATCATTCAACAAAACTTTCAGAGGATTATCGAACAAGAAAAAGCCATCTTTGAAGATAAAGATCCTGAACCTTTGCATCAGATGCGAGTTGGGATGCGCCGTTTGAGAACAGCTATTCAAGTATTTGGCTCTGCGATCGTCTTACCAAAAGCTGTAAGCAATCCATCCATCGGAAAAACCGCTAAAAGTTTAGGAGAAACCCGCGATTTAGATGTACTGCAACAAGAACTGATAAGCCGCTACCAGCCTTTGTTGGACAATACAGAACTACTGAAGTTTGAGAAGGTTTTGAAGCGTTTGCAAAAAAAACGAGATCGCAGCTTTCTCGATTTACAGAAGACTCTGAATGGCAAAAGCTATTACGACTTAAAGCAGGGTATTCAATCTTGGCTAGATCAGCCCAGACGTACAATGATCGGCGATTTGGTAGTTCGAGAAGTTTTGCCCGACTTGCTACTTCCATTAATCTGTCAACTTTTTCTCCACAGAGGTTGGCTGGTAGGAACAACTATTCAGTCAGAAAAAGTCACCGTGATTTCTATTGAAAATTCTGAGGAGTTGCATCAACAACTAAAGCAATTTGTTAATGCTCTCCATGACCTACGCAAACAAATGAAAGGTATTCGCTACCAAGCGGAGTTCTTTTCAGGCTTTTATGAGGCTTCATACCTTGAGAGAATTGAGGAGTTTAAGGCGATCCAAGAAATCTTGGGACAGCTTCATGATCGTGAAGTCTTGCGTCAGTTTTTAGAATCGACATTGAATGCAGATTTGGCAAAGGTTTTACCTACTGTAAACCAAGCAATGCAGCAAGAACAAATCGCATTTTGGCAAATTTGGCAGCCTATTCAGCAACATTACCTCTCCTTAGATTTTCGCCAATCATTGCGATCGCTACTCTCAACACCGATAGATATTGCACATGCATAACTAGCGCATCAGAGACATTAAATCATTCGGAACTATCCTACGAATATTTAGATTTAGGAACCTTTGATATATGATTAGCCAAACTTCACCAGTTAGTATCGATTCCCAGTTTTTATCAAGTCCTCATATACTGCTATCTACTCTTCAAGCACTACGCCAGAAGGTTGAAAGCGAAGGAGCCATTACCTTTAATAAATGGCAATCGGGCATTCATCGGGCTGAATTTCTCCCAAGTGCCTTGAATCTAGCTCAATACCTTGCATTACGTCAGTACGACCTCCGCGAACTCCAATCTGCATTAATGCCTTGGGGATTGTCTTCGTTAGGAAGGATTGAAGCAAGGGTATTACCCAATCTTGATGCTGTGATTGCGGCGCTAGAAGTAATGTGTGGCAATTACTCCACAGAAAATTTTCACCGCCAACCACTAGAATCCTTTTTTGAAGGCAATCGTTTGCTTCTCCAGCATACCAAGGAATTATTTGGGACAGCTTGTCCCCATCGGCGGGTCAGAATTATGGTTACATTGCCCACGGAAGCTGCTACTGACTATGAGTTAGTACACGAAATTATCCGACGGGGCGCAAACTCTGTGCGAATTAACTGCGCCCATGACAATCCAGAAATATGGGAATCCATGATCGCTCATGTTCGTCGAGCAGCGCAGGAGAATGGAACATCTTGTAAAGTGATGATGGACTTAGCGGGACCTAAGATCCGCACAGGAGAAGTCCTTAAGCCACCAGATCGAAAGCGGGTATTTCGTGGGGATCGCATCTTGCTCTCGCGATGTGCACCTAAATCTGCAAGTAAATTAGAAACAGGCGAGGCGATCGCATCACCTACAGACCAATTCCAAATTTGCTGTACGGTTCCCGAAATCCTTGATTTATTAGTAGTTGACGCACCCGTATATATTGATGATGGCAAGATTCGGACTCGTGTGGTTGACACCCAATATCGATTACCAGATGGGCAATTAGGGCTATTACTTCAAGTAACCCATGCTAGCCCCAAAGGAGTCAAACTTCGCCCCGAAAAAGGATTGAACTTTCCCAAAACCATTTTATCGCTCAGTCCTCTTACGGCAAAAGATTTAAGTGATTTGGATTTTGTCGCCACTCACGCGGATATTATTGGGTACTCTTTTGTGCAGCAACCTGCTGATATTGATTTACTTCAAAAAGAGTTAGGTCTTCGCTTAGATGGCAGAACCCCTAGCCCTGCGATCGTGGCAAAGATTGAAACTGCGATCGCGGTTTCTAATCTTCCAGAATTAATCATCCATGCCGCAAGTAAACAATCATTTGGTGTGATGATTGCTAGAGGTGACTTAGCCGTTGAAATCGGATATCAAAGATTGACGGAGATTCAAGAAGAAATTCTCTGGATTTGCGAAGCAGCTCATGTTCCTGTGATCTGGGCTACACAAGTGTTAGAAAGCTTGGTCAAAGATGGAGCGCCTTCCCGCGGAGAGATGACGGATGCGGCTATGGCTGAACGCGCTGAATGCGTGATGTTAAATAAAGGTCCCTTTATTGCCGAAGCCATCACAATTCTCGATGATGTCCTAACTCGGATGGAAGCCCACCAGTCGAAAAAAACGCCCCAGTTGCGAGCATTACATTCTTGGTAAATGACCAGCAATTACATCGATTTTCTTTAATTTGCATAGCTTTTGAGTAATTTATTATGACTACAAAATCAATCTATATCGAAGTCGATCTTGAAAATCACTACACTGTATCATCCCTAAATCAGGCGATTCAGGATGAATTGATTAAGTATGGAAAACCACTTAATTGGATTGTGGTTGATGCAGACAAAGAACGTCAAAAAGTTCATGTTAAGGCGATTTACCCCACCCAGTCACATCAATAAATTCCAGTAATTGGCTTTTGTTTTGAAACTATAGCTATAGTCAAGTAAGTTAAGACATAAAACCCAGAATAGAGTTACGGCGCGAAGCGCCGTAACTCTATTCTGGGTTTTGCTTTTGTCCTAGCCCGAAAATAAAATTTGTGGCAAACAATAAAAAATGTGCGCTAAGCGCACATTTTTTATTGTTTAGCATTCATCAAATGATTCGACATCTAATAAATGGCGGTATGGATCGGCTAGCTCTGAGCCTTTAAAAGCTAGTGCTCGCAAGATATGCCAATCATTTAAGCTCTCAAAAGCATTGGCATAGTCATCACGTTCTAAACGATCTGCGATCGCAGCAACATCCGACTCACTAAATTTACTAGGATCAACTTCTGGAGCTTCGCCAACTACATCCTTTGAAGGGTTATTAACCATATCGCTCTATGACAGTCCTGTGAACGGAGAGAGAGGGATTTGAACCCTCGGTACGGAGTTACCTGCCGTACAACAGATTAGCAATCTGCCGCTTTCGTCCACTCAGCCATCTCTCCAAATTTATTAGGAATTATATCTTATCAGATACCGTGCATAATGCAAGCTAATTGTTAAATTTAATAAATTTCACTTTGGGTTGCTTGTTCTGAGCGAACTTCGCCGCCTTAGCCTCAATTTCTTGCAACTGTCCCAAAGCCAATCCACAGGGAAATCCATACTTGGCTTTGACGCGATCGCTAGCAATATTTAGAGCAGTACGCGATCGCTCAACAAAATCCACGAGGTCATACTCGGTATCTGCTGCGAAATATTCTTTGACGATCAAAGATGGCGAATAGCAGGAATCTTGAGATTCATCTGGCCAAACGATTTGAAAACGGACTTCAGGCATAAAAGCTCCTCAAAAATGATGGTAGGCGGCGCGAAGCGCCCCTACCATCATTTTTGCATAATGTGCTGTATGCATCTGTGCCGAATTTTCCCATGTATATTTTGGCAAAATTGTCTGGCTAGCTTGCACTAAAGCCTGACTAACATCAGATTGCCGAATTAATCGCATTGCTTGAGCGATCGCACCCACATCATCGGGATTAATCAGCAAAGCTTGCTGATGAGATAAAAATTCTGTAAAGGGTGGGCAGTTAGAAGTAATCACAGGGATACCCGATGCGATCGCCTCCATGATTACCAAACCCCAACCCTCTTTGGCGGATGGAAAAACAAAAGCATCAGCACAACGATAAAGTGCGGGTAATTCAGCATCAGTGAGAACACCTGTAATGATGAGGGATTTAGCAATATCTAATTCCTGTGAGATCGCTAGAAATTGATCGCGATAGGATTGATAGTCAAATAATGTTGCCCCTCCCGCAATCACCAACTGAGCATTGGGAAAGTCCGCAAGAACCTGAGCGAAAGCTTGAATCAGCTTAATTGAATTTTTGCGTGGTTCAATCCCGCCCACAGTTAGATAAATCGGCGCATCTATCAAACCTAATTTCAAACCAAATTTTTGGCTGATTTGTGATTCAGTACCATTGCGATCGCTAGAAAATCTTTGCAGATTGACACCGTTAATCACTCGCGGCGCATGGATTTGGTAATGTTTATGAATTTGGGCTTGCCAGCCTGCACTCACGCATAAACATAGCTCAGCTTCGCGAATTGAGCGATCCTGACAAGCCTGTAAGTAAGGGTTATTGTAATCTTCGATATGGTGAATGGTTCGCACAAAGTGGGGAATGAGTCCTTGCGATCGCAAAATCGCCAAAGCATTGGCACTGATGCAGTCCTGAGCGTGATAAATATCATAATCTAGTGACGAGTTCTGCAAATAATCCACAAATTCCTGAATGCGTTGCTGAATTAGTTGATCGATTTCCTGTGATGCAGGTTGTGCAAGAATTGGTTGAAATTCGCAGGACAAATGGCGCTCAAATCCTGAGCCATCTTTGTCTAATGCATAGATACATACTTGATGTCCTAAAGCTTGCAATGCTTCCGCAAGTTCTAGGGTATGGATCACGCTCCCTCTAGGTTTTGTGGAATAAGTGAGTAAAGCGATGCGTAATTTCGATGACTGCGGCATGGATTATATTTTATGGGCAACGTGAAAAGCGGAGATGAAAGAGAGCTTTAGGCGATCGCCATGATTTTTATGGAGGACTTCTCTCAATTTTGCAAATAGATTATTTCTATTCTCCGCAGCTAGGGCTATATAGGGTGAAAGCGTACTCAAAAGTAGCAGATAGTCATCAAGGCTATAGTTGACTTGATGAATCACAGATTCATAGTTGACATTTTTAAAATATCCTGAATCACTGATCATCTCACTGAACTTCATAAAATCTGCTTGATGATTGGCTCTGCCTTCATGTCTGGCATATAGAGGGATAGAAGGTGCTAAGACCTCATAAATCTCATCAACCAATTGATAAGTTTCTTGATCTAATTGTGGTGGAGTATTCCATAATAAAATGAGCGATCCTTGAGTTTTCAATGCTGCTGCCGATTTGACATAGGCGATCGCAGGATCGATCCAATGCCAAGATGTTGCGGCTAGAACTGCATCAAAGTAATCGCGTTTTAATTCCCATTCTTCAAAGGCTAGATTTTGAACTTCGACATTAGGATATTCTGCACAATTGAGTTTCGCTAATTCTGAAGCTTCTCGATTTGGCTCCAAACTCAATAGCGAAAAACCAAGCTGAGCAAGTGGCACTGTTGCGATCGCGGGACCACAACCTAATTCTAAAATTTTGGCTTTTGGGGGCAACTGAGCAAACTGGATTGCTCGTTCAATCACAGTTTGTGGATATCGGGGTCTGACACGATTATAGGCTTCAGCGACGGAGCCATACCAATTCTTTCTTTCGCCTAAGTCTTTGCCAGCATAGTCTTTTACTACTTCTGTCCAAGTTTTGTGACTGATATTACTTCGTTTTTCGTTGCCCATTACTTTTGCCTTTACAGCAGTTTGCACATTGCTTAACTTTATCGCGATCGCCAGCTTTCAAAATATTTCGCGTAACATCAATATATAGAGAAACTCCGTCAAGGCAAAACATGAATTACGATGCGATCGCGATCGGGGCAGGGCTGTCGGGCTGTAGCGCTGCCATTCAATTAGCAAAACTTGGCTACCGCGTCCTTTTGCTGGAGCAAAGTCATTACCCAATGCACAAACTCTGTGGCGAGTTTCTATCTGTTGAAGTAACCGCAGCATTTGAGCATCTGGGCATCCTAGAGCAGGTGCATAAAATTGGTGCTCAGCCAATTCATCGCGCTTACCTAACCACTGCTAACGGTGCATCATTTCGGAGTAAGCTCCCTAGCACAGCATTAGGACTAAGCCGCTATCAACTAGACTTGATGCTATTTCAACGATCGCAAGCGGTGAATGTAACTTGTATCGATAACATCAAGGTTACAGGCGTTACAGGCAATCTCTCAGAAGGATTTACGGTGAATACGACTAAAGGAGAATTCTCTGGAAGGATTGTATTGGGGGCATTTGGTAAACGCTCATCGCTCGATCGCAGTCTTAATCGGGCATTTGTGCAAAAGCGATCGCCTTGGATTGCTTACAAAGGACATTTCACGGGTGTAGATATTGCCGATGTGATTGAATTACATGCTTTCCCCAACGGCTATTGCGGCTTATCGCAGATCGAAACAGGGGAAATAAATGTTTGTTGGATTGCCCATGAACGGGTTATGAAAGAGCCAACGCATCCAGAATTAGATATTCCTGAATCCTTAGCCAAAAATCCTGTATTAGCCGATCGCTTTCGCCATATGCAAAGAGTTTCAACTTCATTGCAAGGATTAAGCCAGATTAGCTTTGAGCTGAAAGAGAACTTTCATAATGATATTTGCATGATTGGCGATACGGCAGGGATGATTACGCCGCTTTGTGGCGATGGCATGGCGATGGCATTGCGGTCAGCCGAAATCGCTGTTCCTTTTGTGAGCCAGTTTCTGGAACACCAAATCAGTGATATTGCCTTTAAAAAGCAATATGCGATCGCATGGCGTAAGGAATTTCAAACGCGCTTGCAGCTAGGCAGAATCATGCATAATTGCTTTGTCCAGCCTCCCCTTGCAAATATGGGCGTGAGCCTATGTCAAATGATTCCCGCTTTAGGGAATTGGATTATCGGTGCAACCCGTGGTAAGCCACAGCAGTTACTCAGCAATGAGTTTGCCAGTAATGCGCTCTCCTAAAGCTATGCCTACACCTGCGGCAAGAAAGGCGATCGCCGTTAACAAAATTACATTTGGCGTTGAGATCATCTCCGCAGGTTTAGGAACCAGATAACCAAAAACCGCGATCGCTCCCGATAGACCACCAAAGAACATTCCTACAGTCAATCCACTTAGGGATTTAGGAACCATTGTTAGCGCGAAGGCAATCATGCCATTGTTTACCGTGCTAAGACAGGTGAGCATAAATAGAATGATGATGATGGATGCGATCGCACCATAGCCAGCAGATAACAAGCCTAAACCTGCGGCAACACAGCCCAAGCTAATAATCATTAGGTGTTTGTTATCAATTAACTTCGAGATTCTACCTGTAAATAAAGCTATAAAGCCTTGAGAAATCAAAGCTGTTCCCATTAATAGCTCAAAAGATAAACCTGTAAATCCTGTAATATCCGATTTGATCGTTCGAGGTAATACATCCCCCATCAGCAGGCGCATTCCCAGACCGATCGCCGCACCAACAAATAGGACAATCGCTAAGTTGCTCAAACAATCGCGAATTGGTAAAGATTCTTGTTTTTCTAATTCTGGATTGAGATTTTTGGGAATATGCGTCATGGCACTCCGCAAACCTGCCACACTTGCAAGCAAGACAATCGAAGCGATCGTAAAAGTCGCAGGTGCGCCCAGACTCAAAATAAATTTCGTCCCCAAAGGTCTGATCGAAGCAACAAAACTACCGACTAGTGTTAACACACTACCAGCCTGCGGTAGTTTTGTCGCTCCTGCAAAGATTCCGAGCAAGCACATGACGGGACTCCGAAATGTTGCCATGACGATCGCCCAGAGAATGGCTAGGCTAAGCAAAATTAGTCGTGTAATTTCGTTCGCACCACCAAAAATAACAACACAGGGTAATCCAATAAATAAAGCTGTTGAGGCGATCACAGCGGCAATAATAAAGGGCATTCGCGTGCTATACCAACGCTGCCAGTGATCGGACAGACCACCAAATAATGGCTCGACGATTACCGCGATCACGTTTTCGATTACCAGTATTAGCGCTGCAAATTGTTGTGCTTGACTGGTTGGATAGCCAAAGACCTGTTCGATAAACTGCGGTAAATAGATCGCGTAGGCAATCCAAGTTAGAGTCATTGCACCCTGAACTGATGCTAAGCCCCATACTTGGAGCCAACGCACTTGATCCGAAGCTTGATTTGATGGTGTGGCGATCGTCATTAAAAACTCTCTAAGAAGTACTTTCTACGTCAAAAGCTCCAAGAGATCCCCCTCAATCCCACTTAAAAAGGAGGAAGATTTAAAGGCTCCCCTTTTTAAATTCCGTATACACACCACTAAAGAAGTTCTCAAATCTAATTACCCCTCCCTAGCCCTCCCCTTGCAAAGGGGAGGGAACAAGATTTCTAGTTTTCCCCCTTTGCAAGGGGGAATTAAAGGGGGTATTTAGACTTGTGTGTACACAGTAGCTTTTTAATGGGGGCTGGGGGATCTAGCGCAATCCTTAAAACTGCATACAGCCTTGCATCGAAACTTTGCCGTCGGGCATAGTTGCACGGCAAAGATTAGCTTGACTTAAGTCTACATTGGTTACATTGGCATTGGTGAGGTCAGCACGATACAAATCCGCACCCTTGAGATTTGCGCCAGTCAAATCTGCACCATATAAGCTTGCGTTTCGCAAAGAGGCATTAGTGAGATTAGCGCCGTTGAGCTTGGCATAAACCAACTCGATATCAATCAAGTTAGAGTTTTGCAAATTCGCTTCGGTTAAATCAGCATACTTCCAGCGACTATTACGAGCATTTGCCCCAGTCAAATTTACTTTAATCAAATCGCTATAAATCAAGAAAGTATTTCGTAGATCTGAGTTGCTGAGATCTGCACCACGAAAATCAGCATAATACATGGTACTAAAAGCCAAAGTTGCCCCAGAGAGAGAACTTTTGCGTAGATCAGCAACATCAAGGAATGATTCACGTAAATTGACCCCATTTGCCGCAATGCCACTTAGCTCACATCGCTGACAAGTACGATGAGCCAAGAGTTCTTGAAGATGTCCAGCATTTTGCGCTTGGACGCTTGATGCTATGCCCATTGTCATGAAGCTAGCCACAAAGGCACTAGCGATCGCTGTCACGGAGTGAGTAAAGGCTGTTGACTTCATAAAAAAGTACCTAAATTTAGCAATTCCTCTTTAATAATTATCATACGCGCCCTCTATGCAACACCGCAAAATGTAACAAACAACTAAAAGTAATGAAGATGCAAAGCGTCTGCATTACTTTTAGTTGTTGTCGCCAGTCATGTTAAGAAATAAAATCTAAACGAGTGTTGCGACGATTCGCACCGCAGATCTCTTTTGGATTTTATGTGACGACAGTTATAGTTGATGGTCTGATGATTTTGTATACTTGTAGTATTTGTTAATGTTTTGTTATGGATAGTATTGAATGTTCGAGCAGTTTATAGAGACAAATGGTTTGTCATTTCGCCCCGAAGTTATTCCAATTTTGGGAGTACTAATTCTGCTAGAGGCAATTCTGTCTGCGGATAATGCGATCGCTCTTGCTGCGATCGTGCGTAGTTTGCCAGATCCTAAGCAAGAAGAATGGGCGCTACGTTACGGCTTAATTGGCGCATTTGTATTACGGGTGGTGTTGATCTTTACGGCAACATGGGTAATTAAATATTGGCAATTTGAACTAGCTGGCTCAGTATATCTGCTCTGGCTGTCGGGGAAATTTTTCTTTGAAAAGTCTCAAGCGGGACATGATACACAGCACCCAGTGCGGATGGCCGATAAATTATGGCAAGTTGTCGCACTAGTTTCACTGACGGATTTGGCTTTTTCACTAGATAGCGTCACGGCAGCAGTTGCCGTCGCTCAAGAGACTTGGCTAGTTCTGATTGGGGGTGTCGCGGGAATTATCACCTTACGTTTTCTCGCAGGACTGTTTATCAAATGGTTGGCAGAATTTACGCACCTTGAATCGGCAGGCTATCTGATCGTGTTACTTGTGGGACTGCGTCTATTTATTAAAGTATTTTCTGATAGCTTAGTTCCTCCCGAATGGTTGATGCTGACTTGCATCGGACTAGTTTTTATCTGGGGATTTTCTAAGCGTGAGCCAGTCGATGAAATTGAGGTGATCGCAGAGCAAACCAAATAATTTATTGAGAGGAGCGCTTAGCGCTCCTCTCTTTTGTCTACAATAATCAAGATAGAAAAAGGGAAAATAGCCAGATGTTTGAATATCCTGATGACTTGAAATACACTAACTCCCACGAATATATTCGACTGGAAGATGACACCGCCACAGTTGGAATTACGGCTTTTGCGATCGATCAACTCGGCGATATTGTGTTTCTCGATCTTCCTGAAGTGGGGACAAGGGTAGAAAAAGGTCAAACCTTCGGCACAATTGAGTCGGTCAAAGCTGTAGAAGATATCTATTCACCCGTGACTGGTACGGTGATGGAATCGAATATGGCTCTTGTCGATGAGCCTGAAATCATTGGTAATGATCCTTACGGTGCATCATGGTTGCTCAAAGTAAATATCGAAGATGTAGGCGAACTAGATGGGACTATGTCTGCGAGTGAATATCGCAGTAAGGTAGAAGGAAGCTAGAAAAATCGGCATTTTATAGAGATTTTCCCATGACTGCTGTACAGAAAACACCCAAAAAGTAGGGGCAATTCATGAATTGCCCCTACTTTTTGGGTCATACTCAACTGAAAATTGCTGTATAGCAATGAAAGTTTTGCTTAGGACATAAAAACCAAATAAATGAAGGCGGAGCAAAGCTCCGCCTTCATTTATTTGGTTTTTGAATTGTCCTATCTATCTCTTACGTTGCTATAGTGTTGATTTTTTTAAGCTTGAAAGAAAGCAGTTACCCCAAAAACTAGAAACAGAACGCCGCCGATTCCTGTAATTACCCGTTCAGAGATTCGCCCCGCAACTAAACGACCACCAATCACGGCGATCACTGTGCAGATTCCATGTCCCAAAATTGCCCCAAGGGTCACAAAAATCGGATCATTTGCTGCCGCTAATGCGATCGTGCTGATTTGCGTGCGATCGCCCCATTCTGCCAAGAAAGTCATCACAAAAGCCTGTATCCAAACCCCAATTTGTGGATAACGCGCTAAAATTTTGCCAAAAATGGGAACTGAAGTTTGTGGATTTTGACCTGCAACGGTTTCCTCGGCTTCCTTTACGACTTCCTCGGTTGAAGTAGGTGACATTCGCAGCGCATCGACAATTAGCTTTACGCCAAAAATCAAAAATAAGGCGATCGCGCCATAGTGAGTGTATACCTTAGGTAATAGTGAGACAGCTTGTCCTAGCAGAACTGATAATAATGTCATCAAAGCTAATGCTGCTAGCACTGACGAAAACACGATGCGATGGTTGTAGCGCATTGATAAAATCACAGCGATAAAAAAAGTTTTATCCCCTAATTCCGAAATCGTAATTAGCAATAAACTGGCTGTAAAAGCTTGCAGCAATCTCTTAATTCTCTTTATTATTTAGATTCTTAGGACTTACGCAACAATACTCTGAAACCTGCACTTCATAGTAGGGGCAATTCATGAATTGCCCCTACTATGAAATGATTTTGCATAAGTCCTAAGATTCTATTGTAAATCATATAGAGAGAATTTTTATGTATTTGAGAGAGAATAAAAAGCCGCGTAAACCTTTCTGTAGCTGCATTATAGATAATGAATGAACTATGAACTGATAATGAGTGAACTATGAACCGTTTATGAATCAATAATGAATTGCCTTGGTTTTTACTGTGTAATTCCTGTTCCTTTTAATCGTGGAGGTAATTCGACTGTAAATGTCGAGCCTTGATTGACTATACTTTCTACGGAAATTGTGCCGCCCATCAACAAAACAAGCTGCTCGGTAATTGCTAAACCTAGCCCTGTTCCACCATGTTTGCGTGTTGAGGATTGATCGACTTGACGGAATTGTTCAAAAATTGTGCGCTGGAACTCAGGCTCAATACCGATGCCTGTATCGCGTACAGAGATGAGAATATTTGATGTTGCGAAAGGAGAAATTTGTACTTCTTCGCTAGATGGATCATTGAGATCTGTAGTTATCTCAGAAGCAGGCATGTCTAGCCCTGTATTTGATATTTCCGCATATGTTAGCTCCACACTGACTTCACCACTGTCAGTGAATTTAATCGCATTAGAAACTAAGTTGGTAATCACCTGCTTAATCCGAATCGAGTCATGATAAATTGCACAAGTGCCAATATGATTTTCAAATACAAAATTGAGAGATTTGACACTCGCTAGGGGTTGCAGACTTTCGCAGGTATGATGAATTAATTCATCAAGATTAAAGATTTCTGGATGAGCTTCCATCTTTCCTGCTTCAATTTTTGATAGGTCGAGAATATCGTTAATCAAATCCAGTAGATTTTTGCCATTACGAAGGATGCGCTCTACCATATCAACTTGGCTAGATGAGAGGGCATCGCGGCGTTGGCGTAATAGTACTTGAGAAAATCCAATAATCGCATTCATCGGTGTGCGTAGTTCATGACTCATATTTGCCAAGAACTGACTCTTAAGTTGAGTTGCCTCCAATAATTGAGCATTTTGAGCTTCAATTTGGTTGATTAGCTGAGCATTACCGATCGCGATCGCAGCTTGCACTCCAAAAGAAGCTAATAGATTCAAATCTTCGCGAGAGCTAGCTCTCTCTAACTGGGCATGTCCGATCGCTAATACGCCCAAACGTCCAGAGCGACTAGACTCGATGGGCACACATAAAGCACTTTTAACAGGTAAATCTTCAATGAGATGTGATTCGCCAGCCTTAATTTCGACAGGGATTCCTTCTTGAAATACCTGTGCAATCAGATTTTGGGCATCCAAATCAAAGGATTCTTGCAGAGGGAAATCCTCTGGTAAGCCTTTTGTCGCTGATAGCGTTAGTCGATTCTCTTTAGGATTGTAGAGAGCAATCACACATATCTCGACCCACATGATTGCATCACAAGTCGCTTCCACCACTGATTCCAAAAGGACATCAAGATCTTGCAACTGTTGGTTAATTAAGTTGGTAAGCCGTTGCAAAATACTCATCCGCTTTTGCTGCTCGATCATGATTTTATTTGTCTCTTGCAGCACCTTATCGCGATAACGCTGCTCCGTAACATCGCGCAAAATCATCACACTACCAATTAGCTCTGATTCAGTGCCAACTAGTGGTGCAGCCTTAGTACTGAGAATGATTTCATTCCCTTCAGGCGGACGTAAAACTACTTGATCTTCTACGACTTCCCCAGTGGACATGGCGCGAAAAACCACCAGATTTGCTAAGTCTACAGGTTCGCCATCCTGATGTCTGATGTCAAATTGTTTGACAATCTCTTCCATTGATTTCGCAATTACAGGTGAAGCGGCGACACCTACATTTACAGCATTAAAGCTGAGAATTTTGCGTCCTGCGGAGTTGATTTTGAGAATGCGTCCTGCGGGATCGCTAAGTAATACGCCATCAGCAAGCTGCTCGAATACAGTAGTTAGTTCCTCTCGCTGACGGGCGATCGTTTCAATACTCTGAGCATTGCTAATTGCGGTGGCAAGACGACGACCAATGGATTGGAGAATGTTGCGCCCTCGATCGGACATCGGTGTGAGACTTGCCAAAAATAGCACGCCTACAAGACTGCTCCTTAGCATCAGAGGATATGCCGAAAGACTCTGAGGCAATAAATCACCTACAGGTGTACGATAAACCAGAGTCTGACCTTTGAGGCGATCGCCTTCCCAAATAATCGCTTCTTGTAGTTGTCCTGCTTGACCAATAATCCCTTCACCAAGAGTGATTTCTGTTAATGCTTGGCTAGTTTTATAGCCCCATTCGGCAGCTAATATGAGACATCCTTCAGGACGTGAGGTCGGAATTTCCCAAAGGTAAATGCTACCGAGTTGTGCGCCTGAAAGTTTACAAATTTCTTCTAAACTTGCCTTGATTAATTTGTATTGATCAGTGGTGTTGACTAAAACGCGATCGAGGGATTGCAACGCAAATTGAATGTCACGGGCTTCTAAGGTGGCGGTTTTGGTTTCTAGATGCGCCGCCATACGGTTAAAGACCTTGGCAAATTCCCCAATTTCATCGGATCGATTTAACTGCGATCGCGCGGCTAAGTTACCTGTAGATAGTTCTTCAGCAGTTTCTGCTAGCTCTGATAGCGGTGGTTGAATACTGCGAATAATGGAAATGGCGACAAACAGCCCCGAACCTAACCCCGCAGAGAAAATCACGATCGCTAGCCATGTTGTAAATGCTTCTAATTCGGGTGTGCCTTGTTGGATATGCAGCAACAAGATTAATGTTGCTGTGGCTAGTAATGAGATACTTGTGGTCAGCCCAAAAATCAAGCGATTGACTAAACTTTCACGGCGGGGCAGGTTGGCATTGGTCATGGAGCTTTAGTTTAGTTTGGCGATCTAATCTGATTTTAGTACTTTTAGTCAAGTTGCTTAAAGGCGATCGCGCAAGAATATAGCTCAATCCTCTGCTGATGAAGATAATCGCCGACGGGCGGATGCGATCGCCTCTTGTAATTTTGCTTGAAGCAAATCTTTGGGGGGTAGCACGGTGAGATATTCGGCAACGTGGATACCACTTTTGTCTAGTTCGAGCAATTCAATTTGTTCTTGTTTTTTACCTGCACATAAAATGATTCCCAAAGGTGATTGTTCATCACTCTCTTGGTCATATTTGGCAAGCCATCTTAGATACAGTTCCATTTGGCTCTTGTATTCATGGCGAAAGTTGCCGAGCTTGAGGTCAATCGCGACAAGGCGTTTGAGTTTGCGGTTATATAGCAACGTAAGAGATAGATAGGACAATTCAAAACCCAAAAGATGGCAGAGCTTTGCTCTGCCATCTTTTGGGTTTTATGTCCTAAGCAAAGCTTACATTGCTATAGAACAGCAGGTCAATATAAAAGTCATCGTTATCAATTTGGATGCGTTTTTGTCTTGCGATAAAGGTGAATCCTGCGCCAAGTTCCAGCAAAAATTTCTCGATGTCTCGCAGGATGGCATCTTCGAGGTCTTTTTCGAGGTAGCGATCGTTTATATCTAAAAAGTCTAAGATGTAGGGATCTTTTAGCAGTAGATCGGGTGATATTTGCTTGTTTTCGCGTAGTTGTTCTAAATCATGGCGAATGGTTTCTTCGGGTTTGCGGGAGATGGCGGTGCGCTCGAATAGCATGGAGTTGATGCGTTCTTGTAGTTGGCGAAC
>Ga0209985_10000801_pt1 | contig 32856 bp, 20 predicted proteins | sample NOAtaG_FD_187305 | JGI IMG/M metagenome (GOLD analysis project Ga0209985, IMG submission 187305) | Freshwater lake microbial communities from Lake Erie, under a cyanobacterial bloom - NOAA_Erie_Diel6S_1000h metaG (SPAdes) (version 2) | ecosystem: Environmental > Aquatic > Freshwater > Lake ...
ATGCCGTTCGAGTAGCCGCGCGGCGCGGCGAGGGACGGTGGGTTCACCGGAGTGCCAGCCATGGGCGGGACGATAGCCGAAGCGCGCGGTCGATGGGCGGAAGCTCTCGCCGCGATGCGAAGAGACGAACGCCGCGCTGCTTGACGGGTCCGGCGCACCGCTCCACGCCACGGGCATGGCCGTCGAATCGCTCACCGATGCAACCTTCTCCGCCCGCCTCGCCGAGAGCGAGCTCGCCGTCGTGGACTTCTACGCCGGATGGTGCGGCCCCTGCATGCTCTTCAAGCCGAAGTTCGCCCGCCTGAGCGACGCCTACCCGCACGTGCGGTTCTTCGTCTGCGACGGCGAGGCCGCCCCCGAGTCGCGCAAGACGGTGAACATCCCCTCGCTGCCCTACTTCGGGCTCTACCGGAACGGGCAGTTCGTGAAGGGCTTCTCCACGACGAAAGAAGACGGCTTCAAGGAGCTGCTCGAGGAGACCTTCGGCAAGCCCGCCACCTGAGCCCCCCAAGGAGTCGCCGATGAAGCCCGCCGAGTGCCGACGCCTCGCGACCGAGAAGACCGCCGCCGAGCTGGGCCGGGCCGCCGAGCTGCTCTCGGAAGAGCAGGCGCCGCCCTTCGACGTGCTCGGGGACGGGCCGGGCGATCAGCTCACCCACGTGCTGCTCGCCCAGCGGATCCAGGAGCGCGTGCAGCGCGGCGAGGATCCCAAGGACGCCTTCCGCGCGGTGATGGCCGAGGTCCGCGCGGTCGTGAGCAACGACTGAAGCCGTCTCAGAAGAAGAACGTGCCGCCGAGCGCGGGCGTGAGCAGCCAGATCGTGTCGACGAACGCGGCGCCGGGAAACACGGCGGACAGCTCGACCCCCATCTCCACCTGGGCCCACGGCGCCACCGCGAAGGCGACCCCGCCGCCGCCGAAGAGCCCGCCCGTCGTGCCGAGGGCGCCGCTGCGCGAGAAGAACTCCACGGCACCGCCGACGCCGACGAAGGGCAGCACCGCACTGCCGGTCTCGATCGTCCAGCGCAGCTCGAGCCCGCCGCGGTAGCGCTGCATCGCGGGCTGCGCCTCCACCGCGAACGCCTGCACCGCGAACGTGGCGTAGAGCCCGAGTCCTTCGGGGAGTTCCCAGCCGAGGCGCCCGAGCACGCCAGCGCCCGGCGCGTAGTAGGGAGCCGGGGCAGCCGCCTCGACGTAGCGCAGTTCGCCGAGCGGGACCGGCACCACGACGAGCCCGCCCCACGCGAAGCCGCGGCCCTCGCGCACGCTCGGCTGCGCCGAGGCTGCCGACGTCCACAGCAGCACGGTGACGAGGACGAGGCAGCGGAGCACCGGCGGAGCGTACCCGAGGGGACGAATGGGGCGCGGGAAAAGCAGCGCTGGCCGAGGACCTCTGCTTTGGGATAGTCTCCGCGCGATGGCCACCTCGGGCCGCAACCACGACGGAACCGTGCCGATCGGCGACCCTGGTCCTGCGACCGGCTGGGACGAGGACGAATCCACCGAGGTCGTCAGCCACGCCGATGTCGGCGGCTTCTTCGGCGGGCGCTTCCGCATCGACGCCCGCCTCGGCGCCGGCGCGATGGGCCGGGTCCTCACCGCCCTCGACACCGAGAACGGCAAGCTCGTCGCGCTCAAGGTGCTGCACCGCGAGCGCAGCCGCGACAAGAACGTGCTGCGGCGCTTCGCCCGCGAGGCGGCGGCGCTCCGCGCCATCAACCACCGCGCGATCGTCGGGATCGTCGCCTCGGGCCGCGCCCCGGACGGGACCCCATGGCTGGCCATGGAGCACCTGACCGGCCAGACGCTGAAGGGCCGCATCGTCAAGGGCGGGCCGATGCAGCCCGCGCAGCTCTGGCCGATCCTGAAGACCCTCTGCGAGGCGGTCGCCGAGGCCCACGCGCGCGGCGTGGTGCACCGCGACCTCAAGCCCGACAACATCTTCTTGCCCGAGGGGGGCGATCCGCCCTGCAAGATCCTCGATTTCGGGCTCTCCACCCTGAACCGCGAGGGCGCCGAGAAGGTCACCGCGACGGGTCAGCTGCTCGGCACGCCGCGGTACATGGCCCCCGAGCTGCTCGCCTCGACCAGCAAGCCGGACCACCGCGTCGACGTGTTCGCGCTCGCCGTCGTGGCCTTCGAGGCCCTCACCGGCAAGTCGCTGTACAGCGCCGAGGACCTCGGCTCGCTCTTCGGACAGATTCTCGAGGCGCGCATCCAGTCCCTCGCCCAGTTCCGTCCGGACCTACCCCCCGCCCTCGAGGCCGTGCTCCGGCGCGGCTACGCGCGGCACGTCGCCGAGCGCTTCGCGAGCGCCACCGAGCTTGCCGCGGCGTTCGCGCAGGCCGCCGGGATCGACGAGACCGTGCGGGCCCCCGCAGCGCCCGCGCTCGCGAACCTCTTCGACGACGTCACCGACCTCGAGGGCAACGCGCCGCTCGTCGATCCGTTCGGTCCCCCGGCCAAGGCGGGTCCCGACGGGGCGGTGTCCTCGATCGGTGGCCCACTGCCGCCGCTCGCCCACGAGGTCGCGCCCATCATCCCCGCGCTCGCGACGCCCGCGTCGGCCGTGCCGCGCCGGCGGGTCGCGACCGCGCAGGGCGGCCACGTGCCCGACGGAGCGCCGGCCATGGCACCGCCGCCGGCCGCCCCGATCGCGACGCCCGAGCAGAACGCCAAGACGCTGTACCAGCCCGGGCCTCCGGCGAGCATGGACGCCAGCCCGCGCGGCGGTCCGTCCACGAGCAAGGCGACGGTGGTCCACGCGGCGCCGCCCCAGCCGGGAGCGGCCGCCGCGCCTCAACCCAAGCCGCTGCCAGCGCCTCGCAAGCCCGGTCCCGGCTCGAGCAAGCCGACCGTCCTTCACCCGTCCCCGCCGCAGGCCGGCATGCCGAGCCCTGGCGGCCGGCCGCTCCCCTCAGCGCCGCTGCCAGCCCAGGCGATCGCGGCGCCGAGCAGCGTGCCCGCGGCTGCGTTCTCCCCGCCCATCGCCTCCGTGCGGGCCCCTGCGGCGCAGGCGCCGGTTCCCAGCGCCCCATCGATGCCCAGCGCCCCGTCGATGCCCAGCGCGCCGGCTGCCAGCCCGGCCTTCGGTGCGCGCCCCCCGAGCGCGCCCTTCGGTGCAGCCGCCTTCTCCGGTGGCCCGGCGCCGGCGGCTCCGGTGCCGGGCGCACCCCTGCCCGCCGCATCGGTCGCCCCTGCCCCGTCCACCGCCATGCCGGCGCCGACGGTCGCGCCCAGCGCGGGCATGCTGGCCGGCGCGCCCTTCGTGGGCCTCGCGGCCGCTCCCTCCCTTGGCCCTCCAGCGGGTCCGGCCGCTGGTGGTTTCGCTCCGCCGCCCTCGTTCTCGCCTCCGGGCCCCGGCGGCGTCGCCGGACCTCCCTCGGGTTTCGCTGCCCCCGCCACGCCGCCCGCCGCCGGGCAACCGAACTTCTCCGCGCCGGGCGCCCCTGCCGCGGGGGCGTTCCAAGGCCCGGCGCCAGCTGCACCCTCGGGCAACGTCCTCGGCTACGTCCTCTTCGCCGTGGCCGCGATCGTGGTGGTGGTCGGCGCAGTCGTGGGCGCGATCGCTCTCCGGTGGTGGATGGCGCAGAGCGGGATGTGAGGCCAACGGCGGCCACGCCGCGCACTCGGCCCCGTGGCGCCCGCCCCGGAGCGCTCCTCAGCCTGCTGATGTTGGGCTCGCTCGGCTGCACGTCACCCTGCATCGACCGCGACCTCGACGGCCTCGGCGCGGGCTGCGCGCTTGGCCCGGACTGCGACGACGACAACGCCGCGCGCGGCGAGGACTGCGACGCCGTCCCGCCGCCCGACTGCGAGGCCGACCCGACCGAGACCGGCTGCCTCTGCCTCGTCGGCACCGTCACCGACTGCTTTCCCGGCGACGACGCGCGCGCTGGCATCGGCCTCTGCGAAGCGGGGCGCGCGCGCTGCGTCGCGGGCCACTACGGCCTCTGCAGCGGCGCGGTTCCGGCGGCCTTCGAGCGCTGTGACGGCCTCGATCAGGACTGCGACGGGCGGGCCGACGAGGGCGTGCTGAGCCCCTGCGGAGGCTGCGATCGTTCGTGCGGCGGCGGGGTGTGGGGTGGCCCGACCAGCCCCTTCGAGGTGGACGCCGCAGAACCTCCGGGCAGCCTCGAGGTGACCGAACGCGGCGCGCTCACGCTCACGCGGCGCACCGAGAGCACGGGCACCGTCTGGGTGCCGAGCTCGGGCGACGGCACCGTCTCGCGCATCGACGAGACGCTCCTCGTCGAGGTCGCCCGCTACGCCTCGGGCGGCGCCGAGCCGAGCCGCGTCGCGATCGACGCCGAGGGCGACGCCTGGATCGCGAACCGCGCCTTCGATGGCCAAGCGAGCGTGATCGAGATCGCCGGGACGCCCGAGCGATGCCTCGACGCGGACGGCGACGGAGCGATCCGGACCTCGAGCGGTCCCGCCGATGTGCTGCCCTTCGGCATGGACGAGTGCGTGCTCCGCCGCATCGAGGTCGGCGCGCCGCGGGAGATCGCCCGCGCGCTCGCGATCGACGGAACGCTCGGCCTCGACGGCGCAGGCGGCGGCGACGTCTGGGTGGGCTTGCACGACGGCCAGGCGGTCGAGGTCTTCGACGGCGTGACCGGCACGCTGCGCGAGCGGATCGCGACGCCCGGCTTCTCGCCCTATGCGGCCGCCTTCGACCCCTGGGGTGTGCTCTGGCTCAGCGCCCGCGACGGGCAGCTCGCTCGAATCGACCCACGCCGCGCGCCCCGCATCGCCGAGCTCATCGAGGTACCGCTTCCCTGCTACCTGCTCTACTCGCTCGCGATCGACCGCGACGGGCGCGTCGCGCTCAGCGGCTTCTCCTGCGACCGCGCCTCGCTGTACGACCCGGCCGACGACTCCTGGACCTCCACCGGCACCGAGGCCAGCCCGCGGGGCGCGATCATCGGAGGCAGTTCGCTGTGGCTCGCGCACACCGGCGCCTGGGTGAGCCGGCTCGGTCTCGATCCCCTGCGCGAGCGTGACCTCGTCGATCTCCGGAGCGGCAGCCGCGCTCCGAACGAGACCGTCGGCATCGGTGTGGGCCGCTACGTGTGGGCGATCAGCCGCGAGGCAGGCCCGGCAGAGCCCGGCCTCGTGACCGCCGTCGATCCGGCGAGCCTCGAGATCGTGGGCGAGATCGAGGTCGGCGCGGCCCCCCACACCCAGGGCGACCTGACCGGCATCCAGCGCTTCCTGGTGGCCGCGGAGGGCGCGCTCCGCCGCACCTTCACGGGCTGCATCGAGGGCACGCGCTGGCTGGCGCTGCACGCCGAGGTCGAGACCGGGGTGCGCGGCAGCGTCGCGTTCGCCGTCCGGCACGCCGTCGACCCAGCGTCCCTCGCCGGCGCGTTCACCGAGCTCGGCCGGATCGAGCCCGCAGCGGAGCCCGGCCCGGTGGAGGTCGAGTTCCCGCTGAGCCTGCCCGAAGGCGGCGTGCTCGAGCTGCAGGCCACGCTCTCGGTCGCCGGGGGCAGCGGCGGCCCGCGCGTGACCCGCATCGGCATCGAATGGGCCTGCCCCGGCCCCGAGTGAGCAGCGTCAGCGGCCCGCGATGCCGATGGCCGCGCGCACCCGCCCCATCGTCGCCCGCGCGATGACCCGCGCCCGCTCGGCGCCGGAGGCGAGCACGCGATCGAGCCCCGCCTCGTCGGGCCGCAGCGCCGCGTAACGCTCGCGAAGCGGCTTGAGCTCGCGGTCGAGCGCGACGAAGAGGTCCTGCTTGGCGTGGCCCCAGCCGTAGTTGCCGGCCGCGAGCTTGGCCTTCAGCGCCTCCTGCTCCTCGGGACCCGCGACGAGCTGGTAGAGGTCCCACACCGTGCCCTGCGCCGCCTTCGGCTCCTCGAGCGTCTCCGAGCCGGTGACGAACTTCATCACCTGCTTCCGCAGTTCCTTCTCGCCGAGGAAGATCGAGAAGCCGTTGCCCCTGCTCTTGCTCATCTTCTGCCCGTCGAAGCCGGGCACGAGCGGCGCCTCGGTGATGAGCGCCTCGGGCACCACCACGGTCCCTTCGCCGTAGTGGTGGTTGAGCCGCACCGCCATGTCCCGGGTGAGCTCGAGGTGCTGCTTCTGATCCTGGCCGACCGGCACGACGTGCGTGTCGAAGAGCAGGATGTCGGCGGCCATCAGCACCGGATAGAAGAAGATGCCCGCGTTCGGCGCCTCGCCGCGCCCGAGCGCGTCCTTGTAGGCGTGCCCCCGCTCGAGCTGCCCGGTCGCCACCACGCACGAGAGCACCCACGCCAGCTCGAAGACCTCCGGCACGTCGCTCTGCCGGTAGAGCAGCGTGCTCGCCGGATCGAGCCCGCAGGCGAGCCAGGTCGCCGCCACGTCGTAGATCGCCGCGCGAAGCGCCGCGGGATCCCGCTCGGTGGTCACCGCGTGGTAGTCGGCGATGAAGTAGCGGCCGTGGTGGTGCTCGGCCAGGCGCAGCGCCGGCCGGATCGCGCCGAGGTAGTTGCCGAGGTGCGGCACGCCGGTCGGCTTCACTCCGGTGAGCGAGGTCTTCTTCATGCTGGATGCTCTATCGCAAACGGGACGTTCCGCACGGTCCGGCCTCGGCTACGCTGCCGCGCATGACCCGCCCCTTCCGCATCCTCGGCGTGCAGCAGATCGCCCTCGGCGGCCCCGACAAGCAGGCCCTCGCCGCGCTCTGGGTGGACCTCTTCGGACTGCCCCGCACCGGCACCTACCGCTCCGAGCGAGAGAACGTCGACGAGGACATCCTGCGCGCCGGCGCGGGCCCGCTCGCGGTGGAGATCGACCTCATGCAGCCGATCGATCCGGCCAAGAAGCCGAAGGTCGACGAGCCCCCGCTGAACCACGTCGGCCTCTGGGTCGACGACCTGCCCGCCTGCGTCGCCTGGCTCGGCGAGCAGGGCATGCGCTTCGCGCCCGGCGGCATCCGCAAAGGCGCCGCGGGCTTCGACGTCTGCTTCCTGCACCCCCGGCCCGATGCCGCGCATCCCCGCAGCGGCCTCGGCGTGCTGATCGAGCTCGTGCAGGCGCCGCCCGAGGTGATCGGCGCATTCGACGCGTTCGCAAAACGAGCGTAGACCGGCGGCGCGCGAGGGGCCGCGGGCCCCTCCGACCCCGACCTCCTCCGAGGGCACCACCGTGTCGATCCGCTCCCGCTCCCTCCTCGTCGCGTTCACGGCCTCGCTTCTCCTCACCGCTCCCGCCATCGCGCGGGCCGACCGGGTCGTGGTGTACGGACTCGGCGGCGAGATGACCGACGAGCGTCTCGAGCGGACCGAGGACGCCCTGCTCGCCGCCCTGCGCGCGCTGGGTCACTCGGTCGCGACGCCGCCGGGCGGTGCGCCCCCGAGCACGGCGAGCGAGATGGACGGCATCGCGCTGGCGCGGAGCGCCGACTACGTGCTCGTGCCCCACATCGACAGCGCCGGGCCCGAGCAGTACCGGCTGCACCTCACCGTGGGCCACGGCAGCCGCGTCGAGGAGCTCGTGGTGAGCGTGAGCCAGGCCGACGAGGCCGCGCGCCTGCGCGACGTGCTCGGATCCATGCTGCGGCCCTCCGGCCTCGGGGACGACGCGCTGCGGCTGAGCGACGTCGAGAGCGACGAGGAGCGGGCCGCCCGCGAGGCCGAAGAGGCCCGGCGGCGCGCCGACGAAGAGGCCGCCCGTCGGGCCGCGGACGAGGCCGCCGCCGCCGAGGAAGCGGAGCGACGACGTGCCGAGGAAGAAGCCGCTCGCGCCGAAGCGGAGGCCGAGCGACGACGCGCCGAAGAAGAAGCCGCTCGCGCTGCCGAGGCCGCGCGGCGCGCCGAGGAGGAGCGCTGGAGCGCGCGCCCGGTCTACGCCAGCGACGGTCCGTGGATGATCCTCGTCGGCGGCGAGGCCGGCGGGCTCGTCGGCCTGGGCAACAACGCGATCGGTCGAAGCACCGGCGGCGCCTACGGCCTCATCCAGCTCCGCGCGGCGCGCCACCTCGTCGAGGGCCTCGAGCTGCGCGGCGGCATCGACGTGATCCTCGGCGTGATGGCCGGCCTCGACGTGCAGGTCGGCGCCGCGTACCTCTTCTCGCCCTTCGTCGAGCCGATCTACCTCGGCGCGCAGGCCGAGCTCGGCGCCTCCTTCGCCTTCACCGGCGCGCGCGACGCGGGCTTCTTGTTCCGGGTGAGCGCGCTCGCGGGGTGGCGGCCGGTCGAGCACTTCTACGTCGAGGTCGCCCTGCCCGAGCTCGGGGTCATGACGAACGGCGTCGGCGCGCTCGTGCTCGGCCTGAGCCTCCGCGCCGGCTACCGCTTCGAGTGAGCCGGCGCTCCGCGGCGAGCTTCAGTAGAGCTGCAGCGCAAGCCCCACGAGCCCGAGTCCCTGCACGGCGCCGAGCGATGCGAGCGCCGCGGTCCACCAGCGCGTCCCGGGCTCCGTTCGCTCGAGCGCCTGCACGAGCGCGACCCACGAGAGCGCGTGGAGCGGAAGCAGGTAGGTCGAGGCGAGGTTCCAGTCGCCCCACATCCCGAAGTCGTGGTTCCACGCGAGCGGGATCACGAAGGTGAAGAGCGCTGCGACGACGAGGAGCACGACGATCGGGCTCGGCCGCGCCGCCCGCCCGAGCCACGGCAGACCGAGCAGGACCAGCGGCGCGATCGGCGCGGCCACCAGCAGCGCGTTGCCGAGATCGGCCAGATGCAGCGGCGAGAAGCGCTCGTAGTAGACCATCGCCGAAGGCGGATGCGCCCAGTCGAAGGACGTCGGCACGAAGCGGATGTGGTCGCCCCCGCCGTCGGCGTTGCCGAGATCGTCCCCGAGCCAGCGCGGCGCGACGACGAACAGGAACGGGATCACCACGCCGCAGCCGAAGAGCGCGGCGTGGTGCGCGATCCGGCGCAGGTCGAAGCGCCCGCCCGCGAAGGTGAGCGCGAGCACCGAAGGCACGGCGAGCGGCCCCGCGCCGTGCGCGATCACGGCGAGCCCGAGTCCCGAGAACGCGAGCACACCGGCCGACGGGGCTCGATGCCCGGCCGAGAGCAGCGCCGCGGCGCCGCCGAGGTAGAGCGCGAGCGCCGCGAGCTCGAGCATCGTCGTCTCGACGTAGCCCATCACCTGCAGGGCCGTCCCGACGCACGCGAGCCCCGCGAGGAGCAGGGCCCGGCCCCGCACCGTCCTCGCCGCCGCGTCCGCGAGCATCGCGAGCGAGGCGCCGAGCAGGACTGCGATGACCGCATCGAGCGCACGCAGCGCACGCAGCGCGTCGTGTCCGCCGAAGAGCCCGTAGAGCCGCACCGCTGCCACCATGAGCTGCGAGGTGCCGATCTCGGCCCCGAAGGTCATCCCGCCGCCGACGTTCGTGGGGAGCGTGAGCCCGTCCCCGAGCCCTTCGTTGCGCGCATGATCGACCGGCACGAGCCACGCGAGCGCCCCGAAGGCGAGGCCGATGCCCAGCATCCGGCCCGCGCCCCAGGGCCGCGCCCGCTCGCTCGAGAGCCGGGTCAGGAGCGCGAAGCCGAGCCCGACGATCGCGGCGAGACCGAGGCCCAGCGCCGGCCGCTCGCGCAGGCCCGCCAGCGCCCAGGTGCCATCGAAGGGCACGTACGCCTCGTGCCCGCGGCGCAGGACGAGGGCGGCACCGGTGAGCGGGTTCCGGCCGTGGAAGGCCTCGACCGGCGAGGCCAGCGCGGCGAGCGACGCGGCGAGGACGAGGAGCCCGCCGACCACCCAGGTCAGCGCCGCCCGCCGGGCGGGGCTCACTCCCAGCTCAGCTCGGCCAGGCCCGAGCCGCGACGGTAGCCGGTGCGGGCGACGAAACGGATCCGCTCGACGTTCCGCACGTTCACCTCGTGCGTCGCGGTCGCTCCGAACTCCTCGCCGAATGCCCCCTCGATCGTCTGCTCGAGCCGCCCGCCCGCATAGATCTCGAGCTGGTAGGCGTTCGTGCCCCGATCCGGCACGGCCGTGGTCCCCGCGTTCACCAGGGTCACCCGATGCACCTCGGGAATCGCCGGCACGACGCGGACCTCGACCCAACCCTCGAATTCCGGCGTGAGCCACATCGTCCGCGGGTCTCCGTCGATGACGAAGTCGGTGCGGAAGTCCGGGCTGTCGGCCCAGGTCGCCGAGGCGCGCACGAAGGTGCCCTCGACCGGCCGCAGGAAGAAATAGAGCCCCACGATCGCGGCGAGCGCGACGAGCGCCGTGCCGACGATCCGAACCAGCCGCGTGCCCGCTAGGCTCTCCTTCGTCAGCGTGGCCGGCAGGATGCCTTCCTCGACGTCCGCCCGCGCGCGGACGAGCTCGCGGAACGCCTCGACGTGCGCCGGCGAGACATCCTTCTCCAGCGCCGGCACCGCCCGCTTGTCGAGCTCGGCGATGGCCCGCGCCGCCGCTCGCACGCGCGCCTCGGACAGCCCGGCCCGCGCGGCGATCAGCTCCCATGCCGGCACCGCCGGGCCCTCGCTGGCTGGCGCCTCGCCGAGCGCGACCTCCTCGCTCGGAACCGCCGGCGGCACGAGCCCCAGGCTGGCCGCGTAGCGCTCGGCCGCGCCCTCGGTGCGCCGCAGCGACTCGGTCCCGAGCCGCAGCGCCTCGACGGTGTGCCCCACGGCGAAGAGCGCCTCGGCGGCCGCCATCTGCTGCCGTGCGAGCGCGACCCCATCGGCGATCTCGGCGCGCGCCTTCTCGTCGAGCCGCGACAGCTCCGCCGCCGCGCCGCGCAGCGTGAAGTACTCGGCCAGACGCTCCGCCGCCCCAGGGCGGGACGGCGCGCGGGGCGGCGCGGTCGGAGGCGAGTTCATCTCGGGCGGCGAAGCTACCGGCCTCATCTCGGCTCGGCAAGTGCGGGCACGCCGGCGTCGATCTCCTCGGCCGTCCGCACATCGGCCGCCGGCACCGGCGCGATGCGGATCCGCGCGAGCTCGAAGGTGCCCTGCCGGACGCCGCCCCGCACGCCTTCGACCGGCACGTCGTTGTCCCGCACGGTGAGCGTGAGCGTGAGCTCGACCGGCGCGGGCACGTCACGCGGCACCACGATCGGCGTCGGATCACGGATGTACGTGCCCCGCTCCCACCGATCGGTGTGGTGGTGGCTGTGGATCGGGTAGTGCCACGCGTGGAAGTGCGCCGGCAGCCGCGCGCCCGGCGGACCGATCAGGTCAGCGACGAAGAACAGGTCCCGCTCGGTCTCGCCCTCGACGCGGTAGTAGAACGTGAGCGGAATGCGCTCGCCCGGGTGGTAGACGCGATCGGGCAGGTCGATCCCGGTCACCGTGAAGAGCCCGTCGTAGTCGATCTCGACCGGATGCTCGTAGGTCCACGCCCGCCTTCGTACGTGGCTCGACACGATCCGATCGGTGGCGCTCTCCTCCCGCGCGGAGCGCGCGAGCCAGCCGCGCAAGAGACCGAGCAGCTCCTCGGCCTCGGCCCGGCGCTCGTCGCTCCGGTCCGCGCGCTCGCCCGGATCCTCGGCGAGATCGAAGAACTGAAAGGTCCCGTCCCGCACCCACCACAAGAGCTTCTCGTCGCCCCGCCTCGCCACCTTGATGTCGTACGGCGCGATGCCGTCGGGCAAGAGCTCGGCGAACACGACCCGGTCCGCCTCGGGCCGCGCGCTTCCATCCAGGAACGGCACCAGGCTCTGCCCCGACACCGCCGCCTCGAGCTCGACGCCGGCGAGGTTCGCGAGCGTCGGCGCCACGTCGAGCAGCCCCACGAGCCCATCGACCCTCCCCGGCGCCACCCCCGGCACCCGCAGCGCGAGGATCGGCCGCATCTCTTCTTCGTAGAGCGTGGTCGAGTGGCTGAAGCTCCCGTGCTCACCGAACGCCTCGCCGTGATCGGAGGCGAGCACGACCACCGTCGAGTCCGCGAGGTCGCGCTGCTCGAGCGCATCGAGCAGGCGCTGCACCTGCCGCCCCGCGAGGCCGATCTCGGTGTCGTAGAAGTCGACCTGCTCCGGCCCGAAGCGCGACGGCGCGCCGTCCTCGAGGTAGGGCTGGTGGCAGTTGAAGAGGTGCACCCACAGCAGCCACGGCTGCCCCGAGCCGCTCAGCCGCTCGAGCCGCTCGAGCCCGCGGTCCACGCCCCAGGCCCTCGGCGGCACGTACGCGTCCGCCTCGAGCGCGTCCTCGAAGCCCTGCAGAAAGCCGCTCACGCGCTCGAAGTAGTTCGTCGCCACGACTGCGCTCGTGCGGTAGCCGCGCGACGCGAGCAGCTCGGGCAGGGTCGGGTTCTCAGGCAGGAGCGAGGGCCACAAGTACTCCGGCCCGAACGCGATCTCCGAGGCGTAGCGCCCGATCCACATCGCCGGGATGGAACGGAGCGATCGCGACGACTGCGGAATCACGTCGTCGAACTGCACCGCGGAGGCGAGAAACCGGTCCAGCTCCGGCGAGGTGTCCCGCGCGTAGCCGTTGATCGCGAGGTGATCGCGCCGCAGCGCGTCCACCGTCACCACCAGGAAATTCGGCCGTGCCGGCAGCCCCGCTGGCCGCGCACCGAAGCGCCCATCGCTCGGCAGCGCGACCTCCGGACCACCGTCGCCAGCGAAGCAATCTGCGTCGATCCCGTCGCCCACCGGATCCCGCGCCCCCGGGTGCACGCTCGGATCGCCATCGTCGCAGTCCCCCCCACCGAACGCCCACGTGTAGCGATCCCCGTCGCGGTCGGTGTACGCGGCGTACATCCGGACGAGCCGCCGTCCGAGCACCGAGCGCTGCTCGACCACCCCCCGCACCCGGTTCCGCTCGCCGTACGTCCCCGCCGTCGCCAAGAGCGCCAGGCCCGCCACGAGCAGCGGCCCGACCACGAGGCCCCAGCGACCTGCGCTGCGCCAGCCGTGCCGCATCGACCACCGCTCGAGCCGAGACGCGAGCGCGAAGCCCAGCGCCGAATGCACTACGAGCGCCAGCGGCCCCCAGAGAAGCGCGGGCAGCCCGTAGGCCTGCCGCACCTCGACGTGCCGTGAGAGGTACACGCCGAGACCTACCGCCGCGCTGCCCAGCACCAGCGCCCCGAGACCCGCGATGCTCGCCAGACGCCCGAGCCCCCGCGCCGTCCACGCCGCCACGGGCGAGAGCACGACGAAGGTGAGCAGGGCGACCGGGACGGCCGCCGCCGTCACCCCGCCGATCGCCCACCCCGCGAGCTCCTCGCGGTGCACCGAGCTCACGACCCAGCCGTGCGCCGCGCGGCCGAGCAGCAGCGCCACCGCGAGCGCTCCGAGGGCAGCGAGCCCCGCCCCGAACCCCACGGGGTCGCGCCGGAGCCAGGTCGACGGCTCGAAGAGCCGCGCCCGCACCCCCACCAGCCAGCGCGCCGCCCGAATCGGCCCGACCAGCGCCCCCACCATCAGGCCGCCGAGCAGCCCGATCGGCAGGTACAGCGCGGCCAGATGCAGCCCCGCCAAGCCAAATTCCCAGGGCGCTACGCGGGTCCCCGCCTCGGACATCGCCGCGACGACGACATCCGCGAGCGCCAGGCAGCCCGCGCCGAGCACGCCGAGCGCCGCGTGGACGAACACCGGCGCGACGGGGCGCGGCCCTCGTGCCACGGGCTCTTGCGCGCTGGCCATCGAAGGATCGACGCTTAGCAGACGGGGCGTTGCTTCCCAAGAACCCGCCGCCGATCGCTCACCGAGGCCGGCGTCGGCGCGCGGCGCGAGCGAGCAGCGCAAACAGCGCGAACAACGGCCAGGGCCCGTGATCGGCACGCGCGACCCGGCACCCGCATGCCCCCGCGGAGGGCCCGCGGCGGCCCGCGTCCGGAGCGTCTGCGTCGAGCGCGCTGCCCCCATCCTCAGCGCCCGCGTCACGCCCCCCGGCGTCCGCGGTCGTGCCGACATCCGGCACGCTGGGCTCGTCGCAGCTCGGCACGCCGTCCACGAACTCCTCGAATCCACCCGGCAGCGCCAGGCCCGCGATCGCCAGGCTCTCCGCCTGCGAGAGCCCCGGCACGGCCACCGCCCGCACGAACGAAGGCGGCCGCGCCCCCTCGTGCCGGAACTCGAAGAGCGTCCCGTTCGCGAAGCTCACCACGAAGATCCGGCAGTCGTGGGTCAGCGCGATCCCGGTGGGCTGCTCGAGCGCAGGCCCGCCCGGCGGCGCAGTGAAGCGATAGAGCTCGGCCCGATCCGGGCCGAACACCACGACCTCGTCGGCGTCGTAATGCGAGACGAAGACGCGATCGCCCCCATCGACCATCACGTCCTCCTGCCGCCCGAGGTCGGTGCCGAACGTCGCGAGGAGCGCGCCCGTCGCGGGGTCGAGCTCGCGAAGGCCGCGCCCCATGCCCGAGAAATCCGAGACGAGGACGTTCCCGTCGACGGTGAGGTTCACGTTGCCGAGGTTCTCGAAGAGCGGCTCGGCCACGAGGTCCGGTAGCACCGAGCGGTCGATCCCGTAGCGCGCCACCACCCCGCGCCCCGGGTTCGCCGTCGCGAACAGCGTCCCGTCCCCGGCGAAATACATGCTCTCCACCGACACGCCCAGCCGCACCGAGGTGTCGATGGTACCCGCGACCACGCCCGCACCGTCGAACGCGAGGATGCGGTCGTTCCCCGTATCGGCGACCCAGATCGCGCCATCGGGCGTGAACGCCATCCCGTTCGGGACGCTCAAGCCCTCGGCGTCGAACCACGAACGGACGAGCGTCAGGTCCTCGTCGAGCTCGAGGACGTTGGAGCCGCCCCGGTTCGTGATGAACAGATGCCGCGCGTCGTAGGCGTGCGCCACGTTGGGCGCGCCGACGAGCAGGCCGAGCACGAGCAGATGGGCGCGTCGCATCGGCGCAGGCTAGAGCAGTTCCCAGCACGAAAGCGCGCCCGGCACGTACGGGCCCGCCGTCCGAGCGACGGCGAACCCGTTGCCTTGCCTCACGCCGCCGGGGTCGCCGGGCTGGGCTCGGCCGCCTTCCGCTCCTCGGCGGCCAGGTCGAACTTCACCCGGCTCGGGTCCTCGAGCGCGTTGCGGAGGACCTCGTCCATCCGCGCCATGCTCACGAACTCGAGTTCGTTCTTGATCTCCTGCGGCACCTCCTCGAGGTCCGCCATGTTGCGTTCAGGCAGCAGCACCCGCTTCACGCCGGCGCGGTGCGCCGCGAGCACCTTCTCCTTGATGCCGCCGACCGGCAGAACCCGCCCGCGCAGGGTGATCTCACCCGTCATCGCCACGTCGTGGCGCACCCGGATCCCGGTGAGGAGCGAGACCAGCGCGGTCATCATCGTCACGCCCGCGCTCGGCCCGTCCTTGGGCATGCCACCCGCCGGGATGTGCACGTGGATGTCGTGCTTCTCGAGGAAGTCCTCGGGGATGTCGAGCTGCTTGGCCCGGGTACGGACGAAGCTGAGCGCCGCCTGCGCGGACTCCTTCATCACATCACCAAGCTGCCCGGTGAGCTGCAGCTTGCCCGAGCCGTGCATGCGGGTCGCCTCGATGAAGAGGATCTCGCCGCCCACGCTCGTCCACGCGAGGCCGGTCGCGACGCCGGTCTCGGCGGTGCGCTCGGCGACGTCACTGATGAAGCGCGGCGGACCGAGGAACGGACGCAGATCGTCCTCGCCCTTCACCGCGAACGGCCCCGGGTCGCCCTCGGCGACCTTCACCGCGAAGCCGCGGATGACGGTGGCCACCTGCCGCTCGAGGTTCCGGACGCCGGCCTCCCGCGTGTGGTGATCGATCACGTCCTCGAGCGCCTTCTGCGTGATGTCGAGCTGCCCCTTCTTGATGCCGTGCTCGTCGAGCTGCTTCGGGAGCAAGTGGTCGGTGGCGATCGACAGCTTCTCGCGCCGCGTGTAGCCGGGGATCTCGATGATCTCCATGCGGTCACGGAGCGGCGCCGGGATGGTGTCCCCCACGTTCGCCGTCGCGATGAACATCACCTTGCTGAGATCGTAGGGGATCTCGAGGTAGTGGTCGGCGAACGTGTCGTTCTGCTCCGGGTCGAGGACCTCGAGCAGCGCCGCCGCGGGGTCGCCGCGGAAGTCGTGGCCGATCTTGTCGATCTCATCGAGCATGAAGACCGGGTTCACCGTGCCCGCCTTCTTCATCCCCTGGATCACCTGCCCGGGCAGCGCGCCGACGTAGGTGCGGCGATGGCCGCGGATCGCCGCCTCGTCATGCACGCCGCCGAGCGACACCCGCACGAATTTCCGCCCGAGGGAGCGCGCGATCGAGCGGCCGAGCGAGGTCTTGCCCACGCCAGGCGGACCGAGGAGGCAGAGGATCGGCCCCTTCTTGTCCTTCTTCAGCTTCCGCACCGCGAGGTACTCGACGATCCGCTTCTTCACCTTGTCGAGCCCGGAGTGGTCCTCCTCGAGCACCTTCCGCACCTCGGCGATGTCGAGGTTGTCGGTGGTCTCCTTGCTCCACGGGATGTCGAGGATCCAGTCGATGTAGGTCCGGACCACCGTGTACTCGGCGCTTCCGACCTGCATCGAGCGCAGGCGCTTCAACTGCTTGCGCGCGACCTGCTCGGCCTCGTTCGGCAGGTGGGCCTTCGCGATGCGCTCGTCGAGCACATCCAGATCGCCCTGGTCGCCGTCCTCCTCGCCGAGCTCTTCCTTGATGGCCTTCAGCTGCTGGCGGAGCACGTACTCGCGCTGGTTCTTCCCCATCTCCTCCTTGATCTGGGAGTTGATGCGCTCGCGCATCTTGAGGATCTCCAGCTGCCGCGTCAGCAGCCGGAGCACCTTGCGGATGCGGTCCTTCACGTCGATCGTCTCGAGCAGCTGCGCCTTTTCCTCGACCGGCGCGTCGAGGTTCGCCGCCACGAGGTCGGCGAGCGCCCCCGGCTCCTGCATCGAGTCGATCAGCGAGCCCGCCTCGCGGGGCAGCTCGGGCATGAGCTGGATGACCTGCTTGGCGATGTCGCGGAGGCTCATCGCGAGGGCCTCGGTCTCGACGTCCTCGCTCTTGGGCTGGTCGAGGCGGGAGATCCGCGCCTTCAGGTACGGGTCCTGGGCCTGAACGTGCTCCATCCGGATCCGCACGAGCCCCTGCAGGATCAGCGAGTAGTTGCCGCTCGAGTGCTTCAGCGCCTTGAGCACCCGGGCCGCAACGCCCACCGGATAGAGGTCCGGTTGCCCGGGGTCGTCGGTCGACGGATCCCGCTGCGCGAAGATGGCAATCACCGGGCTGCTCAGGCTGTCGATGTCCTCGACCAGCGCCACGGACTTCTCCCGGCCCACGTCGAAAGGCGCCACCGCGCCAGGGAAGAGAACGGCGTTGCGGATGGGCAGCACGGGGAGCTCGTCGCCGAAGCTCAGGTCCTGATCGCGGATCTCGGGGCTCTTCTCGTCTTCGTCAGCCATGGCTCCTCGGGACCCCACCCCGAGGGGCGACCGTCAGGGCCGCACCACGACGCAGAGAGGTGGAAGATAGTCAGCGCGTTTTGCGCTGGCAAGGCTCGTGCCTCGAACGGCGTGCGCAGCAGGGAAGGACGAGGCGCGTCACGGCCGTTGTCCCCCCGGAATGTTTGGCCCCGCAGGTCGCTCGAAGTACCCTCGCGCAATTCCGATGTTGCGTCGTCTCCTCGCGCTCTGCCTCGTCGCGGGCCTCTCGTGCCCGCCCCGGACGAGCCGGGCCGACATCTACACCTACACGGACGAGGATGGGGTCGTTCATTTCACGAACGTCCCGCCCCGAGGACGCCGGGGCGTCCGCGTCGCCGTGCGAACCCGCGAGGCCGACCCCTCCGACGCCCCGCGCGCCGAGGTCCCCGAGCGCGACTCCTCGCCCGAGCGATACCACCGTTTCGACGCGTTCATCACCGAGGCCGCGGCCCTCTACCGCCTCCCGGAGGCCTTCCTCCGCGCGGTCATCCGGGTCGAAAGCGACTTCCATCCGGGCGCCGTCAGTCGCGTCGGCGCCGAAGGCCTGATGCAGCTCATGCCCGGCACGGCCGGCCGGATGGGTGTCACAGACTCGTTTGACCCTCGCCAGAACATCCTCGGCGGAGCGCGCTACCTGCGGATCCTCGCCAACACCTTCGACGGCGACCTGATCCTGACCATCGCCGCCTACAATGCCGGCGAGGGCGCGGTGATGCGCCATGGAGGGATCCCGCCCTACGAAGAAACGCAGCGCTACGTCGAGCGGGTCCTCGGGTGGTACTACCGGTACCTGAGCGAGTCCGGAACCGTCGAGCTCGAGTGAGGAACGGCCGCTGCGGACCCGCCGGCCAGGCCTCTGGCGACGACTTTGGCGCCAGTGCTGGAGCGTGAGCGGCCGACAGGACGACCGGACCCGCGCGTGCGCAGCCAACCAACGATGCGGACGGAACGGAAACACCCCGCGCTGCGGACAGAGCGGGGCGACCGTGGACCGACCAGCGGTGGAGACGGAAAGTGAACGCCCCGCGCTGCGGACAGCGCGGGGCATTCGAGATTAGCCCGGCGGCGACCTACTCTCCCACTCACTTACGCGAGCAGTACCATCGGCTCTGGAGGGCTTGACTGCCGAGTTCGGGATGGGATCGGGTAGAACCCCTCCGACGTTGCCACCGGAAACTTTTGGAAGCGTGTCGACGCATTCGACTCGTCCGAAACTGGTTCGGTCGGTCGAGAGCGACCGCGAAGCCATGCTCCGCGCTCTTGCTCCCAACCCCGATCTCGAGTTGACGTTTGCCTTAGAGATAGGTCAAGCCACACGGCCTATTAGTACGGGTCAGCTCCACGCGTCACCGCGTTTCCACCTCCCGCCTATCACCTCGTGGTCTACGAGGGGCCTTCAGGGGCCTTGCGGCCCGGGATACCTGGTCTTGAGGCCGGCTTCCCGCTTAGATGCTTTCAGCGGTTATCCGTTCCGCACACAGCTACCCGGCTATGCCAATGGCATGACAACCGGAACACTGGAGGTGCGTCCGTTCAGGTCCTCTCGTACTATGAACAGCTCCTCTCAAGTATCCTGCGCCCACGGCAGATAGGGACCGAACTGTCTCACGACGTTCTAAACCCAGCTCGCGTACCGCTTTAATTGGCGAACAGCCAAACCCTTGGGACCTGCTCCAGCCCCAGGATGCGATGAGCCGACATCGAGGTGCCAAACCGCGCCGCCGATATGGACTCTCAGGCGCGATCAGCCTGTTATCCCCAGAGTACCTTTTGTCCGATGAGCGATGGCCCTTCCATGCGGGACCACCGGATCACTATGGCCTGCTTTCGCACCTGTTCGAGGTGTCCCTCTCACAGTTAAGCACCCTTGTGCCATTGCACTCGACGGCTGGTTTCCAATCAGCCTGAGGGTACCTTCGCACGCCTCCGTTACTTTTTGGGAGGCGACCGCCCCAGTCAAACTGCCCACCAGGCAGTGTCCCCGACCCCGATAAGGGGCCTAGGTTAGAAGTCCAGAACAACCAGGGTAGTATTTCAACGACGGCTCCATCGAGACCGGAATCCCGACTTCGTAGCCTCCTACCTATCCTACGCAGATTGTTCCGAACCTCACTGCCAAGTTGCAGTAAAGGTTCATGGGGTCTTTCCGTCTTGCCGCGGGTAGAGGGTATCTTCACCCCCGATACAATTTCGCTGAGTCGCTGGCCGAGACAGTGGGGATGTCGTTACGCCATTCGTGCAGGTCGGAACTTACCCGACAAGGAATTTCGCTACCTTAGGACCGTTATAGTTACGGCCGCCGTTTACTGGGACTTCGGTTCGGAGCTTCGCTTGCGCTAACTCCTCCCCTTAATCTTCCAGCACCGGGCAGGCGTCAGACCCTATACGTCCTCTTGCGAGTTCGCAGAGTCCTGTGTTTTTAGTAAACAGTCGCAACCCCCATTTCACTGCGACCCAAAAGCGCTCAGGAGGCGAACTCCATCACGCTCATGGGCACACCTTCTCCCGAAGTTACGGTGCTATTTTGCCGAGTTCCTTAGCCAGCGTTCTCTCACGCGCCTTGGGATACTCACCCCGCCCACCTGAGTCGGTTTGCGGTACGGTCACGAAAGTGGCTCCGCACGCAGCTTTTCTTGGAAGCATGGAATCACCGGGTTCCGAGCCCGAAGGCTCACCTCATCACGTCTCGGCGTTGACCCCGCGTTTGTGGCTGTCGCCTCCAACGAGATCCGCCTACACGCTTGAACGCACCACGACCAAACGGGTGGTCCGGCATATCCTTCTCCGTCCCTGCTTGCTTCAACGCCATCCTTCGCGGTGCAGGAATATTAACCTGCTTCCCATCATCTACGCCTTTCGGCCTCGACTTAGGCACCGACTAACCCATGGGAGGATTATCCTTCCCCAGGAAACCTTGGGCTTACGGCGACGAAGTTTCTCACTTCGTTTATCGCTACTCATGCCTGCATAAGCTCTTCCCAAGCCCGTTAGCGCTCCTTGCCGGTACGCCGTGTATCTGCTTGGGAATACTCCGCTACCGCTCTCTTGCGAGAACCCGAAGCTTCGGCACCACACTTGAGCCCCGTTGTATTTTCGGCGCAGGTTCGCTCGACCAGTGAGCTATTACGCTTTCTTTAAAGGATGGCTGCTTCTAAGCCAACCTCCTGGCTGTCTGAGCGCTCCCACATCCTTCTACACTTAGTGTGGATTTTGGGGCCTTAGCTGTCGATCTGGGCTCTTTCCCTCTCGGCTACGGACCTTATCACCCGCAGCCTGTCTCCCGGATAGTACTCACCGGCATTCGGAGTTTGGTTGGGTTTGGTAATCTGGTAGGACCCCTAGCCCATCCAGTGCTCTACCTCCGGTGGTATTCATCCGAGGCTATACCTCAATATATTTCGCGGAGAACCAGCTATCTCCCAGTTTGATTAGCCTTTCACTCCCACCCACAGCTCATCCCCTAACTTTTCAACGTTAGTGGGTTCGGTCCTCCAGAAGGTGTTACCCTCCCTTCAACCTGGCCATGGGTAGATCACTAGGTTTCGGGTCTACGACCAGCCACTGAATCGCCCTGTTTGGACTCGCTTTCGCTCCGGCTACACCTCACGGCTTAACCTAGCGACTGATCGTAACTCGCAGGCCCATTATGCAAAAGGTACGCGGTCGCACATTCCCTTGCGGGCATAGTGCTTCCACTGCTTGTAGACGCGCGGTTTCAGGTACTATTTCACTCCCCTTGCCGGGGTTCTTTTCACCTTTCCCTCACGGTACTAGTGCACTATCGGTCATCGGGTAGTATTTAGCCTTGGGAGATGGTCCTCCCAGATTCCCGCCGGGTTTCACGTGCCCTGCGGTACTCGGGTACCTCGACAATTGGCAGGCCGCTTTCGCGTACAGGGCTGTCACCTTCTCTGGCCGGCCTTTCCAAGCCGTTCGACTAGCTCCTGCCATACTGTTGCTTGCGCATCGAAGCCCCACGACCCCGCCCGAGATTGCTCTCGAGCGGTTTAGGCTGATCCCCGTTCGCTCGCCACTACTAGGGGAATCTCATGTTGATTTCTTTTCCACCAGGTACTTAGATGTTTCAGTTCCCTGGGTTGGCTGCTCCGTGGCTATGTATTCACCACGGTGCTGACGACTCGTCGCCGTCCGGTTGCCCGATTCGGAAATCCCCGGATCAAAGCCTGTTAGCGGCTCCCCGAGGCTTATCGCAGCTGTCCACGTCCTTCATAGCCTCCCGATGCCTAGGCATCCACCACGCGCCCTTTCTAGCTTGACCTGTATCCCTAAGGCACGCGTCGTGACTCGAGACCGGGGTTCGTCGCAAGAACGGATCCGAAGATCAGCTCTCTCGACGCGCCCGGGCTCGCGCCTCGAACGATCGAAACATGTCTATCGACACAACTTCCTGATTCAGTTTTCAGAGAACGGAGACCCGCCGAAGCGAGGGTCTCGTCCATGCGCACGACGATTTCGTGCGGATGGACCAGGCCCTCGAGGCCTATGGAGCTGACCGGGTTCGAACCGGTGACCCCCGGCTTGCAAAGCCGGTGCTCTCCCAGCTGAGCTACAACCCCGCGTGAACGAAAGTGGGGCCAGTTAGACTCGAACTAACGACCTCATCCTTATCAGAGATGCGCTCTAACCAGCTGAGCTATGGCCCCGGGTAACCGCAACCACGGCCCTGAGGCCGGCTCGGCTTGGAGCGGCGGTCGGCTCCAGAGGTGGATTGTCGAGAGATCCGAGGTCGGACCTTCAAAACTGAATCGGATGACTCCGTGATCGATGCGAATCGAGCGTCGCCGAAGCGACGGCCCATGGGTATGACCGAGCTCACCAGCCGAAGCTGGCGTCCCTCCGAAGAGGGAATGCTCCTTAGAAAGGAGGTGATCCAGCCGCAGGTTCCCCTACGGCTACCTTGTTACGACTTCACCCCAGTCACCGACCACTCCTTGGGGACCTGCCTCCTTGCGGTTGGCTCGGCCACTTCTGGAGCAATCGATTCCCATGGTGTGACGGGCGGTGTGTACAAGGCCCGGGAACGTATTCACCGCTACCTGCTGATTAGCGATTACTAGCAATTCCGGCTTCATGCAGTCGAGTTGCAGACTGCAATCCGTACTGAGGTCGGCTTTTGCCGATTGGCGACCCATCGCTGGTTAGCAACGTTCTGTACCGACCATTGTAGCACGTGTGTAGCCCCGGACATAAGGGCCATGAGGACTTGACGTCATCCCCACCTTCCTCCGGCTTGACGCCGGCAGTCTCCTCAGAGTGCCCAACTGAATGATGGCAACTGAGGACAAGGGTTGCGCTCGTTGCGGGACTTAACCCAACATCTCACGACACGAGCTGACGACAGCCATGCAGCACCTGGATCACGGTTCCCTTGCGGGCACCCCAACATTTCTGCCAGGTTCCGTGCTTTTCTAGCCCGGGTAAGGTTCTGCGCGTTGCGTCGAATTAAACCACATGCTCCACTGCTTGTGCGGGCCCCCGTCAATTCCTTTGAGTTTTAGCCTTGCGGCCGTACTTCCCAGGCGGGGTGCTTAACGCGTTGGCTACGGCACCGCGGGGGTCAATACCCGCGACACCCAGCACCCATCGTTTACAGCGTGGACTACCAGGGTATCTAATCCTGTTTGCTCCCCACGCTTTCGCGTCTCAGCGTCAGTAATCGTCCAGGTGGCCGCCTTCGCCACCGGTGTTCCTCCTGATATCTACGAATTTCACCTCTACACCAGGAATTCCGCCACCCTCTCCGATACTCGAGAACGCCAGTTTCGAGCGCAGTTCCCAGGTTGAGCCTGGGGATTTCACGCCCGACTTAGCGCTCCGCCTACACGCGCTTTACGCCCAGTAATTCCGAGCAACGTTCGCACCCTCTGTATTACCGCGGCTGCTGGCACAGAGTTAGCCGGTGCTTGCTAAGTAGGTACCGTCAAGGATCCGTCGTTTCTTCCGGACCGTTTTCGTCCCTACCCACAGAGCTTTACAACCCGAAGGCCTTCATCACTCACGCGGCGTGGCTGGATCAGGCTTGCGCCCATTGTCCAATATTCCCCACTGCTGCCTCCCGTAGGAGTCTGGCCCGTGTTTCAGTGCCAGTGTGGCTGATCATCCTCTCAGACCAGCTACGCGTCTTCGCCTTGGTAGGCCGTTACCCCACCAACTAGCTGATGCGCCGCAGGACCATTCTCGAGTGCTAGCTTGTATACAGAGGCCAGCTTTCCCCTCTCCGACCGAGGTCGGCGTGGGCATATGCGGTATTAGCGTCCCTTTCGGGACGTTATCCCCCGCTCGAGGGAAGGTTTCCTACGTGTTACTCACCCGGACGCCACGCTACCGGGGACGAATCCCTTTCGCGTTCGACTTGCATGTGTTAGGCCCGCCGCGAACGTTCGCTCTGAGCCAGGATCAAACTCTCCAGTTATAACTGTGAGCTTTTTTCCTGGGCATCTCCGACACCAAGGTGTCGGTCGCCAGCTCCCCGAGGGGAGTGGCTAGAGCCCGTTGCTCGAATCTCAATGCCTCTTCCGAAGTGTCTTGGCGGCCGAAGCCGTCAAGGCGCAGCCCGAAGGCTGCCACCACGTCGAGGACCCATGAGCTTCACGGAGTCTTCCGATTCAGTTTTCAAGGACCGACTGACGAAGCAGGGCTTCATCTTGCGACGGGTGCGAATCTCACCGCGGGGCGGTAGGCTCAGCGACCGTGTCGCGAAGGGTTGGTGAACGTAGCGGAAACTTTTTGAACCGTCAAGTTTCTTCGTTCGACCTTCGAGGCGTCAGAGCCGTTTCTCGAAGGGGCGCGCTTTCTAGCGCGTTCTGGGTGCCGGTCAAGAACTTTTTTTCAGCACCCTCGCGATTCAGCGTTCTGACTCGCGACCCCGTTTCGGCAGCGCCTCGTGGGGAGGCCGGGGATAGCATTCGTGGCGAAGCTGTCAAACACGATCCGTCGGGGAGGGTGTCGAATTTCGACCTTGGCCGAGGATCACTGGTTTTTTTCGGTTTCCGTCGTGCGCTCATCGAGCGGAAGCGCGATCCCGAGGGTGCCGGGGGCGACGCCTAGGCGCGTGAGCGTGTCGGCGGTGACTCGGAGTTCCCCGGGGGCGAGGCCGACCTCGCACGGAATTGCCACGAAATAAGGGGGGGACGCGCTCGAGACGGCAAGCAGCGCCTTCGTGTCGGCAGGGCCGATGCAGAGCGCTCCGGCGCGGCTGCGGCGCACGAGGAGGATGTCATCGAGGCGGGCGACGAAGTGCGGGCCGCCATCGAAGGGGTCGACGCGGTCCCAGTAGCGGAAGCCGATGCGGCGCAGAAGGAGCTCCACGCCGCGGGTTTGCGGGCCGACCTTGCCGATCACCGACTGCGCCTCCGGCGAGAGCAGCGAGGCGTAGATGTGGCCGTCGGGAAAGAGGCCGCGAATGAACTCCTTGTTCTGCTTCGAGAGCCGATCGGCTTCTCGGTAGGTGAGGCCGGTGAAGTGGCGTCCGACGGCCTCCCAGAGGTGCGAGGTGCCGTCGGGCTCGAGCGGCGGGAGCAGCTCCGCGAGGACGAGCGGCTGCACGAGCTCGCGGTGCGCGGCCATCCACAGAAAGCGGACGTACGAAATGAGCATGCCGGCGCGCCCTTCGCTGCGGCGCACGTCGGGGTGCACGACGAGGCCGCCGATCTCGGTGGGGCCGTCGTACGAGTAGCCGATGGTGAGGACCTGGTGGGCGAAGTGGCGATCGAGCGTGGCCGAGTAGCGCTCCTCGGTGTGCACGTCGAAGTAGATGTAGGGGGCTTCGCGGCGGCCGAGCTGGCCGATGATCATCGAGGTACCGACGACGCGGCGGCTCGCGCACTCGCGCAGCACGAACACGTACTCGCGGCGCTTGGGGCTCGTGATCTCGCCGCTGAAGCTCCGCTCGGAGAGGTCGAGGATCTGCGCGACGACGTCGGGGTCGTGGGGAAGGTTGACGGAGTCGAGGTAGCGCGCGAGCTCGAGGAGAGAAGCATGATCGGCCCGCGTCGCGGCACGGATCTCGTAGCGGGGGCCGAGGGCGGTCATGCGCGCAGGAGATCAGATGGGCACGCGGATGTCGAGCGACGCGTTCAGAACGTCTTCTTGCTGTCGAGGAGGATGGTGACGGGACCGAGGACATCAGCGCGGACGACCATCTCGGCGCGAAAGCGCCCGGTGGCGACGACGAGGCCGGCGGCAGCGAGCTGGGCTCGGACGGAGTCGAGGAGGGGGACGGCGACGTCGGGGGGCGCGGCGCCGTCGAACGAAGGGCGAAGACCGCTGCGGGCGTCGCCGAAGAGGGTGAACTGGGAGACGAGGAGAACCTGCCCGCCGACGTCGCGCACCGAGCGGGACATCTTGCCGTGCCCGTCCTCGAAGATGCGCAGGCCCGCGAGCTTCTGCGCCATCCACGCGGCGTCAGGGGCGCCGTCGTCGCGGCCGACGCCGAGGTAGACGAGCAGGCCGTGGTCGATGCGGCCGACGAGCTCGTCCGTGACGGTCACCGAGGCTTCTCCGACCCGCTGGGCGACGGCGCGCATGGAGAAGGCGTAGCAGGTGGAAGGCGGCGCGGTGACCGGCCGGACGAGGAGGCTGGCGTCCGGGCGCGGGAACGGAGTACGACTCGACGTCGTGACCGCCATCGTCGGACTGACCGGAGGGATCGCCTCGGGCAAGAGCTCAGTGGCGTCGATCCTCCGGGCCGAGGGAGTCGTGATCGTGGACGCCGACGAGGTCGCTCGCGAGGTCGTGGCAAAGGGCAGCCCAGGCCTCTCGGCGGTCGTGGAGGCGTTCGGGCCGCACATCCTCGGGCCCGGGGGCGAGCTCGATCGGAAGGCGCTGGGCGCGCGCGTATTCGCGGACGCCGAGGCGCGCCGGCAGCTCGAGGCGATCACGCATCCCCGCATTTTCGCGCGCTCGATGGAGAAGCTGGGCGCGGTCGCGGCGTCGGGCGCGCCGTACGGAATGTACGACGCGGCCCTGCTCGTGGAGAACGGGAGCCACCGGATGATGCAGGCGCTGGTCGTGGTGGCGGCGCCGCGGGCGCTGCAGCGGGCGCGGATCGTCGCGCGGGACGGGCTCACCGAGGCCGAGGCCGACGCGCGGATCGACGCGCAGTTGCCGCTCGAACAGAAGATCGCGGTGGCCGATCACGTGATCTGGAACGATGCGGACTTGGGCACGCTGCGCGCCCGCACGCTCGACGTGCACCGGCGCTTGACGGAGCAGTTCGCATGAGCCGTACGGTCGTGGTGACGGGCTACCCGACGTCGTTCCTCGCGACGCGGCTGGTTCGCACGCTCGCCGCCTCGCCGGGGACCGACGTGATCTGCGTGGTCCACTCGAAGTTCGAGGCCGAGGCGGCGGCCGCGCGCGACGTGCTCGAGGGGCCCGCCCGGGCGCGGGTGCACCTCGTCGGAGGCGACGTGGCGGCGATGGACCTCGGGCTCTCGGGGGCCGAGTTCCTGGACCTCGCGGGGCGCGCGAACGTCATCCACCACTGCGCCGCGGCGAGCTACCCAGGCGTGGAACGCGAGGCCGCGGTTCGACTCAACGTGGACGGCGTGCGCGAGGTGCTCGAGCTCGCCCGGGAGGCGACGCAACTGACCCGCCTCGTGGCCTGGTCGACCGCGCTGGTCTCGGGCGATCGACGGGGCTGGGTGCGGGAAGAGGAGCTCGTCGCGCCGCCGCGCTTTCGCAACGTGGTCGAGGAGACGCGCTTTCACGGCGAGCGGATCGTGCGGCAGGAGCTGGGCAAGCTGCCCATCACGATCCTCCGGCCATCGAACGTGGTCGGGGACTCCAAGACCGGCGAGATCGACCGGTACGAGGGGCCCTACCTGCTGATCCTGCTGATGCTGAGTTCACCCACCGATCTGCGGGTACCACTGCCTGGACGGGGCGAGGTGCCGCTGAACCTCGTGCCGATCGACCATGTCGTCGACGCGGGCCTCGCGATCGTGGACGACCCGCGCTCGGTGGGGCGCACGTTTCACCTCGTCGATCCCGAGCCGGCGAGCGTGCGGGAGGTGTTCACGAAGATCGCCGCGGCGACGGGCCGACCGTCTCCGCGGGGGGTCCTGCCGGCGCAGCTCGCTTCCACGCTGCTGCGCGCACCGGGCCTCGAGCGGCTCGCCAACGTGCCCCGAACGTTCCTCGAGCAGCTCGCGACCGACGTGGCCTACGATGCGCGGAACGCCCGGGAGATCCTCGCTCCGCTCGGGCTGCGGTGCCCACCCTTCGCGTCGTACGTGGACGTCATGGTCGAGCACGTGAAGAACGCGCAGGACCGGACGGCCTCGGGCCGTGGAGCGCCCCGAGACGACGAGCCCGATCCGTTCGGCTGAGGGGTCAGCGCGGGCCGCACTCGCCGGTCGAGCGGTTGCAGCGCGGCAGGTCGGCGAAGAACATCGCGCAGTAGCCGTCGCTGCCGACGCGGCGGCAGTCCGGAGCGCAGATGCTGAAGGTGTTCAGCCAGCACACCTGGGCGAGCGTGCCGACGCCGACGCAATCGTCGTTCCCCTCGCAATAGCAGGTGAATTCGTCGACGAATCCGTCGCCGTTGTCGTCCCGGCCGTTGCAGCACTCGCTCATCGGGCCGAAGGGGGCGCAGTCGGGATCGCCGCAGTCGGGCCGGCCGTCGCAGTCGTCGTCGCGGCCGTTCGTGCAGGTCGCGACGCCGATCTCGTTCGGGGCAACCGGGGTGCAGGTCGAGGTGCAGAAGGGGCGGCTCGCGCAGTCCGGATCGCGGCAGTCGAGGAGGGTGTCGCAGTCGTCGTCGATCCCGTCGCGGCAGAAGGTCTCGGTCATCGAGCGCGGCACGCAGGCGCAGCCGGGACGGCCGGCGCAGTCGGGGTCGCCGCAATCGAAGAGGCCGTCGCAGTCGTCGTCTCGCCCATCGCCGCAGCTCGTCTCGGTCATGCCGGTCGGCACGCAGGTCCGGCAAGAGGGATCGGCGGCGCAGTCGGAGTCGACGCAGTCGAAGAGGCCGTCACAGTCGTCGTCGGCGCGGTTGGCGCAATCGAACTCGAGGGACGCACAGACGCCGCACTCAGGCGTGGCCGCGCAGTCGGGGTCGATGCAGTCCACGAAGCCGTCGCAGTCGTCGTCGAGGAAATCGAAGCAGGCGCGCTCCACCGGGAAGCTCGGGACGCAGGCCCCGCACTCGGGCCGGCCGGAGCACACCGGATCGCTGCAATCGGCCGCTCCGTTGCAGTCGTTGTCGAGGCCGTCGAAGCAGCGCTCGGGCGAGGTGGTGGAGAAGCACCCGGAGCCCGGGACGCAGGTGTCGAGGGTGCACGCGACACCGTCATCGCAGGTCAAGAACGTGCCCGGCCGGCAGATGCCGGTCGTTCGGTTGCAGGTCTCCTCGCCGTTGCAGGGATCGAGGTCGCCGCACTCTGCGTCGCCCATGCAGGGGACGCGCACGCATCCGCCCGCGGCGACCCGGCAGATCTCGCCGGCGCCGCAGAGGGACGAGTCCGCGAACGAGACGCAGCCGACGGTGGGATCGCAGAACTCGACGGTGCAGAAGATGCCGTCGTCCTCGCAGGAGGGGGCCGGCCCGGAGACGCAGAAGCCGCCTGGGTCGCAGCGGTCCTCGCCGTTGCACGCGTCGCCGTCGAAGCATTCCTCGTCACGGACGCAGCCGCCGCTCGGAACGCAGCCGAGGGACGGGTCGCAGCGGGAACCCGGTCCACACGCGGCGTCGTCGGGCTCGAACACGCAGCCGCCCGGCTCGACGCAGCTGTCGCGGGTGCACGCGACGCCGTCCGAGCAACCGACCGGACCGACGGGGACGCAGCGCCCACCCATGCACGCCTCGGCTCCGTTGCAGACGAGGCCATCGTCGCAGTCGGAGGTGCGCTCGCAGGTCCCGCCGGTGTCGCGGCGCGGGACGTCGGTGCTTGCATCGCGAGGCCCCGCGTCGCGGAGACCTCCGTCGGAGCCGCCGCCGAAGCCCTCGTCGAGGGCGGTGCGCCACCCGCACGAGGGGACGGCGAGGGCCACGAGGAGCGGAAGAAACGACGCGAAAGAACGCAATTGATGGCGCATGCAAGCCTCGAGGAGAGGCTAGCGCAGAACGGCGAAGGGGCGCGAATCCCCGGCCGAGACCCGGCCCGAAGGGTTCGCGATTCTTCACCCGGCAGGGTTGGACGGCACCGGGGCTCGGGCCTAGATGCAGGCGCATGTCTCGGTGGCCGATTGCAGCATGCGTGGGCGTTCTGGCTGCGTGCGGTGCGGCATCGGGCGACGCCGACGCAGGGCCGCCTCCCGTGCGGCTCGTGGTCGTGGGCGAGAGCGAGCTCGGCGACACCGTGGAGACGATTCGCATCCTCGGGGATCTGCAAGGCGAGATCGAGGTGCGGGTATTCGCCGAGGTGCCGGCGCGCATCCGGACCCTGAGCGTGCACGAGGGAGATCGCGTGCGGGCGGGTGACGTGCTGCTGACGCTCGAGGCCGAGCGACTGAGCCTGGGCGTCGAGCAGGCTGCGGCGGCCGTCGACGCGGCGTCGGTGGCCCGCGACCAGCTCCTCGCCGACCTCGAGCGCGCGCGGCGCCTCTCGGCGAGCGGGGCGATCCCCGAGAGCCAGGTGACCGCGCTCGAGGCCCAGCTCCGGGCCGCTGAGGCGAACATCACCACCCTCGACGCCGCGGCGCGGAGCGCGGGCGCGGCGCGGCGGCAGGCCGTGGTGCGGGCGCCGGTCGATGGGACGGTGGCACAGCTCGCGTTCGCGGCGGGTGACATGGTGGCGGGCGCGGCGCCGATCTGCGCCATCGTACAGGCCGAGCGGGTCGAGTTGATGCTGCGCGCGACCGAGGCCGACTACGTGCGCATCCGCGAGGGGATGACGGCCGAAGTGACCTTCCCTGCCCTGCCCGAACTGACCCGCACCGGCGTCGTGACGTCGGTCTCGCCCGTGCTCGATCGGCTCACCCGGACGGCGAGCGTCGAGGTGTCGATCGACAATGCCGACGGCGCGCTGCGGCCCGGGATGACGGGACGGGCGGCGATCGAGCTGTCGCGGCGGAGCGGGGTCGTGCTGGTTCCTTCGCCGGCGGTGGTGATGCTGCCCGAGACCGACGAGACCCGGGAGGCGATGGTGTTCGTGGTCGAGGACGGGCACGCGAACCGCCGGGACGTGTTGCTCGGGCCGCGGACCGGCGAGCGGGTGGAGATCCGCGAGGGTCTTGCCCCGGGCATGACGCTGGTGATCGAGGGCCAGCACCTGCTCCGCGACGGAATCGAGGTGCGAACGACGCGCTCGAGCCTGGAGGTCGGCACCGTCGCCGAGGGCGGAGCGGAGGCGGCGACGCCGTGAGCGAGGGGCCGAGCGAGTCCGGCGAGCTGGGCGGGGGGATCTCGCTCGGCGAGCGTTCGATCCGGCGCTCCGTGACGACCGCGATGATCTACCTGTGCCTGATCGGGTACGGGGCCTTCATCCTCTACAACCTGCCGCTGAACCGGCTGCCCGACGTCGAGCTGCCGGTGATCGCGGTGATCACCACCTACACCGGGGCGAGCCCGGCGGACATCGAGACGCTGGTCACGGCGCCGATCGAGCGGGCGGTGGCCTCGGTGGAGGGCGTCGAGACAGTACGCAGCACGTCGCGGCAGGGGACCTCGCTGGTGATCGTCCAGTTCACCTGGGGCCGCGACATGGACGACGCAGAGACCGACGTCCGCAAGAACATCGAGATCTTCGCCGGGGACTTCTTGCCCGACGAGGCCTCGCGGCCGCTGACGTTCGCCTTCGATCCGAGCCTCGCGCCGGTGATCTTCCTCGGCATGGAGGGCACGCTCGACCCGCACAGCCTGCGGCGGATCGCCTCGGAGGAGGTGCAGCCCTTCCTCGCGCGGCTCGACGGCGTGGCAGCGGCCGAGGTGATCGGCGGGCTCGATCGACAGATCCACGTGCGCCTCGATCCGATCTGGCTGCAGGCCAACGGGATCTCGCCGCAGCAAGTCCTCGACGCGCTGAGCGCGGCGAACGTGGTCGTGCCCGCGGGCGCGATCGACGACGGCAACCAGCTCTTGAACATCCAGCCGACCGCGTCGTTCCGTACGGTGGCGGAGATCGAGGAGGTGGTGGTCGGGGTGCGGGGGATGCGGCCGGTGCGCCTGGCCGAGGTGGCCGAGGTGATCGACGGCTTCGAGGAAGAAACGCACGTCGTCGCGGTGAACGGCGAGAGCGCGGTGCTCGTCGCGGTGCGCAAGCAGTCGGACGCGAACACGGTGGCCGTGGCGCGGGCGGTGCGCGAGGCCCTGCCCGAGCTGAACGAGCGGCTGCCGGACGGCGTGCGCCTCGTGCCGATCTTCGACGAGTCGGACTCGATCCTGCGGGCGATCGGGAACCTCGGCACGACCGCGTGGCAGGGCTTCCTGCTCACGGCGTTGGTGCTGCTCGCGTTCCTGCGGAGCTGGCGGGCGAGCGCGATCAACATGGTCGCGATCCCGATCTCGATCGTGGTCGGTTTCGTCGCGATGGCGTGGGCCGGGGTCACGCTGAACCTCATCTCGCTCGCCGGGCTCGTGCTCGCGATCGGGATGGTGGTCGACAACGCGACGGTCGTGCTGGAGTCGACCTACCAGCACCTCGAAGCGGGGCGCTCGCCGATGCGCGCGGCCATCGAGGCGACGAAGGAGATGACGATGCCGGTCGTCGCCTCGACGCTGACGACGGTGGTGGTCTTCCTGCCGATCCTGCTCGTCGAGGGCATCGCCGGCGAGCTCTTCCGCGACATGGTGCTCACCATCACCATCTCGCTCCTGGCCTCGCTGCTCGTGGCGGTGACGCTCGTGCCGATGATGTCGGCGCACCTGCTGGGCGGCGACCTGACGACCGGCTTCAGCCGCTTCGTGCAGCGGATCACCTGGTTCCTCGACCTGCTCGTGCCGGCCTACGATCGAGGGCTGCGCTGGTCGCTCGCGCGCCCGAAGACGGTGCTCGGTCTCGCGCTCCTCGCGTTCCTCGGCTCGCTCGCTATCGTGCCCTTCCTCGGCAGGGATTTCCTGCCGCCGACCGACAACTCCGACGTGCGGATCGAGGTGACGGCGGCGCCGGGGATCTCGCTCGACGAGATGCGCGAGCGCATCGCCGGGGTCGAGGCGCTGATCCGCGACGAGGTGCCCGAGACGCGGGTCATCTACACCGACTACGGCCAGTCGGAGGGCTTCTCGGCGATCTTCGGCTCGACCGCGAACCGCGGCACGATCCGGCTCCGGCTGGTGCCGCCGGCCGATCGGAACCGGACCCAGCGCGAGGTCGAGCAGGCGCTCACCCGGCGCTTCCGCGACGTGCCGGGCATCGACCTACGGATCGCGACCTTCGGCCTCGGGGGCGGTGCGGGCGGCGACGTCGAGTTGCTGCTCTTCGGGGACGACCTCGACGACCTGCGGCGCACCGGGGAACGCCTCCGCGACGAGCTCGGCGGCATCGAGGGCGTGGTCGACACGCGCTTCTCGATGACCTCGGGCAACCCCGAGCTCGACGTGGTCTTCGACCGCGAGCAAATGCGCGCGCTCGGCCTCACCCCGGCCGGCG
>Ga0209985_10000802_pt1 | contig 32829 bp, 31 predicted proteins | sample NOAtaG_FD_187305 | JGI IMG/M metagenome (GOLD analysis project Ga0209985, IMG submission 187305) | Freshwater lake microbial communities from Lake Erie, under a cyanobacterial bloom - NOAA_Erie_Diel6S_1000h metaG (SPAdes) (version 2) | ecosystem: Environmental > Aquatic > Freshwater > Lake ...
GCGATCGCTGTTTCTTTGCAAGCGATGTTACCAAATGTGAGATTAGCGATCGCGCATGGACAGATGCAGGAGTCAGAGTTAGAGGCGGCGATGGTTGCTTTTAATAACAATGAGGCGGATATTCTCCTCTGTACGACGATTATTGAGTCGGGTTTGGATATTCCGCGTGTGAATACGACTGTGATTGAGGATGCTCATAAGTTGGGTTTGGCGCAACTATATCAATTGCGTGGTCGCGTTGGTCGGGCAGGGATTCAGGCTCATGCCTATTTGCTGTATCCGCCTAACCTTGAGTTGACAGATTCAGCTAAGAAGAGATTGGATGCGATTCAGGAATTTAGTCAGCTTGGTTCGGGTTATCAACTGGCGATGCGCGATATGGAGATTCGTGGTTTGGGGGATTTGTTGGGTGAGGAGCAGTCGGGGCAGGCAGATGTGATTGGCTTTGCGCTATATATGGATTTACTTCAGGAATATCTCCATGAGTTGCGCGGAAAGATTTTGCCTGAAGTTGCGGATACTGAGCTTCAATTGCCGCGTTTGGTTGCTTTTATTCCTGATACTTACATAGAGGACAATGAGACGAAGATTAATGCTTATTTGACTTTGGCGAAGGTGAAGTCGAAGGAGGAGATTGTCAAGTTGGCTGCGGTTTGGGAATGGCTGTATGGGGCTTTACCTGAAGAAACTCAGGTATTGCTCAGGGTGATGGAACTGAAGTTGGTGGCGCGGAAGGTTGGGGTGTTTCGCATTTATGCTTCAGAGGATGGACGAGATCTGTTTCTGGACTCGAAGCTGACGGATTCGCTTTGGGAGTTGCTTCATGCCAAGATCCCGATTGAGTTCTATTATCGTTTCTCTTTCGAGAAGGGCAGAATTAAGATCACGAGTCTGGCTCTTCTGCCTGGGGATAAGCAGGTGCATTTCTTGATTGAATGGTTGGGCTGTTTTTTGAATTAAGCTTTGGGCGATCGCTGATTCGTTCTTTAATCTGAAATTGATTACTTTAGAAATCAAAGTTTCTGGAGTAATCTGGCAAGATCAGCTTTGCTCACTCTATCGACAAACGGTTAGCCGCACCACAAATTAGTGCAAAAATGCTGTCTGTCACATTCAGGATAAAATTTCAGGGCTAGAAATGTTAATATCTTTTTCAATTAATGAATGTGATCCGACATTCTTGTGTCCTATGAAAAAATCATCATTAGCCTTTCTGAGTAGCCCCGCATTACTAGCAGCTTATTTGTTGTCAGTTTCTCCCACATATGCAAACACTAACGAAAGTAAGAAAAATAACCAAGATGGCGATCCTTATGTGTCAACGGTTGTAATTACAAGAGACAATCCAACTCTCGATTTAAACAGCCAATCTGAAGACGATCGCACTAATGTTCTGACCAGCGATCGCATTGGCGATCTTGCCATTAGCAACCGAGGTTGTGACTGTATGGGATGCCGTCAAGCAGTTTTATCCCTTTTTTCTAAATAACAGCGCAACTGTTTGAAAAGTCTCATGCCATCATCAAAACCGTGCCATCATGGTGATCTTACGCGATCGCCATGATGATTAATCCTCTGGATTCTCCTCAATACATACAAGCAAGAAAATCAGATTTTAGCTTTTCTGCGTCAAGGTTACGACCAATAAAAACTAATTCATTTTGACGATGCTCATTAGGTTTCCAAAGACGATCGCGGGTAGCGTCAAACAACATATGCACACCTTGAAACACAAAGCGTTCATCAATTCCTTTGATATTGAGAATACCTTTCATTCTGAAAATATCAACGCCTTGCTCTCTTAATAGATCGCTAATCCAAGCATTAACTTTAGGCAAATAGAGTTCACCCTCTTCAACGATCGCCACAGATTTCACCGTGTCATCATGCTCATGGGCATCTTCACCAAGAAACTCAGGATCGATTTGCAAAGCCCGATCTAGCTGAAATGCACCAATACCTAAAACTGCATCCATTTCAATCTCAGAGTTTTGCGTGCGATAGATTTTACACATCAAGTTCATGGATTTGATGCGTTGTTCTAGTTCTAATAGTTCTGTTTCACTGACTAAATCAGTTTTGTTGAGCAGAATAATATCCGCAAAAGCAATTTGCTCCTGTGCTTCTTCCGCATCCCAATGTTGAGAGATATGTTTCGCATCAACGACGGTGACTACTGCATCTAGCTTCGTTTTGGCGCTGACATCTTCATCGACAAAGAAGGTTTGAATTACGGGTGCAGGATCGGCGAGTCCCGTAGTTTCAATCACTAAATGATCGAATTTGTCACGGCGGCGCATCAGATTCGTAATAATCCGAATCAAGTCACCGCGCACAGTGCAGCAAATACAACCATTATTCATCTCAAAGATTTCTTCATCGGCATTGACCACCAATTTGTGATCGATGCCAACTTCACCAAATTCATTGACGATGACAGCAACTTTTTTGCCATGTTCATGGGTGAGAATGCGATTAAGTAATGTGGTTTTACCTGCGCCGAGGTAGCCTGTGAGGACGGTAACGGGAATTTGTGTGTTGGTGATCATAGATTTGTTTGGGATTTTTTAGGAAAGTCAATTTCAGCAGGAAATCTAGAAAGTAAATACAGTTCTCAATGTGCCGACAGTGATGGTGCTATTGTTGCTGTTGTTATTGGGATTGAAGATAAACTGTAAGTCTGGAGTGATGCTGATATTGTCAGAGATAGGGAAGCGATAGAACAGTTCCACATTGGTTTGAGTGGCATTACCCACTTGGTTCTCAATGAAAGGTTGTCCAACAGCGATCGCTGCCATCGCCCCTTCCTTAAACAAATCAGGAAAAGCAAAACCCGCAGACCAAGTTTGGGGACTCAGAGAGTCATTGGCTGTAGTGGTATAGGTGGGAAGTGCGGCGGAAATGGCAGTACCGCGATTACTGATATTTCCAAATCCATAACGCCCAAAAACGGCGATCGCCTTATTAAAAGCCCACTCAAGATTTACGCCACCTGTGTTGTAATCCAGATTATTGACCGAGGCGCGAGTATATTGCAGACGGATTGCGAAGGGACTAGCATCATCAGCATTTTTCGGCGCAAACTCTAGCTCAACCGTACCTTGATAGGGATCACCAAATAAACCTTGATTAATAGTTCCATTGGGTGCGCCTGCGTCCGCCGTTGCACTGCTGGCATTTGCGGCGACATATCCCGCTCTCAGGGTAAAAGCACTACCGCCCAAATTCCAATCAAGCACTGCGCCAGCGCCATCATTCACAGGCAAGATCAAAGGATTGTTAATGAACATACCAATGGCAAAATCTGACGACTCATCATTGGCAAAACTATTGGCATCAAGGTGATCATTGAGGGACATCGCTGTACCGATCGAAGCACGGATATCTTTGCCAATGGGGAAGTCATAGCGCAAACGATTTAGACTCACGGTGGAGGCAACATCGCTATAGTCAAATTTAGAACTGTTATTAAATCCTGAAAACCCAGCAAAAATGTCGCCGCCGCCATCAAGGGAATTGCTGAGGTTAGTGCCACCATTGCCAACTTCTAAGCGCGTTAGCAAAAGGTCTTCACCCGTAAAACTGGTATTGAAGTTGAGGCGCACACGACTGATTACCGTAGTATTTGCTTTCCCCGCCCCCAAAATGCCACCAACGGGATCGAGTAAGTCAGCATTGCCTGAGCCACTCGCGGAAACAGACATGATCGCTTGACCTTCCAGTTTCGTAGTAACAGAGAATTGCTGTGCTTCCAATTTGGCGGTTTTTGCGTCAAGAGAATCCACTCGACCACGCAATGTAGCTAATTCTGCGGCAAACTCTTCTTGCAATTTTTGTAATGTGGCAAGATCTTCTTTCCCAACTTTATCGGCTAAGCCTGCGGAAATAATTTCATTGATTTTGTCTAAACAAGCATTTAGTCCCGCCGCAAATTCATAACGACTGGTGGCTTGATTGCCACGAAAGGTGCGATCGGGATATCCTGCGATGCAGCCATAGCGTTCTACTAAGGATTGCAGAGCCGTAAAAGCCCAATTGGTGGGTCTTACATCGCTCAGTTGCGAAACTGATGTAACGTTCTGTCCAATTACATCTTTGGTTGGAGGGATAGATTGAGCCGACACACTAGATACAGCGCTAGGGAGAATCCCGATCGCCGCAACAGCGATCGCTTTAACTAATTTTTTTTGCATTTGTCTAGACATAATTTTTGATTGTGGATGTATTTTGTAATTTAAGTATAAGAATGATAATCATTATCAGTTCTTGATTATAGCAGGTCTAACCTCAGATTTGCGATCGCTTGCCTATATCGCATCTAATCAAACATCGCCATTTCAAGGATGAAATGCAACGACTAGAGATAGTCGAGTCAACCCTAACTCATATAAAAACTGCTAAGTAGCTGGGCTTAATGAAAACCTAAAACCAGAGTTTGTTCCGCCCGCGTAGCGGGCGGAACAAACTTTAGGTTACTTATGCCTAGCTACTTATATCGCTATGAAGCTGATGGAGATTTTTCTGGCTTAATTGGAGCCTCAATAGAAGGAGGTGATGGTGCAATGAGAGGGGGATTATCCACAACTGGTTCAGTAATAATGGGGACTGGTGAATTGACAATTGGTTGAATTGGAGTTGTAACTGGTTCAGGTGAATTTATTTGTGGCTCTGGCGATCGCACAGGTTGTGAATTAACGGGAATAGTCACAGCCGAAGGTTTAGGAGTTTCTAATTCCCTTTGACGACGATCTTCTGCTAATTTTCTTTGTTCAGCCTCTTGAGCGGCTAACTGCTCAGCCTCCTGACGACGACGCTCCTCGTTTTGGCGTTGAAATTGAGAACCTTCTTCTTCAAAAGTGACCCTCACTTTCACATTAGCCCGACCACCTTCAGGAATGGTTTGGGGATTAAATTGCCATTTGCTCATGGCTTCGAGCGTTTCGCGATCGGTCTGTGCGTCACCACTAGATTGACGTAAGCGGACATTTGTAACCCTGCCATCGGGGGCAATATCGTAGGTAACTCTGGGCGTACCTTCTGTACCACGATATTGAGGTTTGGGGCAACTGAGGCATTCGAGTTTTGGTGGCGGATTGTTGTTTGACTGACTAGGCACAGGGATGGGGATCGTTGGTAAGATCGCGTTGGTTTGTGTCCCTTTTCCGTTAGGGTTGCCATTTACAATGCCATTGATGACTCCATTTTTAGAGCCATTAGGATTGCCGTTAATTTTGCCGCCTAATACAAATCCTGTGGGAATCTTAGCATTACCAAATCCAGAACCAATTCCATTTTTAGCAATGATTGGACCACCACCAGACTGAATTTTTGTATCGCTTACTCCTGAAGTGATTAGAGGTTTTAGGCTGTCTGGGGCTGCTGCATCTTTTCCTTCTTTTGGAGATGCTGTGTTTTCAGGTGCGAGGGCGATCGCAACGGGAGCCGCTTCAACAGGTTGGCTAGTCTCAATATTATTAACTGGCTCTGGTTCTTCTATTTCTTTAGGAACTTCTGCTATTTCCTGTTGAGATGTTTTCTGGTCAGATGTTTGAGCGTCGTCAACGATGACTTCTATCGTATCATCGATTACGTTACTAACAGGACTCCATAAAGTTGGGATTGGAGCAATCATTACAGCAGCATGAACACAAGTAGAGCCAACAAAACCCATGAATAATATGGATGCTAAGGCTCGATTTTCTTCTTTTAAATGGTCATCAGCAGGTTTAGATATTTTCATAGATTTATCTTCTAATTAGTGGTTATCTGGTCGTCAGTATTCAGTGTTTTTGATTTGAAAATAAACAATTACTACGCACGATTAACTTCCTTTGGTAGCGATCGCCATTTTGACGCGGGGAATTTGGCGCAGTTGATCCATAATTTGAATCACATCACCATGTTGGACAGTGCGATCGGCATTAAGAACCACAATTAGATCTTGGTTGGGGGTTAGTAATTGTTTGACGCGATCGCTGACTTCGGTAATACCAATTTTTTGTTTGTTTAAAAATACTTCTGCCTTGTCATTAACGCTGATTGTGGCGCGAGCAGGTGTTTTTTGCATTACGCCAGATTGCGCTTTGGGCAAATCTACGGGTAAACCTTCAGTACGATTTAAAAACAAGGAAGAAAGTACAAAAAACGTCAACAGCGCAAAAATTACATCCATGAGGGGCAAAAGGTTCTTGATTTCTAGGGGCTGATTTGCCATCTCAGCTTCATATCGGCGGCGTAGTTTTCTAGACATGGATATTCACCTGTTGATGAGCCTGTTGATCGGTCTGCTGACGATGCGATCGCAAATGTTGTAGTTCCAGTTGAGTACAACATTCATCAAAATAAGCAATTTGTTGAGCATAAAGCGATCGAAAGATACTTGCAGCAATCAAAGCTATTACTGCCACAACCAACCCCACCGCAGTGGAAATAAGAGCTTCACTGATGCCACCTGTAACATTAAGGGACTTGGAGCCGCCTATATCACCTAAAGTGAGAGAAGCAAAGGAAGTAATCAAACCAGTGACTGTACCCAGTAATCCTAATAAGGGAGCGAGTCCCACAATAATTTCAAAGATATTATTGAAGCGTTTAAGTTTAGGAATTTCTGATTGTGTCCTTGCGTCAAGAGCAAGCACAAATTCGCTGGGTGTAGCGTTGGGAATGGATAGAGCTTCTAGATAAATGCGGGCGATCGGTAAATCGATATGTTGTTGCAAAAACTCTTTAGCTTGAGTAGGATCATCTTGATAGATGTTCAGCGCAGTTTTGATGATGCGCTTCTGTTGTTTTTTAATTCGCGACCAAAAAATTGCTCTCTCGATCGCTAAGGTAACGACAAGAAAAGAACAAATCATGAGCGGGATAATTGTAATCCCGCCTGCGACAAGCGTATCGAATAGTTTGGACATTGACTTAAGAGAATGATTTTTGGTTTATTTAAGGAAAACACGCTGAATGCGCTCAAAAGCGATAACTAGGTTGCAGAATTTTTTGGCTAACCTGATTGTCTAAACTGTCTCTGTGGTACGAAGCTCTACCTAGCTTAATCTCTTGCTCGATAGTTGATGGAGAGAAAGAAATAGAAGGTAATTGCAATTGCAGTTCAATTTCCTTAATGATTTGGTCGATTTGTTCAGGTTGAACTTGATAGTGATAGTTGCGATCAGGCAGAGAAACGATCACGGGCGCAGATTTGCAGCAGCCAAGACATTCAGTTGCTTTGATCAATACATGGTCTTGCAGATGGCGATCGCGAATGGCTTTTTCTAGAATTGCGATTAGCTCTTTACTGCCCCGTTTGGCACAGGCTCCTTTTTGGCAGATGAGCAGGCTACAGGTTGCTGTAACGTTGTTGAGTGTAGTCATGGTTAAAATTTTTCCTAACCCAGTAAGGTTTTTCAAACAAAGAAATGGCTAGGACATTTCTTTGTTTGGTAATTAGCGAGAGATAAGTAAACTAAAAACTAAGAGGATTAGTTCCGTCTGCTATGCAGACGGAACTAATCTTTGGTTTGAGCTACTATTCCATTTCTACACGGTAAATGTAATGGCGATCGGTGGCTAGAGCATAGCCGCGATCGCTAACTGCTCCTTGCTTGATGCCCTCAATCCAATTGGGAACTGGTTGCCAAGTGAGACTCGCAGGAGAACGGAACCAAGCCTGCATCATGTCCCAAACAAGGAGTCCAGAAGCACTCATTGCATAGTGCCAACCACCCACGGGCATAGCAGGAGAAATCTCTGTCCATGTTCCATTATTCTGTTTGTGAATCTGGAACTTAGAAATAGCAACCAGTGAGCCATCGGGATCAATGAGAACCTTTTTCAATTCCATCAATTCAGGAATATCAAGGGTGATTTCTGTAATCCCTGCATCTAGGTCTTCTGGATTGAAGCTAAAAATTAGACCATGTTCAGCAACTGCCGTCACAAGGCGATCGCTTTGGACGATCACCTGCTTACACTTGCGATCGCCAATGGCGCTAACCTGCTGCAAATGCTTAGGCTCATGGGGTTCGCTCACAAAGACTCCGTTAGCCGATGCAATGATTAGGCGATCGCCTGCAAAACTCAAACTATGCAGTTCGCCATAGTGTGGTTCAGTGCTGAACTTGAAGTGCTTCCATGATGCGCCTTGATCTTCGCTAGTAAATATGCCGTCTTGACAGCCAGCCCATAGCTTACCTTGGCGATCACTTACCACTGCCTCTAGTCGTAGCGCCGCCCAATCGGTCTGTACTGATTGCCAAGACTCGCCACCATCGAGGGAACGAAAAGTACCAAAGGAAGCATTAGCAATAAAAGAACCACTTTCAGCAAGAGGAAATAGCTTCTTAACCTTGCCCACAGGTTCTGTAAATTGAGTTTGGGCAAATAGATCGCTCACCTCACCACTGACTAGATCGATCGCAAAAGCTCCATGTCCTGCGGTGACAAAGACTTGGCGATCGCGCAAAAATAACCCACTCAGTTCACCACCAAACACAGGATGCTTCACCTCGATGGTGGCTCCATTAGCAGATTCAGGATGGAGTTTGAGCTTATGTCCTTGAACGGTGGCTTGAAATTGATTTTGGGAACGGCTGCAATCGACAGCGATCGCCTGAACGGGTTCCTTACTTAACTTACCCGCCATGCCAATGGGACGCAAGCCACTCCAGACCGTAGCAATTTGATCGGCAGTCGCCGCCACAATCTTATCGCCATAAAAGCCGCGCCATTGAACTTGCCAAGTCTGTCCTTGATCCTCACTGATAAGCAGTGCGGGAGTTTCTTCAGGAGCCAATTTTTTGACGGCTGCCAACCAGCGATCGCCCTGTTGCCATAGGCGGGTCACTTCACATTTACCCTCACCATAAACCTTGCCCCAAGCCTCTGCACTGTAATAATAAATGCCACATTTGCCACCCATCCACAATTGATTGTCTAGCACTGCCAGAGATTTTGGCTCATCACCCTCTGGCAAAGCGATCGCGCCAATGGCATTACCGATCTGATCGCAGCGATGGATGGTCAAGATTTCCTCTTCCTTTGCCAAGAGGTATAGCCCTGCTTCGGCAGTCGCTAAACATTTGATCTCGCAGTTTTGCCAACGGGCGATCGCCTCTAGGCTGCCATTGCTGATGTCATAGCGAAATAGTCCCACCTTTGTACCTAGCCAGAGGCTATCTGCGGTTTGCAAAGAGGTTTTAACCTCAGGGCGAGCAAATTGTTGGAGTGAAATGCGTGTATTGGTTGCTGTTGTCATAGATTTTGAGAATAGTTTGAGAATAGATTTTGATATTTACAGAAATTGCCCTCATCCCCCAGCCCCTTCTCCCAAGGCGGGAGAAGGGGAGTAAGAGCCATTTTTATATTTTTCTTGTTCCCCTCTCCCAAGAAGGGAGAGGGGCTAGGGGTGAGGGTTCTTCCATAACGCTCCTAGAAGCCGCTTATACAAATTCACGAATTCGTAAAGTTTTTCAATTAAGAAATGGCTACGCCATTTCTTAATTTGGTATTACACCTTGACAGGTGCGGCTCTAGTAGCAAGATCGGGCATGAGAATTCGTAAGAGCGCAGGATAGGCTTCTCTAGCTTTGTTATTTACTTTCACGATGGAACCAAGGGGTTTAGATAAACTATTGAGATTGGCGATGAATAGTAATAATTCTCCTGCTTCAATCTGTTGGGGGAGAAAGTCCATTTTGAAAACAGAATTAGTCAAAACTAGCAGCAACAGACCGATCCAAGTCAGCAAGTCCATGATCGTTTCTGTTAAAAATTTATATACCTCCATGCGGATAGTCTGTCCCATGAAGGTATGCTGATGTTCATGCAGTTCTTGCTGTTGGGCTAGACCAGTGGAAGCTGCAATATTCTGTTGAGCTTGGAGACGATTAAGACTGGTGCGCTGAATTTTGCCACCAAAGGCAAAGCCAAAAAACGTGGGTGGGATTACCGTAATCAGTAAAATTGGCAACCATTTAGGGGCGATCGCTAATTGCCAAATCACCACCGAAATAGTCTGAAATATAATATTGCTGGCATCTTTGTAAACAATATCCAGTCCTGCCTTGGCTCGCTCGCAGTCAAAAATTACCCTTGAAATATCTTCAGTACCTCGATCGCGATCGCGACTTTCCAAATAGAATCTTTGCAACCGAATGATCAGCTTCAGTTCATAGATTTTATCGATCATCTTGTCGCCAAATTTGAGCAAGCCGCGCCCTAAGATCATCCCTGCAAATAGCAACCCATAGCTCAGCAAAGAACTATCAATATCAATCTTGTCTTTCTTCAGCCCATCTAAAAAGTTTTTGCCCACCAAGGCAAAGCTCGGTTCCACACCCACGACGATGATTGTGGAGGCGATCGCGGCGACAAACCACCAAGGGTAACTCCAGAGAATCCGAAAGACTTCCCGAATAACCAGAAAGTGAGGCGATCGCAGTTTTTGAGAGATGAATTTCATTGATTGATAGGTAAATAAATCAGGATCATGTTCCAGAAAGAGCGGCGCAAAGCGCCGCTCTTTCTGGATTTAAAACTGCCAGTTCAAGCCCAATAGATAGCGAGTACCTGAACTTTCATCTTTGCGAGAGAAGAAAGCACCTGTATTTGTGACTCGCTCCTCTTCTGTTTTTGTGCCGCCTGTTAAATTGCTTGCCTCAAAGAATAGGGACAGATTTTTATCGAGACGCTGACGGACTGCCAAATTGAGGGAAGTATCGGCAAGTACAGTTTTTGTTCTGCCATCAGTTTTAACTTCAACGCGATCGGGAACATATTTCAAAGAGAGGGAAATACTGGTTCCCCAAGGATCATAGGTATAGTCGAAGCCAACATTACCGATAAAGTTGGGCTGTTCTTTAAAGGGAGCGCTCACGCCATTGCGATCGGTCTTTTGCGAACCCAAGAAAGTTTGGTTTGCATACAGGGTCAAGCCATTGAAAGCCTCGATTCCCGTCATCGCCAAACTGAGGCGCTGCTCTAGCTCCAGACCATTGATATAGCCATCGCCCACATTCTGCACCTGAAAGACAGGACGACCATTAATTGTTCTGCCTGTGGGATCTTCCTGCTCTTCGATCAAATCAACAACCGTACGGTAGAAGAGGTTAGCACTGAGAGACAAGTGCTTAGTTTCGTATCTGCCGCCGATATCGTAGTTCCACGATCGCGCTGGTCTAAGATCGGGATTACCAATCACAAAGCGTGAGTTTTTATCCGCAGTCTTATCATCCACAAATGGCGACAGCTCATCAAATTTAGGACGATTGACCGAGCGAGAGACCGCCGCCACAAAGTTTAATTCGGGAGTTGCTTGCCAGAGCAAATGCAGTGAGGGTAAGACATCGGTGGTAGTACTGTTGCCATTGCGCCCCGTATTGTCATTACTATTGAGGTTGACATTCTCAATTCTCACCCCAGGCAAAATGCTAAAGGATTCATTGAGCCAAATTTGATTTTGAATGAAAGCCGCTAGATAGTTCTCGCGGAGGCTGTAGTCTTCTTTACCACTGCCATCGGGTCTAGTCGTGAGTACGCCCGTAATGCTGCGGTTGAATGTTGTCTTGTTGCGGAAGCGATCGCGAAATCTGATACTCGTCCCCACCTTTAGCTCTTGGCGAATATCGCCAGCAATAGGAACAACTAGGGCAGTTTTGAGCAGGGCGATCGCATCCCGTTTATTTTCCACCTCCGCAGTACCTGGGCGTGGCAAAAAAATTTAGCACTACCAACGGCTTGCTGCTGAAAAACTAATCTAGTTTTATCCTTATCTTCAGTAGTGCTGTAGTATCCGACCTCACTTTCCAATACCACGCCATTTCCGAAGTTGTGGCTATTAGTAACCGATGTACCAATGGTCTGCGCTCGCTTGAGTTCCCGTTCATCCTCACGGTTACTTCTAGCGTTGGGTTGCTCAGACAATTTAAACTTGTCTTTATCTTCCACAAAGGTGAGGACTAGGGGCTTGATATTGACCTGACCACCGTCATAAAAGATGCCAATATTACCCAAAAAGTCATAGTACGTTTGATTTTTATTCTCGCGTTCCGTCTCTACTCTATTGGCACTATCAATGCTATTTTTGCTGATCACTAGAGGGTTCTGTAAATAGTTAAAGCCTCCTAAATATCCAAAAGTGGGATCGGGGCGATCGCCAATTCCCAACTGCAAATTATAAAGATTGTTTAATCCGTTATAGCCGCCATAGCCTGCTCGCCCTTGGAAAGAAAAGCGATCTGGTATGGGCAAAGTATCCACCTGCACCACTCCCGCTAAGCCATCACTCTCAAACTCGGCGGTACGATTTTTGATCACCCGCACATTGTCCACCAAAAAAACAGGCACACGGTTCACTTGCAGTTCCCGTTTTTCCCCTGGGTCAGGCAGCGTAATCCCATTCAACTGCACACGGGTAAATTCTTTATCAATTCCCAATAATCGCACTTCATTGTTTTCCCCAGGGGGACCACCCAAACCTACCCCTGGCAATCTTTGCAAAGCATCACCCAATCGAATATTGTTGCGTTGCAGGATATCAGCACGATTTAGTTGATTGGCTAGAAAAGGGGTAGGGACTTTGGGGCGATCGCCAGTCACATTAATTTCTTCATCCGCATCTTCAACCACCACCAAGATCGCGGCTCCATCAACCCTAGCCTGAACATCAGCCACCAGATCGAGATTCGCACTGGTGATAAATATCTGCACATCTTGATCATTTTCTTGCTTGATCACTACTCGCGAGATTTCAGAAGATACATTTTCCGCGACAAATTCCTGACCACTAGCAAGATCTAACACCGCATTAGTCACCTTCAGGATCAATTTATCACCCTGTCGCCTAACTTCAGGAGCGATCGCCTGACCATCAACAGTTATGAGAATGATCTCTAACCCCTTCTCCGACTGACTGACCTTGACATCGGTAATGCGGACTGTAGGAGTCTGTGCGATCAACCCTTGAGCGCTAGTAGAGATCTGCGAAAAATCGTTAACAGTTTGCAACTTATTCTCAGTCGCTATATCTGCTGTTACCTGATTTATCACCTTAGAAACCTGAGGTGAAGCCAAGGAATCTTTGGCGATCGCGAGGCTAGTAAGCGCAAAACTAGCCCCCATTAGCAAAATATGGGTACTTTTCATCATTGAGCAAGAGGTATCGATTTGATATTGGTAGGCTAGGAACAAGTTGGTGCTTGTCTTTTGGCAAGATTTTAAGAGCAAACAGGCTAAAGCTAGAGCGCTTCTGCTCTTGAAATTTTGCAAGAATTATTTAAACAGAGATAACTATAAATACTCTTATTAACTACTAAATCTAACAATACACTATTAGTAATTAATTGCAATAGTGTATTGTTAGATTTGGCTTAAGTAAAAAAAATTCTTGTGTTACACGAAACTTTAATAGGCTGTAATTAAATAATTTTAAGAATTTTGATGATCAAATTGATTGCTTGCGTTGTGCTAATTATTGCCTATGTTGGGTTAGCCCTTGGGCGATTGCCTGGACTTCGGATGAATCGCGCTGCGATCGCCCTAGTCGGTTCGGCAATACTAATCGCCTTGGGGATTACACCATTAAAGGAAGCATGGCATGCGATCGATGCCACAACGATCATCTTTCTATTGAGCATGATGATTATCAATGCAAGTCTTGCCTACAGTGGATTATTCCAGATCGTCTTAGTCAACATCGTTAGAACTACCCATAGTCCATTTGGTTTGTTGGTACTACTCACCTTTGGCAGTGGCATCCTGTCCGCCTTTTTGTTGAATGATACCCTCGCATTGGTGTTTACACCCTTAACATTGCAGGTTTGCCAAGCCCTTAGCCTTAACCCTATTCCCTATCTGCTGACCCTCGCCGCCGCCACCAATATTGGCTCCCTAGCCACTCTAAGCGGTAATCCCCAAAATATTCTCATTGGTTCCTTTTCAGGAATTGGCTATTTAGAATTTGTCAAGGTCATGACCCCGATCGCCTTAATGGGAATGATCATTCAGATTGGTTTACTTTACGCAATGTATCCAGAAGTGCGCTCAGTGCAGCCATTTAAACAAGTACCAATGCTCAAACCCCAAACCTTCACGCCATTACTCGCCAAAAGTTTAGTAATTACAGGTTGCTTATTTGCCGCATTTATTTTGGGATTCCCTTTAGCAGAGTCCGCTTTTCTGGCAGCTTCAGCGATACTGATTACCCGAAGACTGCGATCGGAAAGATTTTTGAGTCAGATCGATTGGAATTTATTAGTTCTATTCTCAGGCTTATTCATTTTGACCAGAGCCACGCGCAATCTTGACCTGTTAGCGCCACTCACTCAGTTGGTAGATCTCCCCGTTGGATTGATTGCTAGTGTGAGTATTCTTTCAAACTTGATCTCCAATGTTCCTGCGGTACTACTGTTGCAGCCATTGATAGCTCCCGAAAATACTCAAAGTTGGCTACTGTTAGCGGCTGGCTCTACCTTAGCGGGTAATTTGACCCTGTTTGGAGCCGTAGCAAATTTAATTACTGTAGAAGCTGCCAGCAAAGCAGGCTATCAACTCAATTTCATGACACATTTGCGATTTGGACTGCCCTTAACTTTAATCACGCTCACCATGTCCTATTTCTGGATAAAAGCAGGCTAGTAATGGCACTAATTAGTGTCGATCGCCGCAACAGCGATTGTTTTAACTACTTTTTTTGCATTTGTCTAGATATAGTTCTTGGTTGTAACAGGTCTAATACTAAATAAAGAAATGGCTACGCCATTTCTTTATTTAAAAAACCATACTGGGTTTGGTTTTCAATTCACAAAAGTGTAGTCACACTTTTGTGAATTGGTATAACCTCAGATTTGTGATCGCTTGCCCATATCGCACCTAATTAAGCACCCATAGGATCTATAGCGTTTTGAAAATGGGTGCATACTCATTTTCAAAATAAAACAATCACAAAAAAGTTTTGTAATTGTTTTATTTTGCCGTAGACAAAGTGAAAACCGCTATGTGGTTTTCGCGATCGCCTGTAACTTAGTACAAGCCTTCGTAATTGCGTCAATGCTGCCAGGATTGACTAGTCCGAAATAGTCGAAGGTGTAAACGCGATCGCTAGTGACAGCATCGAGTTTGTTCCAAAAGGGAGTTTCCTTTAATTTATTAATTGTGCCATTACCCACATCAACGAGAATGAGAACTTTGGGGTTTGCTTCTAAAACTTTCTCTGCCGAAAGAGTGATGTAGCCACGTTGAGGGCTTTGACCCTGTAACTCGGCTGCTGCGTTATTAATTTGGAACTGGGTTAATAAGTCCCCTGCCCAACTATTTTTATTCGGCGCAAGAATTGGTTGCGAACTAACGAGAACGAGAGTTGATTCAGATTTAATAGCTTTTGTGGAAATTAAAGATTGATAGGATTGAATCAGGGCGGTGGGATCGGCTTGAATTTCAGTGGCGATCGCTTTGGTTAATTCTTCTAATGACTGCCAACTAGTGATGCTAGAGGTCATAGTTTTGATTCCTAGCCCTTTCAGCTTAGCAAGAACCTGATCATGAAACCCTGTTGCCCCAATTACTAAGTCAGGTTTGAGAGCGATGATTTTCTCTAAATTTGGAGGAGTTTGTCCTTCGCTGATTTGGGTGATTTTAGAGATTTCGGCATTCTCTCTCAACAAGCGACTGCCAGGGATTCCGACTAGTTTGGTTTTATCTAAGCGATAAATGATATCGGCTGAGAGGGAAGTTAGGGCAACCACTTTAGAAACGCCAACGGGTTTAACTTCTGCTGCTGGAGAATTATTAGCAGGAGTTGGAGATGTAGATTGAGAAGGGATCGCAGGATTACAAGCTACGGTAAATATGGCGATTAGGGTAATTATTACCAAGTTTCTGAGCGATCGCATAAATTGAAATACTCGATAAATCATAATTATAAGCCATTGATAATTTGGAGGTATTCGAGAAACTACTAATGAATTACTTTGGACGAGCAAAAGTTCTGATAGATCCCCCCCCAGCCCCCCTTAAAAAAGGGGGAGAATTTTCTTCTTCCCCCTTTTTAAGGGGGATTGAGGGGGATCTCTTCGCTAACTCAAGACATTAGCGATCGCAAATTTCTGCTCGTCGTCATAGCCCCATTTCTCAAGGAAAGCGGCATATTCTCCAGCATTGTTTTTTGCCGAATCTTTCATTTGAGTAGCGATTGCCTGAACTTCAGGTAAATCAACTTTCTCAATTAGCAGAGCCGTCCGCTTGGCTACGCGATCGGAACCTTGGGTTTGTGACTCATCACCATTACGGCGATGAGTAATCGCCATAGCCGTTGACATGGCGAGATTTTTCACTAGCAATTCCGCGATCGCACTAGGTTCAGCTTGTAAAGCTTGAATGATCGCAGGGCTAGGATTATCAGCAAGTTCCCATTCTCCTGTCAAGAAGCAAACGAAAAAGCCTCTAGCTCCATTGGAGGTTTTGACAAGGTTGGTAATTTCCGATTGCAGTTGAGCATCATCGAGATCGCTGCGCGATAGTAGGGTTTCGGTATAGGCGATCGCTTCTTCAAAGGTCATTGATTGCTTATTCGATTGTTTGGGTTGCAGCAAGCTTAGTAAATGTCCTTCAGGCGATCGCATGGCGGCAACTTTGCCAAAAGAAGGTTCGCGGATGCGACCTTGTAAGGATGCGCCGAGGGACTCTAATTTGGCGATCGTCTCTTGCAAATCAGCGACATGAAAACTGAGGATCGGCGATCCGCCAACTTCAGCTTGATTTTCTGCACCATGAATGATGATTTTTGTGCCGTCTGCATCTAGTTCTGCCATGTTAGGACTAGCATTGACCACCGTTAGCCCTAAACCATCCTGATAGAACTTCACCGCCGCAGGGACATCTTTGATCATCAGCATGATATGTCGAAATTGAATAGTCATTTTAAATTGCTCCTAAAAAATTAATGCTAAAGTGTCGCGCATAGCGCGACACTTTAGAGAACTAAAACACAAAGGTCAAACCCGCTCTCAAACTAACTCCTGACTGAGCAAATCTAGCCAGATCTGTCGGTGCAGGAGCAGTAATCAGAGGACGCACATCGGAATAGAGGAAGTATTGAGTATTAAATAGATTGAAGATGCCCATATTTAAAGTGAGTTGGGGAGTGATTTTATAAAATCCTGTCAGGTCAACCACAGTATAGCCTTGAGGAGTATAGGAATTGGCGGGGCGGTTACTAGCAAGTCGAGGCTGCCCCGCAAAGGTGGCGATCAAATCCGCACCCCAAATATTTTCGGGAGCGCGATAGCGTAAACCTGTCACTAACTTGATCGGATCGACGGTTTCTAAAGGTTGATTGGTGGTCAAGTTATCGCCAACGGTCAAACCTAGAGCCGAGATCAAACTCAATCCATAATTCTCAGGGCTAAAGCGATATTCACCACTTAGCTCCAATCCATAGGTACTCGCCCGCGCCACATTTTGAGTTTGAAAGAAGGTCACATTGGGAATGCCATTGACAGAGCCAGTACCCGCATTGGCGAAGGCTTCAATGAAGTTATTGTAACTGTTGTAAAAGCCAGTCAGCCCGAAATTAAACTGGGGATAGTTAGCGCGAATCCCTAACTCAAAAGTGTCACTGGTTTCGGGTTTGAGGTTAGGATTTGAGAGGGTCTGATAGCGAAAGAAGGGACTGGTGAGGTTGGTAAAACCAGAGTTGATTTCACTATAAAGGGGAGTGCGGAACCCCTTGGCATAGCGTCCCACTAATGTCCATTCAGGCGTTGTTTGCCAGACGAAACCAAGACTGGGAGAGATTGCCGAATCACTGAAGTCAGCCGCAACTGCACTGGGGGAATTATTGAGAAAGAGTTGATCGAGTTTGGTGGTGAGTTTATAGGAGTCAAAGCGCAAACCTGCAATTACGGAGAAAGTATCGCTAAAGTTAAATTCATTCTGGGCGTAAACTCCTAAACGGAAAGTGTCGGAATCAGGAAAGTCTTTGACAGGAAAGCTATCAGAACCCACTACACTGGTGCTACCAATATTCGTGCCAGCCGCATTAAAGCGATTTTCGATACCATTGCGAATCCTCTGATTGCTGGTATTAGAAATATCAATTCCATAGGTGAGAATGTTGGCAATCTGATCGATTTTAAATTGGCTTTGAAATTGAATTTCACCGCCCAAGATGCGATCGCTAAAAGTATTTGTCAAATTACGAAAGCGCCGCCGATCCGTACCCGCTCCTGTTCGCACAAAATCTTGAGTCCGAAGTTCCTCAATATTGGCGTTTTGATAGTACAGCAGGGCTTTGACGGCGGTTAAAAAGCCTGTGCTATTGGGATCGTTATAGTCATAGGAAATGCTGAAGCGATCGCGGGAGACATTATTATCTAAAGTCTCATCCTGTCCCCGAAATCCTGTCGGTGATTGCAATTGCGCCGCCGTAATTGGTGCAACCCTGAAGAAGTCGCGATTACGGAAAATCTCAGTCGCAAAGCTAATTTTACTGGTTTGATCAATGCGATAAACCAATTTAGCAAGCCAGTTATTTCGCGCATTGCTACGACTATCGACAAATTCATTACCAGTGGGAACCCTTGCCTCGGCTCCATCGCGGCGCGTATAGCCAAGCAAACCCTCAAAATTACCTTCCCGAAAAGCGATCGCGGCGGTATTCGTAAAACCGCGATCGGTGGTTTCGTAATTGGTGGATAGACTGGTCACGACCGATTGATCGGGGCGCTTTTTGAGTAAATCCTCTGGCTCAATGGTACGAAAACTGACCACACCACCAAGGGCATCACTTCCATAAAGTGCTGAAGCAGGCCCACGCACGACTTCCACTCGTTGTAAGCTCTCAATATCCACATAGTCACGCCCAAGGGAAGGCGTGCCGAAGGAGAATTGATTGGGAACGCGAATGCCATCATTGAGAATGAGAACACGATTTCCACCTAGTCCGCGAATATTGATATCCTGCAATCCATAGCGGCGATTATTACCAACGGAAACGTTAGGCTCATAGCGGAAGATATCGCGCAAATCTTGAGCAAGATTTTGGTCTAGTTTCTCCGCATCAATGACGCTAATCGAAGCGGGAGACAAGCGCACAGGACGCGCTCGCCTTGCCCCTGTAATCGTGATTTCTTCATCGGGATCATCATCACGATTGAGGCTATAGAGGATGCCTTGAGTTTTTAATGTCACCTCCTGAACGGGTGGTTTGCCCTTACCAGCAACGTTTACGCGAATCCTGTTGCCCTCTAATTGCGTCAGACTGATGTTACTAATTTCAGCAGTGGGGTCAACGCTGTTAAATTCTGACTGGTCAGGAATCGCTAGGACTGCATTGGGAATATCAGTAACGAGATTATTTCCTTCAATCCGAAAGTTATTGGTGTCAACTTGCAATGATCGCCCTTCTGCGGTTTCTAGAATAATCTCTAAGCGATCGCTAGTGGGATTGATCTGCACATTGGTAATTTGCACAGGGGATGCTTGGGCGAGTTGTGAGGCAAGGGGCTTAAGCCCCTTGTCTTCTGGTGCAACTTCTGGTGTGGCGATCGCTAATTCTACAAATAACAGCGATATCGGAATGCTAAACAATAAAAAAGCAGCATTCTTGAGCAGAATGTAATGAAGTTTCATATGATATTGATGTCGATTTGATATTGATAAATTCGATATTTGAGGGCAAGTTGGCGCTTGCCCTTTTTCTTTGAGAACTGCTTTCCCTAGACTTCTTAAAAAGCTACGGCGAACATCTATCTACGTTTCAAGGTGTAGATCCCCCTCAATCCCCCTTGTAAAAGGGGAAGAAGAAAATTCTCCCCCCTTTACAAGGGGGGCTGGGGGGGATCTCTAACAACTAACATTAGGAAGTTGTCGGATCGCGACTCTTGACTAAGGTTTGAGATGGCGACAGCAAGCAGATTTGCAAACCCACAGGCGTAATGATCGTCACTGCTTCCACATCAAAAACTTGACGCAGATTTTCAGGGGTGATCACATCCGCCGATCGCCCGATCGATTTAATCACACCCTGCTTTAACATCGCTAAGCGATCGCTATAGCGCATCGCTAGGTTAATGTCATGCAGCACCGTGATAATCGACAATTGCCGCTCTTGGTTGAGAGTCTTCAGCAGTTCCAATAGTTCTAACTGGTGATGCAAATCCAAGAATGTGGTGGGTTCATCTAGTAAAAGAACTTGGGGATCTTGGGCTAGGGTTAAGGCTAAGAAAGCCCTTTGACGCTCTCCACCCGAAAGCTGCTCAACGGGGCGATCGCTTAATTCTGTGAGTTGAGTTTGGGCGATCGCTGTCTCCACCATTTTTCGATCCTCTGCATTCAGATCCCATTGCCACCAAGGTTGATGGGGCGTGCGTCCGAGGCTGACTAGTTGTCGCACTGTTAAGCCCGATGGAATCGTCTGTTGTTGCGGCAAAATCGCTAACTGCCTTGCCACAACATTTGCGGGCTGTTGATGGATTGCTTTGCCATCGAGTAAAACCGTTCCCGTTTGCGGTGTCAGAACCCGACTGCATAGTTTCAACAAAGTTGATTTGCCAGAACCATTTGCACCCACTAAACTCAACCATTCGCCTTTATGGAGAGATAGAGATACATCCTGCAAAATTGTCTGCTTACCATAGCCACCGACGAGATTTCGTGCCTCTAGCAATGCTTCAGCAAGATTATAGGAATCATGATTATCCATTGCTAACCTCTCTGACCGCGCCGATAGAGTAACCAGATGAATAATGGCGAACCGAGCAACGCGGTCACTGCGCCCACAGGTAATTCCACCGTGCCGAGTCGCGATAGCAAATCCGCCAGTGTCAGCACCCATGCACCACCGATCGCCGAACATGGCAAAATCCAACGGTAATCAGAACCAACTAAAAGGCGCACGCCATGCGGTACAACTAAACCGACAAAGCCAATTAGTCCCGCCATACTCACCGCACTCGCCGCTAGTAAACTCGCCACTGCACCGATCGCTAAACGTGATCGCACCAGCGAAGTTCCCAAACCTGAGGCTAGGTCGTCACCGAGATTTAGCAAATTGAGTGGACGCGCTAATAGACAACCTGCAATTAATGCCATACCCACATAGGGACCAACATTATTCACCTCCGCCCAGCCGCGCCCATTCAGGCTACCAATTAGCCAATTTAGCGCCGACTGAATCCTGTCATCATCCGCAAGTAAAAGCAGAGTAGTTTGGATTGCGCCAAACATAGAACTAATCGCCACACCTGCCAAAATCAAGCGTTCAACGGATAGTCCACCGCCTAAGTAGCCAAGGGTATAAACGAGGATTGCCGTAGCGATCGCGCCAAACCAAGCACCTATGGGAACTAAAGTTTGGACTACTCCTAGCGTAATCATGGCGATCGCCACGAGTCCCGCACCTGCGGAAATGCCCAACACAAAAGGATCAGCCAGACCATTTCGCAACATTCCTTGCAGTAAAGCCCCTGACATTCCTAGCGCTGCACCGACCACCATTGCCGCAATGATACGCGGTAATCGCAATTCCCAAATAATTGTTTGATTAATCGATTCGCCTTGATGCCAAAGCGCTTGCCAAAGCTCATTCCAACTCAATGGAACCGCCCCCTGACATAGGGAAACTGCCATTGTCAATAGCAGTCCCATCGCCAATAAAACTATCGTGGGCAAGAAGCGATCGCGCAGCAATATCCTAGGGTAATAATTGGTTCCATTCATCAGGCAATACCTTCGCAACAAGTTCAAACCCACCACGACCATTAGGAGTCAGGACAAAAGCAACCCCTTGCGGTTCAGGATAAATTCCTGTTGCCGCTTCAAAAATATCGTCGTGTCCCACAATTATATTGTTTTTTCCCTGAGCAGGAATCGCAGTGAGCAACGGCATCACCGCCTTTCGCATTTGCAAAGTATCTGCCTCCTCATATTCCGCCTTTGGCAAAAAGTTGAGCCTTGCATCCTTTTGATATCTTCCAAAAGCCAAATCCGCCGTTTGCCAAGCACGGCAATATTCACTGGAATAGACCTTATCCACAGGAATCTGTAGAGATTGGAAACTCATACCAATCTTTCTAGCCTGTTGCCAGCCCTTCTCACTTAGCATCCTCTGACTATGGCAATAGCCCATCTTCGCCACAATCTGATCGGGATAGTCAATCTCAGTACTGCCATGACGGAAGTAAATAATATGACCACCCTGACGCAAAGCTCTCACCAATGCTGCGCCAGAAACCTTATTCTTAAATTCGGGTTTCTCTGGTTCCTTATATTCTTGAGAGAGCAAAGTTTGCGCGGTTAGTTTTGTGGGTGCAACCATAGCCAAAGCGCCGACTAGCAGACAGGTTCCGAAAATGTAAACTAAGCGATCGCTTTTCATGATTCCTTTCATAATTCTAAAGTTCAATTTTTTTATCCATAGAGATTGTTGAGATTATTTTGACAGTGCGGCAAAGCCGCACTGTCAAAATATCCTTTGGTTTTCACTGAGTTTTAATAATGCTTTTAAACAGCAAACTCAGACTTTAAAAGTGTTACCCACTTTTTCAACCTTTGCTCCGTCAACTCTGATTGATTGGTTTCGTCCAAAGGCAAGCCCACAAATCGATCGCCACGTACAGATTTTGACTCATCAAATTCATAGCCTTCCGTTGACCAATAGCCAATAGTTTTACCACCACGTTCTGTGATCTTCTCTTCGAGAATACCGATCGCATCCACAAAGTTATCCGAGTAACCCACCTGATCGCCACAACCGAAATAGGCGACTTTCTTACCAGAGAAGTCGATGTTATCAAGTTCTGAGAAAAATCCATCCCAATCCGACTGCAACTCACCAATATTCCAAGTTGAGCAGCCAATGATCAAGTGATCGAATCCTTCAAAGTCACTTGAGATTGAGTTCGCAATGTTGAAAATCTTTAATAGATCAGAACCGATCAATTGCTGAATTTCTTCCGCCGCAGATTCGGTATTACCCGTATCAGAGCCATAAAACAAACCAATCTTCGCCATGATATTTTTCCTGATTTATCTAAATTTAATTATTGAAACTTGGATGCAATGTCAAATAGTGGTTTTTCCAGCTAATCAATCCTTCAATCCGTAGCTGATTTAAAGCCCTTGTCATCGTCACTCTAGTTGAGCCAATCGTATCGGCAATGTCTTGATGGGTAAGCTTGAGGTCGATCAAAACCCCGCGATCGCATGGTTTCCCAAACTTCTCCGATAGCCAAATCAAAAACTTCTTCAACTTGATCTCAATTGTGCGGCAATGGGAAATGCTCAGTAAATGTTGGGTTTGATGACAATGGGCAATAATCGCGCTAGAAGCCTGTTCCCACAAAATTGATGGTAATACTTCCACTTCAACATCATTTAGACATTGAATCTGATATGGCTCAAGGCTGGACATGATACTGCCAATAATATCGCCTGCGCTCCAAAGTCCTAGGATAATTTGATTCCCATCTTCATCCCAAGTCATGGCTCGCACGATTCCCATTCTAATCCGCAATAACACATCACTACGCGATGGAATATATTCATAACGCTTGAACTGGTGGATTTTGAGTCCATGATTAGCAAGATGTAAAACCTTGGGTGATGTGGTTGGAACTGATAGATGATTGTCAGCAAATTTAACTAATGCAGAATTCATGACTTGAACTTCTCTTTACTATTTAAGGAACAAATAAACCAGACCTTGCCAGTCCACTAATCAAACTTGGTTTTACTCTCTTCAATGAGTTGTCAGGGCTGACTAATCGCACTCAGATTTGTCTAAATTTATTTTTTAATAGGAATTACTTTCAATAAGGTTGACTTTAAAAAGTCTACAAGAAAAATTTTATTGAGAATTACTATCATTAAAAATCTTAATAAATCTTTACAATTATGCCTCTCCGCCAAAAACAAGAGTGGTTGTAAATCACCGCCACTCTCATTTTTGGTTTTTGATAAATTTGAGTTTGATCTAGCTATTTGGCGATCGCTTGCACTACATCGGTGTAAGTAATATTGATAATTATTTCTTAATAATCTTGACTAAAATACTGCCCTCAAATTTTCCCAAAACCCTTACTCTTGCCATAGCGCACTGTCCGAAACTGCACGATGTCTGTATTTGGGCTGTAGATGGTATAGGTTGCAATATTGGGAGTACCGCCAACATTACCGACACCGATCCCAAGGCGATCGCTAGTATTGTAAGTTTGCGAAACCTCTTCAGCATCAAGGGTTAACACATGGGAATTGAGGGAACCATCCTTAATCTGATAGCGAAAGGTTTGCCCAGAACGTCCGCAAAATAGACGATTAGCATTACTCCGCGCAATTCGATCTAAAAGTAGTAAAGGTGAACTTTCAGGCGTGAGTTCTTCAAACACACTCAAACTACTGCCATGTACTAATAGACAATCAAATTCCATAAAAGCAAAATGGAGATTGCTAATCCATTCCACGGTTTCTTTGGAAATACTGTCCCAAAGGGCTTTTACCCCAGCCGCGCCATATTTTTCTACCAAAGGATTTGGCTCAAGATCGGGAACAAATCCATGCAGCATCATTACTTGCTCTTCCCACCAACCCTTGCAAACCTGCGGAACTAGTTCACCGATGCGGGGATTCCGAATTCTCTCTACGACCTTTTCACTAGCAGCACTCGCATTAATCACATCACCAAGAATATACAGTTCCGTAACTTTCGGAACCTGCCGCTTGATGTCTTCTAATACTGCTTCATAAGCTGCAAGATTTGCTTCAATTCCGCTTAAAATTGCCCAATGTGACATCTACACACCTCTCTCGCATAAATGGGAAGCATCATCAGCACGTTCGGCAAATTCTAAACCATGAGCTAAGCGCCATGCAAAAATTGGTGGTAAACCTCTCTCAATAATTGCTGCACAGGTTTTTTGATAGTCATATTCCACTTCGCGTAAGGTAACGCGATCGCAGTCGGTGTCATAAATTACATAGGTGGCATTGGGGCGACCATGACGAGGCTCGCCAACGGAACCAACATTGACAATTCGTTTTAAGGGCGCATTAAATTCGCGCATTTTCGCTTCTGGAACCTCTGCACCAGTTCTCACCAAGAGGCGTAAATGCCCCTCGTCTAAGGTTCGCACATAAGGTACATGGGTATGACCACAAAAGAGCATATCGGCTCCCGTTGAGAGAACTCGTTCAAGAGCGATAAATCCATCTAGCTCAGGCAAAAGATATTCATGCTGACTTTGAGGACTGCCATGAACAAAAGCGAGATTATCTTCCTTAATCACTTTCGGCAGCGCTGCGAGATACGCTCTAGTTTCAGGATAGATATGTTCATTTGTCCATTCATGGACAAGCCGACCGCGCTTTTCGGCAAGCATGGATGGATAGCTGCATTCACAGGAGTTCAATCCCTCGACAATATCTTCATCCCAGCAGCCTTGCGTGGTGGGAATATCTAGCGATCGCACCATTTCCACAACGTTACTAGGATAGGGACCATAACCAACGAGATCGCCTAGGCAAAAGATTTTCTCGGCTTTTTGGTGGTCTATATCTCTCAAAACTGCGTCAAGGGCTTCATAGTTGCCATGAATGCAAGATATTACAGCGATTTTCATAATTTAAGCAGCCACTTGGCGCGATTGTTGGTGTGATTGTTGGTGTGATTGTTTGATTTGATTTTGATAATGGAGCATGATTTCTTCCGACAGGCAGCAATCGATAATGCATTGCGCGATCGCTTTTCCATCAAGATTGCGTCCGACAACTTCAATTCCACTAAAGCGTTCAGGACGACCATCTAACCAAAGTGGGACATCAAGCGGTAAATAGAGACTATCTTCCATGCCTGTGACAAAATCCAGATGAAAGGCACGACCATCGAACAGGTCAAAAATTCCTTTTGCTCGCGTCACTTCGCCATAAGCACCCTGAGTAATTTCGTACCAGAGAACATTCAAACTTGAAGGATCGAATACTTGTCCTGTAAAGGGCGATCGCCAAATCTGTAAATCGTGAAAATCTGCATCATATTTGACAGGTAAGATTTCATCCGCCCAGTCGTGCCACTCGGAACTGGTTAATTGAGAGGGAACAAGAGCGATGCGTTTACAAGAATGTCGATCGGCAAGAGTATCTAGCAGCATATCGCCCGATCGCAGATCCAAGTGAAAGCCTAACTCGATCAAAGCGATCGCCCCCTGTTCCACTTTTTCGATCAGTTCCAATTCCTGACCATCCGTGAAAATCTGCATATGGGAAAATTTTGTCTTAATGCAAGTCGGATCGATGAGAGCATTGCCAAGGTTAGGACAGAAATAAATTACAGGCTCAGAAATTTTGGTGATTTGTTGCTGAATCCAAGTGGTTTTACCAATTCCTGTAGCTCCTGCGATCGCTAATACCCGAATAGGTGGATTGGTGGATTTCTGCGGTGAAACAGTGGTGATAGACATAGACATTTAGCAGTTAAGGCAGTATAAAATGATAATGATTATCATTATTGTTATTTAGTTTACTATGTCTATTGTTAATTTGGGCGATCAATTAGCAGAATCTGCACATAATTATTCAGCGCAATTACTGAATCACCGCAGCAAAGCTAAGATTCAGGCTAAAGATGATTTTGATATTGACATCGCCATTATTGGCGCAGGAGTCCAGTCCCTTACCTTAACCCTGCACCTTTTGCGAAAACGTCAGGATTTGCGCGAAAAGCTCCTAGTTTTTGATCCCAGCAGTAATTGGCTCACCCAATGGCATCGCCAATTTGCCTCCCAAGAAATTCCCCATCTGCGATCGCCTGTCGTTCACCACCCTGACCCCGATTCCTTCGCATTGCGACGCTTCGCTGAAAACCGTCCCGATGAATTGTTTCCTCCCTACGATTTGCCGTCAACAAGGCTATTTCGTGACTTTTGCCAAAATGCGATCGTTTCCCAGCGACTTGATGAGCGACTAATCACAGCTAAAGTCACCGACCTAGAGGCAATCACGTCACCCCGTCGCGGCTTTCGACTTGGGCTAAATCATGGCAAAAATATCACCGCTAAGCGCGTTGTATTAGCAACCAATAGCAGCATTAAACAAATTCCCAATTGGGTCGAGCGGATTGCCCCTAACTTTCCTAGCGATCGCCTTGTGCATTCTAGTGATTTGAATTTAGCGCAGGAGCGTTTAGCAGGAGAAACAATCTTGATAGTCGGTGGCGGTTTAACTAGTGGACATTTAGCTTTGGGTGCAATTTCCCGTGGTGCGAAGGTATTACTAATGTCGCGCAGTCAATTTAAAGAGAAGCTTTTTGATGCTGATGCAGGATGGGTAGGACCTAAATATCTCAAGGGATTTCATGCTGAAACTGATTGGCAAAAACGGAGGGAAATAGTTTTATCTGCGAGAGATGGTGGCTCGATGACTCCATCGGTGATGACACAATTGCGAAGAGAGCATCATAGTGACAAATTAGAATTTCATCCAGAATGCGAAGTTGCTCAAGCAATCTGGAATGGCACTAATTGGCAAATTATCTGCACCGATGGTGTGGAATTATCTTGCGATCGCATTTGGCTGGCAACAGGCACAAGATTTGACGCGATGGCAGAACCGTTATTAAGTCAAGTCATGGAGCAGTATCCTAATCCGCTTGTAAATGGGTTCCCAATTCTTGATGAACATTTGCGCTGGAGTGGTCGTGAACTATTCATCATGGGAGGCTTAGCGGCTTTGCGCGTGGGTCCAACATCACGAAATATCTCTGGTGCAAGAATGGCAAGCGATCTCATTGTGCCAGCACTGACTAAATCTACAATTAGATCATTCAGTAGTTATTAAATGTTTATATTGGAACTTCTGTAAAAAAGCAACTTCTCGCACCAGTATGACAAGCAATATCACCAACCTGCTCAATTTTGACCAAAATCACATCGCGATCGCAGTCGTAATAGAGCTTCTTGAGCTTTTGAATATGCCCTGAAGTTACACCCTTATGCCATAGCTCCTGCCGCGATCGGCTCCAATAATGAATTTCACCAGTTGACACCGTTAATTCTAGAGCATGGCGATTCATCCATGCCACCATCAAAACTGTGCCATCTTGGTGATCTTGGGCGATCGCAGGGATTAATCCTCCCGCATCATATTTCAAATTTTCAATCCAGTTGTCAGACATTCTTTAGATTTTATATTGTTAAAATAACCTATACCAAGCATTCCTGTAGTTGCCGCTGAAGCATTTTGGTATCAAGATTTCTACCAATAAGAACTAATTGATTATCAATAGGTTTCTTCCGATGGTCATAGTTTAATTCGTAGCGCTTACCACTTAACTGAAAAATAAACCGCATCTCTTGAGATGTAAAGCTGAGAACACCCTTAGCTCGAAAGACATCGTTGGGCATCACCTTATCAAGGAAATGGGTGAACTTGTCTAGATCAAATCGGCGATCGCTTTGAAATGAGACCGAGACAAATCCATCATTGGCTAAATGGTCAGAATGGTGATGATGTTCATGGTGATTATGCTCGTGATGTTCATGGTGATCATGCTCATGTTCGTGATGTTCATGCTCTTTTTCTTGTTGATAAGCACTAGTCTCCGCTAGTTCCACATCTAAAATTAAAGGCAATGGAACTTCACCATGTTGCGATCGCAGGATTCTCGCTTTGGGCTTGCTCTGGCGAAGGTATATCTCCAATAGATCAACCTGTGCCTCTGGTACTAGATCTGTCTTGTTCAGCAATATAATATCGCCATACTGCACCTGACTAAGCGCCGCCTCACTGTCAAAATGATCGGCAGTAAATGTCTCCGCATCAATGACAGTAAGAATGGAATCGAGGCGCGTGAGATGCTTTAGTTCTGTACCCAAAAAAGTTAAGGCGATCGGTAGAGGATCGGCAACTCCCGTCGTTTCGATCACCATATAATCAATGCGATCGGTACGTTCTAAAACGTTATATACAGCCTCTAGCAATCCGTCATTAATCGTGCAGCAAATACAGCCATTACTTAGTTCCACCATGCCATCTTCAACATCGATCAGAAGTTGTCCATCAATGTTAATGTCTCCAAATTCATTCACCAAAACCGCAACTTTTAGATCTTGGCGGTTTTTGAGGATTTGATTGAGAAGTGTAGTTTTGCCACTGCCTAAGAATCCAGTAACGATAGTCACAGGCATTCCCCGCTTAGGAATATCGAGTTGAGAAGTTGGCATGATATTTTTTGAAATGGTGAGTTTATGATTTTGTTGAATTGTTCTTGTTTGCAGCGATCGCCTGAACCACGTCAGCATAGGTAATATCGGGAATTGCTTTATGAATGCGAATGACACGATGCAGACTGGTCATAATCGCGATCGCAGTTTGGATCGGTGGACAGCCAGCGTCTTGGCATTGCAATTGATTGATTGAAATAACCGTGTGGTCATTGATTTGCAAGATTTCATATAGCCAATCCTTGACCTGTTGCAATTGTTCTGTTGTTACAGCAGGTTTTCGAGGGAAAAGATCGATCATGGTGTTAAGGTGTCTTCAATTGAAATGCAGTATATTTGCCTCCCAATCCTTCGACAATCGTGCGAGTATTAGCAATCAACATCCCTGTATAGGTTTCAGCTTCACTACCTTTTGCTCCCAAACCATCGGCATAGAGTTCTCGTTCAGAAACTTTGACATTAGATTCCTTTGCAACGGTCGTAATCAACTTTGGATTAATCGATACTTCTGCAAAAATGGTGGGAACTTTACTGGTTTTAATCACCTCAACAAGCCCCTTAACTCTGGTTGGCGTTGGTTGTTCCTCAGTGCTAATTCCATTCAAAGCACCTTCAACAGGAATGCCATAGGCTTGAGCATAGTAGCCAAGAGCATCGTGAGTTGTAACTAGCTTGCGAGAAGCTTCAGGAATTGTGGCGATTTGAGCCTTGATCCAAATATCAATTTGCTCAAGTTCGCTGACAATCTTGGCAGTGTTTTTGGCATAGGTTTCCGCTTGATCGGGACGGAGTGAAATCAAGCTTTTACTGATTGACTGGGTGATTTTGATCCCATTCTGAGCATTGTTCCAAACATGGGGATCGGCTTCTTTTGCGGCTTTTTGATTAGATTTAGTCTCTTTTTTTTCTTCCTTATCATGATCATGACTATGCCCATCTTCAGACAGCAAGGGACTCGGTACAGCAACCTCGTTAACTGCAATTTTAGGTGCTGTATTAGAACTAGCTTGAATTAATTTGATCAGACTTGGCTCAAAGTCATAACCACCATAAAGTATTAATTTTGCAGAGTCGATCGCTTTACGATCATCGGGTTTAGGTTGATAAACGTGAGGATCAGTACCCGCTTCGATCAGGCATTTCAAATCAATCGTATCGCCTGCAATTTGTTTGGTCAAAGCACAGGCTACCGAGTTTGTCGCTACGACTAGAGGTAAGCTTTCAGTTTTTACAGGAGTTGTGGCTGATGTCGTAGTAGCTGTGGTGGTTGTGTTTGTCGCCGTTGGGGTGGAGACGGTACAAGCAGTGATACTGCTAGCGATTGCCATTACGAGCGCTATTGATGAAAATTTGAAGGCGTTATTTACCCTTAACCCTGACGATGATTTTGTAAATGAGTTTAGAGCCATTTTGTTTTTTAGCCACAAAGAATGATAATCATTATCATAATACCTTTGAGTAAAAATATGCTAGAAGTTGAAAATTTAGCGGTTAGTTATCACGATGTCAGTGCAGTTGAGGATGTCAGCTTTGAGATCTCTTCTGGGCAGATGGTGGCGGTGATTGGTCCTAATGGTGCTGGCAAAAGTACGGTTTTCAAAGCGATTTTAGGCTTGGTTCCCACATCTAGCGGTCATGTGCGCTATCGATCTCGATCTTTACATCGACAACTGCGTACCGTTGCCTATGTGCCACAGCGATCGCAGGTGGATTGGGATTTTCCTGTGACCGTATGGGGCGCAGTGATGATGTCCCGCACTCGTCATCGTAATTGGCTGGGCTGGATCAAAAAGTCGGGTTGTCATTGTGAAAGCATCGTCAAATCGGCGCTTCAGCGTGTCGGTATGTGGGATTTGCGCGATCGCCAAATTGGTGAGCTATCAGGCGGTCAACAGCAAAGGGTATTTCTGGCGAGGGCGATCGCCCAAGAAGCAGAATTACTATTTTTCGATGAGCCTTTTGTCGGTGTTGATAAAAAAACGGAAGCCATAATTTTTGATGTGTTTGCGGAATTAAAAGCTCAAAACAAAATTCTATTAGTGATTACTCACGATCTTGGTTCCAATTTGGATAATTACGATCGCCTATTGCTGATAAATAAGGAACTAATTGCTGACGGCGATCGCGATGCTGTGATTACTACACAGAACATTAAACTCGCCTATGGCGATAGTGTGATTTTGATGCAGAAAGAACTTACCTAATTGGAATAAAAATTATGTTGACTTGGTTGATTGAGCCTTTAGGCTTTGAATTTATGCGAAATGCGATCGCCATTGGTGTCCTGATTGGCATTTTATCGGCGGTAATTGGTAGTTATCTGATCGTGCAGCACATGGGGCTTTTAGGTGATGTGGTCGCCCATGCCGTCTTACCAGGACTAGCGATCGCCTTTTATATTGGTATGGATATTTTTCTTGGTGCATTTATCGCAGGAACGATTAGCACCTTTGTGGTGGCTTGGATTCAGACCCATTCCAAAATTAAAGTTGATACAGCAATGGCTTTGGTATTTTCAGGATTTTTAGCTTTGGGAGTCATGTTGATTACCACTCTCAAGAGCAAATTAGATCTGCATAGCTTTCTATTTGGCGATATTTTGGGAGTAACGAGTACTGACCTATGGCGAACTTTAATCATTGCGATCGCGGTTCTATCCTGTGTTGCCATCTTTTACCGAGAATTAATCTTCTATTGTTTCGATCCCTTAGCATCTAAAGCGATGGGTTTACCTGTCCATTTCATTCACTTTGGACTGATGGCAGGAATTACGCTCACAATCATCGCTAGTATGCAATCGGTCGGCGTGGTGCTAGTAGTTTCTCTGCTAACTGGACCCGCCGCCACTGCCTATCTATTAGTAAAGGAATTACATTTAATGATGAGCTTAGGGGCGATCATTGGAGTTATAGCCAGTGTCAGTGGTATGTATGTTAGCTATTATCAGAATGTGCCTTCGGGTAGTGCGATCGTGTTGATTATTTCAGGATTTTTCTTGCTAGCATTACTATTCAGTCCTTCGCAAGGAATTCTGACAAAGCGGGCTGTCACTCGACGAGCAAAAACTTTGCTAAGTAAAATAAAGGCAAGTAACTGAACCACTATGCACTGGAAGTGCATAGGTTCGACTAGGACTGAAAGTCCTAAATCTGTAGCTTCAGCCAAACTCTATTAGTTTTCCTATTTTAGTAATGTGACTATGATGTTAATGCAGGTTTTACTCGCGTTAAAGTTCTGCAAAGAAATCATAGTAACTGCTTTAAAGGTTGCAGCTCAAGCCTTGCACTGAAAGTGCATAGTTTTTACTAGCGCTTTGGGACAATAAACACTAAAATTAATCGTAAATGTCTTTAGTCAGCCCCAGTTCAATTACCTATGACTCTAAATACCGAATATCGTTGGGGGAGTCGAAGGAGATCGGGCTGGCGGTCAAACAAGTCAGCGATCGGCATAGATATACTTATCTGGCAGAACGTTTAGCAAAATTTGCCGATCCTCAGTCTTAATCTCTGATAGGGATATCAAGGAAACACTTTTACTTATCTCTCCAATGCTCTTTTTTTAATTCTTTCTGAAGTTGTCGGGCCTGCTCAAATTGTTGGATATCAAATTCGCTCAAATTGGCAAA
>Ga0209985_10000805_pt1 | contig 32801 bp, 34 predicted proteins | sample NOAtaG_FD_187305 | JGI IMG/M metagenome (GOLD analysis project Ga0209985, IMG submission 187305) | Freshwater lake microbial communities from Lake Erie, under a cyanobacterial bloom - NOAA_Erie_Diel6S_1000h metaG (SPAdes) (version 2) | ecosystem: Environmental > Aquatic > Freshwater > Lake ...
AGCCCTTGCAGAGGATGAAAAAGAGCCCTATCGCGGCGTCGTCCTCCAGGAGCTCGAGAGCAAATGTCTCGAACTCGAAACACGTCTCGATCTTCCCGAGACGGTATACTTCGACGAACTCGAACTTTACCTCGACGTGTTGAACAGCCGTTGAGCGCGAGACGGCTCACTCCTCATCTCGTTCCGCTTGGCCGTCACGAATAGCTCGGGTCTCCTCCTCATCAGGGTTCTGTTCCTGACTCGGAATCCTGTAACTCTCCTCAGCCCAGTGGGCAATATCCTGCGTTTTGCATCGTGTGCTGCAAAAAGGGCGATCCGGATTGTTCTGGTCATAGCGCGTGGTGCGTCCGCACTGAGGGCAACGTATGATACGCGTCGTGTCTTTCATCCTGTCACTCGTTTTTGCAAAGAGTCGTGGCTCACACATCCTCCGGAAGGCTTCGCAGACGCTCAGGCCAGAGGAGGCGCGGCATCGGCGGTCTCAGTCCTAACACTAACTCAGCTAGACAGCAACCTGCGTAAAAGCCCATCGAAAGTCCCTGGCCCATGTAACCTGTTCCAAGCAGGATGCGAGGCTCGCCGTACATAGGTCCAATCACGGGCAACTCATCGCAGGGCCAGCAATCCAGTCCGGATGCGATCCGGGTGACCGAACCCAAGGGATGCTCTGGAAACAGTTCCTCCCAAGCAGACTTGAGATGCTTTTCGATCTCTTTCTCATAAGGTGCGCTGCTAGCTTCAAATCCAGCGAGGGGGCGCAGGAAGCGAGCTCCCCCCAAGCGCAGCGTTTGCAGTGCTGAGACTCCGCCCCAGTAGTGTCCGTGACGCCAGCTGAAAACGCTACCGACGGGCAAGCGCAGGGGCTGTGCCTCCGGCGATAACTGCCACTCTGCCCATTGGTCCGCATAGGCCACCAGAGCCGGTTCGATCGAAGGCAGAAGCTGGGCGATGGCGAGATGATTGGCGAGGATTACAGCCTCGGCACGCAGGCAGCCTTCGGCCGTTATGATATTGATTCCTTGGCTTCCTGCATCGATGGCTTGAGCAGGACCGAGTCTCTGAAGCTTTGAAGTTTTGTCCTGTAAGGCTTGAAGCAAAGGCTGGGGTGGACAATAGGCTGCATGGAGCCCCTCGTCTTGCACCGGACTACTCATCGCGCGGCCAGCAAATCCCTTGTGTTGTGCTTCTGCTACTGGCAGAAGGTGGGCCTCGATGCCTAGCTTTCTGCAGATCGCTACGGATTGCTCCGCTTCTCCCTGTTCTTCCGGGCTAGTCGTCCAGCGTAATCTTTGGCCGCGAGTCGTCGGAAGTCCTGCTTCGTCCGCAAAGTTCAGGACGCGTTCGAAGGCCAGCGATGCCCACTCCCAAACGGCCAGGGCTGCTTCTGTGCCATGTCGGTGGGCCAGGCGGGTGATGTTGTCCTGCAGACTCGAACTTACGAGACCTGCTGCTTGGGTGCTCACATGATGCGGAGAATCCGGACGGAGAATGCAGACCTTTGTCGTGCCAAGTCTTTGCAGGTGATAGGCGGCAGAAAGCCCTGTGATACCCTCGCCAATTATGGCAATATCGTAATGTTGTTCAGTGCGCATGCGGACTCCCGGAATGCGCCCATGAGCCCCCGCAGCCTTCACATTTCGCAAGGGAATAGGCGCTCAACGATGTTAACGAACGCGATGAGAAAGACCCAAGTTCTTTTCATCGGCTTAAGCCTTACATCTGCCGTTATGGCAGTGGAAAAGCCGAAGTCCGTGCTAGTCGCCGGATGGCCTCTCGACATTCAGAATCCGACAGGGCCGCTCCTGGCTGGGGATCCGCTCTTGGGTCCTCTCCTTTGTCCGAGCCTCACCCGGTTGAATCTGGCGAATCAACGGTCTGAGTTTGTCTTGCTCAAACAGCTCGAAGATAAAGGCAATCGCTGGTCATTCCAACCAAAGTCTGGGTTGAGCTGGTGGGATGGTTCAACCGTCGACCTCGAGTCGTTCCTTCGGGCGGAATTGCCAAAGGCTATAGAGACACAGGGTCTAGGGCAGTGGAAGGTGCCCGCCTTCAGCTTTAGAAAGGAAGGGGAAACTCTCCATCTCGAGTGGAAAGAAGCCCCAGCCTTCGGACCTTACATCCTGAACCGGATGCCTCTGATCAAAGAGGCAGCCTTTGGTCGCTTGGCTTTTCAATGCGCGGGCGCTTATCGGCCTCAGTATCAGGCAGCAGGGATCGAGCTCCAATCCACCGCATCTCCAGCGGCGCCCGTTCTGCAGTGGGTCGACGTCGATCAGCAAGCTGTTCGCGGGCAGGAGATGCTTCGCTTTCGCTTTGGTGAGGAACTGCACCCCGAAGGGTACCGAAGGCAGCTCGAAGACGCTCTGGAATGCCCACGTAAGGTCGATACGCCGCTGATCAGTCTGATCGCATGGAATCCCACAGGCCGCTGGACCAAAGACGTGCGCTTTCGGCGTGCGATGACTCATCTTTTGCCACGTGGTGCCCTGCTGCGGTCGGGAGCGGGTTCGTTGGGGGACCTGTTGTCAGGGCCCATCCTGCGCATACACCCCGGTTACCGGCGAAGTCTCCTCGTGCCCACCTACGACCCCTCTCGAGCCGATCATTTACTCAACGATCTCGGGCATAAGCGGTCGGAGGAGGATGGCTATCGGCGTACCGACAAGGGCCAGATTATGGAAGTGCAGTTGCTGGTTTCCAGCGCAGATAACCATTCTTTGGTGCGTAAGGTGATCGATGATAGCTTCCGGGTCATGGGCCTTAAGGTGGCCTTCGTTACCCAAAAAGATAAGAATCCTGATGGGATGCTGACGAGTCTCGTCAGTCCCTGGCCCGATACGAATTTGATGCCTTTTTTGCATAGCAAATCCAAGTCCTCGCCTTGGCCGTGGACTTACCAGGACAACGCGCTCGATCAAGGCCTAGAGGCCTACGCACTGAGCCTGACTCGACAGCAGCCGGACTTCACCTTGCTAGAAAAGGTTCACGAACTGGTGTATAAGCAGGAGCCGTTTTCTATCCTCATGCAGCACAAAGTCTGCTTGGATTCTTCCCGAGGCATAGCCAGTACTCGTTTGAGCTTGCGCAATCCGGATTGGTTTGCAGAGCTGGTCGGTGCTCGAGGAGGACAGTGAGAACGAAGAGCAGGAAGAAAGGATTGCGCCTTGATCTATCTGAAGACCGATGCCGAGATTGAGATTATGAAGCGCGCGGGCCAGTTGGCAGCTGAGCTTCTCGACCGGATCGAACCCTACGTCAAGCCTGGTGTGACAACCCTCGAACTTAACGACCTCGTCCATCGTTGGACGGTTGAGCGAGGCGGCATATCAGCACCCCTCAATTATAAGGGGTTCCCCAAGTCTATTTGCACCTCGGTGAATGATGTTGTCTGCCACGGCATACCTTCCAGCAAAACCAAGCTGAAGGAAGGCGATATCATCAATATCGATGTCACGCCGATTGTGGAAGGTTTTCATGGCGACTGTTCTCGGACCTATGCGGTCGGACAGATCAGCGAGAAAGCACGCAAATTGATCCAGGTGACCCACGAATGTCTCGAACGAGGCATTGCAGCCGTGCGAGTGGGGGCTCGCGTCGGCGATATTGGGGCAGCCATCCAGAAATATGCGGAAGCCCAAGGTTACTCTGTCGTCCGCGATTTTGTTGGTCACGGAATTGGTCGCAATTTTCACGAAGATCCTCAGGTCTTTCATTATGGGGAAGCAGGGCGTGGGCAGCGACTGGAGCCAGGTATGACCTTTACGATCGAACCTATGATCAACGAAGGGGACTGGCGGACGAAGATGAAGAAGGATGGCTGGACGGCCGTTACCATCGATGGGTCCCTTTCAGCCCAATTCGAGCATACTCTAGCGATTCGGAGCGATGGTCGCGTCGAAATCTTGACTCAAATGCCTCGAGCCTGAATCTTTGGTAGGTCAGGGAGGCTTGACGAGCTGTGTCAGCACCCCATTCGATGACCGTCGGTATCAAGAGGGTGTGCCACCGCGAAGTTCCCATAGAATCTGTGTCAACCAGAGCTCATCGCCGTGGCTACGGCTTTTCAAGCGCCGATCGGCCTCATGGCAGAGCTCCAGTGCTCGAAGGAAAAGGCTGGGGCTGCGTCTTTGCACATAGCTTGTGTACCCCTGAACGACCGTAGGCGGCAGGCGTAGCCCTCGAGCCATATCTTGAACATTCTGTCCAGAACGCAAGCCTGTTTGGATCTGAAGAGCCTTACGGCAGTGAAGAGCAAGAATGGCGAGCAAAGCCAAAGGTTTTTCCCCCCGGTCTAACAAATCCTTGAGCAAGAGCATAGCTTTGCCAAAAGCTTCACTGCACAGCAGTTGATCCAGCTTGAACACATGATCCTCGCGCAGAAAACCGAGAAGCGGCTTAAGGATCGCTGGCGTTACAGGTCCCTGCTGACCATGTAGACTGAGACTCAGGCGATTCAATTCATTATCAAGCTTGAACAGATCCTGCCCCACGGCATCCAGGAATAGAGCCGTGGCCTCTGTTGTGAGGGCTAGTTGATAGTGGCGAATCCGATCCTGGACGAAGTCTCGATACTCCCAAGGTGCGGGCTCGTCGCAAGGAATTTGTAGCATGCCTATGCGCTCAGCTTCCTTCTGAAGCTTGGCGGACCAATCTTTACCTGTCCAGATGAGCACCAAAGGATTTTGTAGATCACGAGACTCTCGAATACTCTGCAGATGCAGAAGGAGTTCGGGGCATTGCTGGGCATCCAAAACGATGGTGAGTGTTTGCGGATCAAAGAGCGAACGAGCAGCTATGGCTTGAAAAAAACGCTCAGCCGAGAGTTGAGGTCCATCGAGGCGCTCGATAACCCAGCCAGCCTGTTCCCACAGTCGACGCAACGTGCGACGCGTTTGACTCAAGAGAAAATCGCTGTCGCCGCGGATAGAAATCAGCTTCCAGCGACGAAGCGATGCTTGATCGAGAGCTGTGCTCATCGCCTGCTTGTAGCTCTTGTAAGGTGCCTTGCGATCGTTCACGAGCTTGCTCCCAGGGCATCGATCTTCAGAGCAAAACTGGAGCCGAGAGCCTTCTCGATCGTTTTGAGCTCTTTTGTCAGGGCCAGGCGTTCAGCATCGAGACGAGCCCCGGGAAGGACCTGAAGGCGGAGGACATAGCCTCCCTGGGTGGTGTCGAGGCTCATGCCCCTAATTCTCAGTTGCCTCGTTCGGAGCAGGCTGCGCGCAATCCGCAGTGCTGAGCTTAGCAGCTGAATACGATCGATATGCGAATCAAAATAGGGCAGATTTTCACCCTTGCTGCTTTTGGCCGCTGACTTGCGTGCAAAGCGATTGATCAGTGCGAGGATATGTTTTTCCTCTTGGGTGTAACCCAAGAGGTTGCTTTCGGAAATGAGATAATAGGAATGCCGATGATAGCCGCTAAAGCCAATGAATTTACCCGATTCGAGCAGATAAGCTGCGGCCTGTAGGAGCTCCCGATCAAGTTCCAGCTCGGGTATGAGTCGACGGAATTCAGGTAATGCGACGAAAGCATCAAGGACCCTGAGAGCGCAGTCACTCACCTGCTGAGCAAAGCCGGTATCGAGCCGCAGCTTTTTAGCAAAGGCTTGTATGCTCTGCCAGCGCATATCATGCCAACGGTTGGTTGCCAGAAGGCCTTTGCGTGCATAGGTGTCGATGGCCACGCCCTCGCGTAGACCGCTCGTCGAGACGATCCATTGCTGGATATTGAGCAAGCGGGTGAGTTCTGCGACGATGGAGCAACCCGCGAGCATAATGTCAGCACGGCGACTCTCAAGCTTCCAGCGCAGGGCGATTCGTTCGGGTTGTCCCAATTGATAAAGTTCTTTTTCGATGGCAAAGAGTTCAGCAGCGCTGAATCGATAGCCGTGTAGATCTTCAAGCTCGGTCTTGTACTTATCCCAATGAATCATGCGTGCTAAGGCCTTGGCTGTCCCCGATGTCACGGCCGCATGCTGGACGGTGGTGTCGCGCAGATCTTCTTGAATGGGTAAGAGCCGAGATCCGATGGACTGTTGCAGTTCTTCGATCGCTTCGAGGTCACCAGGTCGATCGAAGAGAAAGCGCTTCGAAAGGTGGAGGGCGCCCATTTTGAGCGAACTGAGATACCGGCAGTCTGAGCCTTGTCCGACAGCTATTTCAGTGGAAGCACCCCCTACGTCAAGGGCTAGAAGGGTCTCACCTCCAAAACTCAGGCTTTGGCTGATGCCGAGATAGGAGAGACGGGCTTCCTCGACCCCATCGATGATCTCGAGTTTGAGACCCGTTGTTTTCTGAACGTGCTCGATGAAAGCCAAGCGATTCTTAGCCGCACGAATGGCTTGGGTTGCGACCAGGCGGAATTCGGCCTGGTAGCTTTGTCCAATGCTTTTCATAGCAGCGAGGGCATCAGAAGCGCGTTTAAAGACCTTCTCTGGAATGTCACCGTCGTCGATCAGTTCGGCCAGACGCATGTTTTCCTTCTGGCCATCGATCACATGTATCAAACCAGCTTCGTCCAGCGTCGTGATAGCAAGATGAAAGGTGTTCGACCCAAGATCGATCACTGCCAGGGGCGCTTTAGGTTGGAAGCTTGACCGATTAATTGTTCTTTGAGTCCTTTGGTGACGGAGCCGAAGCTTTTTTGCTTTTCTTGACGATGGGGCGGCCCTGACCCTTCATGTTGTGCCGAATCGCCTTGTCGTACGGTAGTGATTTGATACCTTGTTGCCGGGCAATTTCAATAAACTTTTGATGACAGTCCCAGACTAACGTGCTAGATGGGCGGCGTTCGTAGGTGCCGTCAGCCTGGAGGATCCAAGAGTTCTCGGTATCTTTCCAATATCCTTCCAAAATTTCGTAGAGAAGCCGATCGCGGGCCGTTGCATCCTCCACAGGGAAAACGATCTCGATCCGGCGATCCATATTCCTCTGCATCCAATCCGCAGAGCCAAGATAGATGTCCTTCTGACCTTGGTTATGAAAGTAGAAGATGCGGCTATGCTCGAGAAAACGACCGACGATCGATCGGACCTCGATCGTCTCACTGAGGCCAGGGACCTGAGGTCTCAGACAACAGATGCCACGCACAATCAGTCGAATCTCTACTCCAACCTGCGAGGCTTGATACAGCTTGTCGATGAGCAAAGGGTCGACCAGTGCGTTCATCTTGGCGATGATCAAGCCTTGGCCCGTAGCTTCGTGGGCTGCTATCTCACGATCGATCATCTGGCACAGTGCCTCTCTGAGATACAAAGGAGCGAGAATCAGTTTGCGCATGGGGGCCGGCAGTGGCGCTAGCTGGGCATCGGTATGGCTCAGCATGTTGAAGCCTGTAAGCAAGTTGAACAAGAGACTCGCATCGTCAGCGATGTCGGGTCTGGTGGTAATATAGCCGATATCTACGTAGTGACGGGCTGTTGACGAATTGTAGTTGCCAGTCGAAAGGTGGACGTAACGCTGAAGGCGCTTGTCCTCACGTCGTACGATCAAAGTCATCTTGCAGTGGGTTTTGAGACCGATAAATCCATAGACGACGTGCACTCCTGCGCGCTCCATTCTTCGCGCCCAAACGATATTGTTGTGTTCGTCGAAGCGAGCTTTCAATTCAACGACAGCCGTCACCTGCTTGCCCTGTTCCGCAGCTTGAATCAGGGCATCAATAATCGGAGAGTCGCCTGATGTGCGGTAGAGCGTTTGTTTGATAGCGAGGACATCGGGATCCCAAGCCGCTGCGTGCAGCAGTTCGATCACAGCGTAGAAGCTTTCGAAGGGGTGATGCAGCATCAGGTCGGCTTCACGTATCAGGCTAAAGATCGGTCGTGAGCCTTGCATTCGAGCCGGCAGGCGAGGATTGAAAGGCTCGTAATGCCAGCCTTCGCCATCGAGCTCGTAGAGCTGATTGAGATCGTTGAGCGCTAAGGGGCCTGGAACTTCATAGATGTCCGAGGGTTCGAGCGAAAAACGTCGCTGCAAAAACACTCTTAGCTCGTGCGGAAGGCCTTGTGTGAGTTCCAAGCGGACGACCTCAGCTTGCTCTCGAGCTTTGACCTCGGTCTGAATAGAGCTCATCAAATCCGTCACTTCACTCTCGAGCAACGTGTAGTCGAGATTGCGGGTGATGCGGATGGGGAAGGCCGCCTTCATAGGCATGCCAAAAAACAGGCTATCAAGATTGGCTGTGATCAAGTCTTCGAGGAGGACGTAGCGATGCCCAGAGCTGTTTTGGGGAACTGTAATAAGGCGCGGGAGGATGCTTGGGACCTCGACGAAGGCTATGGCCGGACTTTCTGATTCCTTGCGTTCCGAACGAAAGACCACGAGCAGGTAAAGCCGTCGATTGGCTAGAAAGGGAAAAGGGTGAGCCGCATCCACCGCCAATGGTGTAAGGACGGGCAGGACAGACTGGCGATAGTAGTGATTCAAGGCCGCCCGCTGGGGTTCGCTGAGTGAGCTCAAACGCTCGATACTGATACCAGCATGGGCGAGATGCGGCAAAAGATGGCGACTTAAGGTCGAGTAGAGATCGCTCACGAACGCATGGGCCTGGGAGTAGATGGCCTGCAGAGTGTCATTCGGAGGGAGTTGGTCGGGACTATCGACCCCAACACTTTTGGAGCGCGCCGCCCGTTTCTTGCCAGCGACCCGCACCATGAAGAACTCGTCGAGATTGGCGTAGGAAATCGTGAAAAAGCGAAGTCGTTCCAGCAAGGGGATCCGCTGCTGGTGACTGGTGTCGAGCACGCGCGCGTTGAATGCAAGCCAACTCAATTCGCGGTTGAGATAGCGTTCGCTGGCATCTTCATGGTGGATTAATTTTCGCAATTTTTCGGCGTTCATGGTTATAATCAAGGCCGTCTCAAGCCTTCGGAGCCGGGAAGACGGCTTAGGGTTTAGGCACAGATGGCTGTCTCATTCAGGATAGATCTTTTAACCTGGCTTGCCCATAGGAATAAAATGCCTTACGTTCACTCTGACAAGACTTCAAGACTTTTTTCTGGCACGACACTCCTGTCAGCTCTCCTGCTCACGGCTTGCGGAGGAGGGGGTAACACTGACGTGACTGAAGGTCCTCAGCAATCCCTGACCTTGCCTGATCTGAGCACGTACGAAGATTTTTCCCCCTACCTGGCCCAAGACGGACAGAAGGCTGCTTTCATCTCCAGGCGTGATGCTGGGAATTATCGAGTTTATCTTTACGATGAGGCTCTCGAGGGGAAGCGTGTTCTTTTAGCTGATCGATTGTCCCTCAAACCCGAAGAACAGGAATGGACCGCTGCACTTCGAAGTGATGCGGGATGGTTGGCTGTCTATCGCGCGGGTCCCCAGGGGAGGGCTATTCTGCTTAGCGACTGGAGTGGCCAGCAATCGGCCACCATTCCCGTGGCGGCGGAAGCTCGAGTTCTCGGAGTGAGTTTGGCTCCTACGGCAGGCATTAACGCCTTGGCCATCGTCGAGAGAGTGGGGGTGCGCGATCGGGTAAGCGTCTACACCTATGACGTGGTCAACGGTGTGGTGTCGGCGAGTCTGAGCGAACGTTTCGAGGGCGAACAGCAGGCTCAGTTTGCCCTGGGCGTCCAGGGTCAGCTGCGCTTGTTTACGAGCAGCGCGACCGGTCGCAAAGTTCGGTCTTGGTCGGGGAGTGGCTGGGCCTTGGATTCCAGCGAATTAGCTTTGGGTGCTCAAGACCTCAAAAGGCGAGGGTCAGCAAGTGCAATTGGCTATCTGCAGGCGAAGAGTCTGAACTCTGTGCGGACGAAGAAAAAGCTGGGCACCCTGACCAACAAACCACAGGGTTACGTGGATGAGGTCGGCGTTGTCGACGAACTGGTTCACTTCGCTCCCTTTGGGACGACACCGCTCGACTTTTCGATCGGAAATTATCGGACCTACGAGCCCTCGGTCATCTCAACTGTTTCCGCTAGCACGGATGGGGCCTACGTGCTGGTCACAGGCGGCGACACTTATTTTTGCAAGTCTCGCGGTCAGTTCTTTAATGTTTTGTTGCTGGTCCGAACCAGCGACATGAGCACGGTACCTGTTTTCATGACTCGCGATATCGGCAAAAAGTCTTGGACTGAGATCACAACAGATCCTTGCTCCGTTTACGATGCAGCCGAACTAGCCAGCAAAAAAGAATTTGATCTGCGCATCGCTGGCGCTCAGCTCATCGCGGTGGATGGGGATCGCTTCACCTTGCTCTACGAGTCGACTTTGACGGGAGAACGAGAAATTCGACGAGCGACCTTTAAGGTCGAAAGTTGGACCGATCGGACGGTCAGCGGTGTTACGATCACAGATTTGTCTGCCAATAGCCCACCGTAAAGTCCTGGTGGAAGGATTCCTCAAGGCCCGAAGGTCTCATTTGCGGACTCCTTTTGCAGCGAGTAACAGGAGAACGCTCCACCCTCGCGTGGAGCGACCTGGTGCCAGACACGATCAGTCAGGTCTCTTTAGCTCCGCAGCGTCCGGCAAAATCGGTTTTTGGAAAATGCGCAAGCCTTTCCTTTGCACTCTGGCAGTCAAGAGCGATCTGCGCCCGTAGCGCATCGAGCGAAGCAAACTTTTGTTCGTCTCGTATAAAATGCGTGAGCCAGACGCTGAGGGGTTGATCGTAAAGTCCGTCGCTAGCGTATTGGCCATCGAGCAGGTGGACTTCAACATGAAGTTTGAAATTTTGCAGATCAACTGTTGGACGCAAGCCAACATTCAGGACGCAGGGCACCGCTGCTGGTGCGATTTGAAAAATCGGAGCCTCCTGATTCAAGAGCGCAAATCCTGCGTAAACTCCCGTTCCCGGTAATAATTGCTCGTCACACGCGAGGTTGGCTGTAGGAAATCCGAGGGTGCGACCTAACTTCTTGCCTGCCACGACTCGACCTTCCATGAGATAAGGTCGGTTGAGAAGTTCGGTGACACGGTCCACTCGACGCTCTTGAAGAAGCTGCCTGATGGCACTGCTGCTGATGATGATGTCTCGATCCCGCTGCTCGGAGACAAGGCAGACCTCAGCTTGATAGCGGGATGCAAGCTCCCGTAGCTCAACAATTCCCCCTTGTCGGTTGGCTCCAAAGCGGAAATCGTGCCCGACGACGATGGCTCGAGCATCCAAAGTTTGCACCAGAAGGTGTTTGTAAAATGCTTGGGGAGTCAATTGACTAAAGTTTGCGTCAAAACTTTGTATGATGACGACATCGACGCCGAGTTCTCGTAAAGCTCGTATCTTCTGGGTTTCGCGAAAGAGCTTGCCGAGGGGGCGATGGGGTTGGAAGAATTGTTTGGGGTTGGGATCAAAGGTAAGAACAGCGCTAAGACACTGGCGCTGTCTGGCCTGCTCGTCTGTCCTCCGAATGAGCTCCTGATGTCCACGATGGCAGCCATCAAAGTTGCCAATTGTGACCACGCAGGGGCCTAGCGTTTGGCATGGTGACGTCGAGGAGAGACGTAAAACTTTCAAAAAAATATCCTTTGCTGCCTTTTTACCGCCTTTGCCATGACGCAGGTTGTCGTCTATAATCAGAAACAAAGGTGCTAAAAGAACTGCGAGATTTGTAACATCACCTGATTGCAGGTGCAATGGCCTATCGAAAGTATAGCATGTCGCTGTGTGAAGGTTCTCTGCGCCGTGAAAAGTGGATAGCAAATGCTTGAAGAGGTTCCCAGCGAAGTGGTCCAGGGTGGGCTCGGTGGAGTTGTTTGGCTCTTGGGGCTGCTCGTCTCCCTTCTCCTTTTGGCGCTCGGCCTCTGGGCCTTACGCCGCTGGAAGTGGAGGCACGACCAAGGGACAGCCCTCCAGCCGGACGAGACCGCCCTGCTCGTAAAAATCGCTTACCAAAACGAACGTGAGCCCATTCGCCAAGGTTATCTGCGGTCTCTGACGGCCGATCGTGCAACTTTGGTCGTTGCGGATAGGGCTCTGCGAAAAGGGAGTCAGGTTCGTTTGGACCTAGGATCGCTGCATCCCCAGGCCCACCAGGGCTCCGATGTCGTCCTGGGTCGCGTAACTCAGACCAAGCGACTGAGTGGCTCGAATGAGAATCTCCTGGTCAACGTTCAATTCCTCGATCATAATTTTTCGATGCAGGATCTGGGGCGTCCACCCTAAGCCTGAGTATTCAGACCTCGCTTCCACAGGCTAAATCATGCAGAGTCGACATGAATCGATCAACGGGCAAACGCGTCTCGTCGGTGTTTTGGGGCGGGGCATTAGCCATACGCTTTCACCCCTTATCCATAATCAGGCCATGCGGGATCTTGGTTTAAACGGGGTCTACGTCCCTTTCGATTGCCAGACGAACTTTCCAAAGACGGATTTTTTTCAGGCCATGTGGGATGCTGGAGCCTGGGGATTCAACGTCACTGTTCCTTACAAAGAAGCGGCGGCATCCCTCTTGGGGCAGGGACAGTGGAGTTCGATCAACACGATCTATCGAGGCAAGCAGGGATGGGAAGTCTGTTCGACGGATGGTTTGGGTTTTCTTCGCGGCCTGAGCGAGATCGGTAAATCACTCGACGACTTCGAAGCGGTAGTCATTCTTGGCAATGGTGGGTCGGCCAGGGCTTTGAGCCGGACGTTTCATGAGGTCCACCCTTCTATACCTATCACCATCCTACGTCGCAGCCAGGAGAGAGATCGGGATTGGCGTGAGCAAACGCGAGGCCCTTTGGCCTTGGAAGCCTTTCAGCCGGACCGTCTTCTGGCCCATCTGCGAAGGTTTCCGTCGAGCCTCGTCGTGCAGACGACGAGTGCCCCCCTCTATGGTGAGACGCTTGCAGAATTTTCTGACATCTTGCCCTCATTTCCTGGGGCTCTCGTTGATATCGTCTATGGTCGCGTATCCTCGCTTTTTTCTCGAGCTCAAGAGTTGGGTTTGAAATGCCAAGATGGCGTCCCTATGCTTGTTGGTCAAGCCCTTCTCTCCCAGGAAAAGTGGTGGGGTCGATCAGCGTCGTTTGAGCATATAGAGCCGATCCTTCGCCAGGCCCTGCGCCACTAAGATAAAGACTCGACTTTTGCATGACAGACACGTAGATCTCGCGGTGGCGCAGAGAAGCGCTAAGGGAGAAGACGTTCCCGTGTCGTTACAAGCATCATGGACTAGCCTATTTGAGAGAGAGGCCTTGCTTCTGCTGGGTCTCGTCGACCTCGGAGAAGAAGCAGAGTTTCCTCGTTTTCGGTCTTGGCTGTCTGAATCACGCCATGGCGATATGCGCTTTCTCGAGCAGCATCAACATTTGAGGGCCGATCCAAGAGGGCTCTTGCCCGAAGCGAAGCAGGCACTCGTATTCGCCCTACCCTATTTTCAGGGGGATCAGCTTCTCGCTGCTCGACGGGGGGCCTATCGTGTTGCGCAGTATGCTCGACTCAAGGACTACCATCGTTCGATGCGGGAGCGGGGAACCAGAGTTCTACGCTCGCTCCAGGAGCTCTATCCAGGACTGCAGGGACGTGTGACGATCGATAGTGCACCTTTGCTGGAAAGGGCCCTTGCGTCCCGCACTCGGAGGGGATTTATTGGTAAGAACACGCTCTATATTCATCCCGATCATGGTAGCTTCCTCCTCCTGGGAGAACTGCTCCTGAATCAGCGCCTCGACTTTGCCGATGAGCCAGCATCTATCAAGCACGCAGAGCGCAGTCCCGAAGGTGGGTGCGGTACCTGTCGACGTTGCCAGGTCCACTGCCCTACGGGTGCGCTGGATCAGGATTATCGGATCGACGCGCGAAAGTGTATCGCCTACTGGACCATCGAGCATCGTGGCCCAGTGCCTTTTGAGTTTTGGCCTTGGTTCCGACTGTATCTTTTCGGTTGTGACCTTTGTCAATTGGCTTGCCCATACAACCGCCGGGCTCTTCCAACGTCTGAAGCCACACGAACCGACTTCGCGACACTCGATCTATTCGATGTGGCGACGATGAATCAACAGCGCTACGAACAATTATTTGGAGGCACACCCCTGACCCGAGCGAAGCGGGCTGGATTGCGACGCAATGCCCTAATTGCCATGAGTGTGAGCGAGGATCCTCGCTTGGAAATGGCGATGGCCTCGGTAGAGGCGGATGATCCGGAAGTCTTGCAAGACACACGGAATCAGATCAAACAGTGGCAGAGTCGACAGCCTTGTCAGATCTGAGGCCAGATTGTGCTGACGCAGCTCGGGGTCACTTTGTTTCAAAGAGCTGGTTTCGATCTCTGTAAAATGGAGGAGACACGGAGCCTTCTTGGGATCTGCAGACCAAAGATCTTCCAGCAGTTCGTACACTCCGTGACTGTGATCTCTATGAAAAGAGGAGAAGTCCCTAGGCATTTGCGTCATCGCTGGGATGGAAGGTGTCTGTGATTACTTTATCGGGAGAGGCCTCTTTGAGCAGTTTTCAATGGGTTCATTCAAACTGCTTCTGAGGAAATGGTGCTCAGGGCGGGACTTGAACCCGCACGTCTCTCGACACATGCCCCTCAAACATGCGTGTCTACCAATTCCACCACCTGAGCATATAATCAAGGCTTAGTTTCGGGAGTGGGCGTCGGAGTTCCCGTCTGCGGTGCAGCAGCCTCGGGCGCTTGAGCGGGAGGAGCAGCCTCAGGCGTTGCGGGTGCTGACTTAGCACCAGCTTCTTTCAGACGATCCGAAAGACCTGTACGACCCGAATTACCCTTCTCAATCGAGAGCCAGATGCTCGTGATCATGAAAACGGCAGCCATTCCATAGGTCATTTTACCAAGGAAGGATGTTGCACCAGCAGCGCCAAAAAGACCTGCCGAGTTCCCACCACCGAAAGCAGCCCCAACACCGCCGGCGTTACCGCCTTGAACGATGATGACGACGATCATGAAGATGGCCGCAAGGACATGGACGATTGTGAGAAAGGTTTCCATTCACACCACACTTAGGGAAACAGACTGGTGGCTCCTCCCAGAATCGAACTGGGGACACGTGGATTTTCAGTCCACTGCTCTACCGACTGAGCTAAAGAGCCACTTCCCAAAAGGGAGATTCGTAGATAAATCAGTCCTGGTTTTTAGTCAATAGTTTCTTCCAGTGAAACCGGACCCAGACACCAAGCCTGGACTTGATGACCGTACAACTCTAGGCTATCAAACGATACGCAATACGCCTAGCTCAAGCATGAGGCTCGAGAAAAAAAAGGAAAATGTACCATGACTCTGCACTTTCTACGTCGTCCCGAACGACCCTACGTGATCGCCGGCCCTTGCATGGCTGAATCGCTTGAACTCATGCAGGCCGTCGTTCAGCCTCTGCGTCAGCTCGCAAAGGAACTCGATTTCGATCTTATCTTCAAGGCTAGCTTCGACAAGGCGAATCGGACTTCCATTCATAGCTATAGAGGTCCTGGGCTCGAAGAGGCCATTCGATGGTTTCAACGTCTGAAGGAGGAAAACCCCGGACTCTCCGTTCTCACCGACGTCCATGAAACGTCCCAGGTGGCACCTGCCGCAGAGGTCATCGACGTTCTGCAGATCCCAGCCTTTCTCTGTCGACAGACGGATCTCTTAGTTGCCGCGGTCCAGACGGGGCGCGCCGTCAATGTCAAGAAAGGGCAGTTTTTGGCTCCTGAAAACGCACAGCATATCATCAGCAAAGTGCAGCAGGCAGCCGCGGAACGCCAGTTACCTCTTAACTACGCTTTGACTGAAAGAGGCACTACCTTTGGCTATGGTAATCTCGTGGTCGATATGCGTGGCCTTAAAATCATGTCTGACTTCGAAGCGCCCGTGATCTTCGATATCACGCACAGTCTGCAGCTGCCTGCTGCAGGTGGGGCTCAGGGTGAAGTGTCAGGTGGACTTCGGGCGTTCGCCCCGGTTCTGGCACGAGCAGCGACAGCTACGGGATATTTGGATGGCTTCTTTTTGGAAGTTCATACGGATCCCAATCGAGCAAAAAGCGACGCTGCCACCCAGTTAGGGGTGGAGCAGGCTTCAACTTTGCTGCGGCAGATTGTCCCGCTTTGGAGAAACGTGCGTTCCTTGCCCAAGCAGGATAACATTTACGGCTGAACGTTTCAGTGTGGGAGGCATCATCGATGCACAACAAGGGCGGACGGATCTTTCTGCTATTAGTAGCTAGCTTTTTGATCGGTACGTTCTTCGCCTTTGACCTCGGACGTTTTCTCACGCTGGCTTCACTCCAGGAGCAAAAGCAGCATCTCTTGAGCCTTTACGATACACAACCGGTAGTCACCGCAGGTCTCTATGTGCTGGCTTACATCCTCATGGCCGCTTTGTCTTTACCAGGGGCCTTGATCATGACTCTCGCGGGCGGTGCCATGTTTGGAGTTTCGCTCGGCACGGTCTTGGTGTCGGTCGCTTCAACAACTGGAGCAACCTTGGCCTTTCTAGCTTCGCGCTATCTTATGGGGCGCAGCATACAGACTCGATTTGCTGATAAGCTTACGACGATCAATGAGGGGGTGCAGAAGGAAGGGGCCTTCTACCTGTTTAGCCTCCGTTTGATCCCCGTTTTTCCATTTTTTATGGTGAATCTTGTCATGGGCCTTACGCCTATTCCCGTACGCACTTTTTTCTGGGTGAGTCAGCTAGGAATGCTGCCTGGTACGATCGTCTATGTGAACGCGGGCACTCAGTTGAGCCAGCTGCAGAGCCTCAAGGGTGTTTTGTCTCCGACCCTTCTCCTGTCTTTTGCTGCGATTGGCCTCTTGCCGGTCCTGTCCAAAAAGCTGCTACAATGGTCACAGAATCGGCAGGGTCGAGTTTGATTCGTTTCCCCCGATCGCAAAAAGGCCTAGGAAAGGAGTGTTCCGTCATGGATGGAATGGAGCGGAGAAGTCGTGAGCGTTGTCCTGTCTGCCAGGGCCCTATGCGCCAGGGGGATGCGGGTGAGCCACGTTGCCGAACTTCGGTGTGCTCCTTCAATCACCGCCATAAGGTCTGCCCACGCTGCAAGACGGCAGGTCCCGATGTCTCCCGCTTCGATCAAGGTTTCTATCACTATGTCTGCAAAGATTGTCAGAACAAGTGGCAGGAGAGCTGAGGCTCTTCGATTCAGCTGAGCGAGCCCTGACGCAGCTCTGCTTCGACACTCACAAAGTGTATGATGGACAGGACCCGTTGACCTGCTGAGGTTGCGCGTCCATCGGCGCTGAGTTGCTGCACGTATCCAGGTTCCTGGCCATGTCTGGAGACGCTCGACTTGGGTGTCATCTCAGCCGATGGTGCCTGCCATCCCGAAGATCGGCAGATACATGGCGATCACGATGAATCCGACAATGCCCCCGATGACCACGATCATCAGAGGTTCGATCATCGACATCATCGCAGCGATGGAGTTGTCGACTTCCTCCTCGTAGATATCGGTCACTTTCTTGAGTGTTTCATCGAGTGTACCCGTTGACTCACCGACGGCGACCATCGATACCACCATCCTGGGAAAAAGCTCCGACTGTCCGAGGGGTTCCGAAAAAGTAGAGCCTTTTGAAATGGACTCACGTACGCCGAGTACAAACTGTTCGATGGTCTTGTTGCCCGAAGAGCTTGCGCAGATCGAGAGGGCTTCAAGGATGGCCACGCCTGAGCTCATCATGGTCGACATGGTTGAACAAAAGCGCCCCACAGCAATTTTGGTCATCACATCCCCAAGAAGGGGAGCTTTGAGGATGTACTTATCGAAGATCGCCTTACCGCTGTCCGTTCCTAGCCAGTAACGAAGGCCAAACACACTCGCGATCAGGGTGCCGATGATTTCCATCCAGTGGTTTGTGAGCATATTAGACATATCAATGACGATCTGGGTGAGACCCGGGATCTCCTGGCCACTTTCAGCAAATTGCTTGGCAAAATTCGGTACCACGAAGGCCAAGAGAAGCGCCACAACGCCGACGGCAACGACGACGATAATGACTGGATAGGCCATCGCAGATTTGAGCTGGGCCTTGAGTTTAGCCGCCTTCTCTATATAGGAGACCAACTGTCTCAAAATCACATCCAGTCGACCTGATGCCTCCCCCGCTCGGGCCATCGCCACGTAGAGAGAATCAAAGATCTGAGGGTAGGGTTCGAGGGCGTCCGTCAGGGTCGAGCCTTGCTCGATCGCTAGACTCACTTTTTCGATCGTTTCGGCGAAATCCAACTTTCGCTGCTGATCCTTGAGCATCTGCAGTGCTTGGAGCATTGGGATGCCGTTTTCAATCATAAGTGAGAACTGCTTAGTGAACAGAGCGAGCTCGCGAGTGGTGGGGAGTTGCTGGGACAGACGAATTTGAAATGCCCCGTTCTTATCGCGATAAATATATCGACCCAAGCCTCTGCGCCCCACCCCTTCGGCAACATCACCTTCCATAGCCGTGATTTTCAAAGGACGAAGACCCTTGTTCGATAGCAAGACCGAGGCTACCGCTTTAGAAGCTGCAGAAAGCTCGCCGGACTTGATCTGTCCAGCTCGATTCTTGGCTCGATACGCATACTTCGGCATCGCATTCTATCCTTTAGCGGCGGACCGGCGTTCGTGGTTTGGTCTCGTTTAGCATTTCAGCTAGCTCTTCTGGATAGGGACTCTTTTGGATTCCCACGTCTTTGCTGATCAAGCGTCGACTGATCAGGTTATAGAATGCTTGATTCATCGTCTGCATCTGACTGCCCGCCTGACCGGTCTGTATCGCCGAATAGATCTGTTGAATCTTTCCTTCTTGGACCAAGGCCCTTATAGCCGTGTTCATCAGCATGATTTCCATCGCCATCACCCGTCCACCCTCGATTCGAGGCAGAAGCATCTGGGACAGCACCGCCTCGAGCGTCATCGCCAATTGGATGCGTATCTGGGACTGCTGGTGAGGGGGGAATGAATCGACCATACGATTGATGCTAGAAATGGCTCCGTTGGTGTGCAGAGTACCAAAGACCAAGTGACCGGTTTCAGCAATAGTCAGCGCAGCCGAAATAGTCTCAGGATCGCGCATCTCACCGATAAGGATAACATCGGGATCCTGGCGTAGGACCGATTTCAGTGCGTTTTGGAAAGACTGAGTGTCCTCGCCCAATTCGCGCTGATTTACGACACAATTTTTGTGTGGATGCACAAACTCGATCGGATCCTCGATGGTCACAATATGGTCAAAGCGACTTTCATTGATGTAATCGATCATAGCGGCAAGTGTCGTGGACTTACCGGAACCCGTTGGACCCGTGACCAGGACCAAGCCCCTGGGCAGGGAACAGATCTTTTTGAGGATCGGGGGTACCCCCAGTTCATCAAGACTTACGATCTTGTGGGCGATAACTCGAAATGAGCCAGAGACATGGCCCTGTTGGAAGTAAATATTGGCACGAAAGCGCGCGATATTCGGAATTGAAAATGACAGATCCAGTTCTTTACGTAGTTCAAATTGTTTCTTCTGCGCTTCGGTCAAGACGCTGTAACAAAGCTCCATAGTCTCGTTTGGAGACAGCGGGGCCAGGTTCAACGGTACGACCTGACCGTTGATGCGGAGACGAGGTGGTGATCCTGCAGAAATATGCAAGTCACTCGCTCCCTGTTGGATTAAAGCTCGAAACAGCTGGGGCATGGAATAATCCATAGGACCTCTTTACCTTCAGGCCACCTTGTTGGTGGCATCCTCCTCTTCATCAGCAGCCGTGACACTCACGACTTCCACGGGATCGATCTCACCTCGCAGCATGCGAAGAAGCGCATTTTGCCGAAGAGTTCGCATACCACCTCGCATGGCGATACGCTTGAGTTCCATCGCGGGCTGCCCTTTCATAATGGCCTCTCGCAACTCATCATTCATCACAAGGACTTCATGAACTGCGACTCGACCCTTGTACCCAGTTTCCGCACAGACATGACAGCCACTGCCCTTATAGATCTTTGTTTGGCGGGCATGTTCCATAGGTAGACCAAGACTGGCGAGATACTCCGGCCTGATGCTGGTATCATGGACTCTACAGTTTGCACAGACGCGTCTTGCTAGACGTTGGGCGACAATTGCTTGCAGTGCTGAAATCAAGTTAAAGGATTCCAGTCCCATGTTTTGCAAGCGAACGATGGTATCTGCAGCACTGTTGGTATGGAGGGTTGAGAGAACCATATGGCCCGTGAGTGCCGCTTTGATGGCGATTTCGCCAGTTTCTCTGTCCCGAATCTCACCGACCATGATGATGTCGGGATCCTGGCGCAGGAATGCACGTAGGGCGTCTGCAAAAGTGAGTCCAACATCAGCTCGGACATGCACCTGATTGATACCCTCAAGGGTAAATTCAACCGGGTCTTCGGCGGTCACGATATTGTCGGTCACCTGATTGAGTTCGGCCAGAGCTGAGTACAATGTAGTTGTCTTACCCGAACCCGTTGGTCCGGTGACCAGCACCATGCCGTAGGGATTATGGATCGCATCCTTGAAGCGTTTGAGATCATCGGCTTCAAAACCTAACTTAGTCATATCGACTTGTAGACTCGACTTGTCGAGGATACGAAGTACCACCTTTTCCCCATGGACGGTAGGCAGGGTGTTGATACGAAAGTCGATCGGATTGTTGTCGATCACGACGTTGATATTGCCGTCCTGTGGGAGGCGTCGCTCCTCGATTTTCATGCCAGACATAACCTTGAATCGAGAGGCGATTGGAGCCTTCATGTGGGCAGGAGGACGAGCGACTTCCTGCAGAGCCCCATCGATGCGAAGGCGAATCCGCATGTAGCTTTCGTAAGGTTCGACGTGAATATCAGAGGCGCCACGTTGTTTGCACATTCTTAGGACGCTATCCACCAAGGCATTGACGGGAGCGTCTTCAGAGGTTGTGCTATTGTCCGTGATGACCAACCGCTGTTCAGCGGCTTTCGAACGGCTTTGAGTCTGATTCGCCGTTTGTTTATTGAAGCGATCCATATCCAATTTTTTGGACTGGTAGTATCGGGATATCGCCTTGGTGATTTTTTCTTCGCTGGAAAGAACTGGCTTTAGAAGATACCCTGTCTTTAGCTGGATAAGGTTTAAAGTATTAATATCGTGAGGATTTTCTACGGCTACGATGATATTGTTGCCGACGCGATCGATGGGAATGGCACGGGCCTGCTTCGCAAGTTGATCTGGGATCAGTTGAATGATATCGCCAGGGATATCCATGGCATCAAGGTCGGCAATGCGCAAATGATAAACATGAGCCCACGCAGCCAGGAGCTTGTTTGGGTCACTAGCTTTCATGCGGATCAGAGCATGGACTAATAAAATCGAGTTCTGGCGGCTCAGGACTTCGGCTTCCTGGACGACCTTGGGATCGATTTTAAGTTTGCTCAGGATGATTTCCTGAAACTGTCTTAACATAGGTTTCCTATTTTTCGCACCCAGAGGTTATCGGCAGTTTTAAACATGTCCTTAGAGAAAGAATCGCGAGAGGAAGGTTAGAGGTCCGAGGAAGGAGGCAGGAGCTCCAAAAGACAGTCTCACCCGGAAGGCGTCCGCTTTGGGCGGGCGCTTGTGGGAATCTTGCTTGGGAAAAGATGTGAATTGGAAAAAGCGTTAACTTTCAGAATAAACTAGCTTAGGATCCACATGTTTAAGTCGCGCGTGCTTAAGCTGTTGTCGTGCGAAGCGTGCGAGAGTCTTGGGTGGGCTCCATGGAGATCGTTTCTGTTCCTCTTTCAAAGACTTTTGCAGGAGTCTATGAGCCTGAATGGGATGAAAAATGAGCCCACGACTGAGCACGCTATGCTCCCGGAGGTGAAAGATGAAGCCTTGGAAGACATCCCCTTTAGATATGCCCTTAAAGATCTCCTCTTCTTGCTTCTGAATCCTAAACTTCTGTTCGGCCAGGAGATCTTTTAGCAGCATAGCATTGGGATAAAGCTTATGAACACGGAAGAGCGAATGGGTAAAGCCACCGATCAGAGCCTCAGGATGCTGTTTTAGGTAGAATTCAAACGGCGTCATCGGCGTATTTCCGCGCCTCGGGTCTTCGGGTGTTCGCTCGAAAAGAAAATAGTCCAAAAAGTATTGCATTCGATGGTGATAGTTTTCATCGTCATAGAAGACTTTGCCCATTAAGTGATAAAACTCTTCCTTGGCTCGAACGAATTCATCGACCCCACAACGAGCGACGGACCAGCTGATCAGAGACTCCAAAAACTCGTCCACAGCAGTCCGAAAAGCGCCCCCAACATGCAGATCGACGGCCATAAGACTGCTTTTGAATCCCGATTTTAGGCTTTCACCAAGCACCATTCGATGACCTTTTCTCCGACTAGGGGTATATGCAGCGGTAAGGGTATCCAGACGAAAGCCCGACCGGAGCCACACACCTTCGGCATGAGGCTAGCCATGGGTCCCATCAATTGCTGTCGCGCATCCACTACAATATCATCGATAGGAATATAAACTCCATAGGATAAGTAGTGTTGCTGAATGCTACGCTGTTGTTCGAGCGTATGTTGAGAACTCGAGAGAATGGAATCCCACTTGCCGGTTATCCTCAGGTCTAGAGTCGCCGTAACGGAGCGAAAAGCCTCGTGTGTTGTCTGGTAAATGGCTAGGCCCCAGGCGATGAAGGGCAAAAGGATGAGAGCAGGACGCTTCAAGGAAAGACGGCGCAAAAACTCGAGTGCTGGGCTGGGCATGACCATCATCACTCTCCGAACAACTTACACTTACATATTGATGCAAAAGGGTCTCGTATCGTCCGCTTCTTCGTTTGCTCTCGCGCCTCGGGGACGCTATGACTTCGCTCTTCAGGCAGTTTCTATGAGCCAGGGCTGAGATACCGGCTCCGCCCGTTCGCTACCTTCGCGCCATTCCACCCTTACATCCGAAAGACCTCTAGAAGGCTGCTCCCAGGCCCGGCGTAAGGCTTGAGTTGTTATCCCGCCAGGCTCCGACGCTATACAGAGGCCCCGCATGCTGGGACCTACGATATGGCCTTGCTAAGTTGGCTGTACAGCTCGCTATGGCTTCAAGATTTCGGAGTTGTGGGCCGCTTTTGCTGCCAAAGTATCTCCGTGCAACCAAGTACTTGGCTCACCGCTCGGCTCATAACGAAGAGCCAATCGCTCAGTCGATTGAGATACATTTGTGTTTCTATGCGAATATCTGGTTCGTCCAAGCGCAAGCGCACAACTTCTCGTTCAGCGCGCCGACAGACCGTTCGAGCGAGATGAGCAACGGAGTTCGCTCGATGGCCGCCGGGAAGCACAAAATTGGCAAGTGGAGGCAGCTTGTCGTTGACTTGATCAATTTCGATCTCAAGCTGCCGAATATCGTCCTCGGAGAGGAGGTGCTGCCGATCTGGACGCAGACTACGTGTCGGGGTCGCCAACTCACTGCCGAGGTCAAAAAGCTCGTTCTGAACTCTTTCGAGGCTTGCCTGTAGCCAATGATCCTTGAAAGCAGATTCACCCTTGAGCTCGTCGCGCAAATAGCCGACCCAGGCATTTAATTCATCTACGGTCCCGTAGGCCTCGATTCGCCTAGCTGCCTTGGATATCTTGTCGCCAGAGGCCAGCATGGTGCCGCCTTGGTCCCCGGTTTTGGTATAAATTCGTGTCAAGCGCATGCCGACGAGCTCCTTTGGTACCAGAGAGATCACGGTCTCGTCCCCGTTATCATCTGGGGAAGACGACGTTTCGAAGGACATCGCACACAGCCTGCGCCTTGTCCAGGCCTTTCTCGGCGCTGCTCGTTCAAGTCGACGTGCTGAAGCGAGGGTCATTGACATCCCGATCCCACGCACTCGCCTTTCTCTCGATCCACGCGTTGCCAGTGACGAGGGCACTGCGAACCAGCTAGGTCGGGAGCCCAGTCTTTTCAGCGCTCTATGAGACCTCCAAAAAAACAGCTCGGAGCTCTTTATCGGAAGTCCGCATCGGGAAGGCTACGAGATCTTAAGATTCGCCTCGCGCCTCTCGAGCCATTTCTTGGGCTGCATATTCGCGATTGACCTGATCGCGCATCTTGTCCGAGGGATGGAAGGTCACAACCCGCCGCGCCGAGATTTCGATCTTTTCGCCGGTATGAGGATTCCGGCCCGGCCGTGAGCGTTTCTCCTTCACGGTCCATTTCCCAAAGCCGGAGATTTTCACGTCTTTACCGTCTTCCAGACGCAACTTGACTTCTTCCAAGATGATTTCGAGGATTTCCTTGGCTTCTTTGACGGGAAATCCAACTTTATCACGGATCATTTCTACCAAGACGTCCTTGGTCAAAGTTGCCATTTTGACTCCTCCAATTGCAGAATGCGCGCAGTCGCAGCAAAGATGGGTCCTTCCAAAAGAGTATACTAGCAAGTTCTGGGAATCTCGGGAAGTACGCGATACCAAAAATTTTTTTGGCTGCTTTCCAAAAACGGCTGCTGGGGCGCGTTGAGGCAACTGGCTTTGCCCGTCCGTGGGGTAGGACCCTCTATTGACTTGACGGCCTCGCGGATTAAAATGCAATGCTGTGGAATGTTTCAGACTTAAGCAAACATCTCGGGAGTCACCGAATGATTGAAGTCGTTGGTTTAAGAAAATCTTTTGGCAACGTCTGCGCCTTGAATGATATCACCTTTCAGGTGAACAAGGGACAGATCGTGGGCTTTCTGGGGGCGAACGGTGCAGGAAAGACGACGACTATGGACATCCTTTGCGGCTGCATAGGCGCAGACGCGGGAAGTGCGAAGATCGCCGGATTCGAAATCTCGTCTCAGCCCATCGAAGCGAAAAAGCGTATGGGTTATCTTCCTGACGAACCCCCACTACACAAGGAGATGAAGGTCGAGGAGTATCTCGCCTATGTCGGGCGTCTGCACGGACTGTCCGGAAAGGATCTCAGACAACGAGTCGATGATATCATGGATCGCCTGGAACTATCGGACATGCGTTCGCGGTTGATAGGCAATCTCTCGAAAGGTTACAAGCAAAGGGTCGGGCTTGCTCAGGCGCTTGTGCATGACCCCGAGGTGCTGATTCTTGACGAGCCGACGGAAGGGCTCGATCCGAATCAGATCTTGCAGATTCGGCAGTTGATTCGATCTCTAAAGGGACAGCACACCATACTCTTTTCCTCGCATATTCTTTCAGAAGTCGAGTCCATATGCGATGAGCTAGTCATCATTGATAAGGGGCGTATTGTTGAAAGCGGATCTCATCGAGATCTCGTCGCTCGTCTTGAATCGGGACGGCAATATCAGCTGAGGGTCCGCCAGGGAGCTCATGCCCTCGTCGAACGGTTGCGCGTTTACTCCAGTCTGAGCGATGTGAATTTGGAGCAGGAAGCAGAGCAGCTTATCACGTTCCGTACTAAGGACCAGGAACAAGACCTCGATCGTGTTGCTCGAGAAGTTCTGGATGGTGGATACGGATTGCAGGAGCTGGCTCTCAGGTCGAAGAAATTGGAAGACGTTTTCTTTCAACTTACGCGCTAAACCCGCATTCATTAAGGAGCAGAGTCCATGCAAGCTGTGATGACCATAGCTCTACGTGATTTCAAGGCGTACTTCGCCTCACTGAAAGGTGCCGTGACCTTATTTTTCCTTCTTATTCTCATGGGTCTATTTTTCCAGTCCTTCGCTAATTCCTACTTGCAGTACCAGGAACAGGCGCTTCAGTACGGAGGTGAAGGACCAAAGCTCAGTCAGCTCTTGACAGCATTATTCCAGAATATGCACTTCATCTTTCTTTTCATCATACCCGCTGTGACCATGTCTTCCTTCGCCGAGGATAAAAAGACTCAAGTCAACCGTTTGCTGCAGACAGCCCCCGTGAGCACATCTCATGTGGTGCTAGGTAAATTCGCCGCTGCAGCGGGAATTTTGGGGCTCGCGCTGCTAGCTTCTGCTGTGTTTCCACTTTATCTTTTCAAGTACGGCAATCCAGACCCAGGACAGATTTTGAGTTCCTATGCTGGTGTGTTTCTTTTGATGTGCTCGCAGATAGCGATTGGGCTTTGGATTTCTTCACTGGTCAGTCACCAGTTCCTCGCATTTTTGTTCACGGCTTTCGCCTTGTTTCTGCTCCTCATCTTGGCTTGGATTGCTCCCAACATCACAAGTACCGGTATGGTTGAAGAATTCGTGAAGTATCTCGCTGTGACCACCCACCTAGATAACTTTTTCAATGGTCTGATTACAGTGACTGATTTGGTCTACTTCTTGGTATTTATCAGTTTGTTCCTCTTTTTCACCAACGTCTCTGTTGATGCTCAACGCTGGAGGTAATGTCGATGCGAAGTGGTCTTCTGCTACTGCCCTTCATCAGCGTCTTTACTTTAATTCTCGCTATTGCCACGGGTCGCACCTACAAAGAGATCCCGCTGGTGAGTATTGTTTTTTATGTCGTGGCTGGTCTAAGTCTGAGTTTCTGGCTTTGGAAGGACAGCGTGCGGCTCGGTGGCTTTTTTCACCGCAAAGGAGCTCGTCATGGGATCAGTCAGGGATTGAGCGTAGTTTTAGCTATCTTGCTAGCTCTAGGCGTCGGATATCTCAGCAAACGGGAGCGCTTTAACAAGAGTATCGACGTTACCCGTGCCGGTGTGAATACTCTTTCCGACGAGTCCCTTAAGCTCATCCGGCAGTTAAATGAGAGCAAGGAACCGGTCCAGGTCTTAGGTTTTTTCCAAAGCGAAGAGAAAAAAGCGGAGTTTCGTAAGACGATTGCACTTTACCAAATGAAGGGGGCTCCCCTTTCGATCGAGTATGTCGATCCTCAAACAGACCCGACTCGTGCTATGGCCGAGAACATCACCTTGGCGGATACGGTCCTCTTGAAGAGAGGCCGCCAGGAAGCAAGGTTGACAGCTTTTTCGGAAGAAAAAGTTACCAATGCTTTTGTGCGCGTGATGAAAGAAAAGGATAAAACCATTTATTTTCTGAGCGGTCACGGAGAGGCCGATCTCGATGGTCAGGATGAAGCCGGATATCAACTTGCCAAAAAAGAGCTGGAATCTGAGCGCTTTGTAGTCAAAACCCTCAACTTGTTCGAAACAGGGAAGATTCCAGAAGATGCAGACCTCCTGATCATCGCAGGACCCAAATATGATATCCGTGCGGAAGAAAAGGTCCTTCTCGAGGCCTATCTGCGAGAAGCCAGGCCGCTGATGGTACTCGTTGATGCGCTAGTTCAGGTCCCGCTCCTCAACGATGTTCTCGCTTCAACCGGCATGCGGTTGAATGACGATCTCCTCGTCATTCAACCAGGGGATCCTCGTATCAAGCTCCTGGGACAGAACAACGCCATCGTGACAGAATTCGACCCGATGTCGACTATCACTGCTGATTTTGCAAAGCGGAGTGGAGTGGCCCTGCTTACACCCTTCAGTCGCTCCATCGGGTTGGTAAGCGACAATCCCCTCAAGTTAAAACCGCTGGCTCTCGCTAAGTCGTCAAACATTATCGTGAAGATTGCAGGTGTCAAAACTGTGGCTGACGTCAAGGGCGAGATCGGTCCCGATCGTTTCACGAGTGGTATCTTTGATGTCTTCGCTGTGGCTAATGGTCAAGTTGGTGGTGACAAGCTAGCTTCTTCGGACGGAGGCGACCAAAAGACTGCCGACCTCAAGGCTGATGCTGCTGGTAAGTCTGCAAAGGAGTTGCGTGTCTTTGTTGGGGGGTCGTCTCATCTCGCAAGCAATGGTGGGGTGCAACGGCAGGAAAATTTTGACTTCTTTATGAACGCGATCAATTATCTTTTGCAGGACGAAGACTTCATTTCCATTCGGGCTAAAGATGAGACTAAGAGCCAGCTTGATCTGACCTCTGCCACCAGTCAGTTCTTGCTATTGGGGATGACATGGATTTATCCCTTTATCTTCCTCGGAGCAGGTACCTTCTACTGGCTAAGACGGAGGTCGGCATGAAAAGTTTTTTAAAGCCCCTACTCTTCCTGAGCATACTCCTGATTCTAGGAGGAGTGGCTTATTGGGATGAGTGGCAAAGTAAAAAAGATGCGAAAGAGGCTGCTGAGAAGGATAAGCTAGTCGATTTTAAGGCAGCCTCGATTCAAGCCGTCCGCTACCAAAAAAGGGCGGAGGGCGACTCGTCTGCCGTTGATATCGAGCTTCGGAAAGAAAACGACCGATGGGTGATCGCTAAGCCTCTCGCAGCGCCGGCGGATGCGGAAACGATTGACCGCTGGTTGAAAACACTTGAAGATTTGCGTTTCGAGAAGACGTTTGATGCAGCACCCGAGCGTTTGGCAGATTATGGGCTGTCCCAGCCACAGTTCAGCATCGCTCTGACGACTGATGCCGGCCAGACGATCACCATCCAGGTGGGCAGCAAGAGTCCAGTTGGATACAGTAGCTACGTGAAGCTAGCTAACAGTCCAACTCTTTACCTCGTAAGCCACTACCTCTTCACGGCTAGCAACAAAGAGTTGCAGGACTTTCGAGATAAATCATTGGGCACTCCTCCTCTCGCCAGGGTGAAAAAGCTGTCCTACCAGTTCGGAGCCGAGCCTGTTTTGACTCTTGTGAAACAGGACAAAGACTGGCGGATGGAAAGCCCGGTCGCGCTCAAAGCTGATTCTGGGGAGATTGCCGGTTTCTTCTCCTTCCTCGAGCGGCAGCGGGTGGAGAGGTTTATTGATCAACCGACCCCCGAGATGCAGAAAGCCCTGAATGAGGGACATGGCGGCACACAGCGCATAGCTACCTTGAATTTCGAGACCGAGGATGGTCAGGTGCTGCAGTATGCTTTCCTCGAGAACAACGCAATTCTTTACACCCAGATACCGGGTCGTCAAGGTTACGTAGGACTCGATAAGAAAATCCTGGAGGGGCTCCGCAAGTCAGCCCGGGATTTCCAATTCAGAGGGATGTTTAGCTTCAATTCCACAGACGCTCAGAGAGTGGAGCTTGACGGTAAGGTCTTTGAGAAGAAGGATGAGCGTTGGCTCCTCAGCGGCTCAAACGAGGAAGCTGACTTTATACGCCTCATGCTCGTCGATCTGGAGTTTTCGAAAGCTGAGGAAGTGCTAAGCCGCGAGAAGATGAGTGCGATCATGCAAAAGCCACCTTTGCACGATCTGAAGATTGGTTTTAAGGGTGGCGGGAAAGTGGATGTTGCGATCTGGAACAACGATGAAAAGCCCGACACTATCTACTTGAAGCGTGATGAGGAAGCCTTTTTCCTCGCTAAGTCCCAAATGCTGGACAACTTCGAAGCGCAGCCCAAGCCAAGCGAAAAAGCCAAGATCGGCGGAGAGGGCTAATCACGACTCATTTTTTCCCTCGAAAGGGAGCCGTACCCAAGGTACGGCTCTTTTTACTTTGAAGGCAAAGAAACTTCTGCCTTCATCTCACGATTCAAAAGATTCTGTAAGGCCTGTCTGATAGTCATGCCCTCATAAAGGACGCTGTAAACGTTGCGAATGATCGGGGCGTCGACGTGAAGTTTCTGAGCTAAAGCATAAGCAGCTCGTGTCGTCCAGACACCTTCAGCCACCGAGCCAAGGGTTTGCAGAACGTCATCGAGCTTTTCCCCTCGGCCCAGGCGGTAGCCGACCGTGAAGTTGCGGCTCTTCTCGGAGGTGCAGGTGAGGAATAGATCCCCTACGCCACCAAGACCCAAAAAAGTCAGCGGATCAGCGCCCAACGTAGCACCAATTCGAGTCATTTCAGCTAAACCACGAGCCAAGAGGGCAGCTCTCGCATTTTGTTGAAAGCCAAGTCCGGCGGCTGCTCCCGAGGCCAGAGCGATCACATTTTTCAGTGCGCCTGCGACTTCGAGTCCGATGGGGTCTTGGGTGGTGTAAACGCGGAAATACGAGCTGTGGAAAAGCTCCTGGGTCCGGTTGCAGACCTCTGCGTCTTTACATCCCACCGAGACAGCCGTCGGTTCCTGATCAGCGACTTCACTCGCAAAGCTTGGTCCTGAGAGTATGGCGGTACGGGAGGCAAAGTGTTCGCCAAATTCTTCTGAAATAATATTGTAGGGAAAGCACAGAGAATCGTTTTCGATACCCTTCGAAGCACAGACGAGAATCGTCTTCGGGTCGAGGTGCCCACGAAGGGGATGGAGGACTCGACGCAGGGACTGGGTGGGTATCGCCAGTACTAAATAGCGTGTTTGGGCTAACTGCTCGGGTGTGATGTCGGTGATGGCACGAAGCCTTGGCGAAAGAGGTATGGAGGACAGATATTTCGGATTCTTATGCAGTTCATTGATGCTTTTGGCTAGGGACTGTGAGCGACCCCACATCAGAACCGAAAACCCCTTGTGTGCCAAATGATTGGCTAAACAGGTTCCGAAGTTGCCTGAGCCCAGCACCAATATTTCGGGAGGCGGTGCAGCGTTTGACAAGCGAGTCCCCTTTGTGTTGGATGGTGGTTCAAGGACGAGTTAAAGCATGCTACTGCGGCGCTTATCATGTCCCATGAGGCTCGATCTTAAAGATCAAGTTGTGTTGTGGCAAGGGTTTCACCTCGAATTCGCTGCGAAAGAGCCTCTGTGCGGAAACTGCTCGAAAGACGTTCAGAAAGGGGCCATTGGCGAGCTGCATAAGGTTTTGTAGCCTCGATTGGAAAAAGCGTTCCCGAAGGGCTCGAGACTGCTCAATAATAAACTAAATAAAGCTATGCAAATTGCCGCTATTTGTATAGGTTCGTCCGGATGAAACCCAAACTCTCAGAAGCGGCAAAACAGTTGGGCGTTCATCCGGTCACTTTGAGGCGCTGGGCGAATGAAGGCAAAATCAAAATTGCTGGCAAAATTCGTGGTGGTCAAAGACCCTTCGATTTCAAAGAGATTTCCGAGTTCGTGACATCTCCGACCCATCGCCCCCTCAGTCTTAAGCAGAGTAAGCCAACCATCGCTTATACACGTGTCAGTTCTTCTGATCAAAAGGCAGACCTCAGAAGACAGGTTGAGCAACTGGAGCTTTTTTGTTCGTCACATGGCTGGCCCTAAGAAGTGATCTAAGATCTGGGTTCTGGCATGAACTATCAATGAAAGGTCTCAAAACGCTGATCAAGGCGCTTAGTCGTGAGGAAGTCGAAAGGCTTGTCATCAACCACAAGGATCGACTGTTGCGGTTTAGTTCGGAGCTTATTTTTTCTATCGGATTTGTCGGCCAGTCCTCCAGCCATAATCTCATTGCGAAGCTTTGAGATTTGGCTGGTGGTGAAGGCCGACCGTCGTGATCCGAGCGATAGCGAGGTGAGCGGCCTATGCTTCAATTTGCAGTCATGTCGGTTGTGAAGTTGTGATCATCAACGCGAGTAAAGATTCCAGCTATGAAGAGGACTTGACAAGAGATGTTTTAGAGATCATTACTGTGTTTTCAGCTCAGCTTTACGGCTCTCACTCGCACAAAAACAAAAAGATCCTAGAAGTGCTCCAATCCGCAGCAGACGAGGCTTGTCAGTAGATGGGAACAGTCACCCGCATCGTCGCCTCCAAAGATCCGAATCGGTCGAAGTACGATGCGTTATCCAGGCAGGCAGAGATACTTGGGGCTATCCGTAAAGATGTCTGGCATAGATTAGGTTCGATTCAAGGTTCAGGGATTGACTTTCGCACTCTGCGAAACGATTGGATGAAGAACCGTAGTTTTCACCCTCTAGCCGCTAAAGCTTGGAAGGAAACGCTTCGGGATGTCTTGGATGACATTGCAATAGACGATAAAGTCGTCAAGTCGAGAGTCAAACAGGATATAGTCAAGCGGGAATCTGATAAGACGGCAAGAATCAAGCTTTATAGAAAGCTTGATGGGAAAGAATGGAAGACCGATCTCGACTTGTGCTGGAAAATCCGGCAGCACAAGAAGCACGGGCAAACAAACGTCGATTATCAGACTATCCTTGCCTGCCGCGTCCACAGCCAGTTTGCCGGAAAAGACGGTAATGCGTGGCACAAGGTTCCTTCTTACATGCGAGGAGCCCAGATTTCGATACCTCTCAGTAGCAATGTGGTCCTACACAGTTGCTTAAGACTGATCCTCGAGGATGGCATTGTCTATGTTCACCCTACCATCGAGCAAAAAGAATTCAGTCCCTCTGGAGATCGGATCCTTGGTGTCGACAAGGGTTACTCGGAAGCTTTTGCTGATTCGGATGGAGATTTCCACGGGACGAGGCTCGGCGAAGTCTTCATTCAGGGTGCCAAAAAAAGATGCAGACGGGATGGCGCGAATAAGGTTTCGCACGCTGACAGAACCATAGGCTTGTCGGCACACAAACAAGGTCAATACAGCGGCAGAAGTCGCTGAAAGGGAGTAAGCCTGTGCTCATCGCTATCCTGACGATCCTAGTTGTCCTGCTGAGGGTGCGTAGCGGAACGATACTTCTTGCTTTGACCTCCATTCTACTCGGTCTGCAGCTTGGTCTCTACGCTTTGTCGTGGTCATGGAGCGCGGTGTGGCTTGCGCTGGGGTATGGCATCTGCTGGTATGGTCTGACCATTGCGTTACCCGCCGCATGGCGGCGGCATGGACTTGAAGCCCTGCCACAATTTCGACTGAAAAAGGGATGAAACGTTCATGGGCAAGATCTTTACTTTTCTTCAAATCCTTGCTGCCATTCTCAGCACCAAGATGAGCGGCTCCATCCAGCAGCAGTTTCGTTGGATTCTTTTGCTGCTGTTGTTTGCTAGCATCGTGTTTTTTCTGCTTCCCACGGCTTCTCCCACATGAACGTGGCAGCTCTTCTTTCCTCTCTTTCTCATGATTTCGGCTTAACGGTTCTATCGGATTTGTCGGCCAGTTCTCCATCCATAATCTCATTGCGAAGCTTTGAGATTTGGCTGGTGGTGAAGGCCGATCGTCGTGATCCGAGCGATAGCGAGGTGAGCGGCCTATGCTTCAATTTCTTCCTGATTCTCGATGTACTGCTTGAGAACTGAAAGCGGTGCCCCACCAACT
>Ga0209985_10000808_pt1 | contig 32735 bp, 28 predicted proteins | sample NOAtaG_FD_187305 | JGI IMG/M metagenome (GOLD analysis project Ga0209985, IMG submission 187305) | Freshwater lake microbial communities from Lake Erie, under a cyanobacterial bloom - NOAA_Erie_Diel6S_1000h metaG (SPAdes) (version 2) | ecosystem: Environmental > Aquatic > Freshwater > Lake ...
CCATTGGCGGATACATCGTCAAAAACGGAAATCAAAGAATCCTTAAACTATCGTTGGCCATGAAACGAAGGGAATGGTTTACAGGACTCTGGATGAATGTCAATTCCTTTACGACACCATTGAGTTTAGCTTTCTAATGACAATTCTGGGATTATATCGAAATAAATCGATCGATAAGTATCCACGATATTTCACCAACTCTTGACAAATTATTCGAACGGGATTGGAGCACCGAAACCCTACAATGTTGGGGATGCCCCGACACAAATGACCTTGTCGTCACTTGGGACAAAGAGTCATCCGAAATCAATGAAGACATACGATTTAGAGTGGACCTACGGGGATTAAACCTCGCGTTCATTGAGAAGGTGATCAACCTCACCAGGGATTTAGGGTTAAAATTTAGAGCGGACCATCCCAACACCTTTGACCCGGAACTATCTGAAATTGCTCGAATTCTTGCGGGTTCTGACGCTGAAAGGTTTACCACAAATCCAAGGAAATTTCTGGACGACCTGCAGAACGGAATAATTACGCCCGAGTAAAGCCATAAACCGCGAACAATGAACATGATCCTTAGCCTGACTTTCATCATCCCGTGAGTTCTTCAGGGCTGCCGAGCAACTCAGTGCATTGCCGGGCCAAAAGATCTCACACTAAACCAAATTCTAAAGATTTTCTAATTTAACCAACCCAAGAAAGCTTTAGCCTCGATTCCGTTCAGGAATAATAAGCGTAACATTGCCATCTCAAACGTTGGACGACATGAACTCCATCAACGTCAACAGCATTTGACACTCAGTTTTATCAAAACGCGACATTACAATGAGTGATCTGTATCTGTACCTGGCTGGCTTCATTGGTTGCGCGGTTGTCATTATCCTTAGTGGAGCAAAGCTGACAACGTATGGCGATAAAATATCCGAACTCACCGGCTGGGGTAACGCCTGGGTGGGCCTGATTTTAATAGCCTCTGTCACTTCATTGCCTGAATTAATGACAGGTATTGGTTCGGTTACACTTGTTCATGAGCCTGATCTGGCTGCGGGCAATGTATTCGGAAGTTGTGTATTTAATCTGTTCATTCTATCCTTGATTGATGCGCGCATCAAACATCCCATCACATCATTGGTGAAAACCAGTCATCTTTATGCAGGGTTGTTTGGGATCATTCTTATCGCAGTAAGTGGCCTCGCTATAATGCTGGACGAGGTTACGCTGGCTCTGTTGTGGATAAGTCCATTTTCAATTCTCCTCATTCTGGTTTACCTCGCTGCCATTTGGGGAATGTTTCAATTCACGCAATCCGAGAAAGAAAATCATCCACACGCTAATACGGACAGCCAACACACCAAAGGTGAACTCAAAAAAGCGGTATTCGCCTATAGCGCCAATGCCCTTGTGGTTATCGGAGCCGCACTTTTTCTACCGTACTTCGGAGAACAACTTGCTCACCTGAGCGGATTGAGCAATACCTTTTTCGGTACCCTGTTTCTGGCAGCCGCCACTTCACTGCCGGAACTTGTCGTATCCTATGCCGCCATCCGGATGGGTGCTTTCGATCTCTTGGTCGGCAACCTTTTAGGCAGTAATGTATTCAACATTTTCATTCTTGCCCTCACGGATATCTTTTACACCCGGGGATCTTTATTTGCCGATATCAAAGCAGATCATTTGGATTCTGTGATGGTGGTCATCATCATGACTGCGGTGGCCGGGTTGGGATTCATGGCAAAGCCCCAAAAGAAAATATGGCGATTTGGTATAGATACTTTAATCATGCTGATTTTGTACATAGGTCTTATGTTAACCTTATTTCTTAAAACATAATCAAAGTCTGTTCATCGCGTAGCTTTATGAACTACCATCTATTGTCCACATCAGAGGTTCAGCAGAAACTAAACACTGGCCAACAAGGACTGAACGGCACCGATGCCCACGAACGAATCCGGACGTTTGGCCTGAACAAACTGCCCGATAAGAAAAAGCTCTCCGTGGTGGCAACCTTTTTCAGGCAGTTTAAGAATCCACTCATCTATATTCTTTTTGCCGCGTTCTTGATCAGCGTGTTGACATCGCATTGGGTCGATGCCCTTATCGTTTCAGTAGTCATTTATGTCAGCAGTGTGATTGGTTTTTTCCAGGAGTACAAAGCTGGCCAGGCCCTGGAGCGCCTGAATAAACTCATCCGCTACGATGTTAAGGTGTTGCGTGACGGTACACCGGTTTCCGTTTCGCACGAACAAATTATGCCCGGTGATGCGATCCTCATCTCATCGGGTGATAAGATTCCTGCCGATGCACGACTCATCGAAGTCACCAATTTTTCGACCATTGAATCCGCGTTAACCGGTGAGTCATTGCCCTTGTCTAAACAAACCGAACCTTTACCCGAAAACACACCGCTGGCTGAACGAAAAAACATGATCTACGCGGGTACGGTGGCCGCCAATGGAAATGCTAAAGCCATTGTTACGGCAACGGGAACCAACACGGAGTTGGGAAACATCGCTACCATGGTCCAGACCACCGAAGAAGAACAAACTCCGTTACAAGTCCAGTTGATTGTTTTTGGGAAATGGTTAGGTATCATCCTGGTAGTGATTAACGTGATCATTTTTTCCGTTGGTATTCTTACCGGAATCCCCTTGTTGGAAATGTTTATGACCGCAGTGGCGGTGGTAGTATCTGCAGTACCCGAGGGATTAATTCCGGCCATGACGGTAATTCTGACGGTGGGGATGAATAAACTGGTAAGGAAAAACGGATTGGTGCGTAAATTGGTGGCGGCCGAAACGCTGGGATCCGTTACCGTTATCTGTGCCGACAAAACCGGTACACTCACACGGGGTGAAATGCGCACCGACCAATTCATCACATACGATTCCGTTTTGCCCGCTGAGCCAGCAGCCGCATCTGTGCCTGCCGACATAAAAAAACTACTTGAGATATCCGTCTTGTGTAATGCGGGGTTTATCCATCACGAAAACAGTGAGATTAAAGCCAGTGGCAATCCTACCGACAGAGCGCTTCTGCTGGCTGGACATGCGCGCGGTATTGACCGGAATTCACTTCTTGAACGATCACCGATTATCTCAGAAATCCCCTTTGGGTCAGAACATAAATTCATGGCAACGCTTCACGCCTCAGCCGGGAAACAACTCTTAAAGTTCATTTATACAAAAGGAGCGCCCGAGAAGATACTCTCCTTTTCTGAATTCTATTTCAGCAAAGGAACCGCCTTACCGCTACGGCAAGAGGATATCGCCAAGATCAAGGCAACCCATCAGGAGTTAACCTCAAAAGGGTTGAGGGTAATCGGCCTGGGATTCAAGAATATATACGAGCCAGGCGAACATCCACTCTCACCGGCTGATATGAAGGATGTAATTTTTGCCGGATTGGTGGCATTCCGAGACCCGCTCAGACCGGAAGTGGTTAATGCCATACAGCAATGCCGCGAAGCCGGGATCAAACCCGTCATGATTACAGGTGACCACAAACAAACTGCCGCCACTATTGCAAATGAACTAAGTATGCAGGTGGGCCCTGAGGACGTGATTGAAGGTTCGGAATTGGATACCCTATCGGATAAAGAGTTATCAACTCGCGTAGGCAACATCAAAGTATTTGCACGGGTAGAACCCAAACACAAGAGCCTGATCGTAAGCGCCCTCCAGCGCAATGGAGAGGTGGTGGCTATGACCGGAGACGGAGTAAATGATTCGCCTGCGTTGAAGAAATCAAACATAGGCGTGGCGATGGGTAGTGGTACCGACATCTCAAAAGATGTGGCTGACCTCGTGCTGCTCGATGATAACTTCAACACGATTGTTGAGGCGGTCCGCAGAGGCAGAATCATCTTCGATAACATCCGAAAAGTCATGCTATTTCTTCTCACCGATGCATTTTCTACGATGGTTGTAGTTGGCGGGGCGGTGTTGCTGGGATTGCCACTACCCTTGCTGCCGGCACAAATCCTGTGGATAAAACTGGCCGAAAGTTCGCTACCCGCTATGGCATTGGCCTTTGATGAGATTGATGAAGGGCTTATGAAGCGCCAGCCTCGTAAGAAAGACGAACCTCTTATCAGCAACGAGATGAAAAAACTGATTCTGTTTTACGCCCTCGTCATGGATACGCTGCTCTTCGGCATCTTTATCTACTTCTGGAATACCACGGGTCACCTGGAATTCGCCCGAACAGTAACCTTTGTTGCGCTGGGTATGAATACCTTCTTCTACATCTTTGCCATTCGCGGTTTCCGAGTGCCGGTCTACAAGTTAAATCCATTTAACAACAAGTACCTCCTGGCAACCTTGGTATTGGGTATTAGCCTGATCCTCATTGCGGTATACACGCCATTTTTCAATACCATGTTGCATACGATTCCGCTGGGGTTCCGTGAATGGTGTCTGTTACTCATTTATGCCGTGCTAAGCATTGTGGTGTATGAAATCGGGAAACGGTTTACGATTGCTAAAGGCAGTCAATAACACTAACCCGGAAAAAATAAGACCTGATAGCCAAAAAGTAAGCCAGCTGCTGCCGGTCAACCCCACCCCGGGACAGCTTTGCCTGCAAATGCGTAGATTTAAAGTCGCATGAATCCACGCCACCTCTGCACCGCTACCCTGCTGGCCCTCTGCTGCGCGGCCGCCTGTACACCTCCGCGCAACCCGATTCGCCAATGAAGCATTTCTACCCCGTCTCCTGTTGGCCATGCCGAGCACGAAAAAAGTGACCCGGTTAGGGTCACTTTTCTTTTTCTGCAAAGGACAATCTAGCGAAGGTCAAAGCGATCGAGGTTCATGACCTTCACCCAGGCTGCCATGAAATCCTCAACAAATTTGGCCTGCGAATCGGAACTGCCGTACACTTCGGCTAGCGCGCGCAGCTCGGAGTTTGAACCAAAGATGAGATCAACCCGGGTTCCGGTCCATTTTACCGCCCCCGTGTTGCGGTCGCGCCCTTCAAACGTATCCTGATCTTGACCGGTGGCCTGCCAGGTTGTGTTCAAATCCAGAAGGTTCACAAAGAAATCATTCGACAGCGTTCCCGGCTTGCGGGTGAACACACCATGTTTCGAGTTGTCGAAGTTGGTATTCAGCACACGCAGGCCGCCCACCAGCACCGTCATTTCCGGAGCGGTAAGCGTCAGCAATTGCGCCTTGTCCACCAGCATGTCCTCGGCTGCTGCCTTGTGCTTTTTGCTTTTATAGTTCCGGAAGCCATCGGCTGCCGGTTCGAGTACCGCAAAAGACTCTACATCGGTATGCTCCTGGGTGGCATCTACGCGACCAGGCGTAAACGGAACTTTAACCGAAAGCTTGGCCTTCTTGGCCGCCATCTCGATACCCACACCACCGGCCAACACGATGAGGTCGGCCATGGAAACTACTTTCTTACCCTTGTTGAACTTTGCCTGAATCGCTTCGAGCGCCTTGAGCACTTTATTCAAACGAGCCGGGTTATTCACTTCCCAGTTGCGTTGAGGGGCCAGCCGGATGCGTGCCCCGTTGGCACCCCCGCGCTTGTCGGAGCCCCGGAACGTTGAAGCCGAGGCCCAGGCGGTGGATACCAAATCGCCTACCGAAAGCCCTGATGCCGCCACTTTCGTCTTCAACCCGGCAATATCACCGGGGGTTAACTTGTATTTCTTGGCTGCCGGAAGCGGATCTTGCCAGATCAGTACCTCCTTCGGCACCTCGGGGCCGAGGTAGCGTGGCAACGGGCCCATATCGCGGTGCGTGAGCTTGAACCAGGCCCGTGCAAAGGCATCCGCAAATTTCTTCGGATTCTGGAAAAAGTCGCGCGAAATTTTTTCATAGGCTGGATCAACGCGCAGGGCCAGATCAGTGGTGAGCATCATCGGTGCATGGCGTTTTCCGGCATCGTGTGCATCGGGCACAGTACCGGCACCGGCATTGCCCTTCGGCTTCCATTGGTGAGCGCCAGCCGGGCTCTTGGTTAACTCCCACTCGAACCCAAACAAGTTCTCAAAATAGTTATTGCTCCACTGGGTGGGTGTGGTGGTCCATGCCCCTTCCAACCCACTAGTGATGGTATGTGCGCCATTGCCTGGTCCAAACGAGTTCTTCCACCCCAGGCCCTGCTCTTCAATGGATGCAGCTGCCGGTTCGGGGCCTACATATTTCGAGGGATCAGCCGCTCCGTGAGTTTTGCCAAACGTGTGACCACCGGCAATCAGGGCCACGGTTTCTTCATCATTCATGGCCATGCGACCGAACGTTTCGCGGATGTCGCGCGCAGCTGCCAGCGGGTCAGGCTTTCCGTTGGGGCCTTCGGGGTTCACATAAATCAAACCCATTTGAACTGCGGCCAGCGGATTTTCCAGTTCGCGATCGCCCGTGTAACGCTTGTCATCCAACCATTTGCTTTCTGAACCCCAATACACATCTTCCTCCGGCTGCCAGACATCTTCCCGGCCGCCTGCAAAACCAAACGTTTTGAATCCCATCGACTCCAGCGCACAGTTACCGGCCAGAATCATCAGATCGGCCCAGGAGATCTTATTGCCATACTTTTGCTTGATCGGCCAAAGCAGAAGTCGGGCCTTGTCCAGATTCGTGTTGTCGGGCCAACTGTTGAGCGGAGCAAAGCGCTGGGTGCCAGAACCGGCACCACCGCGTCCGTCCGAAATCCGGTACGTACCGGCCGAATGCCAGGCCATGCGGATGAAGAGCGGGCCGTAATGCCCGTAGTCAGCCGGCCACCAGCTTTGGGAGGTGGTCATCAATTTGAAAATATCCTTCTTGAGGGCTTTGAGGTTCAGTTTCTTAAACTCCTTGGCGTAGTCGAACTTCTCGCCCATGGGGTTGGCCAACGATGAATGCTGCCGCAGGATATTGAGCTTCAACTGATTGGGCCACCAGTCGCGGTTGTGGGTTCCCGTGCCACCGGCTTTTTTCACTTCACCGCCATGAAACGGGCATTTGGCTTCCCCGTTTATCGTGTTCTTTTTTGTGATCGTAGTTGTATCCATTTTTTAAACATTTGATGTAATACCTCGAATTTTTAACAAGTTTACAGAGGGCTTGTTAACCGATCAACTTGTTTTTCTCGTTCGGTTTGATTTTGTGGATTGCGCGATGTCACACCCTTGCGCTGCCTATCCCTATGAGGGATAAAGGCAGGCGCCAAAGCATCAAAAGTATCTTAAAAAGTTCAATACACACGCCTCCCCTCCGGGATTTCACCGGGACGCAAATCGTTTCAATCCAGAACCTTAGCTTCAGTGCGATTTCAAGCTATGGTCATCACCCCACACACCATTTTTAAACAAATGGAGTGACAGGATGATCAACGTCACCAATGTAAGGGCCAGCAATGGAAAGAACAGGATTGGGAAAATTGCCGCCAGCACAAACAAAAAGCCTATAACAAAGGGTTTCATATAGATAACTTTTAGTTGAATGGACGATGCTAATGTACCAGCTGTTCAACCGCTAGAAAATGACGGAAGGCATGTTTTCAAAATTTCACCGGTGACTAAACATCTGATTGGGCTCAAATCGCAGCTATCACCGGGAGTGGTCTTGCCCGATCATCTGCCCTACGGCATTGTAGGTGTAGGCATTCATGTAACCGCTCACGCTGGTAAGGCGGTTGGTGTGGGCTTGGTAGCTGTAGGTAAAGTCATGAATCTTCGTTTGTGATATATTGTACCTTTTGAGGGTCAGCAGATTGCCGTTGGGGTCGTGGCTAAAGCCGGTTTCGCGGAAGCGATTACCCTCCAGCGCAAACGTATTGGCGGAGAAATTCGGGTTAGCATACTGGGCTTCTTCCTGTCTTCCGCTTTTTATTTAGTGATAAAATTAACCACTTGATAATCAATATTATGAGAGGTTGAAATTTGCTTTTTTGGGTGTCCCAAGGGCTTTTTTGGTTTTACTTTTGTAGGTGTTTATCAGGAAAAAGAAAAACAAGTCAGGTGTCATCAGTGTACAGGTCATCGACAAAAGCTATGGGCGGTACGTAGTTATTAAAAGAGGTGTGAGTTCAAATAAAAACGTTAAAACAAAAATCTCCGGCTAGACCGGGGATTTCGTTTTTGCATCAATATTCGTCTGGTTTTTAATTCCCCTCGTCTTTGATGTCGAGCAACTTTGGCTGATTTTTCTTTTCAACCGCTGCTCCGGTTTGATCCAGAAATACGGTCAATTTTTTTGCCCCCTGACGAAATCGTGCGCGATAAAACGTACCCTTGTCGGTAAGGACCTCCTCGCCCCCCACGAAGCTGTATCCGGTATAACGCGCAGCGGCTGACGTCACCACTTGCGGTGCATCATTTGCCGTGAAAAACTTGGTTACGGCCAATGATTTGCCGTTGCTATCATAGCGGGCACGCGTGGTGCGGCTGTCCTGCTTGAACACTGCCACGTAGTGGGTGAAGTTTTGCTGATTATTTTTTCCGGAGCGCTGCTCCCATCGCGTTACCGACAACCCGGGAAAGGCTACGTTCTGGGCCTGTCTAACTGCCTCCGGAACCTGGGCAGCATCCACAGTTTTTTGATCGGCTTCGCGGATCGATCCGGCTCGGCCTCGAGCCCGCTTGGGTTGAGCCTCGGCTGCCGCCAGAAGCGCGAACAACAACAGTGCGAATAATGCAATACGTTTCATCTTGGTTTGTCTTTAAGTTTGAGTTTAGACCCGCTCGCGGGTGTCCCGTTTAACGGAGCTTGCAAATTTTATCGTCACCCCGGTGGGGGCCGTGGAAAAAAAGATAGCTTTACCGTTGAAAACCCGAATCGCATGAAAATTGCCAAGCACACCGTAGCCTCAATTCATTATACCCTCACCAACCCGGAAGGACAGGTTCTGGATTCCAGCAGCGGGCGCGATCCGTTGACCTATCTCCACGGTGAAGGCAATTTGATTGTGGGTATGGAAGAAGGTCTGGAAGGCAAAGTGAAGGGTGAAAAATTCAGCATCAAGGTGAGCCCCGAACGCGGCTATGGCGTAAAAGATGACAACATGGTGCAGAAAGTGCCTCGGTCAGCTTTTGGTCAGCAACCGGTAGAAAAGGGAATGCAGTTCTCCACCAATCAGGGTTCGGTGGTCACCGTTACGCATGTGGGTCTCGAGGAAGTAACGGTGGATGCCAACCATCCATTGGCGGGCGTTGAACTCCATTTCGCTGTTGAAGTAATGGAAGTGCGGGCGGCCACAGCCGATGAAATCAGCCATGGCCATGTACACGGCCCGGGCGGCCACCATCACTGATCAGAGTTTAACCACGCGACCAGTCGTGACCGTGGGATTGCCCCCTACCCGGAAACTCAGCCGAAACAAATAGACACCCGCAGGCAGGCCGGCAGTTTGCCAAACCAGCCGGTTGGTACCAATAAAAAAGTTGGCAACTTCGGCATCACCAAAGTTGTGCACCTTTCGCCCATCGGGTGCAAAAATCTCAAGTGAAAACTCGTCCGGAACATCCTGACCTTTTAAGAGGAACTCGAACAATACATCGGTTGCACTGGGATTCGGGGAGACGGACTTCAGCTCAAAAGCAGTTCCCTCCTCCACCCAAAAGGTAATCTCATACGGCTCGGTTCCGCTGGTATTACCGCTGGCATCACGCGCTACCACGCGCAACGTGTACGCACCCGGCATCAACACCGGTTGAAGCGAAACGTGAAACGGTGTTGAGGTTGATGCCGACTGCCAACTGACGCCCGGCTGCGAAAAATAGATCTGCCGCACACACACACCGGTGGAACACGGAGAGCTCAGCCACATCTGGAATCCTATGGTGTCCTGTTTCAACAAAAAGGGATTCTCATCGATCAGGGTCATCAAAACGGTTGGGCTGGCACTGACTAAATCGCCATTTCGTAAGTAACGGCCATCAAATGTGACATCTAATACAGGTGGCAATTTGTCACGTTCTACCCGTAAATAGCGTTGGCGATCCAGGATGTTGTTATCATACGCCAACTCGGGCAGCACGCGGTTGTTGACCCACGCCCACACATCGTTTTCGCCCGCCTGCCCAAGGGTTGACCAGCTGACGGAAAAGGAAGACGTATCGCGCGGGGCCGGAGGTTTAATCCGGAATGTCTTCACCGGATCAGCACCGGCTAACGGATTGCGCAGGCCGGCATTTACCGTCAACGAATCGGGGAATGCATAGGATGATACGTTAACAAAGCGGTAGTCAACTGCAACTGTTTGCCCCTCGGCAACAACCCGGGGGGAAGCAGTTGCGTTGCGGCCCGGCAACAACACACCCTCTGGCACGGGCGTGTAGGTCACCATCCAGCGGAGCTGTGCCGGTGTCAGATTCACTTCATCCGTGGCGAGGTAGGTAACCCGCACGTAGGGATAATCAGCGGCTTGAAAAACGGAGAGATTCCTGCGACCCGTAACGCCATTTAAAAGGGGCGATTCGCTGCCGGTGAGCGACACGCCCGAAATCGAAAAATTTACCTGGTCGAATGCCTCTCGATCTTCCACAAATGGAATAAACTCCTGCCAGGCAGCAGCGGGTCCGACCAACACCGATGTCATCGCCCCGGTAGTTACACGGCCTGTCAACTCTTCGGAAACAAGCACCTCCCCAGCCGTGGCGGGCGCAGCCGCGCGAAACAGCCGGGCCGTTCCCGCGGGTGCGCCTTTCCTGCCCAAAATGACAACCGGTTCACCATCGACAAGCGAACTAAGCTGGCCCGCGGCAACGCCAATCTCCTGTAACTTCAATTTGAGCCCAGTAGTCCACGTGCTGTACGCGGCATCACCAATGGAAAACAAAATCACCGAGTCGCTGAGTGCCGTGTTGGTAATGGCTTGAGACAAGTCATCACTACCTGCCTCGCGTTCACTGGACAAATAACTATTGATCACCTGCGGTTCTCGGCCACACGTGCGTGGATCCTGAAAATTCAGAGGCACAGGCGCATACGGCACAAGTGCTGATTTATTGAAGGCCACCAGGTTAATGGTGTTGTTGCGGCACGGCTGACCTTGGGTAGCTAAATTGTACTCGCTGCCATTGATTTTGAATGACACATCCGTTGGTGGTGACGGAAAGTCGCTTCCAAAAGTGCGCACGAACACCGAGGCCGTTGACTCGGCAAACCGCAAGCCCTTAATCGCAGGATCTTGCACCAGGCCCACGGTTGAATTTTCTCCCAACTGCTCAAACTCCAGTTGGGCCCAACCCGGTGCCCCGTTGGAAATGAATGTAAAGGACGACACCGCCCAGTCAGCACTCTCGGTCGGCAGCGGTTGATCGAAACGTGTGCGCCAGTAGTAAACGACCGAGTCTGCGGTTTGAACGCCAAACGTTTGCGTTACCAGGGGTGATCCCTGAATGATCAGCTGCTTTTTGTAGGGACTGTCGAATGTGGCTACGGTATCCATTTCCCACCGGTACACCCGCGACCCGGCTGTGGTGTTCGCATTTTGAAAAACGAACTCGACAAGAGGTTGATTGGCGATGCCGTAAGGGGCCGGCAATAGATTTCGGGTGGAGCTGAGCGGGATCAGCGCCTCAAAGACGGCCGTGTTGTTGTTTTCCTCCAACTCGGTGAATTGCTGGGCCGGATCCAGCACAACCGTAAACCGGTTGTTCCCCGATCCCTGTTCTTCGCGGGGGAGAACAAAGACAAGCGTATCGCGGAATGAAACTCCGGCAAAAAGCGAGTCGTAGACAACCGTGGAGTTATTCGGCAACTGACGGGTGAGCCGCACGGGCAGCTTGCCACTCGTGGCAGCACCCCGGTTCCGCACAATGAAACGCACACCGAACGTATGGCTCAGCGCAGTCACCGGGTTACCATCCAGCGAAACCAAACCCACACCGGTGTTGGAAATAGCAAAGTCGGGCAGTGCCGTGCCAAATAATTTAACAGCCGGATCGCCCAGTAAAACCATTTGTTGCACCTGGGTTACGGCTTGAATACTCTGAGAGGATTGCGCGAGAAACTGACGGGATACCTCGCGCTGCACATCGCCAATGCCGCGGGTCAAAAAATCCTGATTGGCAAATCCGGTGGTGTAGAAGAAGTTGGAATACTGCTGCAAGGCCGCCACGAAGCCGAAGGCGCTATGCGCGATAAACGCCCGGGCACCTTTGTTGGCCGTCAGAATCCAATCTTCGCCAAAGGCCTTCGAGTCCGAAAAGAAAGCACCCGCATTGCAGCCATTCACCAAAAAGGCAGGATACCGACCAACATTGTTGTAGCCCAACACCGGGTCAGACACAAACCCAATATCAATATCAATCGTGCCAGGCGATGAATGGCCAAAAAAAGTAATCAGGTTAACGCCTTCATTGACTTTGTCTGAAATATTGATCACCTCCACGGGTGACGGATCACGCTTGGCTATGGTGGTGACGCGTCCGCCCAGCCATAACCCTTCGGCCGTCTGTTTGAATCCATCCAGGAACTGACGGAACGCCACGATTTCATTGGGTTGAATACCCCCGCTGAGGTGCAGCAGTTCTTTACGCCAGGGTTCGGTCACCGGCTGGCTTTCAATTTCCTTCACCTTATTGAGGTAAGCCGAAACATCAGCCGGTGTCGATGCGGTGATGCGGCCAGTGGGAACAGCCGGCTCAAACGCACCAGCACCTCCAAGCCCAGCGGTAAACGCGCCATCCGAACCCGGAATCCCCGCAGAGGGCACAAGGTCACTATACGTGGTAACTCGTCCGCGATGAAATCCGGTTGATACGTCCAAACCTTTGCCGATGAGAAAGAGATAACGGGGATTACCCTGCTCCACCATGAACCGCATGAACTCGTAAATCGCAACTGAGCTGGTCTCTCCATAATTAAACTGATCGTACAATAGTGGAGTCGTGACCACCAGCGTGTCGTAATCGCCACCGGCAGACGAAGCCCGATACGCAGCAAACGCGCGAACCGGATCGGCATAACTGCCACCGGGTTTCATCAGCGAAGGATGGGAGATAATTAAATAGTTGTGAGCTGCGGCCGTAATCGCGCGAAAACGAACGGCTCGTACGCGTGGCGTGGCAAACGAGTTGGTCACCAGAATTTTTCTTGATGAGCTGGTATTTGGCACTACCGCAGTCAGCAGCCCACCGCCCGATTGGGTGCCCACACGCACAACATCACTCGGTTCCGTGATGTCGAACAGCCGTGAGCCAGGCAATGCGTTTTGCAACTCAACATAGGCCTTGCCCACCGCACGCACCGCCAATTGAAGCAACCGGTTATTTTGATTTTGAAGATTAAAATTTTGCGGATGTTGGACCTGCGCGTAGGAGACGCTTAACCGATCGCGCGGAGTATTGATGGCTCGCACGCGCACCGTCAGCCGGCCATCGGCCCCAATGTCGGTCCACGCCAAAGGCGCCTGCACCAGTGCCGTTTGAAAATTGAAAAAGCTCTGCGTAGTCAACAACCGCAACGCCCCGGAGTTGGGACCAACCCAGATTTCGGCCTGATGCGGAATGGCATCGCGGCCAACCACCATCAGCGACAACTGCGGCAATCCCGCGGGCACAACACCTTGGGTCAGGTTTTCCAGAACGTAGTCCAACTGGCCGGTACATCCGGCATTGCCGGAACAAATGGTTTGGCCCGTCCACCCTTCACCTTGATCGAAATGGGTGTATTGTAAGTACAGACTAACCGTGTTGCCCGTAGAATACTCATTGGCGTTAACCACCCGCACCTCGTTTGTATGCGATGTCTCCAATGGCAACCCAACGTTGACTTCAGAAAAAGTGGGTATGCGCTTGCCCAGTGTGGCCAGTTTCCAGGTAAGGAAATAGGCAGACGAATCGGAATAGAGATTTTGGTAAGGATGGGGCTGCAGCGCAGATGGCTTGTAAAGAGCTGCATCACGTGTGCCGTCATTTCGCTTGCCTAAAAATTCGATAAAATCACCGGGATTGAACTGCGCATCATCCTGGCCCTGTACGGTAATAGCCTGTTCAACCCCGCGATGAAAGAGTTGGAGGGTTCGCGGATCAACAGTGCTGACCGGAAATCCTGCCGCTTGCAGGTCGGTGTACGTTAAACGATACAGACCATCCTGGGCGAGCGTCAACTTATAATAGCTCTGCGAAAAGTCGATCCACGCTTGGGATGACTGGGCGCGGGTGCCTACCGCGATCGCGAAGGCAAAAAGGAAAATAATCAGGGTGCGCACCCAGCGGTTGATACGGCTCACAATTCGTTCTATGCTCAAATTCCCAACCCGGTAAGTGGCCATTCCTGACAAATTTAGGGGTATTTGAAAGATTTCTTTAAAATTTTCATCCAGTACTTGGCCATACATAGTACTTTTGCCGTACATATACACAGATCGACATCGATATGAATCTGGAAAACGCTCAAATACAAATGCGAAAAGGGATAGTGGAGTACTGTGTTTTGCGCATTATTTCGCGGGGCGAGGTATACGCGTCTGATTTGCTGGACGAACTGACGGCCGCCCGGCTGATTGTGGTTGAAGGTACCCTTTACCCGCTGCTCACCCGCCTGAAGAATGCCGGGCTGCTCGAGTACAAATGGGTAGAATCGAAATCGGGGCCACCCCGGAAATACTACAAACTGACGGAAACGGGTGATGCCTTCCTTCGAGGCCTCTCCGAAACGTGGGACGACCTCGTGCGCTCCACCGAAATGATCAACTCGAAAACCACTACTCAAGCCTAATCTGACTTTTATCGCGTTATGAAATGGCCTGTAACACCCTTTAAACCTACCGAAAATGATCGGTGGCCATTCCATGTGGCCTTGATCTAAAATTATAAGCACATGAAAAAGAATATCTCCATCAACATCAGCGGCATCATCTTTCACATTGAGGAAGACGGATACGAAACACTCCGGCAGTACCTGGACTCGGTGAACCGGTATTTTGCCGCCTTCGAAGACAGCAGCGAAATTCTGGCCGACATTGAAAGCCGAATCGCAGAACTCTTTCTGGCCAAGTTGAATGAAGGCAAGCAGGTAATCACGGCCGAAGATGTGCAGGCCCTGATGGCGACCATGGGTAATGTAAGCGACTTCAAAGCGGCCGAAGAGCAGGAGAAGGCTGATCACTCCACCGCGGCACCGGCTTCATCCGCGCGTTCCGCTTCGGGGGGTCCGTCCTCAGCCCGTTTCGAGCGCGACACTAAACGTAAAGTACTGGGTGGTGTGTGTGCCGGTATCGGTCACTATTTTAACATAGACCCGGTATGGCCGCGTTTGTTCTTTGCGTTGCTGGTGTTGGGCAGCTATGGCGGGCTCGTGCTGCTTTATATCATCTTGTGGATTGTATTGCCGGGCAACGACAAACTGGATGAGCAGCCCCATGTGAAAAAAATGTACCGCGACCCTGAACAGCGGGTAATCGGTGGTGTAGCAGCCGGTATCGCGGCCTTCTTTGGCCTGGACCTCGCCATTGTCAGAATCCTCTTTGTTGTGTTCGGTATTTTTGGCGTAGGTATCATCACCTATATCATTCTGTGGATTGCACTGCCCGAAGCGCGATCCATTACCGAGCGTATGCAAATGCAGGGCGAACCGGTCACGCTTTCGAACATCGAGTCCACCGTAAAAAAAAATTTAAATGAGAAGGATGAAGAAGAAAGCACGTTCACGCGCATTATCCTCTTCCCTTTCCGCCTGCTGGCCACCATTCTGAGCGGGCTCGGTCGCATTATCGGGCCAATATTCAACGTGGCGCTGGAGGCTGCCCGGATTTTCATCGGGCTGGTGCTGGTCATGCTGGGGCTTGCCCTCACGCTCTCCGTTTTGTTCAGCTTTGCCATCATGCTTGGATTCATCTCAGCCTCCGCGTTTCCCTCCTACTGGGGGCTCGAGCCGTACACCAGTCTGCCGATCGAATCCATTCGCGAGGCTTTCTCCGGCTGGCTGCTGCTCTTCGGATTTCTGGCGGCTGTCATCCCCACTGCACTTCTATTAATTCTGGGCATCTCGGTTATCGTGCGAAAGCTAATCATCAATTCAGTAGTCGGGTGGACGATGTTTGTGCTGTTCTTCGTCAGTGTAGCGGTGCTTAGTGCCATGGTGCCCGCTCTCATCCTCAACTACAAAGAGCAAGGCGAAGTGCGCGAGGAAAAAACATTTGCCATCGCGGGCACTCCCGTGTTGCGGCTTAACGAAGTGGGTATGAACGACTACTGGGTGACCGATCTGGATCTTCGCGGCTATGACGGCAATGATCTGAAACTGGTGCTGCGTTTCGAAGCACAGGGGAATGATATCAAAAAAGCGCAGGAAAATGCCAAGCTGGTCGATTACACGGTGCAACAGCAAGACAGTATCCTGGTCTTCGACTCGAACATTCACTTTCGCCCGGACACCCGGTTCAGCTTTCAGCGCCTTGACATCGATTTGTTTGTGCCTTACAACCGACCCTTTGCCATTGAACCCGAAGTGTGGCGTCTCATCCGCAACTACTATGACGTAGATGACATGACGCAGACGTTTATCATTGACAAGAACGGGGGGCTTCAGTGCATCAGTTGCCCGAATACATCGCCCAGCCGGGTAAGCGCACCACCGGACCAGTTTGGCTTGCGCGACTTCAATGAGATCCGAGCCACCGCCTACGCTGATCTGAATCTGGTTCAGGGCGATGAGTTTGCCATCCGCCTGGAAGGAAACGAACGCGAAAAGAAACGTTACTCGCTTTCTGTAGTGGGCACGACCCTGCACATCGATTACGCCAACCGAAAAAACAGATTTTGGGAGGGCGCTTTGCTGGACGATAACAAAATGAAAATCACGGTGACCTTGCCCAATATTGAAAAAGTGCGCTTCACGGGTGCCGGTGAGGTGAACCTTCGCGGCTTTCGTGAAGATCGGCTCGAATTGGATTTGCTGGGTGCCCTCGCGTGCGATGCCCGCGTGGATGTAACCAACCTGTACGTCACCGCCCGTGGGCCCATTTCAGTTGAACTGGATGGCGAAGGTGATTACCTCGAAGCAAGCTTTGAAAAACTGGGTAGCTTAAAAGCCAACGGATACGAGGTGAACCGCGCGCTGGTAGAGGTGAAAGAGGGCGCGAATGCACGCGTCAACGTGCGCGAGAGGCTTGAGATTGACACCGATCCGATCAGCACTGTTAAGTACTCGGGCCAGCCGGAGGTTATGAAGAATTAAACTATGCGAATTGTAATACTAATTCTGGCAGCTGCGCTCGACTTACAAGCGCAAGTCATCAGCGGCTCCGTCCGCGACCGCCAATCAGGCGAGTTGCTGCCGTACGCCACGATAGGGATTAAAGGAAAATCTATTGGCGTCATCGCGGACCGAAATGCAAAATTTCAGTTGGATTTGCAGGGGGCTGTCGCTAAAGACTCTTTGGTAATTCGGTATCTCGGTTATCAACAACTTTCGTTTTGTTTGAGAGACTTGAAAGACGGAGTTACACTTAACGTGAGGTTGGTAGCCGATAACAAGATGTTGAGGGAAGTGGTCGTATATGATCGCAAGCAGCTGACCGCACTCGGCAACGATGAAAAGAGTTTTTACCATACCGGGTGGGGCTTTAATGAAAGTGAAAGAGGGCGAACCCGAGGTTTGCGGGTAGAGCGACCCGAATTTCCGCTCTTTCTTGTTTCATTTCACATGCATCTGCACGAAAACACGTTTGACAGCGTCCGTTTCCGCTTACATCTATTGCATGCCACGGAGGCCTTCGAGCCACTCGTTAACGAAAACATATTCCTCACCATCTCAAAAAAAAGAGGTTGGATTGAATTTGACCTAAAGCCGTACCAGATTGTGGTGAGCGAACCATTCGTATTGGCAGTGGAGTGGGTGGATGCGTGGGGCCGCGTTAAGGGCCCTGAAGAAGAAAGCCACATCATTACCATTTCCGAAGGCAGGGGCAGTGGCCAAAAGTTTTACCGCGAAAAACCCGAAGAACCGGTGACCTTACAGCCCGGCAAAAGGATAACTTCATTGTACGTCAAAGGCTACGCAGCTAGATAATGAGCTGAAACACGTTTCGATTTATGCGGTATCTTGCCGGTAAAAACTGGAATGGACGTATCGCTTAAATTTCTCGGAGCGGCCAAAAGTGTTACCGGCTCCAAATATTTATTAACGGTGGATGGCGCCAACATCCTGGTGGATGGTGGCCTTTTCCAGGGCCTGAAAGAACTGCGCGAACGCAACTGGCATCCGCTGCCGGTTGATGTTCGGCAGATTGATATGATTGTGGTCACCCACGCCCACATCGACCACATCGGCTACCTGCCGCGCCTGGTGCGCGATGGTTTTGCCGGCACCATTCTGTGTACGCATGCCACGGCCGACCTGATGACCATCATGTTAAAAGATGCTGCGAAACTACAGGAGGAAGAGGCCCTGTTCGCATTCAAACGCGGCTACAGTAAGCACGCCAAACCCGAGCCCCTGTTCAACGAAGCAGACGCCCTGAACGTACTCAGCATGGTACGCAGCTACCCCATGGACAAGTCGATTGAATTGCTCGAGCACGTGAGTGTGATGTTTCGCAACACCGGCCATCTGCTGGGCTCGGCATTTGTAACCTTTAGCTTAGAAGGTAAGGCGCAAACCAAGACGATCGTCTTCTCCGGTGACGTGGGCCGGTATGACGACCCCATCATGCGCCAACCCGATACGCTCACGACTGCGGATGTATTGGTTGTCGAGTCCACCTATGGCGATCGTACCAACCCAATGGGTGACGTAAAAAGCCGGCTGGCCGAAGTGGTGAACGAAGCGGTGGAACACTCGGGGTGTATCGTTATTCCGGCCTTTGCCGTGGGGCGAACGCAAACGCTGATCTATTACCTGCATCACCTGATGGCCGAACGCAGAATACCAACCCTGCCCATTTTCATCGATAGTCCGATGGCGATCAACGCCACCGACCTGTACGAGCGGCATGCCAGCAACCATAAAATTGATGTGCGCAAAGAGCGGGGCGAACTGATCAGCTTATTTGATTCACCCAACATCCACTTCTGCAACACGCGCGATCAGAGCAAGGCGTTGAACGAGCGTAAGTCGCCCGCCATCATCATCTCGGCCAGTGGCATGTGCACCGGAGGTCGCATCTTGCACCACCTCCACCACCGGTTGCCACGCGAGAACGACACCATTCTTTTTGTCGGCTATCAGGGCGAGGGCACACGGGGCCGCGACATGCTGGAAGGTGCCCCCACCATCCGCGTCTTTGGCGATGATGTGCCGGTGAAATGCCGCATTCGCGAGGTGCATGGCCTCTCGGCCCATGCCGACCAACCCGAACTATTGCGATGGCTCAGTACCCTAATCCAGTCTCCCAAGGTTACGTTTATTACCCACGGTGAAGAAAAAGCTGCCCGTGCGCTCGGCCGCACCATTACCGAAAAATTCGGATGGAATACCGTTGTGCCGGAATATTTGGAAACGGTTAACCTCTTTACCGGAATTTGAGGACACATGATGTCACGTATTTTTTTACTTCTGCTGGCAACCCTGCCTCTGCTAACGTATGGCCAGGGACAAGGCGTTAAAGGTCAGCTTTACTGGGTTACCGGCAACCAGATGCCGGGACCGGAACGAGAACAGATACCGCGGCAGGGTATTGCCCGTGAGATTTATGTTTTTGAACTGACCAACCGAAGCGATGTGGAAGAAGAGGACGGCTTTTATAAGGTCCACACACGGCTGGTCAAGCGGGTATTCTCCAAACCGAATGGCACATTTACTATTCGGCTTGAACCCGGCCGATATTCCGTATTTGTGAAGGAAAACAAAGGGCTTTGGGCCAATCTGCTGGATTCGGAAAACAACATCAGCCCGGTTACGGTAACCCGCGGCAGTTACGTATGGATTACCATTTCCATCGATTACTCCGCAGCCTATTGAAAATATTCTAAAACCACATGCAACCCCGGCCGGGCGTTCGGCATCTTCGATACGAACGGCTTTTGAATGAGCTTGACTATTTACCGGGCAACTGACACAGAATGGGTAGCACGATGCAGGCGCCACGACCGCCAGGCGCAGCGGCATGTCTATGAGTTTTTTGCCTCGCGCATGTATGCGCTGTGTTGCCGGTACATTGCCAGCCGCATGGAAGCCGAAGATGTGATGGTGACGGCTTTTACCAAAGTGTTTGAGCGCATCGATCAGTTTAAAGGTGAGGGGAGTTTTGAAGGGTGGATCCGCAGGATTATGGTGAACGAATGCCTCACCTACCTGCGCAGAAACAAATCGCTGTACCTGGATGTGGACGTGGAAAAGGCGGAACGCGAACCCGACTACCAGGCACTGGAAAGCCACCTGCAAGCCGAAGACCTGATGAACCTGATTGCCGCGTTGCCCACTGGCTACCGAATGGTGTTCAACCTCTACGCCATAGAGGGGTATTCGCACCAGGAGATTGCCGCGCAACTGGGCATCACCGAAAACACATCGAAATCGCAGTTGAGCAGAGCCCGGGCTTTGCTGCAAAAGCGATTGATTGAACTGGACGTAGAAACAAAAAAATCAGAGCACCATGGACCACAACACGGATAAATTTTTCGAGCGGCTGGTGGGCGACCACCGCCTGGAGCCCGGTGCACAGGCGTGGGAAAAGATTGAGGCCAACCTGGCAAAAAAAAATAGGATTGTTATCTGGTGGCGGGTGGCTGCTGTAGTAGCGGTTGCAGTAGTGGCGCTCTGGTGGCTCGTGCGGCCGGAAGCATCTGAGCCTACCCTGTCGCGCACCATCGAAACACCCGTTGAGCAGCCGAAGGCGGAGACTATCGTGAGGCCGGAGAAAATAGAAGTTGCGCATCGGGCCGAGCTACCCGTGAAGGAGCAAACCAACAAGCCAGCTGCAGTTGTGGAAAGCCCCACCATTCAGGCGGAACAGCAAACGAACGGGGAGCCAACGGTGGCTGAGACATTCGGAGCTGACGCGGCTGTGCCGGTGGAGACGGTGATGGAGACGCAAGAACCAACCGCAGTGGCCGTTAACGAAGTGAAACCGATGGTGCTGGTGTACGAGTTGCCTGCCCTGGCTGATGCCACGACTGACGTGGCTGTAGCCGAGCCACCCGCGGAGGAAAAACAGAGTCCGCTGGCCAAAGCGTGGGCCGTGGCCAAGGACACAAAAAATGGTGAGGGTCTGTTTGCCGAACTGGATAAGGTAAAGCACAACCTGTTCGCCCGAAATCAAAAAACAACCAAACAAGAGACTTTGAACTAACGAATATGAAAAAGAATTTGATCGTCATCATCGCTTTGCTGGCCCTGTGCCTCCCGGCCTCGGCCCAATCCGCCCAACCCGATTCGGTGGTGGTAAAAGTGGGCAAAGCCAGTAAAGTAGTTGTTACCGTGGGCGATAAGAGTGACCTGGAAACCTTCCGGAAGTATAATTTTCAGCAGTTGATGGACGACATCATCAACAAACTGGATGCCCGCGATAGCAGCCAGACGAAATCGGCCCGTGATTACGAACACCAACCTGACGCGGCTACGAAATCACCCGAGCGGGAGACAGAGGTTGAAAAGGAAGAGCCATGGGAAACCGTGCGCCCCTACAAGCCGCGCAGAGGCACCAGCCAGAACTTTGTCTTCGACCTGGGAATCAATAACCTGATAGATGCGGATGGGTTCCCGTCTTCGGCCGATCCGTATGCCGTGCACCCCTGGGGTTCGTGGTATGTGGGGCTTAACTCCATTCAACGCACCCGGGTGGCCAACAAATTTTTCATCGAATGGGGTGGTGGTGTAAGTTGGTACAACTTCAAGTTTGAAAACGAACGAACCATTCTGAGTACCGATGATAATGGCATCATCTTCGGGGAAGATTTATCGGATGTGGACTACCGCAAGAGTAAACTCACGGTAACCCATCTTAACCTGTCACTCGTGCCGGTTCTGGATTTTGGCAACGGGCGTCACAAGCCCACGTTCTTCAACGACACCGACTCCCGGAGCTTTCGGATAGGCGTAGGCGGCTACCTGGGTTACCGCCTGGACAGCTACACGAAACAGACTTATTTTGAAAATGGTGATCGCAGACGAAACCATGAGCACGACAGCTACTACCTCAATCCGCTCCGCTATGGTGTGCGGTTGCAGCTCGGCTTTGGCGACTCCGAAATTTTTGTGAACTACGATCTGAACGAACTGTTCGAAGAAAACAAAGGGCCAAAAGTAAACGCCTTAACGTTTGGTGTCAGCTTCTGAGCGTTATCACCAAAAAAAAGAAAAACTCCCGACTGGTATAAAAGGCCGGGAGTTTTTTGTTTTCAGGGTAGGCCTGATTTTCAGCGCAAATCAAGATCGTGCAACACCATCTGGCGCTGGTCCGGTTTCAGTTCAAGTTCGCGGCAGGCGCGTGTGCGCGTTGGCCACAAGAAGAAGAACAGCAATAAAACCGCAGTTGCGGGCAGGATAAAAACGAGGTGGCCGGTAAGATAGTAGCCCACGGCATACCACATGACAGCACTCACACAAATAACCAGGCGGAAAAAAACAGGCTGTGCGTAGCGCTCCAGTTTCAGTCCAAGGCTGAACTCCCGCCTGATAACCCGGATCTGTTGTGGAACATACCACGCATTAACGAGCGTTAGTTCTGCGAGAGCCAATGCCGTTATCACCCCAAACACAAACATCACGGCATCACCCTCCACAATCGGCTGCAAATCGCGCAGAAATTCGGCCGCACCAATGCCGGCAACTGCAAACGTTACCAATACAGTTGCTCGGTTACTTAACCGATAGAAGTACTCCCGAATGGAAAGGAATTTCATGTGTTCATCATCTGGGTTGTCAAATTTAATCGTTTACTTTGACGTCAGAGAAGTGGAACGAATGGAAACTGTGGTTAATCTTTCGCGCAAAGAACAAGTAATCCGCAAAGCGGCCGAGCTTTTCCGCGAAAAAGGATATGCAGCCTCGTCCATGCGCGACCTGGCGCAAATGCTGGGCATTGAGGCAGCCAGCCTGTACTCGCACATCAAATCAAAAGAAGAAATTCTGCAGAGCCTGTGCTTTGATATGGCCGCGGAATTCCGAAAGTCGCTGCAGGACGTAGAAAAAATGAAGGTAACAGCGGGTGAAAAGCTCAAACTGGGCATTATTGGTCATATAAAGGTGATGGCCAAAGACCTGGTGGCGGCAGCCGTATTCATGAATGAACACCGGCACCTGAGTCAGCCCTACCTGCGCGAGTTTCTGTTGCTGCGCATCAACTACATCAACCGGTTCAAAACGATCATTGAAGAAGGCATTGCCACGGGCGAATTCAAGGAAAACATCGATACCAAACTGGCCGTTATGACGCTGTTTTCATCCTTAAACTGGATGCCGATGTGGTACGACCCGGATGGCAACATTGTGCCCACCGATTTAGGTGAACAATTGGCCGACATGCTGATTAACGGTTTGCGTAAACAAAAGCTCTGATTCTTGTTTTGTTTTTTTAAATCCCCTAACAGTAGTTAGTTTTGGGGTCTAAAACCTATTGTTATGTACGGAGGTGGAAATACGTTTGACGGAATCAAGACCGACAGTGTGGCCCAGGAAGATCCGGCAAAACTAGCCGAGTTTGAGGCGCGCATTGCCCGGGGCGAAAAAATTGAGCCCACCGACTGGATGCCACAACTCTACCGGAAGCAACTCATTCGCATGATTGAGCAGCATGCGCACAGCGAAATTATCGGAGCGTTACCGGAGGGCACGTGGATCACCCGCGCACCGGGGTTCAGACGCAAAATGGCGCTGATGGCGAAGGTGCAGGACGAAGTAGGCCACGCCCAGTTATTGTACAGTGCGGCTGAAACCCTCGGCAAGAGTCGCGAGAAAATGATCGAAGATTTGCTGAGCGGCAAATCCAAATACTCCAACATCTTCAACTACCCCACCTTAACCTGGGCCGATTGCTGTTTCATTTCCTGGCTGGTGGACGCGGGCGCCATTGTGAACCAACTTGCCAACGCCAAGGGAAGCTATGGCCCGTATTGCCGCGCCCTTGATCGCATCTGTGCCGAAGAATCGTTTCACCTCAAATACGGCCACCATTGTGTGATTTACCTGGCCTCCGGCACCGCCAAACAACGCCAGATGTTTCAGGATGCCCTCAACCGCTGGTGGGCGCCCATGATGCACTTCTTCGGGCCCTCCGACAAAATCTCGGCCCACACCGAAGTGTTGATGAGGTGGAAAGTGAAGATGGCTACCAACGATGATATGCGTAACCAGTTCCTGGATATGTATGTGCCCAAGATCTGGGAATTGGGCTTCACCATTCCGGATTCCAACCTGAAGAAAAATACCGAAACCGGCAAGTGGGCATACACCGAGCCCGATTGGGAAGAATTTAAACGCGTAATCAATGGCGATGGCCCCTGCAATAAGGAACGCCTCGAAGTGAGACGCATTGCGGAAGAACGCGGCAAGTGGGTGCGCGAAGCCCTCAAGTCGCCCAAAACGGCTTACGTAACTCCTTTGGCGTAGTCGTCAGTGGGGTGACGAGATTCTGAAATAGTAAATCAAAAATCTAAAATTGAATTCCCTCGATCCCCGCGTTAACCGACTTCCGGCCATAGGCCAGCCGGGGCAAATTCTGCCGAAAGCTGCACTCGATCAGCTCGGCACGTTCGAGGTGTTTGTGCAACCGAAAGACGGTAAGGCCTTTCAGCATGAGGGCATTGTGCATGCCGCCAACCGCGATCTTGCTTTTGTACTGGCGAAAGAAGCGTTCACCCGCAGATTTCTGTGCACGTCCCTGTTTGTGGCTGACACCCGCCACGTGTACGTCTCCCCCACCACCGAAGGCAATACCAGCGCCATGGATCAACTGGCGGAAGTGATCAACCAGCCCGGCACTGCTGAGGCTTACGACATTTTTGTGCTGCCCAAACGGGGCAAACAGCATGTGCACGTGGGCCAGGTGCAGGCGGTACTTCCACAGGAAGCCATGTGGAAAGCCAAACAGCTCAACCTGCATCAGGGCAAGGTGGTGTACAACGTGTGGGCCATTCGCACGGCCGACATCCGCTTCACCACCGAGGAAGAAAAAGATTTGTGGCTCACCCTGCCGGAAAAGAAATTCCGCGATGCCTCGGATTATAAGGGGGGCGATAAGCTGAAAGAATTTTTGGAGCGAAGTAAAACCACGTGAACTGGAAGGGACAGCAACGGGCGCTGGAACTACTGGCTGTGGCAGCCATGGTAACCGGCATTATTCAAATGTACCGGGGCCACGACCCGCAGCGCTATTGGATTTACGGAGGCTTTGCGCTGGTGGGCATCGCCAAATTATGGGAAGCCATAAACGTGCACGACCCTTCGTTTAAGGTTTTGAAGATTGTACTCACCGCGTTGATTCTGGTGTTGTGCGCGTTGCACCTGGCTACCGGCATTAAAACGCTGAACTATATTCCGGTGCCGCTGTTGATTTACTACGTGCTGCACTATCGCTTACGATTTAAACAAACCGGCTCATGAGCAACCTGGCACTGAAAGAAATCCTGTATAAAATGGCCGATGACCTGCTGGTGTTCGGGCACCGCAATTCCGAGTGGACCGGCTTTGGCCCGCTATTGGAAGAAGACATCGCCTTCTCCTCCATGGCCCAGGACAAGATCGGGCAAAGCCAGGCACTTTACCAGTTGCTGCACCAATTGGGCGAGCAGGAACCGGATACCGTGGCCTTTACGCGTAATGCGAACCAGTTTCACAATTGCACACTGGTGGAGTTGCCCAATCGCGAGTATGACTTCAGCCTGGTGCGGCACTTTCTGTTCGATACGGCCGATGCCCTGCGTTGGCAAATGCTGATGCAGAGCTCCTACACACCCCTGGCCCAACTGGCCGCCAAAGTGCGGGGCGAGCTGCGCTACCACACGCTGCATGCCAACACGTGGATCAAACAGCTGGGCAGCGCCACCGAAGAAAGTATCGGGCGGTTGCAGCAGTCACTGAACGAACTGGCGCCTTATGCCTTGGGCATGTTTGAGCGCTCACCCTATGAAGATCAGCTAATCGCAGATCAGATTTATGAAGGCGAGAAAGCGCTGGAGGCGCGCTGGCAGCAAGCGATTGAGAAGACGCTGGCCCAAACCCAGTTGACTTCACCCGATTGGAAAATTCAAACCCCGCATTTGGGCGGACGCGTAGGTGAGCACACCGAACATTTGCAACCGCTGCTGGATGAAATGAGTGAAGTGTTCCGCATCGACCCGGGTGCGGAGTGGTGAGGGGCAGATGCTGGATACTAGATGCTGGATGCTGGATACTGGATACTAGATACTAGATACTGGATGTTGGATAGTGGAAAAAGTATTGGACCATTGAATGCTGAATTACTTTCCTGGCTCGAAGAGGTGAAAGACCCCGAGATACCCGTGCTGTCGCTGGTGGATATGGGGGTGATTACCCAAGCCGAGGTAGACGGCAGCGTGGCCCGTGTGGAGATGACGCCCACGTTTGTCGGTTGCCCGGCATTGGAAATTATGAAGCAGGAAGTGGAGCAGGTGATAACCCGGCACGGCTTCACGCCCGAAGTCACCGTTTCGTTTCGCGAGCCCTGGAGCAGCGACAAGATGACGGAGAAGGGAAAGGCCGCATTAAAAAAATTCGGATTAGCTCCGCCTCCGGCATCTGCGCAGGTGTTTCACGATTTGGAAATACTGGAAAGCGCCACCTGCCCGCGCTGCAACGGCACGAACACCGAGTTAAAAAACCCGTTTGGCCCCACGCTGTGCCGCGCCATTTATTATTGCCACACCTGCCACGAAGCCTTTGAGCAGTTTAAGCCGGTTTAGAATTTTTTACCTCCGATGCTGATGTTGGGCGGCTAGTACGGCTTGCCCACCGCAAAAAAAAGCGAAGGGACGGCCGCATGTCTTGTTGGGCGCTTTACCACCCAACGGCAGGCCTACCAACAAACCCAAACTGCACAAAAGATATATCCGCGATTTTTGACCTTTTTGGCCATTTCCGTAGGTTTTACTTGCAAAACCGCCATACATAAAATACCTTTAATTGCACAAACACAAACGTTGTGCACCAGGCGCGAGACGCGTCTCCGTAGACGGGACGCGGCAGACAACACAACGTTTGACTTCGCAGACTTGTATGCCGACAGGCATACGGTGAAGCAAAATCAAAAAAAACATCTGGACGACAAATCTTTCCCGCGGAGAGAACGTGGTCACTTTATCACTTTTTCGCACCGCGACACCTCGCAGCGGACGACTTGAAAAGGCAAAACTGAACACGACCCTACTTTTTTCTAACAGTGGACTCGGACTCGTCAATGAAAAATAACGGACGACTTGCGACAAGTCGTAAACTAATTGACGGTTGACGCGCCCGAGTGCACAACAAAATGTTTCTTCAATGGTGCGGTGACGTGTAGCCCAAAGTTTATATCTTCGTTCAACGTTTGGTATCGGGGACAGGGCGCGGCTTCGGAAGCGCACCACTGAAGAAACACAAACGTTGGCGGCAAGCCACAAAAAAAATTTGTTTTATGAGAACCTTGAACTATTACATATTGGGATTATTGCTAATCGCATGTGACGAAGAACCGAAATTTAAAGTTGGACAAGAATACGGAGGTGGAATAATATTTTATGTGGATAAATCAGGTGAACACGGACTTATAGCTGCAAAATTTGACCAAGGACAAGCTGAATGGGGTTGCCAAACAACTGCAATCACAGGAGCAGACGGAGAGGCAATTGGTACGGGATTACAAAATACAATTGACATCGTAAACGGTTGTTCTGATGATAACATAGCTGCGCGACTTTGTTTCAACTTGGTATTAAATGGTTATGATGACTGGTTCTTACCAAGCAAAGACGAACTCAATCAATTATATTTAAGAAAAGAGCTTGTAGGTGGTTTTGCGACCGACATAACTGCTCCTTACTGGAGCTCGACTGAGCGTGAGATTTATAACTCTGCCTGGAGACAAACTTTCGCGGACTATTTTGAGCAAACCGCTTATGACAAGTATAATGCGTACAATGTAAGAGCTATAAGAAAGTTTTAATAAATGGCCAGCCGCCAACAGCATGTTTCTGCAATGGTGCCGTGATGAGTTAATATAAAGTTTTATCTTCGTTCAACGTTTGGTTTCGTGGGACAGGACGCGGCTTCGAAAAGGCACCACTGCAGAAACACAAACGTTGCAGGCCAGGCGCTGCGGGACAGGTTACCGTTGACAAATCGTGGTGAAAAATTGACCTAGGTGACGGTTGACTTTTTTGAAAGGTCGTCTCCGTGGAAAGTTCGCAGCAGGTCGACAACTTTGCGGCACCGCGGACAGGTCGCAGACTTTGTGTTGATTTTTTTTCGGTGATCGGACTCTTTCGGCTTCGGGTGACAGTGAACAACCATTTGGACTTGGCGCGGCAAGAAACGCAGTCAGTAAACAGGACAGAGAAGTGACCTCCGGCACGTTGGACTTTTTTGGCACATATGACGATGACGAATTAATGTGACCGGACTGACTGGGCTTCGGGTGACAGCGGGCAAACACGTGGACGAGTCGTGGCAAGATGTAGTAAATGTTAACGGGACTGTAAATGACAACCCGTAACGGTGGACTGTTTGGTTACAAAACAAATTTGGGGTTGACGCGCCCGAGCCTGCAACAGCATGTTTATGCAAGCTGCGGGCTTGCGTGTTGGTTTGTAGTTTAGTTTTTGTAATTTCGTTTGCCCACGGGGACTTGTCGTGGCTACGAAAACCGCAGCCTGCATAAACACAAACGTTGTAGGGCATTTGCTTCAAGACGACAATGACAGACAAGGAAATCAAACTGCGACAAATAATCGAGGACTTCGAAAGTCGAAAGATTGACGGGCATGTTGCAGTTGAATTATTAAAAGATTTGACGGGCGAGACAATTGACATAGGATATTTATCCGAATACTGGGCTTCTGAAAGTCTTGACACCTTTATAGAAAAGTTGTTGGTTGAACATATTCAGGACTGACAAACAATTGACGACAAGAAGGCGATTGAACTTATAAAAGAAATTCAGGAAAATATAAGCAAAGAAGGACTATTAATACGCAACTCGACAGCACTAGAAAGACGATACAGCAAGTCAACGGGGACAGTCATAAATTTAATATTTAATCGAGACGGACAAGACTCGAAATTGATACTGGACGAACTTAAAAAGGAGACGAGAATTTTTCTATGACGGTGGACGCAAACGCCCTACAACAGTATGTTTCTGCAATGGTGCCGTGACGAGTTGATATAAAATTTTATCTTCGTTCAACGTTTTCGTTTCGTGGGACAGGACGCGGCTTCGATAAGGCACCACTGCAGAAACACAAACATTGCCGGCAAGCCCTTCAGGACAGAGAAGTTTATCGTTAAAAAGTTGTACATTTGGACTATGTATCGAGTTAAGGACTACATAAATATTGACAAAGAAATACTGTCTGGAAATCCCGTTTTTAAGGGTACAAGAGTTCCTATTCAGACTCTTTTTGACCATTTGGAGAAAGGGATACCACTTGACGAATTTCTGGACGACTTTCCGACAGTAAAAAAGGAACAAGCAATTGCAGTTATCGAAATTGCTAGCAAAATTCTGACCTCAAAAAACATCGAGCAAATCTATGAGACTGCTGCTTGATGAGAATCTTCCTAAAAGATTAAAGCAAGACTTTAAAGAATATGAAATTTACACAGCCGCAGACAAAGGCTGGACTGGAATTTCAAACGGCAAATTATTAGGACTGTTGACCGAGAATAAGTTTGACGCCTTAGTAACGTTTGACAAAAACTTACAGTATCAACAAAATTTTACCAAATACACGATTGCAGTCATTGTGTTAAATGCTCCGGACAACAGTTACGCGACATTGAAAGAACTGGTTCAAAAAGTAAAGGATGTTTTGACGACTGACTTGAAATCAGGACCGACTGAGATTAAGTAAGAAGGGCCAGCCGGCAACAGCATGTTTCTGCAATGGTGCCGGACGAGTTGGTATAAAGTTCTATCTTCGTTCAATGCTTGGTTTCGTGGGACAGGACACGGCTTCGAAAAGGCACCACTGCAGAAACACAAACGTTGCCAGCCATAGGGTCGGACAATGTGGGTTTCATAATAACGACTGACAATTTATAATGACAAATTCTCCACAGGGTCAAATGAACCCTTCACTTTTGGAAGAATATATCGGTTACCATCCTGAGTTCATGGACTCGTTGACAATTTTTCAAGAAGGCACAGCAAAGAAAATTTTGAAACGACTTAAAAGTGAAAACGACAGAAATAATTTCATATCTACTGTTGCCGAAATAAGGTTCGGGAAATTATTTAGTGAATTGGGGTTTGAAGTAGAATACGACAAAAAATTCCCTAATAATCAAAGACCAGATTGGTTAATAAAACTCAGGGACTCGACTGCCATTTGTGACGTTTATCGACTTGGAAAAAGTGATAAAGACCAAGTACGAAGTGATTTCCAGGGTAAACTGATGGGGAAACTAGAGGAAATTCCTAAGAGTTATTTCATCAAAATTAATTTCATTAACGAATACTTTGACTCAAATAAATACAACTTAGACCAAATTTCTAATGAAGTACGACACTGGCTGGACTCTACTAGAATTGTAGGTGAAAGTATTACAATCGCAGACAATTTTGAATTTGAGATTCGAAAGATAAACACCAAATCAAAACATGTATGCTGTGTTGGACACGCTAGCTCAATTGACATCAAACCACAAAAGGTAAACCAGATAGAAAATTTAAGTCCCAATGAGATTACAAAAAAGTTAAACAAATACGATGAGATTATTTCTGAGCACAGTATGCCTTACTTCATATGCGTATATATTGACTTTGTAAGTGGGTTTGACCATAGAGACTTTCGAGAAAGATTTTTAGGACGTGGAGTAGAGTTTATTGACTTCGGAACACCTATTGGTAATCTTGAGCAGTGTAGACACATGGGACAGACGTGGACTGAATTGGGAGAATTTTACAGCAATTTGCAGCTGAGTGGAATCTTGACTTTTTTTAACGAACAATTTAAACTCCTATTAAACCCAAACAAGCAACAAGTAATTTATAGTACTAAGCATTCTCAATTACTTAGTGGGTTGATAGACCTGTCCATTGACGAGAATAAAGCCCATGATTGAAGTGTTGCCAATGACCCTACGGCTGGCAACAAAATGCTTCTGCAATAGCGCGGTGAAGTGTAAACTATAAGTGCTATCTTCGTTCAACGTTTGGTGCCGGGGACAGGACGCGGCTTCGGAAGCGCGCTACTGCAGAAGCACAAACGTTATGCACAAGGCGTGGACGGCTTCGAAGAAAGCGAAGAGCTAAACGATAAAATAGAAGTTTAAAATAAGAGTTAAGCAGACTTGAGACAAATTCTTAAATCTTACTGGTTTTGGTTTTATGTGACAGTTGCTATAATTTCCACTATTGACTTTGTCGACCATGTAACTCGGACAGACTCTTACTTCAGCGACATTTGGCTTAATTGGTTACTATTTACAATTGCAAGTACGATTTCACTGTGCTTGACAATTTATTTCACAAACATAATGACAAGGAATTTATTTAAAAGAGACAATCTAATCTTCCAATCCATTTCAATAATCTTGGGACTGCTTACTCACGTTTATTTAAGCGGACCAATATTTGACAGATTAATTTTCGGACAGGTAACCTTAGACTTTTTTCCAACATCGACAATATTTATAGCTGGACTAGGAATTTTCTATGTCGTTAGACTTTTAACATACATCATGACAAAAAATTTAAACTAGTTGGACAGGACGTTTCCGTCAGACCTTGACTCGTTAGCGACTTCGAGTTGTTGGCTGACAAAGTTTTAACCTGCGACAAAGATTCGATGAACTAAAACGATCGACAGAAACGCCCTGTGCATAACAGCAGCTATAACCAATGGCTGGTTGACGTGTAAGTATAAAGTTTTATCTTCGCTATTACGTTTGGTCACGGTGGACAATAAAGTTTTCAAAAGCCGCCACTGGTTATAGCCAATCGTTAGCAGCAATGGGGTTCCGTGGACAGATACTCCAAGAGAATAAGAGATGAATTGACAATAATTGCATGACGACAATTGATAGCATGTTTGAGTTGGCAATTGAGCTCCGGGACAAAGGAGAATTGAGAGACTCAATTAACGTACTATTTAAAATATTGAACGACTACTCAGTTGACGAAAGGACACATGGAATTCATACAGTGTTGGGCGGAATACATAGTGACCTAGGGGAAAACGAAAATGCATTAATAAATTTTAGAAGGGCGACAGAGTTGAATCCCAAGTCTGAACTTGCATCACTGGGGCTGTACATAACGTTGACAACATTGAACAGGGACGAAGAAGCAATCCATGAATTAATAAGATATTTGAAAAGTTATCCGGCTGACTTGTATAAGGGGACTCTAGAAGAATTATTGGAGGACTTGGAGAAGGGCTACATGACGGACTACGAGGACGACATTCGGAATTTTGCCAAAGTAAATGGAGTTGAGATTTGACTGCGGAAACCCCACAGCTGCTAACAGCATGTTTCTGCAATGGTGCCGTGACGAGTTGGTTTTAAGTTTTATCTTCGTCCAACGTTTCTCCACATGGACAGGACACGGCTTCGGAAAGGCACCACTGCAGAAACACAAACGTTGTGCACTATGCGGGCGGACAGCCAAGTCGTACGCAACGGGTAACAACGTAAATTTTTAGACGCTGACCCCGCGCATGGTGACGGTTGACAAATGACTCCCAAAAAAGT
>Ga0209985_10000809_pt1 | contig 32652 bp, 36 predicted proteins | sample NOAtaG_FD_187305 | JGI IMG/M metagenome (GOLD analysis project Ga0209985, IMG submission 187305) | Freshwater lake microbial communities from Lake Erie, under a cyanobacterial bloom - NOAA_Erie_Diel6S_1000h metaG (SPAdes) (version 2) | ecosystem: Environmental > Aquatic > Freshwater > Lake ...
GCGGGGCATCTTCACGACATCTTGAAATACTTGATAAAAATATTGCTTATCCTTAAAGATTTCCGCTATAGATTGCGGCGTGAGAGGGGTTGAATAGTTGGTAAAGTAATATTCGCGATCGCTGAGTCTAACCTTAACTAGATTCTGATTCGGATGCAAAATCTCGTATTCTACGGATAACTTTTTGCAAGCCTCCAATAACATTTTGATGTTTGTCAACATAACTTACTACAGCCCTTCCCTAATCATTTTTAAATAAGGTCTTAGTAATGTGTCGATCTGATCAACTAAAACCGATTTATCTCTATTCTTTTGGATCTCTTCAATGATCAGTGGTTTGAATTCCCTTTCATTAAGGAAGGAAGGGGAAATTTTAAATTTTTGTACTAAATGATCTAAAAGAGCTTTGAAAGCTTCTTTCCCCTGAAAATATTTTTTCCCATCTTCAAACAATAGAGATTTTGGATCTTCAAGCCAATTCTTCCAATTGTACTCATCTAATACATCATCAAAAATATCAAGGTATTTCTCAGACTCAATCTCATCTTTAGAAAATTGTGCTTGTTTTGTTAATTCAGATTCATACCATTGTTTTAAATGCTTAATATCTTGGATCTCTTTATATTTCGGATCTTCTAAGCGAGGATATTTTTTGCGTAGATCTCCAAATCTAAATCTTATACATTGTATGAATTCTGTTTGAATTTGAATTTCATTTTGAAAGTATTGCAGTAAAAACTTTTCAATATAATCTTTCTGAACCATATCCTGCCTTATTTTATTGATTTGAGAACTATTTAAAATATCAGTAATAATATCTAACTCATCAAGCAAAAAATTTTCCCATTCGTGTCTTTCTAAATATATTTTTTGAGGCTTCTTTTCTTGAATAAGATCATTAAATGTACTATCGGACTTATCATCAGTTTTAGGATATTTACGAAAATCATTATCTGTAATTGCTAATACTGGTATTTTGTGATGAATAGATTTTTTCCTGTCTTGAATTTTGTTGTATATCAATTCTGAAACTATATTAAAACTACCACTCCCTCCAACTTCAACAAATTCTAGAGGGACTATATCATCAGGAAATGACAATTGCTTAAAGAATGAAACTTCAGGACTATAAGGCTTTCCTTCAATTAAAATATATAAAGCATTTTCTCTAATAATCATTACTAATTACTCCAATAAATCCCCAAGATAAATAATTTCTGAATCATAAAAAAGACCCATCACGTCAGGGGAGTGAGTTGTAAAAATATATTGATTATTATCTGTATCATCTCTCAATGTTCTAATTAATCTTTTCTGCCAAGTCGGATGCAGATTAAGTTCGATTTCATCAATTAAAACAATTGAGTTCTTCGCTGTTGCCGATGCTAGACCAACTAAGATCCGTAAAATTTGATGCTCACCAGAACTCATCTGATATAGATCATAGTCAACGCCATTTTTTCGCAAAATAAGAGTATCTGAATCTGGTCCTGACTCTAAACCGATGAATTCAGCAGGATAGCAAATCTTATTAAAAAGGCGTTGTATCCTTGTCCAATATGACTCGCCATATTTTTCTTCGTTCCATATTATATGTTTTTTATAGTAAAAATAAAGTCGCGAAAGTACATCATCAAGAGCTAAATTCTCTTCTTTGCTGTTAGATATACTTTTGTCTAAGCTTACTATTCTGCGTTGATCTAAGTAGCAAATTCCTCCAATTACATCAAAAATATTTGAAGATTCTAAATTTATGGCAATCGCTTTTTGAGCTATTCCTCTTGCTCCTAGACAATAAATTAAATCTGGTGATTCGTTCTCAATATCACAAGGATACTGATTAAAGTTTTTTGAGGGAAATGACCACCTAATTTTAGAGATATCTTTAACTGCAAATTTTTTGCCTTTTTCCAATTGTTCAGATATTGGAAAACCCATTTTAGAATAAACCTTTATAATTGCTTTTTCTTCATCTTCATTCAATGAATATTCAAATCTAATATTAGAATGACATCCAATTCCTTTGATAATTTGCTGAGGTGACAAAATTAACCCATCTCTTAATTGTGGATTTTGCCCATCTTCAGCCGTCTTAACAACAATATCAATAGCGTCAAAGATAGAAGTTTTACCTGAGCCGTTAGGACCAACAATTAAAGTCATTAATCTTGGTCTTGACAATTTGTCAGTAAAATCTAATTCAAGATGTTTTATAGCTCGAAAATTTTCAATTTCTAACGAGTGTAGTTTCATGGTTAGACTTCTATCTTGACTTAAGAGAATTTCTAAGGATTACCGAGAGCATGTCTTAGCTGAGTTTCAGCAGCTTCTAGAGCTTCGGGCAACTTACTGGCATCTTTCCCACCTGCTTGAGCGAGGTTGGGACGACCGCCACCACCGCCACCGCAAATTTTAGCGATCGCACCGATAAATTTACCAGCTTGTAAACCCTTAGCAATTACTTCCTTACTGAAAGAAGCAACCAACGTAACTTTGCCATCATCAGTAAAAGAACCTAGTACTACTGCACTATGTCCAAGTTTTGCAGAAAGCTTTTCGGCAGCCGATTTCAATGCTTCGGCTTCGATATCAGGAAGCTGAGCAACCAGAATCTTAAATTCGCCAACAGCTTCCGCTTCATGGATGAGAGAATCCGCTTTAACTAGGGCTAGTTGCTGTTTGAGATGTTCGACTTCCTTCTGAGCATTTTTTAGCTCATGTTGTAAGCCTGTAATCCGATCGCTAATTTCTTCGGGCTTGATTTTAAAGCGATCGCTTAAATCTTTGGCAATATTGTCACGCAGGGTGAGATATTCGAGTACAGCTTGACCTGCGATCGCTTCGATCCGCCGCACGCCAGAGGCAACACCTGCTTCAGAAATGATTTTGAATAGTCCAATTTCACTCGTGTTTTTTACATGCGTTCCGCCGCAAAGTTCCATTGATACATTAGGAATATCCATAACCCGAACTTCTGCGCCATATTTTTCACCGAACATAGCGATCGCACCTTTAGCTTTTGCTTGGGAGATTGGTAATACTTCGATTACTGATTCATGGGCTTCGGCGATCCAGTTATTGATCTGCAATTCGATTTGCTTAAGCTCTTCAGTAGTGACCGCTCGATTGAGATTAAAGTCAAAACGCAAGCGATCGCTATCGACTAAAGAACCTGCTTGAGAAACATTGGAATCAACGATTTTCTTCAATGCTGCTTGTAACAGGTGTGTGGCAGTATGGTGTGCCTGAATGCGACGACGTTCAGATACTGCAACTTGAGCATTGACGTTATCACCAACAGCAATTTTGCCACGTTCTACTTGTCCAATGTGGATAAATAGATCGGCTTGCTTCTGGACATCATTAACCTTGGAGATCGCTTCACCAATAGCGAGATAACCCGTATCACCAACCTGCCCACCTGATTCTGCATAGAAAGGAGTGCGATCTAAAACAATTTGAACTTTGCTACCTGCGATCGCTGTTTTTACCAATTCACCATTAACAAGAATTGCTTTCACGGTCGCAGTGCTACTCAGTTCTGTATAGCCAAGAAATTCAGTCTTCCCAATTTCTTTAGCAATATTCACCCAGCTATCTTTCGCCATGAGATCAATATCTTCATGGGCGGCTTGCGATCGCTCCTGTTGCTTCTTCATTTCCGACTCGAAGCCGACCGCATCAACAGTAAAGCCTTCTTCTTCGGCGATTTCTTGGGTTAATTCAAGTGGAAATCCGTAAGTATCATAGAGAGTGAAAGCATCTACGCCCGAAATCGTCTTACCAGATTGCACTTCAGGTTTTGTAAGAATCTCTTCAAGCAGCTTTTCTCCACGTTCTAGGGTTTGTAAAAAGCGAACTTCTTCGATTTTGATCTCATCTCTGATTATTTGCTCTCTTTCACGAGTATTGGGATAAACGGATTCTGAAAGTGCGATCGCAACTTCAGCCACTTCAGACGCAAATGTGCCTGAGATGCCTATCAATCGTCCATGACGAACTACTCGGCGCAAGAGACGACGCATAATGTAACCGCGTCCAACATTCGAGGCATTGATGCCATCGGCAATCATATGAACAACGGATCTCACATGATCGCCAATCACCTTGAGCGAAGACTTTATCTTCTCATCGCTCTGGTGATAATCAATTCCTGCAATATCGGCGGCTTTTTTGATGATAGGGAAAATTAAATCTGTTTCATAGTTATTAGGAACAGCCTGTAAAACCTGAGCCATCCGCTCCAAGCCCAAGCCCGTATCAATATTTTGTTTTTTTAGTTTTGTAAGATTGCCCTCAGCATCTCGATTCAATTCCATGAAGACCAGATTGTAAATCTCCAAGAATCGTGAATCATCTTCTAAATCAATCGCATCGTCACCCAATTCAGGATGAAAATCATAATAGATTTCTGAACATGGGCCACAAGGCCCAGTCGCACCCGAAGCCCAAAAATTATCATCCCCCATCCGTTGAATTCGATGCGCTGGAATTCCGATCGCATCGTGCCAAATCGCAAAGGCATCTTCATCGGTGTGATAGACACTGACAACTAGGCGATCGGGCGGTAGTTGAAATACTTTAGTGACTAATTCCCATCCCCATGCGATCGCTTCTTTTTTGAAATAGTCACCAAAACTGAAATTGCCTAACATTTCAAAAAATGTATGGTGACGCGCTGTTCTGCCGACATTCTCAATGTCATTGGTACGGATACATTTTTGAGAGGTGGTAGCGCGAGGAACCTCAGGCTCCTGTTGACCTAAAAAGATTGGCTTAAATGGTAGCATACCCGCGATCGTTAGTAGCACTGTAGGATCATCTGGTACGAGTGAAGCACTAGGCATTACCTTGTGACCGCGCTCTTCAAAGAAATTGAGAAACTTCGCGCGAATTTCAGCACCAGTAAGAGAGGGAAGGCTAGCCATAAAAGTTTGAATTAATGCAGACAGTAATATAGATTCAGGAAAACTCAACAAGTTTGCAACATGAAATGAATATGTTGGGCAAACCTAATATAAATTCTTACAAATTTTAACAATTTTCTACTTGTATTATAGCGATTAGGGCATCCTTGCCCAAAACTTTGGCGATAATACCAATCCTCTAAATGGTGTTGCCATTTAGTTATGCCTTCTTCCTGATTATCGTGAAAAGCTAGAAATCTCCATAGTCAACTTGTAGGCAAGTTAAACCCAGATCTCGCCAAACTTTGACCACCTGATCGCGATCATCTAATACAAACGCCACATTGTATTTATCAAGAATAAATTCATCATAAATCTCCTTCTTAACAATGCTGTCTTTTCGCATATCACCTGACTTTCGCATATGCAGAGCATCAAAACATATACCATGCTTCTCTAGCCATGCCAATGTCTGAGGCTTGGACTTATCCTCTCTCCCAGACACAAATACGATCGCTTTTCCTGCTGTCTGCAAAATTGATCGCACGGGTTCATTGACCAAATCTTTCTCACAACTGGCGCTATCATAGGGGCTGCGATCGCCAATCAAAGCAAGAGTTCCATCTAAATCACAGATAATCGCATCAGGCAAGTCTGGATTATGTGCAGGTTTCGGGTTTCTAGGCGGTGCGATAAATTGGTTGTACATATCACGAATCACCTTCTCCCCAACTGAGTTAAATCGCTGCAAATCACGCTTAATGCAGGTCTCTAAATCTACATGCCGAAAGTCTACAATCTCTAATACTGCCAAGCCCTTGATCAATTCTCTAATTCTCGCTTCGTGTTTAGGAGCAAGGTGCGTATTATCCACAATTACATGCTTCCCTTCCTCTAAAGCTGCTTTAATAATCTGATCTTGAATATTTAAAACAAATTTCTCATTACCTTTGGAGAAATAGGAATTATCTAGCATGGCACGAAGTTCGTCTTTATTCACCCGCTTAATTCCATTGGGTGATTTATCTACTTTTGCCTTAGCCCATGTAGATTTGCCAGAAGCAGGCAAGCCAATTGTGAAATAAACTGTCAACATTTATTCAAAAATCTCGGTGAGCTTACAGACAAAATCTGGTAATAGAAGTGAAGTTATCGAATCATTCTCAATCAGAAGATGTCCAGCGTACTTTGGCGATGTTAGCTTCTGTCGTAACTGCCATGATTCTCTTCCTCTCGATTATAAAGTTTTGGAGATTCTTCAACTACTATTTCTTGAGATTCTTGTGAATTAGGCAAACCTAAAGACAACTCTAATTGATCACTTGTTTGCTCATTTAACTCTTCTAATTCTTCATTGATAGGATTTTCTAATGCTGTGTCAGTCGAAACTAAATCAGAATCATCGACAATATTTGTGATAATGGTTTGGGATGTATCAGTTTCTTCAACTCGATCATTGCTCCCTTCGTTTTGATTGTTATTAGCAGCTATTCTTATTTTGCTGGTTACTTCGATAGTCTGTTCGGCAATAACCGCAATGCGCTCGGAAGAAATATCTTCAGTTGTAGCTTTGATGTTTTCTTTTACAATGATCGCATCAAGAGCATCCACGGCAGATTGATCCATTTCTAATGCTAAGGAATCGGCGTTACTTGATGATGAAGTTACTTCGTCAGTGGGTTCATCAAAGAGACTAACTAGATTGGGCAGTTCTTCACGCACCATCCGAATCGGCAAATTGGCAATCAATGCTGTCATCCGTTTGTCAGACTCTAGGCGAATATCCAATGAGCCTTCGTCAAGTTCTACATACTTAGAAACTACACGCATAATCTCATGGCGCATATTTTCAAATACCTGTGGCTCGATCGCAGCCCGATCATGGGCAAGGATAAATTTCAAACGCTGCTTGACTTTTGCCCCACTAGGGACATTACTTCTTTGAAATAGGCGATCGAGCAGTGTTGAAATCATCTCTAACCTCAGGAGTTACCACTAATCCAATTTGTCAGACGAGCAAAAAATCCTTTAGGAGGGGCTTCGAGCTTTAAAAACTCAATATTTTTTCCTTCAAGGCGTTTTGCCACATTTTCATAGGCAGTGCCTGCCAGCGATGGCTTATCTGACAACACCAATGGTTCCCCTTTATTCGTAGAAACGATCACCTGTTCGTCATCAGGAATTACGCCAATCAATTTGACTGACAGAATATCCAGCACATCCTCGACATTCATCATGTCGTTGTTTTGTACCATCGCAGGACGAATACGATTTAGAATTAGTTTAATATCCGTAATTCGATTGGCTTCGAGCAACCCAACTACCCGATCGGCATCGCGCACTGCCGAAATTTCGGGAGTTGTCACGACGATCGCTTCTTTCGCGCCAGCGATCGCATTCTGAAATCCTGACTCAATGCCTGCGGGACAGTCAATCAAAACATAATCAAAATATCTGCCTAAAACCTCCACCAGTGCCTTCATGTGGGCTGCCGTAATCGCCGTTTTGTTGCGAGTTTGGGGAGCCGCCAATAAAGACAGGTTGGGTTGCCGCTTATCTTTGACTAGAGCTTGATCGAGCTTACATTCTCGCGCAATAACTTCTAGAGCCGTATACACGATGCGATTTTCTAATCCCAATAAAAGATCGAGATTGCGTAAGCCAAAGTCAGCATCTACCAAAACCACTTTGCGTCCCAGTTTGGCGAGAGCCATGCCGAGATTTGCTGAAGATGTGGTCTTGCCGACACCACCTTTACCAGAGGTAACAACGATAATGCGACTCATGTTTACGAATTACTGATTTGCGAGGGATAGTTGAGCGAAGAATGACTAAATGCTGAAAAATCAACAACTTGGACAATTTTAATAGCAGGCGTACCTTGTGTACTTACAAATGCTACTTCTGGACAGAAAGATGTGCTCGGACTCTCAACACGGGCAATAAAGCTGGCAATCCTAATTTGGGTTGCGTCTAAGTGTAAAGCCATAACAACTGCCTGAGCGTTGCCTTTCGCCCCTGCATGAGCCATGCCTTTTAGCTTGCCACACACAATAATGTCGCCTTCAGAGATAAGCTCTGCACCAGCATTGACATCACCGAAGATAATAATACTGCCAGAATGCCGAATTTCTGTACCACATCTTACCGTCATCTTAATGTATAGCGGATCATCCGTTGGTGCATTAGGAATCGGATTAAATCCTAGCAGTTCACGAAAGACCGTACCTTGCTCTACGCAGAAGCCCATGCTAGCAGCATTAACCGCAGTTTGGCGACGATTGGTGACAATACAATGTAGCAAAAGTTGATAATTTTGCAGTGACTCGGATAATTCTTGGAGTTGGCGCGTGTCCAAGAGGCGATCGCCTGCTTGCAAATACACCTGCGTGCGAGGCTTCCAATCATGACCACTCGCCGCCATGCGTTGCTCTAACTGAGAAAGTATTTCTTCCCAACTTAAGGTTAGCAGCGAAGTCTCAGAATTATCCGAATGAATATTATCTAACTCAACTGTTTGAAATTCACCATTATCGTTTGATTGCTTAAACGGTAACTTGACTTTTTTGTCAGTTGGTAACAACAGGTTCAGTTTTCCATCAAGCGTTTTAAAACGAACCTGCGAGATTTCTGAATCGGTTTCTGGTTCGGGCTGAGTTTTTTTTGCAGGTTTGCTGGTGGTGGGAATAGGTTTAAGTTCACCCCCCTCGACATCTGCGACAGTCAGCGGAGAAGGTACATTACCGATATACTCGTCATTTTGAGGTAAGACAATGACTTCAGGCATCTCCGCAGATGACAAATCCCCTGCGACCGACTGTAATTTTGTAGGAGGCAGAGGATTAGATTTCACGGCAATATTACGCTGGTTGGCATTCATGAAGCTTGTTTTAAATTTAGCGCTATGCAAATTACCTACAACCAGACAAAGGCAATCCCTACGCTTAGCGCAGGGATTGCCTTTGTCTATCTTAAGCTGATGGCAGCAACTGAAGGTTATTTTCAGAGCCGCTTAGAGCTTCTTGTTCGATCACCTTGACCTTGCCATCGTCATCGACATCAACCTGTACAGATGCACCTTCACGCACTTTACCTGTGAGGATCTCTTCGGCAAGAGAATCTTCGAGCAAGCGCATGATCGCTCTACGTAATGGACGTGCGCCGTAGCTGGGGTTGTAGCCTTCTTGGACAAGCAGCTCCTTAAATCGCTCAGTTACCGTAAGGACTATATCCTTATCAAGCATCCGCTTGAAGAACTCATTAAGCATTAGATCGGCAATTTCCTTGACTTCGGGTTTCGTCAACTGACGGAAGACGATGATTTCGTCAAGACGGTTGAGGAACTCTGGGCGGAAGTATTGCTTGAGTTCTTCGTTAACTAGCGATCGGATGCGGGTATAAAGTGCATCTTCTTGACTAGCAGCGAAGTCAAAGCCGAGTCCACCGCCACCTTTTTCGATTACCTTAGAGCCGACGTTGGAGGTCATAATCAATAAGGTGTTCTTGAAGTCAACGGTGCGACCCTTGGAATCAGTCAAGCGACCATCTTCAAGTACTTGTAAGAGTAAATTGAAAACATCGGGGTGAGCTTTTTCGATTTCGTCGAATAGCACCACGGTGTAAGGACGACGACGCACAGCTTCAGTAAGCTGACCACCTTCGTTATAGCCAACATATCCTGGAGGTGAACCGATCAATTTAGATACGGTGTGACGCTCCATATATTCAGACATATCGAGGCGGATCATTGCATCTTCAGATCCGAAGAAGTAAGCTGCAAGAGCCTTGGTTAGCTCAGTCTTTCCAACGCCTGTAGGCCCTGAGAAGATAAAACTAGCGATCGGACGGTTGGGGCTCTTAAGTCCAACACGTGCACGACGGATCGCACGAGAAATAGCTTTAACAGCCTCATCTTGTCCGATTACGCGGCTATGCAGAGTTTCTTCCATCTGCATGAGCTTGACAGATTCAGATTCAGTGATTTTAAGGACAGGTACGCCAGTCCAAGAACTGACGATATAGGCGATGTCTTCTTCGGTTACATGAATCTCAGGTGCATCTTCGGCAGGAGTTTCAGCCTTTTTGGTTTGGCTGAGGGCGCGAATTTGTTGCTTGAGATCGATTTCCTTGTCTCGCAATTCGGCAGCTTTATCAAAGTCCTGTTTACGAACAGCATCATCCTTATCTTTGAGAGTTTGACGCAATTCTTTGTCTAGTTCTTTAGCTGCTGGAGGTAACTGCGAGTTAATCAGGCGTACACGAGAACCTGCTTCATCTACCAAATCGATCGCTTTGTCTGGCAAGAAGCGATCGCTGATATAGCGATCAGCTAGTTTTGCGGCGGCAACTAATGCCGCATCATCGATCTTCAGCTTGTGATGCTCTTCATAACGTTGACGTAAACCAATCAAAATTTCGATGGTTTCTTCGACGCTAGGCTCACCAACCATGACAGGTTGGAAGCGACGTTCGAGAGCCGCGTCACGTTCGATGTGTTTGCGATATTCGTCAAGGGTTGTAGCGCCGATGCATTGCAGTTCGCCACGAGCAAGGGCTGGCTTTAGAATGTTAGCGGCATCGATCGCACCTTCAGCAGCGCCAGCACCAATCAAGGTGTGAACTTCATCAATTACCAAGATCACATTGCCAGCAGTGCGAATCTCTTCCATGATCTTTTTGAGGCGTTCCTCAAATTCACCCCGATACTTTGTACCCGCAACTAGCAGACCGATATCAAGAGTGACAACTCGCTTTTCTTGCAAAATGTCAGGGATGTCACTGTTAGATATGCGCTGAGCTAAACCTTCCGCGATCGCGGTTTTACCTACACCAGGTTCACCGATCAAAACAGGGTTGTTTTTGGTGCGGCGACCGAGGATTTGGATTACTCGTTCAATTTCCTTCTCGCGACCCACAACAGGGTCGAGCTTGCCATCTTGGGCAAGCTGGGTCAGGTTTGATCCAAACTCGTCAAGGGTTGGTGTTTTGGTGCGTCCCGATGAACCTCCACCTGCTGAGACTTCAGCAGTTTCACCTAACATGCGGATTACTTGTGTGCGGACTTTTGACAAATCAACGCCCAGATTTTCTAAAACTCTAGCGGCAACACCTTCGCCTTCGCGAATTAGTCCTAGCAATAGATGCTCAGTACCGATGTAGTTATGTCCCAACTGGCGAGCTTCTTCTAAGGACAACTCTAGAACTCTTTTGGCGCGAGGTGTGAAAGGGATTTCTACCGCGACAAAACCAGAGCCGCGTCCGATGATTTTCTCAACCTCAATCCGTGCATCTTTGAGGTTTACACCCATCGACTTCAGTACTTTGGCGGCAACGCCAGTTCCTTCTCCGATCAGACCCAATAGAATTTGCTCTGTGCCGACAAAGTTATGACCGAGGCGGCGAGCTTCCTCTTGAGCCAGCATGATGACTTTAATTGCTTTTTCTGTAAAGCGTTCAAACATGGCGTTTCCCCATACTTTGCTGCGTTCTGGTTAAAGTTAATACTAGCACAGCCTTAACAGCATTCTGCGTGTACGGATCTCACTCCTTTTAACCAAAACTTAAAGCTATGTCTTAGGGATAATTTTTTGGTTTTGATCGCCTATTTGCGTATTATTTTCGGATAACTAGTTGTTTTTTTGTTATTCAGAGAACAGATTAAATGACCTTACAATGAATTACCAAACTAGCTAATCTCATTCATACGGGTTATGCAATTTAATAAAGAACCAGATTTTTGATGGCGCGGCTTCGCCGCGCCATCAAAAATCTGGTTCTTTATTTTACCGACGCAGCTTTACCAAAGCTAAAGCACACTCAAAAATAAATTCCTTTGTTGCCAGAGCATCCATGCTCCCCCAACTACCATGAAGGCTAACACAAGTTGTCGAAATTGATGATGGCTCATCCGTTTGAGGATCGCTTTGCCAATAAGATTGGCAGGTATGGCTGCTAAACCGATCACTAATCCTGCCACTATTTGATCCTTGGACATAGCCGCAAAAGCACCGTAGGTAATGATTTTGGCTAAATGAATAATTGTCATGTGGGTCGCTTTGGTGGCGAGCATTTGCTCTTTGACTAATCCATAGTGCAAGTAAAAGGGATTAAGTACAGGTCCCGTTGTCCCCACTAAACCAGACACGTATGCCTTGAGGAAACCCGCAGGCATAATATGCCATGCTTCTAGCTGAAATCTGGGTTTAACAATTGCGGTGTCTTCAGGTTCTCTAAAATCATTGGGTTCGCTAGATTCACCAAATAAGGGTGGAATTAAATCGCCACTAGCTAATTCAAGAGACTCACTAGATGGAATTGCCACAGTTGTGTCTGAGCTTGCGGCAGTTTTTTTTTCTGGACTCTTCTCTAATTCAAATAAAAATGCACTGACAATTAAGAAAATTGCAATAATTATTTGCAACCAGTCAAGATGGATTTGGGTAAATGTGTATGCTCCCAGAATTCCCCCTGCGATCGCTCCCGGTGCGTACCAAGCAGTTAATTGCCAATCAATCTCGTGCCAAAACAGGAAAACTCGATGGGCATTACCGAAAAACATGCCAATTGTAATTACAGGTGGAACCGAAGAGGCTCCCATTAATAAGTTAATAAGAGGGATTAAAACAAAGGGACTTCCCCCGCCTGCCAGCGTACTAACAATCCAAGCAAAAAAGCTAACTACACTGAGATATACAATTGGCATGAGTTCTGACATTGATCGATAATCCGTTTGTATCAGGCTAGTTATACCAAATTAAAAAGTGGCTACACCATTTTTTAATCTTAAAAACCTTTACTAGGTTTGGCTTTCAATTCACAAAAGTGTTGTCATGCTTTCATGAATTGGTATTACGGCGCGTTGTGCCTCACATTCCGATGAATCTTTAGATAATTACAACACATGAGCCTATCGACCCGAATCTATCTAAGTGAGATTGATCAAAATTTTTTATCGCAGCTATTGGCGATCGATTGTGCATGTCTTGGCAATTTCTGGAGCTTAGAAGCCTATCAGCGCGAAATTGACAATCCCAGCAGTCTTGTATTGGGCTTAACTACGGAAAATCATGAATTACTAGGTTTTGGCTGTTTGTGGTCAATTCTTGAAGAAGCGCATATTACAGTATTAGCGGTGCGTCCTAAATATCAAGGTCAAGGCTTTGGTAAGTCACTAGTTTGGGGTTTACTTAAAAAAGCCCACGATCTCCAATTAGAATGGGCAACACTCGAAGTTCGTGAATCTAATCATGTCGCGATCTCTCTATACGAAAGTTTTAGTTTTAAGGAAATTGGTCGAAGACCGAAATATTATGAAGTGACTGGCGAAGATGCGTTGATGTTGTGGTGCAAAGGCATACATACAAAAGAGTTTGGATTACTGCTAGAGCAGTGGCATGAGTCTATATCTTTGCAATTATTAGCCAAAGGCTGGAATTTATAAAACGAGAAATTAGAGTTGCTGTGCTTTGCATAGCAACTCTAATTTCTTGGACTAGATTTGTGGTGGCGCAGCGAAGCCGCGCCACCACAAATCTAAAACTAAACCACATCTACTTATTGCTATAGAATTTAATTTGGGTTCATGAGCAATTAGGTCGCTTTAGGGTTATGAGGTCTAAAAACGATGAAAATATCCGACTGGGCAAAACAAGCTATTAGTTTGGCGATCGCGAGCTGGGGGGTTTGGAATGTGGCGATCGCAAATGCTAATGCCCAATTAGGCAATGTTGTTGTCTATATAGCAGGCAATAACCCTGTAACTCTCAATATTGCAAGGCAAGTTGTCACTAATCCTGTGGTTGCTTCGGTCAATGGTCAGACATCTATCGTTGCAGGAGCCTTTGACGCTACGACTGCCGATTTTGTGTCTAGAGAATTGCAGCGTCGCGGTGTAGCTGCACAACAGGCTTATATTTCCCAGACGTTTCAGACTACTCCAACTGTTAATACTTCACCCTATGTAACATTGCCAAGTTATTTACCTACTAATATTATTGAGAGCTCGGCACAATATCGCTACGTTACCGCAGTTCCCTTGAGAACGATCACAACTTTAGATCAAGTTAGACAGTTTATTCCTACTGCATTTGTGGCGCGATCAGGTCGTGGCAACTATATCTACGCTGGAGGATATCCAAATCGCGATGCTGCCGAATCTTTGAAACATTTTTTGCGATCGCAAGGACTAGATGCTCGTGTACTCTATTTCTAGATTTTGAGCCAATTACGAACTATAAACTTTGGGCTAATTATGGACTCGATATTAAGACAAGGTAGTAAGGGTAGTGCTGTCGCTGAGTTGCAGCAACTTCTCCAAAGTAAAGGATTTTATAGTGGCAAAATCGACGGTGATTTTGGTGCTGGGACAACAAATGCAGTCCTGAAATTTCAAAAAGAGAATGGATTAGTACCTGATGGCATTGTTGGTAGTTCTAGCTGGGCTAAACTGCGTGTGGTGGTGATACCGACTTCAGCTCAGGGCTTACCAACATTACTGCCAGGCTCCAAAGGGGCTGCTGTTTCTCAAGCGCAACAACTACTTAAAGATAAAGGCTATTACCAAGGTCGTATTGATGGTGATTTTGGTGTAGGTACAAGGGATGCGATCGCTGCATTTCAACGCGCTAATGGATTGACTATTGACGGCAAAGTGGGCGAGCAAACATGGAAAAAATTGCAAGTACCAGCGATCGCTGATGTGACCCCGCCAGTTACGGTTGTGGAGATTGTCCGCCCATCATCGCCAACCCCAACCCCTGTAACTCCATCGCCAACACCAACACCTTCGATTTTTGTCCCTTCTCCAACAATCTCTGTAACAGCTAATAATCCAAGTGTTAGCACACCATTACCAGTTCCATCTGCAAGTGCGATTAGTCTAGTCGATGCGGCGAATAGTTATAGCCGCGCTAGATTGCCCAATCAAACTGCCGCGATTAACAACTTACAAGCAAGTGTTACCCCAGAAATATTGCAACAATTTTTTCAGCGTTGGCAAATTGCTTCGGGACAAGCAACTACCTCTACATCTTTACAAGATGCTCTCGGTGGTTACAACAGCGCCCAAATGCTCAATCAAAATCTTGCCTTGCAGTGGTTACAGAGCCAACTCTTGTCACAGTCGCTCGCGCAATTTCGTCAAGATTGGTCAAACCTTAATGCTGGAACAGGTACAGGTACAACTACTCCATTTACGCCAACACAACCTACTCCACCTCCAACTAACAATCCTCAGCTCCAACTCATCAATCTGACTGCTGCTGTAAAAGTTTATACGCGCACTGCAAACCAGCTAACTGCTTTGGAAAATCTTCAAGCTTCTTTACCATTACAGACTATGCAGCAGTTTTTCCAACGTTGGGCGCTTGCCTCAGGACAAACCGCGATCGCCATTTCTCTGGTGGATGTGTTTCAAGACTACGACAGTGAGAAATTTTCTAGCCAAGTTACAGCCTTGCAATGGCTAGAAAAAGAGCTAACTACAGCCAACCTAGAAAAATTCTCAAAAGATTGGCAAACAATCTAAACCAACAAAAAAGGGCGCTTAGCGCCCTTTTTTGTTAAAAACTAACAGCACCTTGGCGACGAACTACCCAACCCGTCTTCGTCCATTCCACTACAGTTGACGGTAATCCACTACCAGATCGCTCATTAATGTCGATCGCTTCGCCCAAAGTCATTACTGATGGGAAAGCATCATTAATTTCAATCATTTTGCGTAAGGGCGGCTCGTTACTTTTATTGGCACTCGTGGTTAGCATTGCTCCTGTCTGTTGCAAAATGGCGATCGCTATTTTACTGTCAGGAATTCTCACACCTAAAGTGGTAAAGCCTTGATTTAATAGACATCCGCGATCGCTAGCAGGCAAAACTAGAGTCACCGCGCCAGCAAAATATTTCTGAGCAGTTTGTTGCCAAGTCTCAAGATCAGGATGATCTATATCTAGAAATGGGAGAAATTCTTGCCAACTCGCCGCCATCAAAATTAACGGCTTATCAGGCGATCGTTGCTTGAGCGTAAAAATATCGGCACTGCGATCGGGGCGCACCGCCAAAGCAGGCACAGTATCTGTCGGGAAACTAACTAATTTCCCCGATCTTGCACTCGCTACTAAAGATATCAAAGAAACCAAAGCCACTGAATCTCTCTTTCTCCAAATTGCTTAATTAAGTACTAAATAAAAAGCCATTTTTTGGAGTGCGACAAAGACACGCCGCGAAAAAACGGCTTTTTATTTCACCGAAATCAACTTTAAATCAACTTCCTTATTTTCTAATTCTGCAACAACAGCCACAATTCCAGGACCGAAAAATCGCGTTAATTTGTCTTGTTTTTGTTGCCAAGCCTCAAAATCTAGCAATGGCGATCGAAAACGTAAAACTAAACTATAAGCTTCTTTAGTTTCTGCGGATTGTGAAATTTCCTCGTAGATGCCTACCAAGACGGGACGCTCCTCATCAGTAGGACTCATCCCTAGCTTTTCTAAAATTTCATCTAAATGCGCCTTGATACCGTAACGATAGCGGGTTACATCTTTGCGTAACTGCTTTTGCGTTGAAGTTTCTTGTAAATTACGCAAAGCTAGAACTGCTTCAGATTCAGGAACAACTACAGGTATTGGTGTTACTTCTGAAGATTTAAAAGCAAATGCTCCCAATAAAACAGGGAATCCATAGAAAAAGCCTATCAGGTTTAATGTGGAATTTCCTTTAGCATAAGCCCAAAATCCCACTGCAAATAGAATTGAGCCTACATATAAACCAACTGAAGCTAGAGATATTTTATTAGTCTTAGGCATAGTCAAAATTTAATAATACTTAATAAATGTATCTTTTAACTGCATCGATTTTTTGAAGATATTTTTAGCTGATCACCATAAATGACGAAATTCAAAACCAAAAAGGAGAGAGTCGGCGCTTTGCGCCGACTCTCTCCTTTTTGGTTTTATGGCTCAACAAGACTGGTAGCTATAGCTCCTAATTTTTTGTGGCGAAAAAAATTTTATAGTCGGGGTTACCATCGTTAGACTATAAATATATAAGTAGGAATTACTCTAGCTTGACTGAATTCAAGAATTGTAAATTAACCCTTAGATAGGTTTTTTGTAATTCTAAGTAGCCAAAACCACCATTTTTAGATTTGGCAAGCTACAATCATCTAGGTGTAATTCCCCGTAGCACAAAGTTTTAGACAGTACGGATCTGAGGAATCTGGCATGAGCAAAACAGCCATCGACCTACCTATTGAAATCAAGTTGCCTGTAGGCAAACTTGGCGGAAATCTTGAAGAAATTGAAGAAGACCTTGAAGACCTAGATGATGATATCGAACTCGAAAAGGACGATTTAATTGATGACTCAGATGAAGACGCTGACCCTGATGATGATCCTGACAAAGCTGGCAAAGCAAGGGGGACTAAAAAACGAGCTAGCCAGACTAAGAAAAAGCATTTTACTGAAGACTCGATTCGCCTCTACCTTCAAGAAATTGGTCGTATCCGCTTACTCAGAGCTGATGAAGAAATTGAGCTTGCCCGAAAGATCGCCGATCTCTTAGAGCTAGAGCTAAAGCGTGAAGAAATAGCTACTGAGGTTGAATGCCATCCTGATGACGTAAGGGAAGCAGACTGGGCAGTCAAAATGGATATGCCCCTCGGAGAGTTTCGCAAACGCCTCCACTCTGGTCGCAGGGCAAAAGACAAGATGGTGCAGTCTAACTTGCGACTTGTGGTATCGATCGCTAAAAAGTACATGAATCGTGGATTGTCTTTCCAAGATTTAATCCAAGAGGGCAGCCTGGGCTTGATCCGTGCCGCCGAGAAATTTGACCATGAAAAGGGTTATAAGTTCTCGACCTATGCGACATGGTGGATTCGTCAAGCAATTACTCGTGCGATCGCTGATCAATCTCGTACGATCCGCTTACCTGTCCACCTTTACGAAACAATTTCCCGCATTAAGAAAACTACTAAGTTGCTTTCCCAAGAAATGGGGCGCAAGCCAACCGAAGAAGAAATCGCCACTCGCATGGAGATGACGATTGAAAAGCTACGGTTTATTGCTAAATCTGCGCAGTTGCCGATCTCTTTAGAAACTCCCATTGGTAAAGAGGAAGATTCTCGACTCGGTGACTTTATTGAATCTGAGGGTGAAACTCCTGACGATCAAGTTGCTAAGAGCCTATTAAGAGAAGATCTCGAAAGCGTTCTGGGCACTCTTAGCCCCAGAGAACGCGATGTTTTGCGTTTGCGTTACGGACTTGATGACGGTCGCATGAAAACCCTCGAAGAAATTGGACAGATATTCAATGTTACCCGTGAACGCATCCGCCAAATCGAAGCTAAGGCTCTCCGCAAATTGCGTCATCCTAACCGTAATAGCGTTTTAAAAGAGTACATTCGCTAGTTTGTTGAGCAGTACGCTATGACTCAAGCCTTACCCAAGCCTTCTAAAACCTCACTCTACGATCGCGATCTTAATCTTTGGTTAGAATCAGCGATCGCCCAGTTAAAAGCTGGTGATTTTCATAATCTTGATGTGGAAAACTTAGTGGAGGAGTTAGAGGGCTTGGCTGGTAGGGATAGACGCGAATTAGAAAATAGACTAACCACTTTGCTAGAGCATTTGCTCAAACGGTGCTATGTCAAAAGCGAGTATGACTATGCAGGATGGGTCAGAACCATTAATAGAACTCGCATGGAAATCCGCAAAATCTTCAAACAGTCACCTAGCCTAAAGAACTATGCAAATAGTCCCGAATTGTTTCAGGATGCTTTTGAGGACGCTCTCCAATTAATGAGAGCAGATCCAGATTACAAATCCGTAAATTTTCCCGATACATGGCAGTTTAGCCGTGATATTGACTCACTGTTAACTATCGATTTTTGGGACAGGACAAAATAATGAAGTCTCATATACACTTACAAGTAAACCGCAAATTTTTTTGACCTGCATCAAGTTTTTCGGTGCGGAAACGTCTCATGCGTGGTTTTGGCAATTCTAGGCTTGCTAGAGAGTCGGTACAGTCTCAAAGCCTTGAGAAAGCCTCTTATAACAATCAAGTATTAGTGCTGTCTGAAAATGACGCGCAAAAGTTTGTGGAAATGATGGTTAATCCTCCTAAACCATCGAGTGCGTTAATTGCCCTGTTAAAAGGCGGATCAGTTTAATAGTTCATGAGCTAGGCACTGGTCAGCTAAAACGTGATCGACGTATTTGCGTCTTTTTTGTTGCCATGAAATGTACATTTCAGTACCCATCCCTCATTAACTGACCAGCGCCTAAGATCTGATAGGGCGAAAACTTCTCAAACACGCTCTTAGCTGTTTCACCAGTTCATCAGGCGACATAATCGGAATGGAAGAACCAACAAAATCCACAACATCACGAGTAACGATCGCATCTAAACTTTTTGCCATTGCCGCCGCAACCTGCACAGCATCCTCAAAATCACTCAACCCCATATTTACCGCTTGTTGGATCACACCACGATCAACCGTACAAATTTCCATTAAAATTAACAACTTCGAGATTGTCGCGATCGCTATTTCCGCACTTTTAGTATGACGCTTTACCAAATAATGAATATCTGTAACAGTCGTAGCTGAGATAAATCCCTGAATCTTTTCTAGTTCCACCGACTCTAAAAGATATGCAGCATTTTCGACAAAGGGAACACGCGCCAATACGACATCTAGTAAAACATTCGTATCAAATAAGACCTTCATTATTTTTGCAAAAGCCTTGTTTCTAAAATAGATTTAACCTCTTCATCCGTAGGAGCAAGCGCATCAGTTTTCGCAATGCCCACTAAACTTGACGCAATACCCTTATATTTGCCAGTTAATACAGGTTTTGAACGTAGCGATTTCATTAGGATATTGATTAGTTCCCAACGCTCATCTTCGGGAAGCGTTAGTACTTGTTCGTGAAGTTCCTGAAGGGTCATAGCCGTTTAAACCATAGGATAAACTCACATAGAATTGTATCAAACTATCTCAAGTCACATCAAAACTAGGCTAGAAGCGATCGCCCTTTACTTTCAGAGAGATTAAAGGGGCGATCCTTTAACTTTCCATTCTATAGATCTAAAACTCGCTTTACTCCATCAATAATCGGCAAATACTCATCGATACTCAGGCTACCCAAATAGCCAATTACCCTCTGAATATCTACTGCCCTTATTTGATCACACAAAACAACTGATTTCTGAGGTAATCCCGCAGTTCCAGCTTGAATAATTGGATATAGTGCAGGATTTTTCCTTGTCCAGTCACCAAACTGAGTAGTTAAGGGAACTACAACCGCAACAGGATAACGCACATCCCCCAAAGGCAAACCAACAATTACAGCAGGTCTTCTCCCTTCCTGTTCATGTCCTTTAGGATTGTGAGACGGCAGATCAACAAAAATAACATCACCACATTTGAGAATTTGATTATTCAAAGCCTCTATCCTGCCTTTAGCACTAAACCAATACCAGAAACATATTCCACAGGCTTCATACTTGGTATCCCCCCTTCTCCCCAGTCATACTCAGGCAAATCACTAACCAAATCTGCTTCTAACCAAGATTTAGACTCTATATCATCGGAAGCAAAATTTTCTGTTTTTGATAACTCATTCACCAGAAACTGAATAGCCCTAAGCTTATCGGAAGGGTCTAATCTTTGGAGATTCGGCAATAACTCGGTGAAGGTCATAACCATAAACCTAGAATAATTACTCCCTATTATTTTACTTGCTTGCGTCCCTTACCTTCACCGAGACTAAAGGGGCGATCGCGCGATCGCTCTTATTGGCATATAGTATATTTACACTTATTACACTTACTTCTACTTCAAAAAATCAACCCATCTCAACATCGGCAATCTTTAAATATGTATATGTTGAACGACCTACCAGATTCTGTCTTTGCACCTGAGCCAGACACCCTACCTATACAACGCCTAGAGGCAATGCTAGAAAAAGCATATCCCAAGCTTGTCGGTCTGGATGGTGAAGAAATTATGTTGCCCGACTCTATATATCAAGCCCTTCGGCAAGTCATTCACATGATGGCATCGGGACAAGTTATATCCTTGGTTCCTTATAACTTACATTTGAGTACGATTCAAGCCTCTGACTTGCTCAATGTTTCTCGTCCTTATTTATATAAATTGTTAGATCAAGGCGATATCCCCTATATCAAGGTGGGTACGCATCGCCGCGTCCAGTTTCAAGACTTAATGCAGTACAAAAAACAGAGAGATGCTCAGCGTCATCAAGCTTTGAGTGAGCTTACTGAGCTTAGTCAAGAGTTGGGATTTTATACCCCAGAGGATGACCGCTTAACTGAGGCTATTTCACCAGCGCAATGAGTTTGCCATCCTCTCGATTTCCCGTTGTACTTGACTCCTGTGTGCTTTATCCAATGTATTTGCGGGATACTTTACTTCGTGCTGCTGAGGCTGGGCTGTATCGTTTGCATTGGTCACGAGAATTTTAGACGGGGCGCTCCGAAACTTGGTAGCAAATCAGAAAATGCAGATCCAGCAAGTGAATCGGCTAGAAGTGCAAATTAATCGGTCTTTCCCTGATGCGATGCTCAATGTGACCGATCGCTTAATAATTCCTTGTATGGAAACCATGAAGGTGATCGCCATGTTTTAGCGGCGGATTTGATTGCCAAAGCTCATGTAATTGTCACCAAAAACCTGAAGCACTTTCCCACAGTAGTTCTGAGCCAATATCAAGTTGAAGCCCAAAGCGCCGATCAATTTTTGACCTATCTACATGATTTGTTTCCTCAAGAGATTAGACAAGTTCTCCAGACTCAGGCAAGTGATTTAAAAAAGCCACCCATGTCGGTTACTGACTTACTCAATGTTTTAAAAACTTCTGTGCCAAATTTTGTGGGTAGGTTTAACTAAAAGCGATCGTAAAACTCTACAAAATCATGCGATCGCTTTTTTATTTTTAATGCAGTACACAGTAACATTGCTTAGGGAAGGAGCAAAAAACAAATGACAGATGCCCCACGATTAGAATCAGCTTTATTGGCTTTAACTCAGTCTGTGCAAACTTTGATAGAGGAAACTAGAGTCACTAATAACAACCTCAACAGCCTAGTTGAGCATCTTTATACTAGAAATGATGTGGTAGCCAATGACGTAGTAGACATCAAAAACGAATTATACGAATTTAAAGAGGTGTTTAAACAGCAAGCTTTAACCGCCGATCGCTATGCCCTTGCAGCCCAAGCCCAAGCCCTTGCAGCCCAAGCCCAAGCTGAATCAGTCAAAGTCCAGTCTGATACAGCCAAAACTCAAGCCGACAATATTCGATTAATGATTGAAATGCTTAATAGGAAACAGGCTTAATGAGCGATCGCATCACAGCCAAAAAATTATGAGTGAGTCAATCAAAGTAACCTGCGCTAATTTGGCACTCGGTGATTTAACCGTTGATGCTTTGTTGCGATCGTCAATGCCGAAAATTTTAAGCCCCGAACTTAGTAAATTTATTTTCGACTTGAGCGATCTAGCTTCTCAATAAAACTGTACATAGGCTAAACACAGGTGTTATACTGAGAAGCCTGTGAAAAAATGACATCCTTAGAAACTAAATAAGTAAGTAACGGTTATGACAAAACGTACCCTACGCGGTAGTGTCCGCAAAAAGAAGCGCACCTCTGGATTTCGAGCCAGAATGCAAACTCCTACAGGTCGCCGAGTAATCAGAGCGCGTCGTAGCAGAGGCAGAGTTCGCCTCACAACTGTATAAGCGATCGCTAGATCAGCTATTACCAGATTTAATTCACAACCTTAATTTGTACTCGACTTGCAATTATTAATCTCTAGTGCTTCCTAATCAAAACCGTCTGCGGCGGCGTGAAGACTTCGCGAAAGTATATGCCAAAGGCGATCGCTACAGAGGCACTTACCTAAATTTGCGAATGTTTATTGATAGCAATGACCCTTTAACAAGGATAGGCATAGTTGTCAGCAAAAAAGTAAGCAAGTTGGCGGTAACCCGTAATCGATTTAAGCGTCAACTTCGCGCCATTTTTCGTCAACTTCTGTCACAATTGAAGAATGGATTGCAAATAGTTGTAACAGTGACTACTGTTCAGAGCAAGCCAAGTTATCAAGAGCTTTGGGATGACCTAAAGAATTTATTAGCAAAGGCGAAGGTTTTGCATGGCAGTTAACGAAGAAGTTTACTACGAAGGCGCACCTCATATAGGCGATCTAATTATTAGTTTGCTGATGAGTATTTTTGTGATCACAATTCCCTTTGGGATTGCTGCGATCGCAAGAGCACTTTGGGTACGTTATCGCATCACCAACCGACGCATTACCGTAACAGGTGGTTGGAGAAGTCAAACCCGCACAGATATTGTGTATGCAGAAATTGCTAAGATTGTCACGGTTCCTCGTGGTTTTGGCAGTTGGGGTGATATGGTGCTGACCCTCAAAGATGGTTCACGGCTTGAACTAAAATCTTTGCCTAAATTTCGTGAAACATACGAATATATTGAATCGAAGCTAAGCCTCAAAGCGCAAGACATAAGTGGCGTGATCGGCGGCAAAGCCTAAAATATTTAAGGATCGCCCAATAACTTAATGTTGTAGGGCGATCCTAATTTTCATGAGTGATATTATTTATCATTCAGATGCAAACCCAACAGTAAAGTAGAAAATGGATTTCGGTGTAGGTTTTCTTTCCAACAACATAATGTTGCCTTTCCTAGATTTTTTCTACGGCATCGTGCCGAACTATGGATTGGCGATTATTGCATTAACGTTGGTTGTCCGTTTTGTGTTGTTCCCTGTTAGCGCTAATCAGCTTCGCAGTATGCGTCGCATGAAAATCGCTAATCCCGTGATGCAACAAAGAATCAAAGAAGTTCAAGAGCGATATAAGAGCGATCCTACTAAGCAACAAGAAGAGCTAGCTAAAGTCAACTCTGCTAACTTCAAAGAATTTGGGAATCCTTTGTCGGGATGCCTACCTGCACTAATCCAGTTGCCAATTCTGTTTGCGTTGTTTGCAACCTTGAGAGGTTCGCCCTTTGCAGATATAAATTATTCTCTCAACTTTCAGATTGCGACTCCTGAAAATCAAGCCGAGATCCAACATCAGCCTTTTACCTCGCCTAGTCAGAACGTTTATTTTGCTGATCGCGTTCATTTCCCAGTTCTTGCAACTGCTGTAAACGGTACAAACTTAGTGATCGGTGATAAATCGAAGATTGTTTTGCAGACTTCCCTAGGAAAAGATTTCAACGCTCTAGCTACTGAATATCCTGATGTAGAGCTAACGACTAGATGGAAAGTCACCAAGGGACAAGACTTAGTAGAACTTCTAGATGATGGAACTGTAGTTGCTAAACAAGCGGGTGAGGTAACTGTTCAAGCAACAGTTCCTGGATTAGCATCAAATAAAGGTTTCCTATTTATCAAAGCCCTTGGTAAAACTGGTGTGACTAATGCTGATGGCAGCATTAACTGGGACATCGTAGTCATGGTATTGGGATTTGGTATCAGTCTTTATGCCAACCAAAATATTTCGAGTGGATCTACTCCTAAGCCTAGCAATCCTACACCTGAAGCTTCGCAACAGGAAACGATGAACAAACTCACACCTATTATTTTCTCTGGTATGTTTTTGTTTTTCCCACTGCCATCTGGTGTAATGCTTTACATGTTGATTGCTAATATCTTTCAAACTTTGCAAGCTTTTATTGTTGCTAAAGAACCACTTCCTGAAAACTTGCAAAAGTTGGTTGCGGTTTCGGCAAATTCTGCGCCTTCAGATAAAGCTAGCTCTAAGTCTGACTCTAAAGCTAGCAAATCTGAAACTACTAAAACCGTTGATACCAAATCTAAAGTTGTAGTTGACGATAAAGACCAAGATACAAAGAGTCCGACTAAGTCTGCTCTACCATTTGAGCCTAATTCTTCTAATAAGAAAAAGAAAAAAGGTTCTTAATTAAATTGGGTGGCGCTTTGCGTCACCCAATTTAGTATTGAAATTATATTTATAGATGTGGCTATTCTTGTTCTGACATAAAGCCCAAATAGTGTGAGGCGGCGCGAAGCGCCGCCTCACACTATTTGGGCTGATACAAGTGGATAATACCAATTCACAAAAGTGTTGCCACACTTCTGTGAATTAAACCCCAAACCCTGTAAGGGTTTTAAAAACACAAAAGGGTTACGCCCTTTTGTGTTTTGGTATAAGGCTATAATAGAAGCCTGATTATGCAAGTAGGGTTTATGGTAGATACTTCAGCAGATGCGAATTGGCTGCAAGAGCTTTTAAGTTTGATGGGTTATGCGACTTCGGTTGATATTCGTCTTGCCGAGGTATCTCCAGAACAAGTTAATGATCTCTCTAAGAACTATTGGCTAGAAATAAGTTCTGATGGTTTGCAGGAGCAGCAAATTAAAAGATTGATTGGGAAAGATGGGATAGTAATTGATTCGTTACAGTATTTGTCTAGTATTCTGTTGAATCGTCACTTACCCTCCGACAATGCTGAAACAGAAAATCGCAATTTTTATACAGTCGAATTAAACGGCTATCGGTCAAATCGTATAGCTGATTTGCAGGCTTTAGCAGAAAATGCGGTGCAGAAGGTTCGCGAGACGCAAACTGAGTTTTTAATTAAGCAATTGTCGTCTGCCGATCGCAGGCATATTCACCAGCTTTTAGAAGGTTGCTCAGATATTGAAACCCATAGTCAGGGTCGAGAGCCAAATCGTCATTTGATTGTTAAGTTGGTGCAGAATTGATGGAAAAGTTATATATACCTCAGATCGCGAGAGCCGTGGATGCGACTGAATCTTTTGATTTCAAAGAATTTATTGAGGGGCTAGAGACATTAACTCCTGTCCAAGGGGTGATTAGTGTCAGGCATGTTGGTTCTTTTCTCGAAGTTAGTTCTAAAGCTTCGACGATTATGACTTTGACTTGCGATCGCACGTTAGTGCAATTTAACTATAGGTTGGCGATTAACAATTCTGAGAGGATTTGTCTGGCTGAGCCTTTGCCAGAAAGTGAGTATCCCAGAGAGCGAGAAATTGAAGCAGATGACTTAGTCGAGTCTATATCTCCTAGTGGTTATTTTGATCCTGCGGCTTGGCTATATGAGCAATTAATTTTAGCTATTCCCTATCCGAAGATTGCACCTGATGCGCCTGCTCTTGAAATTACTGATACAAATAGTCTTGACGGTTCAACGGCTACCATCGATAAGCGGTGGGAAATATTAAATTCATTAAAATTACCTGAATAAAAAGGGTGTGCTTCGCACGCCCTTTTTATTCGGAACCGAAAATTTTTTAAAAGTGTCGCAAAGCAAAACTTTTAAAAAATTTTCGGTTTTAGTTAAAGCGCAACGCGCTGTACATTTATCCAGCGCATGCAAATAACTTTTCTAATTGTGACTTTTCTGTGGGATTTTCGATGGTTTGAGCAATTTCCTTGGCTGTATCGCGTTGCCCGATCGCCCAATAGGTACTGCTGATATCTGAGTAAGCTCTAGAGCGAATGTTGGGATCAGTGGCAGACTTGGCGATCTCAAGACTCTCTTGCAAAATTGGTTCTACCTTTTCGGTTAACCCAAATTCACCATAGGTACTGGCGATAATATTCAGAGCAAAAAGTCGATCAACTGGTTGCTGAATAGCTTTGGCGATCACTAAGGATTCTTCCCAAGCTTTAGCAGCCAAATCAGTCGATTTGAGCGCTTGATATTGACGACCAACTTCGATTAGTAAGGTTAAGACATCCATCGAAGGAGCAATAGCGCTTAAACCTTGGAGACTTTGATCAAATAATTTGATTGCTTCATCGTTTTTCTTCTCCTTGGTATAGGCGATCGCGACATTGGCAATACCCACACTTTTTTCAACCGATTTCTCATCAAGGTTTTCAATAACTTCTAGGGCTTTGTCATATTGCTTCGATACTAGGTATTGATTCGCAACCAAAAAGAGCGATCGCGTCTTTAAGAGTTCAGCATTTGCGATCGCGGCTTGTTCGACAGCTTTAGGATCGGGTACAGCCTTTTCCTCTTTCGGCGTATCAGCTTTTAAGGCTTTATTTGCTAGTTTCGGAGTGGTTTTTTTAGTAGTTTTGGCATTCTTAGCCGCTTCTTTTGCTGAGGAGATCGCATTATCACGCATGGCATCAAACTCTTGGAAGACAGCATTTAATGAAGCGATCGCTTTGGCATGATTTCCTGACTGTGCATAGCTACCTGTAATTTCAACTCTAGCTCTTGTCTTAAGATTAGGATCTTCGATCATTGGTAACAAATCTGTTGCTGCTGAAATCGAAGCTTCAGAATTAAAATCATCACCTATTTCAGTGTAGACATTGGCGATCGCGGCAAAAGCTCGCGCTCTGACATAAGAGTCAATGATTTCAGGTGTTGCCTTAGTTGCGTCAGCTAGTAAGTTTTGAGCATTCTCCTTTTTACCTGCTTCCCCATAGGCTTGAGCAATTTTGATGTTGGCAAAAACTCTATCGACAGGATCAGGTAATGTTTTGGCGATCGCTAAAGAATCATTTAGTGCATTCACCGCCAGTTTAGGCTGCTCAGCTTTGGTTAGACGACCTGCTGTATCCAATAGCGCAAAAGCTTGAAGGGATGGCGTAGTGATCGCACTGGCTGTGGTTAAGCTTTTTTCTAAAACTTTTTTGGCTTGGTCGGGGCGCTGTAATTCTAAATATTTGCTTGCAATTTCCGTATAGGCTGCAACTTTGGCTTCGGGAGATGTCCCTACATCTGCCAATGATACGAAGCACTGAAGTGGAACTCCCTGAAATTTTGCTTCTCCAGAATTTTTGGGACTAGCTGCCCATACTGCACTTGTTGTGGCTAGATTGACTAACAATGCTAAGCAGCTAGCCAGCAACCGCATCCATATTGTTCGCATAGTTAATTTTGTCCTTGCGTAAATTATTGCGTGGGATATCTTTGAGATTCTACCCAATTCGTTAGCGATCGCACCTATAGATATCGCTATCAAAACCTAAGAAGTATGTGGCGGCGCTTTGCGCCGCCACATACTTCTTAGGTTTTGCCCCAAACTAGCAGCCTGTTGGAGATATCAAAAATCCTTCTTGTTAGGGTGTGTTAGCCATAGAGCTATCTTTACGAATATCAAGTTTGTCTGTCTAAAGGCAGAAAATATAAAGAAAGATTGCAGGTTTCTAAACAATCTGTTACATTACTAAATATAAATTAACTGAAAGGTAACTCGATTATGTCTGACGAAAGCCGTAACGTGTGGAATTGGGGTTTCACTTCTGGTGCTGAAAACTGGAATGGACGCTTAGCAATGATCGGATTTGTATCTGCATTAGCAATCGAATTAATTAGCGGTCAAGGTGTATTGCACTTCTGGGGCATTCTGTAATTTTTAATATTTAGCCAATAAAAAAGCCTCGACTAGTCGAGGCTTTTTTATTGGCTAAATAAAGGTGGTGAGCCGCCTTTACTTAGCTAATTCCCAAATCCTTAAGGTTGCGCCCCGCAGGGGAAAAGCCTTAAGGATTTAGACCATTTATTTATGCACAGGTACTTATTTTATTCAGCAGCTGTAACAGCTACGTCAGCAACAGCTACATCGGCAGTAGTTACAGGTTCTTCAGCATCAGGAATGATTGCTTCAGCATCTTCTGCTTCGACAGCTTCTGGCTCTAGTTTGATCGTCATATAACGAATTACGTCATCGGCAAGACGCATGGATCTTTCTAAGCTTTCGATGGTTTTGGGGGTTGCGGTGTAATTTACTTGGATGTAAATGCCTTCGCGGTGACCTTTAATGTCGTATGCTAATCTGCGTCTGCCACGATGTTGAATCGTAATATCTTCAGATTCTTGTTGTACTAAGAAGTCTTGATATTTAGCGATCGCGGCATCGGCTTCCTGATCGGGAAGATCGGGACGCAGGATATACATGGTTTCGTACAAACGCTTAACAGTCATTGAATTTTTTCCTTACGGTCAGTATTTGGCTTCTGAAGTATTAAGTACAGAAGCAAGGATCTATCATCATATCGTGTTAAGGCATTCAGTAGAACAGATTTTTATATTTCTAGCGCCATTGGCGCTAGAAATATAAAAATCAATTGTTCATGATAAGAATTGTTGATATTTTGAGCTTTTGTATCAGATACTGTGCAGAATTACCCAAACGCGTAAGGTTGCGCCCCGCAGGGGCGCAACCTTACGCGTTTGAGCGCAAAGCGATGTAAGACCCAAGAATTAATTGTCGGCGCTTTGCGCCGACAATTAATTCTTGGGTCTTAATTTTTGTTTCAACACAATCGGTGATAGCGATATATTAAGAGCGTTAAGGGTTGTCACAGAGAAACAACTTTTGTATTTTGGACTAATTTTATATATTAATCGTATAATTGCAATAAGTAGAGCAAAAAGCCATTTAGCTTAGGCGCAATAGAGGCAGAGTGAAAAATATGGCAGTGAAAACTAATACGATCGCGGATGTCTTGATTGTCGAAGATGAACTTGTAGCAGCAAATGCGCTATCAGATGTTTTAGCTGATATGGGCTACCGAGTTCTGGCTATAGCTGATAGTAGTGATGGTGCAATTACTTCAATCCGCCATCAGGTTCCAGATATTATTTTGATGGATATTAAACTTAGGGGCTCAGTTAGTGGGATCACTGCGACTGACGAGATTCATAAGATAGCGTCTATCCCCGTAATTTATCTAACAGCTTTTAGCGATCCTGAGACTTTAGAACAAGCGATCGCAACTTCTCCCTATGGATATCTCACTAAGCCACTTAGATATGCAGAAGTTAATGTTGCGATCATGCTGGCTTTGAAGAAACATCAGGAAGAAAAAATATTGCAAGAAGCTCTGGATAAAGAAAAAGAGCTTCATATTTTAAAGTCTCGTTTACTTGCCATGGCATCCCATGAATTTTCAACGCCAATGTCAGTAATTCGATTATTAATTTGGAAATTACAAACCTTTGAAGAACAAATGACTAAAGAAAGTAGAGCCAAAAATCTTGCTTCCATTCAATCAGCTATTAAAGATATTAATTGGTTACTTGAAGAGGTAAAATTTATTGCTTGTTCAGAGTCAGGAAGATTTCCATTTAATCCTGAAAGTGTAGATGCGATCGCCTATTGTCAGCAATTGGTAGATAGCTTTGAGACAGAAGATAGTATTCGTAAATGTCGGATTAAATTTCATAGTCAAGGACAATGCCAAAAATTGAAGTTCGACAAAAAATTACTATGGCATATATTTATGAATTTAGTCTCTAATGCTATTAAATATTCCTACGAAGGGGGGACTATTTATGTTGAGCTAATTTGTGAGTCAAGGCAGTTATTTCTAAGTATTGGTGATCATGGTATTGGTATACCTGATGAATATTTAAACAATTTGTTTTTACCTTTCTTGAGAGCTGATAATGTTGGCTCTGTAAAGGGTTTAGGAATGGGTTTATATATAGTAAAGCAAGCTGTAGAAGCTCATTCAGGCAAAATTGTTGTAGAAAGTGAAGTGAATATGGGTACAAAGTTTACAGTAGTTTTGCCTTCAGCATAGAACCTAAAGATATGTACTATCCGCTGATTGTACATATCTTTGGAGATAGCTCTTTAGGCTTATTTTTATTTCTAATTTTATGATGATTATCTCTTGGATCTTGAATAAATAATAACTTGCAAAGTATATGGAGCAAGAATTATTTGCTTTGATGCGGTTGTTAATTGCTTTGTAATCACTGATTAAAAGTGTGTTTAATAATACTTTACATATTCTAGAAACAGATGTAAGGTTTTACCCATGTTAAAAGTCTGTATAAATTTTCCTTTATTACTGCATAGACCATGTTTCCTAAAGGAGGTAACGACATGACAGAACTGGGGATGGGCTTCAAGGCTTAATTATCGACTGTTTACTTGTTGCGAGCAACGTGACTAAACAAAAACTTTTTAAAAACTCAACGAATATAGAAGTTTGGTCACAAGTTGTTGGCAACGAGATTATTAACCGTCTCACAAAAATTTACTTTGTGTAAGTCTTCGTTAGCGGCATAGGCTACAAAACTTGCATTACTAACTAATAGTAAAACTAGTGAGACCTCAATATTGGAGGTTTTATGAATGTTCGTGGAAAAACTGCTCTAATCACTGGAGCTTCGCGAGGGATTGGAAGAGCGATCGCATTGGAACTCGCTCAACAAGGAGTTAAATGTTTGATTCTAGTTGCTCGTGATCTTGAACGCTTAAATTCTGTTGCTTTAGAAGTGGAAGCTTTAGGAATAGAAGCTGTGAGTTTACCTCTAGATCTATCGCAGACAGTTGAGGTAAACATTGCGATCGCGCAAGTATGGCGTGATTTTGGTCCCATTGATATTCTGGTTAATTGTGCTGGTGTGGCGCATCAATCTTCTTTTTTGCGATCGCGCTTTCAAGATGTGCAATCGGAAATCGAGGTCAATTTGCTGGGTATGTATGCGATCACGCGGATGGTGGCAAGGCGGATGGCGGTGCTACGCAATGGCAGAATTGTTAATGTCTCTAGCCTGATGGGTAAGGTCGCTGCGCCGACGATGGCGACTTATTCGGCAACTAAATTTGCGATCGTGGGGTTCACTCAGGCGCTGCGTGGTGAGTTGGCGGCTTACAATATCAAGGTGTCGGCGTTACTTCCTTCTCTTACTGATACTGATATGGCGCATGATTTGGAGTGGTTTCGCTGGGTGGCGATGATGACTCCGAAGCAGGTGGCGAAGGCTCTGATCTCGGGGCTGGAGCGTGAGACTCCTGAAATCCTTGTCGGATGGCAAAGTCATCTGGCGGTATGGGGGCATCGGCTCTTTCCATCCCTAATGGAAAAGATCTTGCTAATTGCTGCTCCTAAGGTTGGCTAAAGCCAAGAAAAGGAAAAAGTAGAAAGGAAAAAGGAAAAATTTTCAATCTGTTTTTTCCTTTTCACTTTTTCCTTTTGTCTTGACAATCGTTGCTCCTAAGATTCGGGTGATTTCTTGGGCTTCTTGGGCGATTGGAGTGAGTCGGTTTTCAGGAAGGATTTCGGTGGCGGCGAGAAGTTTTAGCCAATAGAGGGTTTCTCTTGCTTCTTTGAGTGCGATGTAATTTTTGCTAATAAAGTCGGCTTTGCTTTGTCCTGCTTGTCCCTCTTGGACATTTGCACCGATGGATGTTCCAGATCGTAGTAGTTGTTTGCCGATTGTTCGCGCCACTCCGCCTGCTTCTTCTAGGTGTTGGCAGAGTTTGACGATACGGACGGCGAATTGGAATGTTCTGTCTGGAATGCTCTGCATTTCAAGGAAAAAGTAGAAAGGGAAAAGGAAAAATTTCTTTTTAAATCATCTTATAAATATTGAAAAAAACTAAACTTATTCTCATTCTGTTTTTCCTTTTTACTTTCTACTTTCTACTTTTTCCTTGCTCTGACAGGTAACGGATCTCTGAAAGGTGCATTATGTCGTAACTAAATGTCGGTTTACAAAAGTTAATAGAGGTGTGAAAGCTTTATGGTTTACACTTCACAAGTCTCGATGCGAGAAAAGATAACCCCACCCCAACCTACCCCAAAACCATTCATAATTGGGAGGTGTCCCTTCATATTCATAAAATTATTAAGAAAGAATTGGTCGGGATAGCCCACCCATTTACCCTCGCTTTTCCATGCAGTCGCTTTGCAAAACTTTTCCCAAGTCTCATCACTAGGAAAAC